>ERZ1034913.1460-NODE-1460-length-14326-cov-8.974774_pt1 | contig 14326 bp, 11 predicted proteins | sample MGYA00520697_ERZ1034913 | MGnify/ENA primary metagenome ERZ1034913 (study PRJEB33766, sample SAMN09781786) | gut metagenome | biome: gut microbiome | host: Homo sapiens | place: Madagascar | study: EMG produced TPA metagenomics assembly of the PRJNA485056 data...
TTTCCGCCTCTTTCGAAATAGACGGACATCCCGCCCCTGTCGCGTTTGGCGGGTTCCCCCGCCCCCAACGTTTTCCTTATTGTACCCAAGGTCGCGCTCGCGCGGCGATCAATCGGCGAATCGTAACGAGCTCGTAGCCCGCACAAACCGCAAAAGCCCACCATACGCAGAATGACCCTATGCCGGCCGCAAAACCTATTTAACACGCAACCCCGCTTCGCGCGCAAAAGCCCTATCGCGCCCAAAGGCTCGCCAGAACCGCAAGCGCTGATTAGATCGCAACCAAACGGCGCCCGTCCAATCTGCAAAGGATCGTTTTCGCACCTGGCCTTACGCTCGCCGCAACGCCCCCTCTGCACGCAAACCCCCGCCTAACGCGCAAGACGCCCCGCTCCTGTTTGGAGCGGGGCGTCTTCGCCGAGTTCTCTCTTATCCGCCAGCCTGCGTCGCTTCACCGCAAACAGGCGGTTTGCGTTCCCTAGAAGTTGAACATTGCCGTGGACAGGTAACGCTCGCCGGTGTCGGGGAGCACCGCCACGATCAGCTTGCCCTTGTTCTCGGGACGCTGCGCCAGCTTCGTTGCGGCGGCAACCGCGGCGCCGGAGGAGATGCCCACCAGCAGGCCATCCTTGCCTGCCAGCTCGCGACCGGCCTGGAACGCCTCCTCGTCGGTGATGGGCATTACCTCGTCACAGACCGACTGGTCAAGCGTGTCGGGCACGAAGCCCGCGCCGATGCCCTGGATCTTGTGTGCGCCGCCATGGCCCTCGCTCAGCACCGGGGAGCCGGCGGGCTCCACGGCTACCACCTTGATGTCGGGGTTCTGCGACTTCAGATACTTGCCCGTGCCGGAAAGCGTGCCGCCGGTGCCCACGCCGGCGACCAGGATGTCCACCTTGCCGTCGGTGTCCGCCCAGATCTCGGGACCGGTGGTGCGCTCGTGAACGGCGGGGTTGGCCGGGTTCGTGAACTGGCTGGGGATGAACGAGTTCGGGATTTCCTCGGCCAGCTCGGATGCACGGGCGATGGCGCCCTTCATGCCCTTGCTGCCGTCGGTCAGCACCAGCTCGGCGCCGTATGCCTTCATAAGGTTGCGACGCTCGACCGACATGGTTTCGGGCATGGTGATGATGATGCGGTTGCCACGGGCGGCGGCCAGCGAGCACAGGCCGATGCCGGTGTTGCCGGAGGTCGGCTCGATGATGACGGTGTCAGCATCCAGCTTGCCCTCGGCCTCGGCCTGGTCGAGCATCGCCTTCGCGATACGGTCCTTCACCGAACCTGCCGGGTTGAACAGCTCCACCTTTCCCACGATGGTGGCCTCAAGGTTGTGGTTCTTCTCGTAGTTGGACAGCTCCACCAACGGGGTGCCGCCGATCAACTCGGACACGCTCTTGTGGATGGTCATGATGTTCCTCTCTCGCTTGTCCGCCGTTTATTGCCACGTGCGGAACGCCGTTTTCATGCCTGTTATCCTACTATGTCTCTAGGCAATGTCAATATCAATTTTGGAATTTTATCCCGTATTTCCGGCGGTTTAGTGGGTTATATACCGTTTCCCCTGATGGATAGCGAAAAAGGCGCAAGCCCGAGAGCCCACGCCTTTCCGTTAGATCGAATAGCTGTCTGCCGCCACCGCTGAATGCTCGTCGATGATGCTTTGCAGCGTAATGCCGCCCAGGTACTCGTTGATCACCTTATACAGCCCACGCCATACGCCCAGCTCCATACAGGGAACCGGCATATTGCAGTCGAAGGTGTCATCCTCCAAGCACGACGCCGGCGCAAGCGAACCCTCGGTGACCCGCAGCACATCCAGCACGGTGATCACGCTGGCCGGCTTCGCCAGCTGATAGCCGCCGGCGGCGCCGCGCACCGAACGCACCAGCTTCGCCGTGACCACGTTCGACACGATCTGCTCCAAATACTTCTTCGAGATGCCCAGCGACTCGGACACTTCCTTCAGCGACACAGGGCCGCCGCCGTCGTGCTCCGCCAGATACAACATCAAGCGAACCGCGTACAGGCCCTTCGTTGAAATCTTCATGCGCGCTGCCGCCTTTCTTCCGCAGGGGGAAAGGCGTCGACGGCCTTAGCGCCGACGCCGTTGATTGCAACCCTTATAGTATACCCTCTCCACCTAGGGAATATGCTGTGATTCAGCTAGCGCCGGTGTCCTTTCCCACGCGATCCGTTGCCTTTGCCGCCGCGGCCGCCGTTCGGGGAGCCGCCGCGCTTGCCCGCGTTCGCACCGCCTCCCGCGCCTTGGCCGCGCTTGCCGGCACCAGCCGCGCCGCGGCCACCGGAAGCGCCCCTGCCGCCCGAACCCTGGCCGCCTTCGCGGCCCTTCGGCCCGCGCATAGCGTTCTTCGCGCCCGCCACGCCCTTCTTCGCGCCAGCACCGTGCCCGCCTTCGCCCTTATAGGGCCTGATCAGGCATTTCGGACCGAACCCGATCAGATCGGTGCGGCCCGCCTTGCGCAGCGCCTCCATCACCAGGTCATGGTTCTTCGGGTCGCGATACTGAATGAGCGCGCGCTGCAGCGCCTTCTCATGCGGGCTTTTCGGCACGAAAACGCGCTCCATGGTGCGCGGGTCCACGCCCGTGAAGTACATGGCCGTGGACATGGTGGACGGCGTGGGATAGAAATCCTGCACCTGCTCGGGGTTGAACCCCATATCGCGCACGTATTCCGCCAGCTCGATGGCCTCGTCGAGCGTGCTTCCGGGGTGCGACGACATCAGGTACGGCACCACGAACTGCTTCAACCCACAAGCATCGTTAGCCTGCTGGAACAGCTTCACGAACTTCTCGTACACCTGGTGTTGCGGCTTGCCCATCACGCCGAGCACAGCGTTGGAAACATGCTCGGGCGCCACGCGCAGCTGCCCGCTCACATGGTGCTCGCACAGCTCGCGCACGAACGCCTCGCCCTTGTTGCGGTCGGCCAGCACGTAATCGAAGCGGATGCCCGAGCGCACGAACACCTTCTTCACGCCCGGCAGCTCACGCAGTTCACGCAGAAGCTGCAGATAGTCCGTGTGGTCGGCGTTCAGCTTGCGGCACGGCTGCGGCGAGAGGCAGTGCTTGTTGCGGCACGCGCCGCGGCGCAGCTGCGCATCGCACGCAGGATGGCGATAGTCCGCCGTGGGGCCGCCCACATCATGGATATAGCCCTTGAACTCCGGGTCGGCGATCATCCGCTTCGCCTCTTCCACGATGGACTCATGGCTTCGCACCTGCACGATGCGCCCCTGATGGAACGTCAGCGCGCAAAACGCGCACTCGCCGAAGCATCCGCGATTGCTGGTCAGGCTGAACTTCACCTCGCGAATAGCCGGGATGCCGCCGGCTTCCTCGTACATGGGATGGTACGCGCGCGCATACGGCAGGCGGTACACCGCGTCCATCTCCGAGGTGGTCAACGGCTTGCTCGGCGGGTTCTGCACCACGAACTCATGGTCGGAATATGGCTCCACCAGGCGTTTTCCCGTGAAAGGGTCGCTGTTGCCATACTGCACGTTGAAGCTGCGGGCATACTCGAGGTTGTCCTTCTGCATGCTGTCGAACGAGGGCAGCAGCTCGTAGTCGTACACGTGCTCAAGCGTTTTCGCGCGATACACCGTGCCGTCGATGAACGTGATGTCGGACACGTCAAGCCCAGCCGCCAGCGCATCGGCGATCTCCACGATGGAATGCTCGCCCATGCCATAGCTGACCAGGTCGGCGCCGGAGTCAAGAAGGATCGAACGTTTCAACTTGTCCGACCAGTAATCATAATGAGCTAAACGGCGAAGCGAGGCTTCAATACCGCCCAGAACAATGGGAACATCCTTATACGTGCGGCGAATCAGATTGCCATAGACCACCGCCGCACGATCAGGGCGAAGCCCCATTTCGCCGCCAGGAGAAAACGCATCGGTGCTGCGGTGCTTCTTGGCCACCGTATAGTGGTTCACCATCGAATCCATGTTGCCGGCGGAAACCAGAAATCCCAGCCGAGGCTTCCCCAGAATCGTGACGCTCTCAGGGTCACGCCAATCGGGCTGGCAGATCACGCCTACCTTATAGTGATTCGCCTCGAGCAAACGCGTGATGATGGCCATGCCGAACGAGGGATGGTCGACGTACGCGTCACCGCACACGAACACGAAGTCGCAGCAGTCCCAACCGCGCTCCTCCATATCGGCGCGACTAACCGGCAAGAACGCGCTACGCGGAGGGAGGGACGCCTTAGGCTTGGGCTGCTTGGTCGCAGGTGCTGTCGCGGAATCGCCACGCGATGCGCGCGCCTTGCCCGAGCCGTGCGAGCTTTGCTGCTTACCCGAACCTCGGGAACCTTGCGTCTTGTTCAGCCCATGCGCGCTCTTCGGTTTGCCCAAGCCATGCGCTTTCTCGGAATCGCGACGGCCAGCGCCAGCAACGGGGCCTTCGCCCAAACGCTTATCCTCACGCGACGCGTGCCGGGAGTCCTGCTTTCCCGACGCAGTCCGTTTACCCTGTCGCCCCAAGCCGCGCTGTGCTGCACCGCCCTGCGCGCCGCCGCGGCGCGACGGCTTACCGCTGCGATTGTCTGCATGCCCCTCGGATGCGCCTCGCGACCCCTGGCTTCTATTCCCTTGTTTCACGGAACCGCCTATCTCGGCGCCCCGTTGGACGCCATCTCGAACGGCATGGGGTCATCCTGACCGCGCCATGCCGGAACGTCGAATTGCCTTGTCCAGTATCCCACGGCGCGCGCCTGCATCACCACCGCGAACGCCGATGCCGCCGAAACTACCACAGCCAAGACAAGACAGACGACGACTAGGCACATACCCGCAGCGACGACAAACATCATGTCAGGCGCGGTACCGTTGGAGAACAGCCCATACACTCCCACGCTGATAAAGCCCCCGACCAAAAGCGACCCGACGATCCCTGTAACCACCGCTGGAACGATGGCAAGCACAATGGAAAGCCCCAGCACACGCAGCAGGCCCTTCATGTCATGGCGCATCATAGCCCACAGGCGAGGAACCTGGAAACCGGGCCCCAGCCTGCCATAGATGCTCGCACGCATGGAGGCCACCAGGAAGAACATGACGGATGCCAAGGAAACCGCAAGACTGAACAGGGAATACACCGGGCTCACAACCGCAGCATCACCGGCACCGCCCCAAACGGCATGTGAAACATTGCTCAAACCGCGTCCCGCAAGCGCATCCCAGCAACCCTCGAGCACCCCGGGAATCACCACGCAGCACACGATGCAGATGGCAAGCAAAATCAGCCCGCGGCGATACAGCAGGCCGTCCTCGTTCCCGAAGATACGCGCAGGCATAGGCATGTGCACACCCCATGCAATATCGCGCGCCCAACCGAACGCATAGCCCAACAGCACCACCGGGCCGAAAACCGGGATGAACGCGATTAAGCCCAGCAAGAACATCTTGGCCAGCCAGCCTTGCGAGCTCTTCACATCGTTCCATGCGGCGCTGAAATACCCTGTCTGCATGGCGCTTCCTTCCCGTCGTGTCTCTTTGCGCGGTATACATAATCGTCTTCTCGGAACGTTACACGCCCTACACGAGCAACGCCGCATCCGTAACCATTCTGTTGCGTTCCGAAGCGTGAACAGGGGACGGAGGTGTGTTCGCGGTCAATCCTGGTGTTTCCAATGACGTCTCACGTGAACACACCTCCGTCCCCTGTTCACCGTCCCCTGTTCACGCCCCAAACCGCGCTGCGATCGGCAACGCCCGACCCCCGTTCCCGCCGACCATGGCCCCTCCTAAGCGCAGCCCGCTATAGACCTGTGAGTCGAATCAGCTCCTCAAGGGAGCGTTCACGAACAAAAAAGGACCCGCTGCAAGCAGCGGGTCCTGTAAAAGCAGTCGGAAGACTGAATTTACTTCAGGGTCACAGCAGCGCCGGCCTCTTCCAGAGCCTTCTTGATCTCCTCAGCCTTGTCCTTGGCCACACCCTCCTGGATGGTGGAAGGAGCACCCTCGACGGTCTCCTTAGCTTCCTTCAGGCCCTGGCCGGTGATCTCACGGACAGCCTTGATGACAGCGATCTTGTTGTCGCCGAAGCCCTCGAGCACGACGTCGAACTCGGACTTCTCCTCAGCGGCAGCAGCGCCAGCAGCCGGAGCAGCGGCAACGGCAACCGGAGCAGCAGCGGACACGCCAAAGGTCTCCTCGATGTCCTTGACCAGCTCAGAAGCCTCGAGCAGGGACATTTCCTTCAGAGCCTCGATGATCTCTTCGCGAGAAACAGCCATGTTAGTTTCCTTTCAAAGGGGCTGGATCATCCTTATGTTCCAGCCGAAATGTCAAATGCATTACGCGGCACGTCTTATGCCGCAAGAAGCTTGCTTACGCAACCTTCTGATCGGCAACGGCCTTTGCGACCTGTGCCAGGCCACGCGGCACACCGTTGATAGCGGTTGCCAGACCCTGAGCCACACCGTTGATGGCAGCGGCGATGTGAGCGTACAGCTCCTCGCGAGAGGGCAGGGAAGCGATGGCCTCCACCTCTGCGGCACTGACTGCAGCACCCTCCATCAAGCCACCCTTGATCTGCAGGTTCTCGTTGGACTTAGCGAATTCCTTGACGGCCTTCGCGGCAGCAGCAACATCGGAACCGGCGAACACGAATGCGCTCGGGCCATGCAGCATGTCGTCCAGCGTAGGCAGCTCGGACTCGGCCAGGGCAATGCGCATAACGGTGTTCTTGTACACCTTCATGCATGCACCGGACTCGCGGACTGCGTTGCGCAGAGCCTCGACCTCCTTGACGGTCAGACCGCAGGCGTCGACGACCCACACAGCACCCGCACCCTCCAGATCTTCCTTGATCGCGGACAGCATGGATTGGTTCTTTGCGTTCGGCATTGTTACACCTCCTTCTTCTCAAACTCGGGTTCCGCCCCATGCGGGTGGAGTCGCGCTTGAGAAAAAGAACGACCCTTGCCGTCCTAAGACACAGGGGTCGTTGAAGTGCGATACTTAACAACCACCTCGGCGGGCCGCAATTGCTTGCGATTGAACCTTTCGGTGCCTGCTGTCTCGGGCAGCGGAACTATTGTTGTTGCTCCGTCTTCTGCTGGTCGGCCGTTTCCGCGGTTTGTTCAACCGTCTTTGCGGCCTGCTCAGAAGATGACTTATCTATAGTATCAGATTTATTCTGCGTGTCAACAAGTTCTTGGACTGAATTCGTGGTATCGCCGACGATGTACTTAAAGGTGATGGTATCGCCTTCCCTATAGCCCACGATGCCGAGCTGCGCGGGCAATGCGAAATCGTAGATGCCCTCAACGCCTTCCAGCGTCACATAGAAGTGCGAGTTGCCGTCCAGGACCGCCTGCGTCATGCTGCGGATCGCGCCCGTCTGCTCCTGCGTGTTCGCCTCCGCGGCATCGCCGGAAAGCGTTCCGCTGGTTGCCAGCATGGCTTGGTAGGACTTCTGCGTTTCCGCGACCGTATCACCCGTTGCCACGTTCTGGTAATGCTGGATATCCACCATCGCGAACTTCTTCACGGTGCCCGCGTTATCCTTCAGCGCCATGAAGTACGTCGGCTGCTCGGACACGTTGATCAGGATGGGGAACGTTGCGGAGTAGCGCAGGTTCTGCACCGCGCCCTCGGCCGACTGCATGGCCGATTCCTCGGTCGCGCCCGCCACCGGATAGTAATGGGATTCCGCCGTGCGCTGGTTCACCAGCACGAAGCCGACGATCGAGTTGTCCGCCGTGGCAGACGTCACGCCCGTGTACACCCACACGTCGTCGTCCTTGGCGATGTAGTTGTAGCCCACGTTGCCATCGGTGCCCGGCGTGGTCTGCACCACGTTCTTCTGGCCCAGCCAGCTGTTCAGCCAGCCGTCCTGGTACTTGCCCGACCAGTTGTACTGCTGGATGAGCAGCTCGGCCGGATAGGCGCGGTCGACCCACTGGGGCACGTCGCCGATAGCCAGGTCCGTGCACTCGCCCGTGGTGGCGTTCACCATGACCACGCGCTCGATGGTGGTGCCGCCGAACAGGCCGATGGTACGCGTCTGCACCGGGCAGATCCACCAAGGCTGGCCGTCCTCGTCGATCTCGAACGACTTCTCATCGAACATATAGAAGGGGTACTTCAGCTGCACGTAACGGTCGATGTTGCGCGCCAAAGGCTCGGAGCGCGAATAGAAGATGGCGCGGTCGCCCAGCTTCACGATCTGCGCATCCTGCGTGGTCATGTCCACCAGCGCGTACGCCGGGATGCCCTCGGCTCGGTTCGTCAGCCACTTGAACAGGTCGGCATAGCCCAGCGGGCTCACGCGCACGGGCGTGCCCTGGTAGTTGATCTGGCTATACGTGCCCGCGATCTCGAACTGGCTAACGTACTCGGGGATGTTGCCCATGGCGCGATTGCCCAGCAGCGCCGCCGAATCGCGGTCGATGATGGGGATCTCGGAGTAGTCGACCTGCTGGATGTCCTGCGCGAAGTCGGCGTCCTGCGTATCCAGCACGCTGGCGTACTTGGCCGCGTTGCCCGGGAACACCGACAGCGACGCCACGGCGCCCAGCACGCCGACCAGCGTGATGGCCACGGGAATCCACGACGCGATCTTGAACGCCTTCGCCTTCGTGCGGTTCGGGTCCACCTTGCTGTTGCCCGTTTCATACGTGCGCGACTTCACGTTCCACAGCAGGAACAGCGGCAGCAAGATGAACACGACGACGAACATCCACGTGTCCACGCTGTGGATGTTGATGGGCGGATGGAACCACCAGTAAGCCGCCGCCACGATCAGCAGCACCAGCACCGCGGCGATGATGAGTGCCTTCTTGCCCATCTTCCCCATCTTGTCGCCGAACGAGAACTCGGGGATGCCCCCGCCGTTGCCGCCCTTGTGACCGCGACCGCCGCTGAACGCGGTGAACGGGTTTTCCGAACCCTGTCCACCGGCGCCGTTGCCCGACGAGCTGCCGGCGCCCCCTTCATCGGAAGCGCCGCCTGCGGGCCCTCCGAAACCTGCGCCCATGTCGAAGCCCGATTGCTTCAGGGCATCGATGAGCGACTCAAAACCGGATGTCTGTTTCACGGCATCCCTTTCTCCATTGATAAACGAACGATGTTCCACATTGTAGCGGAACGCGTCCAGCTTCCCTTGAAACCGAACGCGTTCCGTTACCTTTGCTATTCGTTACGATGACAGCCGATCAACGCCGCGCCTTTTTGCGAAGCGCCGCGTTTGGCCGCCACCCCTATTTCGCCAGCTGGCGAAGGACGTACTGCAGGATGCCGCCATGCTCGAAGTACTTGCCCTCGGTAGGCGTGTCCACGCGAACCGTCGCCTTGAAGGCCACCTCGGTCCCGTCGGCCTTCTTCGCCGTCACGTCCACCACGCGCGGCTCGGGCAGGCCCTTCGAGAAGTCCACGGCACCGACCGTGTACTGCTCGGAGCCGTCCAGGCCCAGGCTATCGGCGCTTTCGCCCTCTTCGAACTGCAGCGGCATCACGCCCATGCCGATGAGGTTCGAGCGATGGATGCGCTCGAAGCTTTCCGCGAACGCCGCGCGGATACCCAGCAGCATGGGGCCCTTCGCCGCCCAGTCGCGCGAGCTGCCGCTGCCGTACATCTTGCCGGCCACCACGACCAGCGGCACGTCGGCCTGCTCATAGCCCATGGCCGCATCGAACAGCGGGACGATCTCGTCCTTGATGAAGTCGCGCGTCCAGCCGCCCTTCTTGCCTTCGGCAAGCTTGTTGGCCAGTTTCACGTTGGCGAACGTGCCGCGCATCATGACCTCGTGGTTGCCACGACGGGCGCCGTAGGTGTTGAAGTCCGCCGGGGCGACGCCGCGCTCCTCCAGGTACTTCGCCGCCGGGGAGTCCAGCGCGATGCTGCCCGCGGGCGAGATGTGGTCGGTGGTGATGAAGTCGCCCAGGAACGCCAGCGCACGAGCATCCTTGATAGGCTCGGCCGGAGCAGGCTGCGCGCCCATGCCGTCGAAGTACGGCGCGCGGCGCACGTACGTAGAGGCCTCGTCCCACGCAAACGTGTCGGACGGCTCGCTGCCAAGCTGCTGCCAGGCGGCATCGCCGTCGTACAGGCCGCGCGAGCCCTCTTCGTAAAGCTCCTTCGTGGCGAAACGCTCCAGCAGGTCTGCCACCTCGGCATCGGTCGGCCAGATGTCGGCCAGCTTCACCGGCGTGCCGTCGGCGCGCTCGCCCAGCACGGCGTTGGGCAGGTCCACGTCCATGGTGCCTGCCAGGGAGTAGGCGATCACCGTGGCCGGCGCGCCCAGGTAGTTCTGCGACACGTCGGGCGAGATGCGTCCCTCGAAGTTGCGGTTGCCCGAAAGCACGCTGGCAAGCTCAAGATCGTCGGCGATATCGTGCAGCGCCGGCATAATGGGACCGGAGTTGCCGATGCAGCTCATGCAGCCAAAGCCGCACGTGTAAAAGCCCAGGTCACGCAAGCCGTCCAGCAGGCCGGCACGCTCAAGCAGCAGCTCGGTGGCGTGGCTACCCGGTGCCAGGATGCACTTCACCCACGGCTTGGGCTTCAGCCCGGCTTCGGCGGCCTTCTTGGCCACCAAGCCGGCCGTCAGCATCATGGAGGGGTCGGTGGCGGTGGTGCAGCTGGTCACCGCAGCGATGGCAAGAGCGCCGTGACCCAGCTCGCATGCCTGGCCGTTCACGTCGACCGTTTCCTTCTTGCCCAGGTCAAGACCGCGATCGGCGCAAATCTCATGGAAGCGCTCCTGCGCCTGCTCAAGGAAGATGCGGTCATGCGGGCGCGACGGGCCGGCGATGCTGCGCTTCACGCTGCCCAGATCCAGCTCGACCACGTCGGCGTACACGCGCTCGGGCGCCTGCGAGTCGTTCCAGAAACCCTGCGCCTTCGCATACTGCTCGACCAGAGCCACCTGCTGCTCGCTGCGACCGGTCAGACGCAGGTATGCCAGCGTCTGGTCATCAACGGGGAACAGCGTGCAGGTGCTGCCGTATTCCGGCGTCATGTTCGAGATGCACGTGCGCTGCGTGGCGTTCAGGCTGTCCAGGCCGGGGCCGAAGCACTCGACGAAGCAGCCGACCACGCCCTTCTCGCGCAGCATCTTCGCGAACGTCAGCGCCACGTCCATGGCCGCGACGCCTTCGGACAGCTTGCCCGTCAGGCGCACGCCCACGACTTTGGGAACCAGCGTGGTGATCGGCTGGCCCAGCGCCGCCGCCTCAGCCTCGATGCCGCCGACGCCCCAGCCCAGCACGCCGATGCCGTTAGCCGTAGGCGTGTGGCTGTCCGTACCCACCAGCGTGTCGAAGTACACCGTGGGGTTCTCGCCCTCGGGCGTTTCCACGCCAGCAGCCGTGGAGGTCATGGCGACCTGGGCGAACTGCTCGATATTCAGCTGATGGCAGATACCCGCTCCCGGCGGGACGATGCGCACGTTCTGGAACGATTCCTGCGCCCATTTCAGGAAGTTGTATCGCTCGCCATTGCGCTGGAACTCCAGCTCCATGTTCTTCTCCATGGCGCAGGAGCAGCCCGCCACATCGGCGATGACCGAGTGATCGATGACGAGGTCGCAGGGGATCTGAGGATTGATCTTAGCCGGGTCGCCGCCCAGGTTCGCGCAGGCCTCGCGCATCACGGCGAAGTCCACGAACACCGGCACGCCCGTGAAGTCCTGGAACAACACGCGCGCGGGGCTGAACTCGACCTCGCTGCCCACCTCACCCGCGCAACCGGCCTCGATCACGCGTTTGGCCAGATCGGAAGCCGCCTCCGAGCTCTCGGCGTTGCGCAGCACGTTTTCGAGCAGCACCTTCAGCGCATAGGGAAGCTTCTCGGAGCCCTCGATCTGCTCAACCGGATAGTAGGTATAAGCCGCATCGCCCACGGAAAGGGTAGCGGCGAACTTCTCGTTCTTCATATCGTCCCCTCTTGGTGCATGTCGCACCCTGACATCGATCTTGCCGAACATGAATCAACCGGCTGTTACTCTCGCCGGCAAAACGCCTTATCAGGAGCCGGCGCCTACCGGCAAAAGCCTTATCGGGAATCGGCCCGGGTGGCAACCATACTTGCCAGCGGAAATCCGCTTGGCTACAGGCGCCAACCTTCAGCCGCGCTCGCCGGCGAAAGCTTTACCGGGAATCCACCCCCAGCCAAGAACCATACACGCCGGTTGAAATCTACCTGACAAGCAGCGTCGGTCGGCTGCCGCGCGCAGGCTGAAACCTTCCTGGAATCAACTCCAGCCGGCAGCAGACTCTCCTTGCTCAAACCCGCTTGCGGAAATGATCGCCGGCCGGCATCCCGCTTCTCACAGATTACCGGCCAGCGCCTACCGTACGATTATGCCTGATCCTTGATGGCGGCGATGAGCGCCTCGGTGAACTCGGTGCAGCTTGCCGCAGGGGCGGTGCTGCCAGTGGCCTTGCGGATGTCACCCGTCAGCACGGAACCGTCAGCGTACACGGCCCGGACGCCGCGGCGGATACGCTCGGCGATCTCCAACTCCCCAAGATGGTCGAGCATCATGGCCGCGGACATGATCTCCGCGGTGGGGTTGGCCTTGTTCTGACCCGCAATGTCGGGAGCGGAGCCGTGCACGGCCTCGAACACGGCGTATTCCTTGCCGATGTTCGCACCCGGGGCGATGCCCAGGCCGCCGACCAGGCCCGCAGCCAGGTCGCTGGCAATGTCGCCGTACAGGTTGGGGAACACCACCACGTCGAACTGCGCCGGGTCGATGACCATGTTCATGCAGAAGGCGTCGATGATACGGTCATCGAATTCCACGCGGCCCTCGTATTCCTTAGCCACCTCGCGCGCCGTGCGCAGGAACAGGCCGTCGGAATACTTCATGATGTTGGCCTTATGAGCTGCGGTGACCTTTTTGCGGCCATGCTTCAGCGCATATTCGAAGGCATAGCGCACGATGTTCTGGGTAGCCGTGATGGAGATGGGCTTGATGGAGATGCCGGAATCGGGACGGATAACGCCCGCACCCTCGTCCTCGCAAAACTTGATGAGCTTCGAAGCTGCCTCGGAACCCTCTTCAAACTCCACGCCTGCGTACAGATCCTCGGAGTTCTCACGGACGATGACCAGATCGACATCGTCGTAGCGACCACCGGCACCGGGCATGGACAGCACCGGACGCAGGCACACGTACAAATCGAGTGTTTTGCGAAGCGCAACGTTGACGCTGCGGAAACCGGTTCCAACGGGAGTGGTGCACGGGCCCTTGATGGCAACCTTGTTGCGCTTCACCGCCTCGATGGTCTCATCAGGCAGCGGGGTGCCCGTTTTCTCGGCGCATGCCGCACCGGCCTCAGCGACTTCCCAAACGATGTCCGCACCTGCAGCTTCCACGACCTGCTGCATTGCAGCAGACGTTTCCAAGCCGATGCCGTCGCCCGGAATCAAGGTTACAGTATGCTGTGCCATTGCCACTCCTTCTGTCCTGCGCCGCAGCGCATACGGGTTGAAAGAAACAGGCTGCACCGCAACGCGGCACAGCCCGAGGTTCCAAGCTTATTGTCCTTGAACGTTGTCAATGATGGTTTGCGCCTTGCGCTTCAAGGCACCTCTGCCATTATGCGCATCAAACGACATGCGTTCAACAAGTGCTTCCTTAACGTGCTCCGAAAGCTTGCCAGTGGCAAACTCCGCAACGGCGTTCAGCATGTCGTTGAACTCGACATCGCCGTGATAGCACTGGATGGCTTCATCAATGAGCGGCCAGACGTTCTCGCTGCGCTTTTCGGTGGTGGCGCCATATGCGCAGAAGAAGCGCATGGCAGCCAGGCGAACGAAACCGTTCTCCTCATCGAACAGCGCGTTCTCAGCACCGGCAAGCGCCTTGTCGGTGCAGCGCGACTCAACGGGGACGAGCGCGGTAAGCGCATCCAAGCTTTCCCAACGAGTTTGAGCCTCGGGACGGTTAAGCGCATCGACCAAATCGGATGCATAGGGAACGAGCAACTCGGGGCTAACCTTCGCAATGAAGGCCAGGGAGCCCGCTGCATTCTGTCGATTACGACGCGAAGAGTCGCCTAATTGCGCAACCAATCGCTTGAACTTGTCCTCGTTCGTAAGCGCTTCACGCGCCACGAACTCGATGACATCCATGCTTCCAGCCATGTGGTAATCCTCCATACCGCCTAGTATTTTCCAAGGTCATTATACCTTTTTGCGATTACCAGCCCCGTATTCAGCGCAGAATTAACACGGCGGCAAACTGGGTTTTAAGGGCTTTTGCGACGAATAGCTCATCAGGCAAAGTCTGCGCGTCTGCGCGTCTGCGCGTCTGCGCGTCTGCGCGTCTGCGCGTCTGCG
>ERZ1034913.1464-NODE-1464-length-14309-cov-25.142627_pt1 | contig 14309 bp, 14 predicted proteins | sample MGYA00520697_ERZ1034913 | MGnify/ENA primary metagenome ERZ1034913 (study PRJEB33766, sample SAMN09781786) | gut metagenome | biome: gut microbiome | host: Homo sapiens | place: Madagascar | study: EMG produced TPA metagenomics assembly of the PRJNA485056 data...
CAAGTTTTTCCTTCTTTCGTTATTTTAAAGACAGAAAACAATATCAAGCATGCTGCTATTATTTCTAAGCTAGGGAATAACGAAAGGGCGAGAAGGAAACAAGCAAGCCATTCCCCACACGCCCGGAAAGGGCAGAAGCACCTAGCCCAGGGTAACACCCTGGGTAAAGACAAATTTCCCCTGGCGCCCTGAAAGGGCAAAAGCTTTAAAAACAAGTAAGAATTAATAAGAAAAGAAAGGAAAGAGAATAAGTATGAGAAAAATAGATTTCAAGAAGGCGTGGCTGGCAGTGGCACTGCTCCTGTCAGCCCTCACCTTCCAATCGTGCAACAACGATGATGACACTGATTGGGATCGTATTTTACCAAACGCATTGGTAACAGTAAAACAGAATGGCGATGCCTGCTATTTGCAGCTCGACGACAACACTACGCTGCTCGCCAAGAACCTCAACAAGCCATTCGGCGACAAAGAGGTGCGTGCACTCGTCAACTACTCCGTCACCAATGAGAAGAGCGACCTTTACAACCAGGTGGTTCATGTAAACTGGATAGACAGCATTCTGACCAAGAAGCCAGTACCATCTCTGGGATCCGACGAAGCAAACAGCGAGAAGTATGGCAACAACCAGGTAGATATCGTTCGCGACTGGGTTACCGTAGCCGAGGATGGCTATCTCACCCTCCGCTTCCGTGCTCTCTGGGGAGGTCAGAATCCTCATTACATCAATCTCGTAACAGGAGTAAATCCAGAGAATCCATACGAAGTAGAGCTTCGTCATAACGTAAATGGCGACCCTCAGAACTACTGGCGTGATGCCTTGGTAGCCTTCAATCTCAACGAAGCCCTGCCAGACACCAAAGGCAAGACAGTGAAGCTCACCATCCGCTGGCGCTCAAGCCAAGGCTACAAGAAGGTAGATTTCGACTACTGCTCCCGCAAGTCCATCACCGGCTCCAGGATACTGGAAGGCTATAGCGAACCAGGCGAACTCAACAGAGAAATCAGATAAAAGAGAATTCTGAAAAGGAAAAGGATATAAGGAATAAAAGAAAATAAAGAAATAAGAATCCCCTGATGAAATCTCCCCCACCGGAGTTCATCAGGGGATTCTTGTATTTATTAGTAGTTACTAATCCCCCTATCGATACAAAATTAATCTTTTCTCATGAAAACACAAAAGAAAAAGCCAAAAAACTTGCATAAAAGAAAAATATTCTAGCTGTATGGTAGAAGTTTTTCGTGAAAAGTTTTGGAGATTAGGAGATAAAGTGTTATCTTTGCCATCAGATTCAAAAACGAATAATCAAACTGAGTTATGATAGTAAGACCAAAGCGCATTTATCGCAAACGCATACCATACGGCATGCAGAATTTTGAGGATGTCATAAAAGAGGATTGTTACTATGTGGACAAGACTCCTTTCATAGAGCAAATAGAAGAATCCAACAAGTATTTCTTCTTCATTCGCCCTCGCCGTTTCGGCAAGACACTTACCCTCTCCATGCTTGAGAATTACTATGACATCAACAAGAAAGACAAGTTTGAGGAAATCTTCGGCAAGCTTTACATCGGTCAGAATCCTACACCAGAGCATAATACATATCTCATCATCCACCTCAATTTTGCCGAGGTAGCAGCAGGATTGGATGATTATAAGGATGGACTGGACAACCATTGTCGCCTTGTGTTCAATTTCTTTTGTGACATCTATGCACATATTCTTCCTGCCAATACCAAGGAAGGATTAGAAAAGTTAACAGATGCAGTGTCTCAACTGAGATTCTTGTGCCAGAAGTGCCAGGAGGTGGGCAAAAAGATTTATCTCTTCATCGATGAGTACGACAACTTCACCAATATGATTCTCGCCCATGAGGAGCATCTCGTGAGGTATCGCAACCAGACTCACGGAGAGGGATACTTGCGCCAGTTCTTCAACACCATCAAGGGTGCGGCTGGCAACACCTTGGGCAGAGTGTTCGTCACGGGAGTAAGCCCTGTGACCATGGATGACCTTACCAGCGGATTCAACATCGGAACCAACTACTCGCTAAGTCCAAAATTCAATGAAATGACGGGCTTCACGGAAGAAGAAGTGAGAGAGATGCTGGATTATTACCGCAGCGTCCTGCCGTTCAATCACACCACCGATGAGCTGATCAAGGTGATGAAGCCATGGTACGACAACTATTGCTTTGCTGTCAAGAGCTATGGCAAGACCACGATGTACAACTCCGTGATGGTGCTCAATTTCATTAGCAACTATATAGATAATGAATACGACATCCCCGACTCCATGGTAGAGACCAACATCCGTATCGACTATGACAAGATGCGAATGCTCATCCGCCACGACAAGGAGTTCGCCCACGACGCCAGCATCATCCAGCAGTTGGTGACCCAGGGATTCGTGACAGGTACGCTCAACGAGAACTTCCCTGCCGAGCGAATCAACGACCCAGACAACTTCCTCAGCCTGCTGTTCTATTTCGGCATGGTGACGATAGACGGAACATACAAGGGTGAGACCAAGTTCATCATCCCGAATGAGGTGGTACGTGACCAGATGTACACCTACCTGCTCGACACCTACAAGGAGAATGACTTGGTATATGATAGATATAGCAAGGGTAAACTGGAGAGCAAACTGGCATACGATGGACAATTCAAGCCATACTTTGAGTATATTGCCGACTGCCTGAAGAAGTACTCCTCCCAGCGAGACAAGCAGAAGGGAGAGGCTTTCGTGCATGGCTTCACCTTGGCGATGACGAGCCAGAACAAGTTCTATCGCCCTATCTCAGAACTGGACAATGACGGCGGCTATGCCGACATCTTCCTCTCTCCGCTCTGTGACATCTACAAGGACATGGTGGATTCATATATCATCGAGTTGAAATATTGCAAGAGCCAAACCACAGATGAGCAAGTGAAAAAGCTCTTCGAGGAGGCTTCAGCTCAAATATCTCGCTATGCGGACAGTGACATGGTCAGAGAGGCGGTAAAGACCACAAAGCTCTACAAGCTGGTGGTCATCTACCGCGGAACGGAAATGGTGGCTTGCGAAGAGATATAAAACTTAACCCATATTGCAGCAAAGAAACAAAAAATCCCTGATGAAACCTCCCCCATCGGAGTTCATCAGGGATTTTTTGTTTTTGATGGGTATTAATCACGATGTCTTGGTTCCGGCTCCGCCACCATTGCCGGTTTTTCTTCCGGCAATTCATATCTTCTGATATGATGATCTTCCAGATAGATATGGTTCAGCGTAAAGGCCAGCGACTCCAGAGTCTTCTCTCTGACAGCCGGCTTCAGTTCACATTCCCAGATAACGATGGTATGCCATCCCATTTCAGCCAACCGATGCAGCACCTCATGATCCCGTTCCCGGTTCCTCCTGATTTTATTCTGCCAGAACTGGGTATTCGATTTCGGCATCACATAATACTTGCACCCTTCATGCCCATGCCAGAAGCACCCATTCACCAGAATGCAGGTACGATACTTCCTGAGCACAATATCCGGTTTCCCCGGCAACCGAGGATGATTGAGCCGATACCTGAATCCTCTAGCCCACAGGAACTTCCTGACAAGAATCTCCGGTTTGGTATCCTTGCTTCTGATTGCCGCCATATTGTTGTGGCGTTGCTCTATGGTCATTCTATCTGGCATACGCTTTATTTATTAAAACATCTTTTTTCTAATCTAATCACGCCATTCGATACAAAATTAATCTTTTCTCCTGAAAACACAAAAGAAAAAGGCCAAAAACTTGCATAAAAGAGAAATATTTCTTATTTTTGCAGCAAATAAAAAGAAAGAACGATGGCAAAGGAAAATATAGACTTATCAGTAGTCCTTCATGATGATAGCGACTATAAGGACTGGCTCGTAGAACTCAAGGAATGATTCTACAGCCATCGTCTAAAGGCATCTTGCGCTACTAATGGCTACCTGTTAGACTTCTATTGGAAGCTGGGACGAGACATTGAAGCTAAGCAATATACCAACAATTATGGTTCTGGTTTTTACAAGAATCTCAGTCAAGATTTGAAGAATGAAATGCCGGGGGTGAAGGGATTCTCGCCAACCAACTTGAAGTACATGAGCTACTTTTATAAGCTCTATGCTCCATTGGCAGCAAATCGTCAGCAAGCTGCTGACGATTTCAAGATGCTTTTTCTCATTCCTTGGGATCATCATCGCCGTATCATCGACGCAACTGAGTTTCTATGTATCTGCCATTAACCATCAGTTCAAGACCGATATAGACAACCCGACCATCGGCTTGCTCATCTGCAAGGACAAAGACAATGTGGTGGCGAAATACGCCTTGGAATCATACAAGGAACCGATGGGAATATCAGAATATCAACTATCCAAACTCTTTCCGAAAGACTTTAAGTCTTCTATGCCGACTATAGAGGAATTGGAAAAGAGATTAAAAGAGAATCAAGAATAGCTTTGATAAAAGAGAAATATTTCTTATTTTTGCATTATCTTTATAGGATTAAGAGGAAAGGGCGAAAAATGGAAAAAGAAAACAACAGAATACAATTACCCCTAGAAGAAATCAAGCTCGCCTTCGCAGCGTCATGTGTTGAGGGAGCCGCAAGAAAGCTCGGGGTGCCATATATCGAGATATACGAAAGAATGAGAAAGGTTGATTTAATCAACAAGTTCATTCTGCCCCACTATGATACGCTCCATACAGAAAGTAGAGAGTATCTTATAGAAGATGTCATAGAGTGTCTAACTAATTGGGAGAAGAAAGCTTCTCATCAATAAATACTTAGTATATAATGGAACAGAAAAAATATAAACAGATCAACACCAAGACGCCTGAGATTCAAGAAATGATTCTCAGCTATCAGATAGGAGGCGTAGCATACGAACTATCACAGCGCCTGGAGATTTCGCCAGCCCTGGCTCTCGATCTCTTCTATCGCAGCAAGACCTGTGCCCAGCTCCACGATAAGCGCACAGGCTTGTATCTTATGAGCAATGGCTACATCGCCGATGATTTCATTTACGAGAAGCAGAGAGGGTACTAAGCCGCATTTTTATATCCGATTATGAAAACAATAAAAGGTATTTGCATCAAGAAGCGCAACTTCGATAAATTCAAGAAGGTGGCCGATCTGATATATTTCGATGGACCATTGTTGTCACACTACGTAACCAACAAAGGTGACAACTATCTCTTCTATTGGATAGACCAAGATGATACAAACAATCGTTGGATGTTTATCAGAACCGATTACGACAATATACAAAAGTACACGAATAAAAAGCAAACATTGCGTAACGTATTAAGTTCGCCATTAGACGACATTGTATATACTGTCGATATTGATGAAGAAGGCAATCATCACAACTTCCAGGCCCACTCCATAGAAGATCTTCCAGAGGATTATCTCCCTACAGAAGATTCTTATTATGAATTTGAGCCAGAAGATGTAAACAAGGAGAACTTATCCATAGCAGAAATGAGCGGCAAGAAACTCGACTGGTTCCGCAAGGTCTGTGCTGCTATGCTATAGTCACCTTGCCCCCCACACGCCCTGAAGGGGCAGAAGCTCCTAGCCCAGGGTAACACCCTGGGTATAAGTGCAGTCTGCCTTGCGCCCTGTAAGGGCAAAAGCATTAAAAATGCAAGAATAATAAAAATGAAAACAAGGGAAGAATACATAGCTCTCATCGCTTCTCATGCCGAAGAACTGCAGAACACCTTCGGCATCACCTCATTGCGCCTCTTTGGCTCTGTTGCAAGAAACGAGCACCACGAAGGAAGCGATGTTGATATATACGTAGAAATGCCCCCTAAGTTTTTCCTTGTGGTTCGTCTGAAAGCATACCTTGAAAAGCTTCTAGGCTACCCAGTTGATATTATCAGACAGCATCACCACCTCAATCCCTTCCTACTCAAGGAAGTTGAGAAAGATGGGATTGAAGTGATAGCTGAGGGATAGATGTGACAAACTACCTCACAATCATTCAATCAGCCCTTCTATGTAAGGGCGGAAGTTTTGAGAAAAAGCCCCAAAACTTACAGAAAAATATACATAATTATACTTTTATCATACAATTATTAAAATAATCGCATTTATACTTGGTCATTTCACCGAAAAGTTGTACTTTTGTCTAGATTTCAATAAAGAAACAACATGGAAGATTACGATAAACTTATGATTGGCGACCAATCTGTAGATGGACGCCTTTTAATTGCAGACAAAGACAGACTTTGCTATCAAGTAAAATTAGAAAGCAAAGGTGCTTTTAGCATGCGTACAATATCCAAGCAATTACTGGGAGAATTTATAGACTACTATAAAAAGAATCCCAACAAAAAGGCTGAGGATGCCAGAGTAGAACTCAAAGAATTATCTAATATTGATAAATTCGAATATGGCTACAGTGCTACGTTGACAGCTATGGCAAAGATGGTTCTTGACCCAAAGAACGAACTTATAAGAAAGGGTATCTCTACAGATTCTTTTTCAACAGGAAGCTCTTTACCTAAAGCGGCAGGACTTCAACAGATCTACTATGGTGCTCCTGGCACAGGTAAATCAAAGGCTATCAAGGATTTGACCTTTGGTGAAGACGTTATTCGCACTACATTCCATCCAGACTCTGATTACGCCTCTTTTGTAGGTACTTATAAACCTATTACAGAAGAAGTTGTACTCCGAGATTGCTATGGCAAAAAGGTCATCGATGACGAAACGAAGGAAGTTGTGAAGGAAGAAAGAATTGCCTACAAGTTCATTCCTCAGGCTTTTCTCGAAGCCTATGTGAAAGCGTGGAAGAAACTTGGATCCGGCAAAAAGCAATATCTTATTATCGAAGAAATAAACAGAGGAAATTGCGCCCAGATCTTTGGTGACCTGTTCCAATTGCTCGATCGCAACGAATATGGTTTTTCTGATTATCCTATCGTCGCAGATAAAGATATGCAGAAATATCTTGAAAGAGAATTTGAAGGATGGGAAATTACGAATAAAGACAAAATTAACCAGCTCTATGGCGAAGCCAATATGGTAAGCCTCATCATGAAGGGAGAACGACTTGTTCTGCCTTCCAATCTTTATATTTGGGCTACAATGAACACCAGCGACCAGAGCCTCTTCCCTATTGACTCTGCCTTTAAACGTCGTTGGGATTGGAAGTATGTGCCTATTCGTGAAGGACGTGACAAAGAAACCAACGCTAAACTCAACTGGTATATCAACACGGGTGATAGGCAATACGACTGGTGGTCATTCGTCAGCCAGATCAACAAGTTGATAGGTTCACTTACCAATTCTGAAGACAAGAAACTCGGCTATTTCTTCTGCAAGGCAAAAAATGGAGAAATCGATGCCGATTTATTCGTAAGTAAGGTTATCTTCTATCTCTGGAATGATGTGTTTAAAGACTATGGTTTCGATGACAAGGACTTTCAGAATGAAGAAGGCAAGATTCTGTCTTTCGACCGATTCTACGAGGATAAGAACGGCAAGACTAACGTTGACATAGCTAATGTTGAGTTGTTCCTGGATAATTTGGGAGTAGAAAAAGCCTCTTTTAATAAAGAAGAAGATGTAGACGATGACGATTCTATTGAAGAAGAAGTTGAAGACAGTTCTACCGAAAAAAGAAGCAAAGACAATTCACATTATACAATTAACGGACAAGGCGACTATAAGAAAGGTCCATTAGCCCTTGCTGTATTACAGAAATACACCAATAGTAATCCATCAAAGACAGTAAAGGAAATTATGGAAGATTGGACCCCTGTAGTAGTAAATGTCCCACACATGCTCGAAACACAAGAAGAGTATAACACAAGAATATCAAATTCTAAAGATAAAAAAAATCGTAGCAGAGCAAATATTGTAAAATGGGGCAACAATAATGTTATCTATATTTCTACAGAATGGAATATAGATACCATCTCCGAATTTATCCAAAAGGTAAATGCGCAAGATTGGGGTATTAACATTGAGAAAATAGAAGAATAAGCAGATTATGAGAATCCTCATAGAAGAACATCAGTATCAGGCTGAACAGATCAAGGACGTCCTGCACGGTATCGACGCCATGCAGGACATTGATGGCAACGTCAGCGTTAACTATGTTGGGTATTACTACAATACCCAACTAAACGATTGTGTCTTTATTTTGCCAAAGGTACTGCTGGAAGACACTCCAGAAGGCGAAAGAGTTTTTGGCAAATACGCCCCAGAAGACATCGTCAACCTGAACCAGAATAACCCTCTTTCTCAACACGAGAAAGACTTCATCTACGAGTTCTCTGTCTGGATATACCGCACCATCGAAGTTTACAACAATACCACCAGAAACGGTATTGTATATCACCAGAAAATAGCATGTCTTGGCAAAAGTACCCGACAAATCAACAATACATTCCTCGATATTCTGCTGGCTCTCATAGACTTCAACAAGCATAACCAGGATTTCATCTTCTTCATCCTGAAGAACGTTCATTCTGGTTACAACCGCATTCATTGGTCTAAGACCATATCCACCACAAGAGCCATTGTCTGCAAAAACAGTCCTGTTTATACCAATCCTGTCAACAGGAAGAAGCAGATCAACTTCGATGAAGAGTTACTGATTATTTTCTATTCTATCCTGAACTATATCAGCGAAAGATATGGTTTCACCAATCATATCAACTGCAATTTCCAGTTGATCAAAGGTTATCGCTTCAATACATATCTTGATGGATTAGGAAAGACCAGACTCCTCCAGATTAAATACAAATACTTTTCTGATAAAGCATTACATCTCTGGCAGTTATGCTATGACTTCTTTGACAACGCCAAGCGCATGAACATCCAGAAGGAACGTAAAGAGTATCTTCTGGTTAAGAGTTTCAATATCGTTTTCGAAGCTATTATTGATGAACTTCTGGGAGAAAAGAACATCCCAGCTGGTCTGAAAGAACAAGCTGATGGCAAACGCATAGACCATTTGTACACCTACCAGAACCTGATTACAAGCAGAGACCCAGAGCCTGTTTATTACATCGGTGACAGCAAATATTACAAGCTGGGCCATGCCATCGGAAAAGAATCTGTATATAAGCAGTTTACGTACGCCAGAAATATCATCCAGTGGAACCTGAACCTCTTTATGAACGACGACAAGGACGATGAAGAACTTCAATACGACAAACGTAACTTTGGCAACGTACCAAAGCTCCGTGATGATTTGACGGAAGGATACAACATCATTCCGAACTTCTTTATCAGTGCAAAGATGGCAGAGAATCTATCTTTCTCAGACCAGATTTCGTCAACCGACAGGGAACATAAGTGCTTCAATACTCAGCATTTCAACAACCGCCTGTTCGATCGAGACACCCTCCTAGTCTTCCATTACGATGTAAACTTTCTCTATGTCGTATCTCTGTATGCCCGTCATAATGAGCACCAGAAATTTTCCTGGAAGAACAGAGTCCGCAAGATGTTCCGGGATGAAATCCAGAAAATGCTGGATGAAAGATATGAGTTCTATCGCCTCACGCCAAAAGAAGGTACTCAAGTAGAAGAATTCGTCAACAGGCATTTCAGGATGCTTATCGGCAAGATATTCTCTCCAACGAAAGGCAATGATTATCTGATACTTGCACTCGAGAAAAATGATTCTGACGAGAAGCAAAAAGAAGAGATAATAGAGGCTGCCAAGGAGAAATTTCATCTAGAGGAATTTGCCTTATCAACTAACGGCAAGATTGACTAGCGTATTATAAGATACTTTTCACTACCTCAACATCCGCTGCAGCCCAGTCGAGATTTTTCAACTCTACAGGGCTGCACCATTTACTATCAGCATGCTCCCTTCTCTTGAATCCATCAGCCTCAGCTTTTGGAGTACACAGATAAGCAGTCATCGTTATCGAGAAATCAGGATACTCGTAATTCACGGTCACCAGCTCCTCTCCTACTTCTACAGGATACTCCATCTCCTCCATCAACTCACGAGCCAACGCCTGTTGAGGAGTTTCACCAGGTTCTATCTTGCCACCAGGAAACTCCCATTTATAGCTGGTATATTCAAACTTCGTCTTGCCTTTCTGCATGCAGAGGTACTTGCCATCATGGCAAACCACGGCTGCTACTACATTATAATGTTTCATTGTCTTTACTCCTTAAAATGGTCTTTACTCCTTTTTAAAACTATACATTTGCCAAAGTTGCCGCATACTCATATACAGAACCAGGCATTGGAGTCTTAAGATTCCAAACTATCTGCATCGGCTTATTGCCAGCATATTTATCAAGAGTAACCTTACCCAGATAAACATATCCAAGGGTACGATACTTGTTTTCTGCCGCATTCTTCTGCTTTCTCACAAACAGCAGCATTTCTCGTGAACCCTTTATATAACTTTGACCAGTAGGCGATTCTTGCCTAACTGAGTTCTGCGTCTCCCAATGAAATTTAACCGCACTTTGAGCAAAATCCTTATAGTTAGTATTCGAACCCTCTTCTCTATCCTTGATGACATCTACAAACATCGCTTCCATCGGAATTCCATTCAGCGTATTACGCTCACATCCCTCTCTACTAGATGACATCTTCTCTAAAGTAGAAGTTTCTATGGCTACCTGTATCTGAGCCTTGGTATATACTCCATGAAGTTTCAGCGGGAATGAATCTCGGAATACCGAGTTATCTTCCTGCTCCAAAGCATTACAGCGAGACATCATTATCTCTGTCAATTGACAAACCTCATCTATAAAGACATCATCCTCGCTCAATCTATTGAACATCTGCTGCAAGCTAACATACTCACCAGCAGAGATATACAAATCATAATACAACATTAATGCCATCTTCTTCTCCTTAGCAGTCAGCAAGCCCTCGCTTACCTTAAAACGGCGAACAGCCAAATTATGGATAAAACTGAAATAGGAATAAGAATCAGTAGAGAACCATTTCTTGCTTACAGCACGCAACAGTTCTACATTAAGTTTCGATTCCCTGGTAGTTACTCCAGCCAAATAGCACAAACTATTCCATGTATTACCATTATAGAGTTTTTCCAAAGGCACATGGGTAAGTCTGAGAAAAGAAGCAAGCGATAATGGCTCACTAAACTTCTGCTCAAACTGCTTGATGGTCTGAATGATTCTCGACTTCTTGAAACTATTGATATATCCCGTAATATTCTGGATGATATACTCTTTTGCCTTAGGCTCTAATTGAATGGTACACCCCAGTGGAAGATGAGGAAAATCTTTTTCTACTTCTTCCTTCACGCTCATTGATGTTCGTCCCATCAAAGCACGGAATCGATCCATATAATTGAACTCTGCACGAGAATGACCTACGAAATCCAAAACCGTGAGATACTGCTTATCCTTGGCTTTTCGAAGACCACGACCAAACTGCTGCAAGAAGATGGTTAAACTCTCTGTAGGACGAAGGAATAACACGGTATCTATCGCTGGAATATCAATACCCTCGTTAAACATATCTACAACAAAGAGATAGTTGATTTTCTTCTCAGCCAGTCGCTTAATCTCAACATTTCTAAACTTAGAGTTCTCGCTCGTTAAAACAGCAGACTTCAAACCTGCCAAAGTAAATTTGGCATTCATGTAGTTGGCATGTTGCTGATCTACACAGAAGCACAATGCTCTAACATCATTATAGTTAGGCAAATACCTCTCTAAGGTCTTGAAGATAACGTTCGTACGCAAGTCGTTGTTGGTGTAGATTTTAGAAAGTTCAGATGCTACAAATCTACCTCGCTCCCATTTCACCTCAGACAAATCCACCGAATCTGTTATGCCAAAATAATGGAATGGTGACAGCAAACGATTATTCAAAGCTGTATCCAAACGTATCTCTGCCGAAATCTGATGATTGAAGTATTGGGTAATATCGTTATTATCCATTCGCTCAGGTGTAGCAGTAAGTCCCAGAAGCACCTTTGGTTTGAACTTATGTAATATCTTCTGATAGGTATCAGCTACTATATGATGAGCCTCATCAAACACAATATAGTCATAATAATCATCAGGCAGCTGGAGCTTGTCTAATCTATTATTCAGCAAATCCTTTGATGCAAAGAGATGCGAATACGAAGAAGCTTCATGCCCGCCATACCACATATCACCGAAATTTGGATCTCCCAACACTGCACGATAAGTGGCACAAGCTTGCTTGATAATTTCTTCACGATGTACTACAAAAAGAAAATTAGCCTTTATATGCTGCTCTTTGAAACGCTTATAGTCAAAAGCTGCAATAACCGTTTTACCCGTACCTGTAGCAGCCACCACCAGGTTTCGCCAGTTATTGTGATAACGGCGTTCCTTCTCCAGTTTATCAAGTATATCATTCTGATATTCCTTGGCTTGCATCAGTTCGAGTACAGAATAATCTATTGCTGTTGAGCCCACGGCATTCTTGTCGAGTGCTTTCTTCAAGCGCTCGCTATCACAATTTAAATCGAAAGACTCGAATACATCTTGCTCCCAATACGTATCAAAGGTATTCTTCACGGTAGCAAAAATATGTGGCAGTTCCATCTGCGTTACCTTCACATTCCACTCCAACCCCTCGGTTAATGCCGCATGAGAGATATTAGAAGAACCAATATATGCCGTATGGAATCCGCTGTCTCTCATAAACACATAAGCCTTGGCATGAAGACGATCTAAATCGCTATGATAAGAAATCTTTATTTCGGTATGAGTCAGCTTTGAGAGCTTTTCGATAGCCTTATACTCGGAAATCTGCATATAGGTAGTTGTTATCACCTTCAAACTTCCACCCCGAGCTACGAACTCCTGCAATTCAGGAAGCATCATATTTAACCCCGACAGACGAATAAAAGAAACCACGATATAAATCTCATCTGCCGACAGGATTTCCTTTTTCAGCTCGCTTATCATATTCACAGAGTTCTTGGCCCCTGTAAAAAGACTACTTTTGGTGAGAGATGTAAGAGGCGTTATGCGCTGGATATACTTTTGCAAATCGGGATAATCGCACTTGGTTTTATCAATGACACTTGTCAGGATAGAATTACTGGCATCTACCAAATCATCCTCATAATTTTCTATGGCAAACTTCTCGCCCAGTTCTCTTATCACATCATTGGTAAACTGAATGCACTTTTCTACTCCATTTTCCTGCTGAGCCACATCATCAATCGTATTTTGAATCAAGGCATAAAGATAGCGTGAAAGATATTGAATCGCTTCATCACGCCCAATTTCCTTCATCCCGATATGATATATTTTTCTATCATACTTTTCAAGTTTTACCTTGAAGAGCTGATTTATGATTTGTTCGTATATTCCAGCCATATTACTTGATGTATTTGCTCTTTGTTTATTCTTGCTTGCAAAAGTACAAAAAAGATTCCACTTACGTTACTTTTCTCATATTTTTTTTCAGAATGATTGCAATATTCATGATTACGTTGCTGCGAAGATGACAGCTATTATATCAAAAACCGACTAGAACAATTACATATACTACTGAATATCAAGAAGTTCTAGCGACCCTGCGAAACACAGGGTCGCTAGAATAGGTAGGTCTGGCTAATTTACTGTTGACGTAGAACAGTTAACTGTCTTACCTAGAACAGCTCACTGTCTTACCTAGAACAGCCAACTGTCTCCATATCTGCCAGTTGGCTGTCCATACGGTATTGCTAGACATGCTTGATTGTACTTGTCACGATTGGCTGTGTCTTGAGAACAATCATAGCAGCGAAAAAACAAAAGAGTTAGGTCTAGCGACGCTGTGAAACGCAGCATCGCTAGACCTAACTCTATAGCTTTCTTACATTACTTTTCCTTAGCTCGCATGCAGCTCATTACTCCGAGCTATGCGCCAATGGCTGTGAGGATAGAAAGGCGTATAGTCGTATAACTTGAACTCCAAAAGAGACTTTCTTGAACCCCGAAAGAGACATTCTTGAACCCCGAAAGAGATATACTTAAACCCAGAAAGAGACGTACTTAAACCTTATTTGTTGATGAGAAAACTATGAGATGATATAAGGAACTCTATGAGATAACCTTCAGGAAACAATGAGACATGATAGAAAAACTTAGTGCGCTTTGCCACACCAAGCAGTCATCAAGTTAATGATTAATGGATTAGGGTTGGGGGATTACAAATCATAAGTGGTTGATAGATTTTTAACATTTACAACTACTTAATAATCAGTTATTTATTTGCATATCTCAATTATTTTTTGTAGCTTTGTAGTTAGATAGAAACAATAGAAAATAGCAAATATGAGCAAAATAAAGGTACATGCATGG
>ERZ1034913.1469-NODE-1469-length-14261-cov-6.898494_pt1 | contig 14261 bp, 13 predicted proteins | sample MGYA00520697_ERZ1034913 | MGnify/ENA primary metagenome ERZ1034913 (study PRJEB33766, sample SAMN09781786) | gut metagenome | biome: gut microbiome | host: Homo sapiens | place: Madagascar | study: EMG produced TPA metagenomics assembly of the PRJNA485056 data...
AAACCATCGACTTTATGACCGCACATTGGGCTCACTTGCCTTATGATTTATTAGGTAAAGTATCTAACCGTATCATCAATGAAGTGAACGGCATTTCCCGCGTCGTGTACGACATCAGCGGAAAACCACCAGCAACGATAGAATGGGAATAAAAAATCACTTTTTCAGATACTTTCTAATCATTTCAATAACTCAAATAAAGCCTTGTATATCAAGGCTTTATTTATTTCATCTCATTTCTAGTCTTCTCTACCTATTTCTTAATTATGACGGTATTTTAGACGGTGCTGTTTGACAAAAAATTTTTCAAGATCAAGAATACCGTCAGTTTAACGACGGTATTGGAGAATAATATGCTCACCGATAGTAAAATTAAGGCGTTAAAAGCCAAAGAAAAATTGTATAAGGTACAAGATCGTGATGGGCTATATGTAGCCGTATCTACAACTGGCACTATTATGTTTCGATATGATTATCGAATAAATGGCCGTAGAGAAACTCTGTCTATTGGCAAATATGGTGATGACGGTTTAACACTATCCGAGGCTAGGGAGAAATTATTAGAAGCTAGAAAACTAGTTAATAGTGGAATATCCCCCGCTGCTGAAAAACGAAAACTAAAAAATGCTATTAGAAATGCAGATCGTTTTGAAGATTTTGCAATACGCTATATTGCAGAAGCAGAATTTGCTGAAAGTACTAGAAGCCTAAGGACAGCAACCTATCAAAGAGAGATTGCCCCCTACTTCGCCAAAAAATTGATGATAGAAATTTCTTCTGAAGATATACGCAACCATTGCCAAATTATCAAAGAACGGGGCTCTCCCTCTACAGCAATCTTTGTTCGGGATCTATTCAATGCTGTCTATAAATATGCAATTTCTAAAGGGCATAATTTTAAAAATCCAGCAGAACGGATTTCTAATTCATCAATAGCTACTTTTCGACCTAGAGAACGCTCATTAACCCCGAGAGAAATTCATTTATTTTTCAATGAATTAAATCAAACCGAACGATATTTTACTCTAAGAAAGGGCGTTTTATTCATCCTTTATACAATGGTTCGGAAAAGTGAATTTGTTAACGCCACATGGGATGAATTTGACTTTCAACGCAATATTTGGACTATTCCAAGTGAAAGAATGAAAGCTCGAAGAGCTCATAATGTTTATTTATCTACTCAATCACTTGAGATTTTGACAGCCTTTAAAATTTATTGTGAGAACTCTGAATTTATTATTCCATCTCGAACAAGCCGTTTAAAGCCTGTCTCATTATCTTCACTAAACCGAGTGATCACTGAAACAGTTGAATTAATGAATAAAAAGGGTATTCATATAGATCCTTTTACCATTCATGATCTACGCCGTACAGCATCAACATTACTAAATGAAAAAGGCTTTAATACTGATTGGATTGAAAAAGCACTCGCACATGAACAGCAAGGTGTTCGAGCTGTTTATAATAAAGCCGAATATGCAGAACAACGTCGAGATATGATGCAGAAATGGGCTGATATGGTCGATACCTGGATTAGAGGCGAGGATTTATAATTTAGGTGGGGAAACCCACCTATTTTTTGCTTTCTTATTCTTAATATTTATTTTCTCATTAACTATTCACCCTATTCACTTTGCAGTAATAACACATCATTTACTCAACATAACCCTTCGACAGACTATTCATCGTCTTCACTAACATTTTTCCATTTCTAATTATCGCTAGTTATTTCAACTTATTTACTATTTAAAATCATATGGTTAACCTTATTTTCTTTTAGAAAGAGATAGCTATAATAAATAAAAAAGTTAGTCTAATTCTATGAGCGAACAGCATAAACGAACCAAGCAAATCATTATCCGAGTAAGCGAAGATGAATACCATCAACTGTTAGAAAACCGTCTTTATCCTCGACTTGCTACTTGGATCCGTGAAACATGTCTTGGGAAAAAAATTAGTAAAAAACCTACTCACTACACAGATAAAAATTTACTTGCTTGGCTTGGGCGTTTGAATGGAAATCTTAATCAAATTGCTAAATACATTAACGTTCAGAATAAAGCCAAAAATCAGATCGATGTGCTAAAAATCATAGCTGAATTAGCTCTTATTCGTGCTAGCTTAGATCAGTTATTAGAAATTCAATATGCTGATAAAAATATTCAAAAATAAAGGGAAAGGCAGTGCAAAAGCAAGTATTGATTATTTGCTAGATAAAGATAGAAATCGGGAATTAGCAACAGTACTAAAGGGTAACCCTGAACTATCTTTGGAATTAGCTCAAAGTTTAGCATTTTCAAATAAATATACAGTAGGTTGCCTATCTTTTGAAGAAGCCGACTTACCTAAGAAAAGTAAATTAGAGTTAATGGAAAAATTTGAAGAAATGGTCTTTGCAGGGCTTACTAGCGAACAATTTAACATCAGCTGGATTGAGCATAGAGATAAAGGGCGTTTAGAACTCAATTTCTTTATTCCCAATGTTGAATTAACTACTGGCAAACGCTACCAACCCTATTTTCATCGTAATGATAAACACTTATTTGATAGTTGGATGCAGTTACAAAATTACCAATATCAGCTTAGCGATCCGCACGATCCAACAAAAAGGCAACTTTGTAAGTTTGAATTTAGTGCAGATATGCAACAATCCAAAATTAAGGAGAATCTAACCGCACTTATCGCCAATGGCATTGCTCAACAACATATTTCATCTCGAGAAGATATTATTGAATTACTAAAACAAAGTGACTTTAAGATTGAACGAACCACAGAAAAATCTATTTCAATAAGTCATCCAGCCCTAAAGAAAAATATCCGTTTGTCAGGAGCTATCTATGAACATAGAGAATTTAACGGCGAATTTGCAGAAGAATTTAGGCGAGAAACAACGATATATCAATCAAGAACTAGAGAACGAATTAAACAAGCACAAACAACATTTGAGCAATTATTTCAACGAAGAACTGAATTTAATCAGCAAAAATATACAGAAATTAAACCGATTGTTAATTCGCCCAATCCTGATTATCAGCATAATTTGTCTAATGTTACCGACTATCCTGATCGTTACACTATTTTATCTGAACCACAAGATAGACAAGGCTCAAACAGATTTACAGAACCACAGTCTGATATACAGCCGATTACAAGCCAAAGATCTTGCAAAATTGAATTTATTCGAGAACAAATCAATTCTGCAGCTGAAAATTCCGCAAGAACAAGGGAGAATCTTTCAAAGTCAAAATGGCAATTACATTTTAGAGATCTACAAAGAATAGGAATTGAGTATGCTCAACGAATTCAGCAACGCATTGAGCGATTATTTAACAGAGTTAGAACAGAATTTGCATATTTTACTGACCGAAAACGAGCAATTACGATTTCTGAACAACGAATTAAACAATCAGAACGAACAATTAGTGCAGTTCAACAGCTCATTACAAACACAAATAAAACAATTGCACGAACTTTTGCACAACGACAAATAGTACAAAAGCCGAACTGCAAAATCAGAATATAGGAGTACAAAATGAGTAATTTTATTGAATTTATCGAAGGTGAAGAAGGCGTCGATATTGGTGATGAACGTGTTATAGATTATGAAGAAGCCATAGATTGGGGATTAGAGCCTGAAAGCTATAAAAGAAACATCCCTGTTGGCTTTCATACTGTTAAGCTCATTTTCAAAACTTGGGGACAAAAATGTGCTTTAAATTGCTTTTTTAAAGATATAAAAACAGAAAAGAAATATCGAATAACCTTATTCACATCGCCGAAAAATCCTTACCGCTACACGGCAAGGGACAATTTGATAGATTTTTCTGAAAGTGGAAACCTTGAAAATATCTATCAAATTGAAGTAAAGCATAGCCCAAAAGGTTATCCAATTATGCTATCGGCAAGTTTATTAAAGGCTGAACCTTGCATTACATACCCACGTAAAACCTTTCAATAAAACTACGAGTTTTAGCAACTAAACTATTAAATAGGCTTTCACGCTGGAATAAACCGACTTTAAAGTTTGGTAGCTCTTTCATTTCGTCTTGGCGAGGTAAACGTTTAGTATGTTGGTAATTTTCTAATAAAGCTCTAACATTAGTTTTATTTAAGTTTTCTGCTTCACAAAATTCATTGTAAGCTCGTTCACGCTCAGCATCCCAATAAGTTTGAAATGCTTCATTCACATTTGTTTTTTCATCAAAATGCGGCATGTTTTGATCAATAAATTTGGCAATTAGATCTTGCTTATTTTGTAGCGTGATTTCAGTTGCTAATAAATCGTAAACTTGAGCTTCATATTGTTTACGTTGCTCAAAATTTTTGGTTTTTGTAGCTCGTTGTAATAAACCTAAAATATAACCCACATTGATTTTATCCGAATGCAGTAATTCCAGTTGGAAATCCACATCATTTAGCACTGATACTTTTTGCTTTTTGACGTATTTATCCACTTTTCGGCGCAAATCAATGTATTTTGATGCAAAATTCGCATAATCTAACTTATTTAGAAAAGTTTCATCCTGATTATACTCACTAAATGTTAAAAGTTGAGTATTCAAACGCATAACTAACCGAAATGCTTTGATAAACTCAAGTTCATCTTCTTCGGTCAATAATTCATCTACACTTTCATATGTTGGCGTAATCTTGAGTAGTGCTTCTACCGCTTGATTATATTCAGTTTTAATTTCATCAAACTCTGGTACAAGTACTATTGACTTAGCATCTTTATTAGAAAATAGCGATAATGCATCATCAGTCGCTTGTTTTAAGTTACGGAAGCAAACTATATTACCAAATGGCTTTTTGTCGTTATACAAACGATTAGTGCGTGAAAACGCTTGAATTAAGCCATGATATTTTAAATTTTTATCTACAAATAACGTGTTAAGTGTAGGAGCATCAAACCCCGTTAGAAACATATTCACTACGAGCAATAAATCAATCTCTTTATTTTTAACTCTCTGCCCAATATCTCGGTAATAATCATAAAAACGCTCGCCTGAGTTAAAATTAGTGTTAAAAGTGCGGTTATATTTTTCAATATAATTATCGAGATGATCACGACTAGAAACATTAATTTGTGCCGGCAAATCCGTACTTTCTTCACCGATTAAACCACTACCATCTGAAACCGCTTCATTTGCTGCATAACTAAAAATCGTAGCAATTTTCAAATCTGCAAAATGTTCGCCATTTTTAGTAGCCAGTTCTGTTTTTTCAGCAAGAATTTTCTCAAAAGCTGCATAATAATGTGTTAGCATTTTTACACTGCTAACGCAAAACATTGCCGTAAATTCTCTATTACGAGTTTTAATATCAAAATTCTCTACGATAAAACGTGCAATTTTTTCAATGCGAGGTTTATTATCAAACAACTCTTGGGTATCAATCGCTTCGACTTCTACGTCGCTGTCTATCAATCTTTTTTGAACAAATTTTCCAACATAGTCAATTTGAAAACGGAGTACATTGTCGTCTCGAATCGCATCCATAATGACATATTGATGCAAACGGTTATGGAAAAGATAATCTGTTGTCAGCTTTAAGCCCGCTTGACTTTGGCTATTGTCATCAAAGATTGGTGTACCCGTAAAACCAAACATTTGTGCTTTATTAAAAAATGCCCGAATTTTTCGGTGTGTTTCACCAAATTGGCTACGATGACATTCATCAAAAATGAATACCACCTTTTTGTCTTTCAAATAAGCAATTTTGGCTTGGTTGCCTTCTGTTGAAACAGCCCGATTCAGTTTTTGTAGAGTTGTTACGATCAATTTATCGTGTTTTTCTCCGAGCTGCTTGAGCAGTGTATTTGTATTAGTTGTTGTATCGACACAGCCTTCTTTGAACCTGTTAAATTCACGAACAGTTTGCGTATCAAGATCATTTCTATCGACTACAAATAACACTTTTTCCACATCAGGCATCTGCATAATCAATTGAGCGGCCTTAAACGCAGTCAGAGTTTTACCAGAGCCTGTGGTGTGCCAAATGTAACCATTATCAGCTTTAGTTTGGATATGGTTAATAATATTTTTTACAGCATAAATCTGGTAAGGTCGCATCACCATGAGGCGTTTGGCATCTTCTAAAATAACCATATATTGTGAAATCATCTCAATTAAATGATGTTGAGATAAAAACACTTCAGCAAAATGCATTAATTCGTTAATTTTATGATTCGTTTCGTTTGTCCAGGAAAAAGCAAATTCAATATTTTTAGTTTGATTGCTGTAATACTTGGTGTTTGCGCCATTACTGATCACAAAAAGCTGAATATAGTTGAATAATCCTTGTCCTGCCCAATAAGCTTCACGAATATAACGCTGAGTTTGATGAAAGGCTTCTGCTATTTCTACACCACGACGTTTTAGTTCAATTTGCACTAATGGTAAACCATTGACTAGAATCGTCACATCAAAACGGTGGCTTCTTTGATTAGCTCGGTTATCGACCGAGATTTGATTGGTAACTTGAAAAATATTTTCTTCTGATTGCTCTGAGAAAAAACGAATATGACGAGTTGAACCATCATCAAATTTAACAGGGCATTTATCTCGCAATAACTTTGCGCATTCAAACGCAGAACTGCCCTTGCTCAAATAGCTAAAAATCTGCTTCCATTCATTCTCTGAAAGAGGCTCTAGTTGGTTAAATTGCTCAACCTGAATTTTTAAATTACGCAGTATATCAACTTCATTTTTAATTGTAACTCGTTTATACTCTAAGCCAGATAATTGAGCAATTAAAGCACTTTCGAGCTGTTGTTCTGTTTGGCTCATATTTTTCACTAATTTTATATAAAAAATATCAATTTAAACTTTACTTTATCTATTTAATATGTAATGATGCACAACGATGATTCATTGCTTATCGGCAAATGAATGTACAGAGGTTTCAGCCGCTGTGCCAGCGTAGCAAAACAGCGGCTTTCTATATTTTTTCTAATTCAGCTATACATTCGTCGTAATTCCATTCTGGTGAACTTCTAATTTTAGTAATACTCTTGTCTGCAACATAGCAAGTAACAAACTTGCCTTTTAACTCTCCAGTTTTCTTTAAGCTAAACTCAATCACAACAACGAAATCATCATATACAACACTTGCCCGACGAGTATCCTCATAACTACGAGAAACTTTATTCCAACCTTTATAAATTTTAGCATCAGAATTAGTTAATGTAGCCTTAATCCAATCCATTCTACTTGCACGTTCAAGAGAAAATCGATTTTTATCTCCTTTTTTACCGTTACTATTTTCATAAAAGGCATGTCCAAACTTTGATTCTGAAAAATAAACGCGAATATTATCAAAAGTAAAAATCTCAGCTCGTTGATAATTATCTTCATAATGCTTTTTATAATCACTTACATTGGTATAAGCTAATAAACTAGGCTTTTCCATTACCAACCACCTTTTAAATTAATTTTGAATATATTAAATTTGAATTCATTTTTATAAGTGGGTGTAAGTGTACGTTTATACTTCTGTTGATAATATTCAACTAGCTTTGCTTTTGCGCTATTTTCAATAAGAGTCTTATTAGTATAGGCAGATGTCATACCTAACAAAAAATCGCACATCTGAATCAATACAACCTCTTTAGATGGTAATGCTTGGACATTCTGTATTTTTGCCATCAAATTTGCATTGATTAAACAATTTTTTAATACTTTTAATCTATGTAAATCATAATTAGTTTTTATATCACAAAAAACATTATATTCATTGAATGAATCAATCCAATGATTTAAAAGCTGATAGTAAAATTTATAAAATCCTAATTCCTCATCATTTTGGCATAATTCTTTCCTGAACTGTTTTCTATCAACTAAAATGCAACGGAATCTTACGTTATGTTTATAAGATTCAAATAAATCGATTAAATCCTGATAAAATTCAAAACTACTATTTGAAACCTTCCTCCATTTTATTTCACCCCAAATATTATGTTTCTCTCTTAAAGCTGTAATTTTGTTTTTAATATCGACTCTAAGGTCTCTTCGTAGCCATAAACTGCCAATAGTTAAGTACTCTACTTTGGGTTTTGCTGATGTAAATAAATCTGGATAATTCTCGTCGCAATAGATATCAAACTTCATATATTTCCTTTAACTCTTATAATACTGATACATTTACTTTATTTTTGGAATACTTAGATAAATTACACAAACATCTGCTGTAGCAATCCTTTCTTCCAGGTTTTTACCTGCTCTAACTGCTGAGCTAGATTTTCTATTCTTTGATCAACCCAAGTAAGGAAATTAGCAATTTCCGATTGTTCTTTAATACAAGGGACAAAAAACTTCACTTTTTTAATAGAGCTCCCTACAATTTGTGGTTGAGCAGATCCCGTAATAACATCTGAGAACCCCCGTATACATAGGGCATAATAAATAAATTTTACGTTATATTTTTGCTCATCAATGTCATCAATAGACATTGAATTTCCGGTTATATAAGTTTTGGGTTTAACCAAAGTAACTTCGCCACATGTTGCTCCGCGACAAGTTACAGTAATAGTTTCATTTTCATGATTATATTCAGAGTAAAATCCAATATATCCATTAGCCCCAAAAACAGGATAGCCACTTTCTGTCATATCTGACGATGAAATTGTTTTCCATTGTTGAGGATTAGATATATCTCCCAGTGTTCTTTCTTCCCACTCTCCAAACTCTTCCCCATTATCATCTTTAAATCTAATTTCTTGGTTAAAGATTTTTTGCATTACACCTTTTTTATATTGAATCATTAACTGATGTTGCTCATTTAGTTGAGAGATCTTTTCATCCACTGCAGTGAGAAAGTTTGCGATTTTTCTTTGTTCATCTATAGTAGGAATAGAAATCTCTAATGGTTTTAGAACCTGCAAATTTATATTTTTCTGTGCATTTTGAGTGGCTTGAGAGTCCAAAGTCTTTTTCTTCAAATCTAATATATTCTTTAGAAAATATACATTTGAAAGATTTTCTCTAACTAAAATACCAACAATACTATCTGGGCAAGCAATAGAAAATTTAGTTATGGCAGAATCTCCAATATTTGCAGCAATAGTAATAAGTATAGTATTAGGAGGAAATAATTTACTTACAGTTAACCCTAATTCATTTAATGTTTGTGAATATTTTTCAATAAAAATATCACTATTACTAATATCACCAGTTTGAACAAATGGGATATTTCCATTAAAGTATTTTGGATCATTACGAGGCCTAGCCGAAAATTTACCTCTTTCAACCTGGGCAACCTCTTCCAAAACTATATTTTTCCACTCTTGATTAAACTCTTTAAACCTTAACTTTGGTACTGCCATTATTTACTTCCTTCAAAAGGTGAAACAATACCTAACTCAGCACAATATCCTGCAATCACTTTGTCAGTTTGTTTAGCTTCTAATGAAAGAGCGGCCAATTTTTCAGAAATTTTTACAAGATCGATTTCTTCTTCCGCTTCAAAGGTGTCAACATAACGTGGGATATTTAGGTTAAAATCATTTTCTTCAATTTGACTAAATGGCACGACTTCCGCATATTTTGCAATGCTTTCACGTTTTTCAACCGCTTGCATAATTTTATCAATATGCTCCGGCAACAACACATTTTGTGTTTTTTGTTTTTCAAAGTCATTGCTAGCATCAATAAACAAAATATCATCACGCTTACGATTCTTCTTCAACACTAATACACAAGTTGGAATGCTCGTACCATAAAAAACGTTAGCTGGTAGTCCGATAATAGTGTCAATTGCATTTAAATTTTCAATTAGATATTGACGAATCACGCCCTCACTCGAACCTCTAAACAATACTCCATGAGGTAACACAACAGCCATCGTGCCATGCTCTTCTAATTGGTAATACATATGCTGCACAAATGCCATATCTGCTTTAGTTTTTGGTGCCAGCTTGCCATAACCTGTAAATCGAGGATCTTGTAAAAAATTAGGATCTGCTGACCAATTCGCTGAAAAAGGAGGGTTTGCTACAACGGCTTCGAAACGGTGTTCTAAATGTTGTGGACGAGTAAGCGTATCTTCTTGCTTAATATCAAAAGTAGCAAAATGAACATCATGCAAAATCATATTCATTCGAGCAAGGTTATACGTTGTGCGATTCATCTCTTGCCCGAAAATGCGATCAACATTTTTTACCTGACGTTTAACTCGCAATAAAAGGGATCCAGAACCGCAAGTCGGATCGTAAACTGATTTCAAACGGTCTTTACCGAGCGTAACCAAACGAGCCAATAAGGTAGAGACAGGCTGTGGTGTATAAAACTCCCCTGCTTTTTTACCTGCACCACTCGCAAATTGTGCAATTAAATACTCATAAGCATCACCTAACACATCTTTTTCAGTGTTAGTTAAATCAAAATCAATACCATCCAAATGGTTTAATACTTTAACGACTAACTCATTACGGTCATTTGCTGAATTTCCCAGTTTACTAGAATTCAAATCCAAATCTTCGAATAATTTTGCAAAATCCTCTTCAGAATCTGTGCCAAGTGTACTTCGTTCAATTGCTTTTAACGTTTTATCAAGGTCATCCAAAATAAATGAGCCTTGTTTACCTCGTTCAGAAATAGTATGAAAAAGCTGGTTAGGAGTAAGTGAAAAGCCAACTTCAGCAATTGAATTTTTAGCAATTTCTGCAATATAGCGTTGATGCTCAGGGTTGTTATCATCAAGCTCTGTGAAAGTGATACCTTCCCCATCAAGTAATTCATTAGCAAATTTCACCGCTTTGTCGGACAGGTATTTATAGAAAATAAAGCCAAGAATGTAATCACGGAATTCATCTGCTCCCATTTTGCCACGTAATTCGTTAGCGATATTCCAAAGTTGTTTGTGTAGTATTTGCTGGTCTGTCATAAATATTTGATAATGAATAAAGTTATATGGAATTATAATCCGCGTAGCACTGAAATAAAAGGGTCAAGGGATATTCCCTTGCAAGTCCACAGCGATATCGCTGTGTGTACTTGCCCTTTTTTCTATACAACTTAAATGGGATTGATAATTATGGAAACTCTATACGAATATACAAGCACACGACATATTCAATCTTTATACAAGAAGGCTGTTTCGAAGCCTTATACTTTACTGGATTGTAAAGAATTTTCTAACTGGGGAAAATTAGGATTACTTGCAACCATACTTACCTATTTTCTTTTACCTATTACATTTCTAATCGTTTACTATTTATATATTGATACGCTAACTGCATGGGAATTCATCTTCTGCACATTTATTCTAGTTGGATATGTTTGGCTTTTACGCAAGATTATTGATTATTTTCTCAAAATGTATAAGACAAATCTTGAAACTGCATTCAAAAATCTACCATCGTCACGAAATTTATTGTTAGTAATAAAAGGAACACTAATATTTCTAAAAAAACATGGATTTACTCAAGGTCAGGTTAGTTCATTTATAGATGAAGAGCTACGTGCTCAAGTTAACTTCTGTAAAACAACAGTAAATGTATGGTTTGGAATGGCAAACAAAATAAATAAGAAAGATCAATGAGTTAAATTTTTCAAAAGTTAAAATTAAGCATTTGAAAAGACTTTTTGAATACTTCCACATAGGATTTCCTGCTGTAACAAGTTGTTACAAGTTAGTTCAACTTACTGCAGGTAATTATTATGGAACAAATCATTCAACCTACTGATAAATTTATTCGTAAATCTGAAGTATCAAAGCTGACAGGTTTATCTAGTACTTCTATTTGGCGATTATCTAAAACGGGAGATTTTCCTCAATCCATTAAGATTGGGGGATATTCCGTTCGATACTCTTTAAATGAAGTTCTAGCCTGGATTGAATCAAAAAAATCTACAAGGGGGTAATATGAGTATTCAAAAAGCCCCTTTTTATGAATACCAACTGAAAGATCCCTTTGATGAAACTTTTATTTTAGCAGGCACGCTAGCATGGAATAAGCTCTACCATGAAATGCTTTCTGATTGTCTATCTTTAGATGAAACCAAAAAATTTATCATCTTAGGCGATGAGCAACTAGAAAAACTGCCAAATTTACGGATTGTGCGGCAAGAAAAACGAGCAGCTAAAGTGATCCAACTTGGTGAGTTAAGCAATATACACATTTCATTGATTTGCCAAAGTATTGCGACCCTTTCTGATGTTTCAACGCTAATTCTGTTGGATGATACTCTATCTATCAAAGAAAATTTAAGCGATTATCTTAAACGTATTCGTGATGGTCAGGCTGTTCAATTTGCAGAAATTGAGGCTACAGTAAAATTTAATGAAGCTGATGTTCCAAAACTGTTTCTAGAACATTCAAAGGAGCACTACTCTTACAACAAAGAGAACAAACAATTTTATTGTTATGAACAAGCTATTTGGAAACCTATTGATGAATATCAATTAACCTCTAGGTTAATTGCCTTTCTTAAAACAGTTAAAGCCAAATACACTAAAAAACAGCTGGATAATTACCTTAGCTTATTAAGATACGATGTTCCTCTTATGCAAACATCCAAGCGTGATTTAATCGGTTTTTCAGATATAGTCATTGACCGAGTAACAGGTGAAATGTTGGAGCATAGTCCTGATAATTGGCTTTTTTCTGTTCTTCCCTTTCCTTATCAAAATAAGCAGCAAGAAAGCCCCAATTTTAATAGATGGCTAAACTTTACTTGTGATAGCAATGAGCATAAAAAATCTGTTTTACTCGCCTTGTTGTATATGGTTCTGAGTAATCGCTACGACTGGCAGCTCTTTATTGAAATTACAGGGGAAGGTGCAACAGGGAAATCCGTATTAACCGATATTTGCATGCAGATGGTTGGCTTAGATAATGTCATTTCTCTTAATCTTAACAATCTTGATAATCCCAAAGAACGCTACCCTATAAAAGATAAATTACTTATTATTTGTCCCGATCAACCTAGTTACAAAATAATAGGTTCTGGGCTAAAAGCGATTACAGGGGGAGATCTTATTCGGGTCGAACCCAAATACAAAGATCCAATAAGTATTATTTGCCGAGCTGTCGTCCTTATTGTTAATAATGAACCCACTAAATTTATTGATAGAAGTGGAGGAATTGAACGTAGGCGTGTGATTATTCATCTTTCTCGTGTTGTACCCGACAAAGAACGAGATTTACAAATAAGTCAAAAGATTAAGGCTGAAATGCCAAGTATAATACAGCATTTACTTAGTCTATTTTCAGATAATCCATTAAAAGCAAGAGAGATTTTACTAGATCATAAACGAAGTAATGAAGCTTTGGAAATCAAGCAACTTTCAGATCCTATTACTGAATTTTGCAGCTATTTTCAAACGACTGCTGATACCAATGGGCTTTTTGTGGGAAATGCAAACAGTAAAAATTGGAAGAATACACTTTATTCTGCATACTTAACTTTTTTGAGAGCTAATAATTTAGCCTATAAAGTTACATTACCATTTTTTGCTAAAGCGATGCAGCAAGGGCTAAAACAAAATAAGTGTACATTCGAATATAAAAGAACCAAGCGGAAACAGGGCTTTCAGACAAATGTACACTTTAAAGATATAGAAGAATTTAAGGTGCTTTTTATGAAATAAAAACTAATTCACTCCACCTTGTTCTTGCTTAATATTCTCGATTAACTCGGTAAGAGTAATCATTGGAAACGGTTCAAAACGCTCACCTTTTAATCGAGAATATATTCCTCTCGCCAATTCAAGTTGTTCGTAATAGCTGCCATACTCACTATATTTTATTAGCAAAGTTGCTTGATTTTCTTCACTCAAATTTCTAGCAAGTTCTATTGCCTCTTTTAGAACAGTATTCATTTCATTCCCAATACTAGGAATCAATTCTTCAAGAAACGTTATTGTGTCTATTGCATTGGTAAGCAATTTATTGCTTTCATCAAACATGTTCAATATTCTCCGTCAAATTTACAACTACTAAATACTCACATCTAAGACACGATACTATTTAACGAATGATTATAAAAGCAGTTTTTGCTTTTTATTCAGATAAAAATTACAGGTGAATAAGGTGCATATCTTTTAGAAAAAAATGTTTTCTAAAATTCCTCTCAATAGCAACCTGTTCATTTTTTAGGCAATTAAACTTAATTTTTCAAATTGACGGTAATTTTGACGGTATAATAGATTTAATGCCCGATTTATTTAACTATAAATCAATAACTTAACTTGAAATAAGATAATTGAATGGGAATAATATCAATCAATTTAAAGGGCAAATTATTTGCCCTTTTCTTCTT
>ERZ1034913.1470-NODE-1470-length-14260-cov-12.096375_pt1 | contig 14260 bp, 17 predicted proteins | sample MGYA00520697_ERZ1034913 | MGnify/ENA primary metagenome ERZ1034913 (study PRJEB33766, sample SAMN09781786) | gut metagenome | biome: gut microbiome | host: Homo sapiens | place: Madagascar | study: EMG produced TPA metagenomics assembly of the PRJNA485056 data...
CATAGCAGGGGAGACCCCGCCCTTTGAGCCGGAGCTTGCCCCCGCCGCCCCGGCGGTGCAGCAGCCCACCCCGGCTCAGCAGCCGGTGTACGCGGCGGATGTGCCCATCCCCAAACCGGTGCGCACCGTGGCCAAAGAGCCGCAGCTGTTCCCCCAGTGGCAGGCGGTGCTGGAGCTGATTGCGGAAAACGACCCCATGCTGAACTCTTACCTGCGCGGAACCCAGGCTTATTACGATGGCCGCCGCGTGCTGATCGAGTGCAGTGATGATTTTCGCGATTTTATGCGCCGCAGCAAAGAAACCAGCAAAAACATCAAACAATATATCTACCAGGTCACCCACATCAAATGCGGCATCGGCCCGTATGAAAAAACCGCTGCAGCTGTATCCAACGCCCCCGCGGCCGATGTGGAAGAGACCCTGCGCCAGATGAAAGACCTTGGCGTGGATGTAGTGGTAGAAGATAAATAATGTTGCTGTCAACCGCAGTGTTGCGGTGTGCCGCCCGGCGGCAGCGCCGGGTGATAACAATATGGATAATAAGGAGAATTACCTATGAAAGCAAGACTTCCCAAAGGCTATGGCCGCCCCGACCCGCAGGCAATGATGCGTCAGGTCCAGAAAATGCAGGATGAGATCCGTGCAAAGCAGGACGAGTTGGAAGCCCGTGAATACACCGGCACAGCCAGCGGCGAGATGGTTACCGTTACCATGACCGGTAAGCACGAAGTGACCGCCATCAAGATCAAGCCCGAAGCCGTAGACCCGGATGATCTGGAAATGCTGGAAGACCTGATCGCTGCAGCTGTCAACAGCGCGGTTGCCGCAGTGGATAAGGATTCTGACGAAGAAATGGCTAAAATGACCGGCGGCATGAATATCCCCGGCCTGGGCTGATCGGGGGCCGCTGCATGCAGAACGCCGAACCCCTTGAAAACCTTGCGGACCAGTTTGCCCGGTTCCCCGGCATTGGCCGCAAGGGTGCCGTGCGCATGGCCTATGAGGTAATGTCCATGAGCAATGAGCAGGCCATGGAGCTGGCCAAGGCGATTGAAAACGCCAAGGTCAAGCTGCACCGCTGCCGCCTTTGCCAGGATTATACCGCCAACGAGGTGTGCAGCATCTGCGCTTCCCCCAAACGGGACCGCTCCGTGATCTGCGTGGTGGAATCCCCGCGGGATGTAAAAGCCATTGAGCGCACCCATGAGTTCAACGGCTTGTACCATGTGCTGCATGGCCTGATTTCCCCCATGGACGGCATCGGCGCGGATCAGCTTTGCGTAAAGGAGCTGCTGGCCCGCCTGGACGGCACCGTAAAGGAAGTCATCATGGCCACCAGCCCTACGGTGGAAGGCGAGGCGACCGCCATGTACCTGGCCAAGCTCATCAAGCCCCTGGGCATCAAAACCACCCGCCTTGCCTATGGCTTGCCGGTTGGTTCCAGCCTGGAATACGCTGATGAAACCACTTTGTACCGCGCTATGGAAGGCCGCGGCGAAATGTGACGCCCGATTTGGCTTGACAAAACAATTTTACTGCGTTATACTGTATACCCCTTAGCGGAATGGACTTGCGTGCTGCAGGGGAAAACGGCTTTGAAAGGAGGTGCGCTTGATGGCACAGGAAAAGCCCGGCAAAAAGGTGATTGCCCAAAACCGTGAAGCGCACCACGAGTATTTTGTCATCGAAGCGCTGGAAACCGGCGTTGAACTGGTCGGCACCGAGGTCAAAAGCCTGCGTGCCGGCGGGGTCAACCTGAAGGATTCCTGGGCAGATATTGATGATGGTGAGCTCATCCTGAAAGGCATGCACATCAGCCCATATGAGCAGGGGAATATCTTTAATAAAGATCCCCGCCGCCCCCGCCGCCTGCTGGCGCATAAAAGCGAGATTCGCCATTTGCAGCAGCAGATCAAACTGCAGGGGTACACACTGGTGCCGCTCCAACTGTATTTCAAGCAGGGGCGTGTAAAAGTGGAACTGGGCCTGTGCAAAGGCAAAAAGCTGTACGATAAGCGTGCTGATGCCGCCGCACGGGACGCCAAGCGCGATATTGACCGCGCAGTCAAAACAAGAAGATAATTTTTTCGCGCACACACTTTTGTTTTCCCACGCTGTGTGGTTCTGCCGCATAGCGCTTATATGGGGCTGTAATGGTTTCGACGGGGAGAGAGAGGCGTGAGCAGCGGGCCGTGGCGGTGCACCACGATAAAAGTGCCAAACAAAATTAACTGACAACGATTATACTGTTGCCGTCGCTGCCTAATTAGGCACGACCGTCCTGCCTGTTTTAGTACCGCACAGGGTCAGGGCGTCGATTAGGTACTGAACGTGCACGGGCCTAAGCTTTGCCGCCTGTCATGAATTTATGAAGCTACCAATGTGTCAAGCGTGTGCACTCGCTCGCACTGCGGGAATTTTAATAAATGCACTGCGCCCGGAGATACTCTAACCGCTTTCTTTTCGGACACGGGTTCGACTCCCGTCAGCTCCACCAAAATAAAAGCACCCGCCGTACCCCGGCGGGTGTTTTTGTTTTGGTGCTCCGTGAGCTGCTGAGGAGTCGAACAGGGCGGCAGTACCGCAGTACCAGCCCGATGGCCGATGCGGAACGCGGATGCCGTGCGTCCGTCATCCTCGGTGGAATCACTCTCATTATACCAGTGGTTTGCCCGGTGCTTGAATGCCCTGCGAACAGCCCGCCTGCCCCTCATACAGGGCAGGCATGAAAAAACCACGGTGCGTGTGCATCGTGTTTTCAACAAATTGTTGGCGCGGCCTTTACGGCACAATCTCCACGCCGGGCAAAACGTCCGTGTAAAAACACAGCCGGTACTGGCGCGGGCAGATAGAATTCATTTTGAACTGTTCCGGGCTGGTCAACACGGTCAAAATGGCAAGCATCAGGACAAGCAGATTCTTCATTGCATCCTCCTAAAAATGAGCATGAAAAAACCACGGTGCACGTGCATCGTGGTTAAAGATCACTGGATAGGCCGTCCAGCTTGATATGCTTCTTTGGCTTGGTTTAAACTCATTTTATTGGCACAGCCATCCCAATCAGGATGTCTAATTTGAACAGGATCGTTCTGCCAATCACAAAACGGACAGATTTCCATGTATTCAAGTTGACTTTTCCCGCATACCGGGCAGATGTTAGTTTCTGGTGTGCTCATCTATCCAATACTCCTTTCCATGTTTAGGCTTGAAAAATGTTCGGATATTCCCATCGCTTGTTGTTGCGATAAATTCATTTGTGCTAAAGCAGTACCGAGAAATGCTTCCATCGGAGCGTGTGATTTCTTCCAATTCATCAGAGCTTAAAGGCTTCATTAGAAGCTCCCGCGCACGCTGCAGATACTGCTCCTCTGTCCAACCATCAAAATCTGCTTTGTGCTTGTTTAGATGCCATGTAATATCTTTTTTGCCTGCAAAAATAGCTTTACTATAATCAATTATAGTATGGTTTTCTTCATTTGTCGAGGCTTTCCTCGCCGCATACGCCGCCCTTTTCTGTGCGTTGATGCGTTCCTTGTTGGCGGCGTAGTTCACCCGCCGCATTTTGCTGATGCCGCCGCTCGCCGCACGGTACTAGCCAAGCTGCTGTATGATGGCTTTCTCTCGGTCCGAAAGTTCCCATCTGACTGCCGCTGCGCGCTCGCACAAAAGCAGCTCGGACCCATTCGTAAAAATGGGCATAAAAATACCACGGTGCGCAGGCATCGTGGTTCAGCTCTCAATCCAAGAGTATTTTTCTTTCAGCATTTCGTGAATCTTGCGGACTTCCGGTGGTGCATCTTCACGAAGTACATAATTTCCGTTTTTGTCAAATGCGTACCACTTCTCAATCGAATCGCTGAGTTTAATGTCCTCATCGGACATCCGAATCATCATAAACTACATCTTCCACTAATTTCAGTAATACGGAATCTTTCGCAACGCCCTTGTCTTTCTGGAGTAATGCGTCTGCAATCAACTCGTTTAGAGAGGCATACCGCTGAAAACCATTTGCAGCATTTCTGCTGACAGTTCCTCTAATATATGCCGGGTCGGATGCCAACTGATTATGAACGTATTCCCGAAGGTCTGCTTCTATTTCATGCTTAACAATAGCACCGCTTTTGCCTGATGTCAAGGCTTTGGTGCGGATGTAGTCCCAATGTTCTTTATAGAATGGGTAAAAGTTGTGGCGGCAGTTCCAGCCGCACAGGCCCGGCCCGGTGCCGTAACCGGTAGCGGCTTCAAAATCCTCGTACCGCTCACCGTCCTGCACCACAGCGCCCCCGCGATGGTAAACCCGGCCCTGCCACACCGCATGGGTGGGGCGGGCACCTTCGTGGGCGGTCACTTCCACAAACTCGCAGTCCATCTCTTCCATGCGGGCCAGTTGCAATATGCGGTCAAAAGCAGGCATGAAAAAACCACGGTGCGGGTGCATCGTGGTTGAATGTTTAGGGGTTATTCAGGCAGTTCACCCAGTTTTTTCAGAATGTCGTAATATCCGCGCGCAGCCAGCTGAGAAGGTGGGGTGTTTCCGTCAAGCACAATATAACCTTCAGGCTCATCATACTGCGGGTCAATCGGGTGCTCTTTGAGATAGTTTTTCATATGCTCAATCTCTTCCGGAGTAATAGCGAATGCCATATTGCTGCACCTCCTCAAAAAATGCGTTCATGAGATTCCAAACTTGCTCATTAGTTTTTGCTTTGTCTGCGGCATCACTCAATTCTGACGCGGCCAAATGAAGAGCTATTTCATTGGTATTTGCAGTACGCTCGATTGCAAAAATGTTTCCGTCATTGCCCACCGCAGTAAGCAGCTTGAGTGATGTATGTTTAGCAAAGGCGCGTAAATCATCAGGTGAAAATGTCAGCCCGCTTGAGTGCGAGTGCATTACAATACAGTCAACATTCGGAACCTTGATTTTTACAGATGTTCCCGGTTCAGAGCTTTCTTTGTAACCGCCCAGAGGCTGCATATCCAGCCCATAGCAGCGGGCCTTTTCTGTTCCAAGCGGAACTTTTCGGGCTTCCAGCAGCAGCTTCTTGTGGGCGTTGGCAAGGGCACGGCTGCCCGCGGCGTCCAGCGTCTCACAGGCAAATGGCTGAATGTGCTGAATGCTCTGGATGGTAATCTCCTTGTACCCCAGGCTGTTTTCTTTCAGTGTAGCATTGTTTTGGGCGGATTGCAAGGCACTTGCCACCGCAGCCGTCCGTTTTCCGTTCCGCCGTTTACAAAAATATTTTTGAAATAGGGCTTGCTTTTTCCATCTTATCCTGCTATAATAATCAAGCGCTGTTAAGGCAGAGGCACAAATGAATATGGGAGCTTTCCCGAGTGGCCAATGGGGACAGACTGTAAATCTGCTGCTTAATGCTTCGGTGGTTCGAATCCACCAGCTCCCACCAAAAAGCTGTGGCAAAAATGTGCCACAGCTTTTTTGTTGTATCGCTAAAAAATGACGAGCTCATCAGCCCCTTTTTTCAAACGTTTTTTACAGTGTTGTCCAACACAAAAAGAGGAAAACCACAAATGTGCACTCAAGAATTAAAAATTGGCACAATTCCGGCTGTACTGTACGGCAAACCGGCCCCCAACATCTGGTTGTTCGTGCATGGCCAGGGCGGTAATAAGACGGAAGCCGCAGCATTTGCGGCGCTTGCCGCCCCAACCGGCTGGCAGGTACTGGGCATTGACCTGCCGGAACATGGAGACCGCACGGGGGAAACTGGCTTTACTCCCTGGCAGGTGGTGCCGGAACTGCAAACGGTGCTGGCCTATCTGCAGCAGCACTGGCAGGGGATTCGGCTGCGGGCCAACAGCATCGGGGCCTATTTTTCCATGCTGGCTTTTGCCGGGGCAACGATTGAAAAAGCGCTGTTTGTTTCGCCGATTGTGGATATGGAGCGGCTGATCTGTGATATGATGCAGTGGGCAAAAGTAACGCCGGAGCAGCTTTGCGAAAAAGGTGAGATCACCACAGAATTTGGGCAGACCCTTTCGTGGCGGTACCTGTGTTGGGTGCGCCAACACCCGCTGGATGGCTGGCAGATCCCCACAGCAATCCTGTACGCCGGGCAGGACACCATGACAAGCCGGGACACGGTGACGACGTTCGCCCAAAAGCACCATGCGGAACTGACGGTATACGAACCGGGCGAGCATTGGTTCCACACCCCGGCTCAGCTAGATGCCATGCAAACCTGGGAGCAGGCACACCGGTAAGAGTCGCTCAAGGCTTGAACCATGAGAAAGAGAGAGGAAAGACCATGGCCATTACAATGTTGGCGGGGTACCTGGTTATTATCAACGCGGCGGCGCTGCTGATGATGGCGGAGGACAAACGCCGAGCCAAGCGGCACCAGTGGCGCGTGCCGGAAGCCGCACTGTTTGGCGCAGCCCTGCTGGGCGGCAGCGCCGGGGCATGGGCGGGCATGTATCTGTTCCACCACAAAACCAAGCACTGGTATTTTGTGGTGGGTATGCCGCTGATTCTGGCCGCACAGCTGGCCGCCGGGGTGTGGCTGGCAGGGAACAGCGGCCTGGTTTGAACAATCGAAACGCTCTGCCGGAGCAATAACGGTGCCGCAGCACCGGGACCCCGGCAGAGCATTTGACTTTTTGGGTTAGCTATGATAAACTAATGGCGCCTGATCAAAACAAACAAGGCGTTCCCCAGAAAAAAATTGCGACGGTTCGGCAACGCGCCGCCGTTTTTATGAATTGAATGTTAGTCAAATCTAACATTCGCTGACCAAGGAAGTGCAAAAAAGCTCAATGTCAAAACAAACCGATAACAAGCAATTCTGGCAGCGGTGGGCCAGCTGCTATGGCCCGCTGATGCAAAGCAGCGAGCCGCTGTATGCCGCCATTGCGCAGCAGATGCAGCCGCACCTGACGCCGGGGATGAACGTGCTGGAATTGGCCTGCGGGTCCGGCCAGCTCAGCTTCCGGCTTTCCCGCCTGGTGCGGGACTGGGAGGCTACGGATTTTTCGCCCAAAATGATCGCCCAGGCAAAGCTGAAACCCCGCGGGGCGGGGCTGCACTTTTCGGTGCAGGATGCCACCAGCCTGCCCTATGCGGACGAAACCTTTGATGCGGTGCTGATCGCCAACGCCCTGCACATTATGCCCCGGCCGGAAAAGGCTCTGGCAGAAATTTACCGGGTGCTCAAGCCCGGCGGCCAGCTGTTTGCCCCAACCTTTGTACATGGCGAGGTACCACGCACCCGGCTGCGCATGCTTGCCATGCGGTGCGCGGGGCTGCAAATCTATAACAGCTGGATGGTGCCGCAATACCTGGCATTTTTGCAGGCGGGCGGCTTTGCCGTGCAGGAACATGCCCTGCTGGGGGATACCCTGGCCCCGCTGTGCTATGCCCGCGCTGTGCCGGACAAAACGCGCGTGACACAGCGCTGAAGCAATCCGCCCCAGAACAGAACGATATAATTAAAGGATGGTACCATGATCAACAAAAAACTGCTTTCATTTGACCCCGCCGCCATGCGGTATGTGTGGCGGTGCGTGCTCTGCCAATGGCTCAGCCTGCTGTGCAATGTGGCCTTTGTGTGGGCGCTGGCCGGGATTGTGGGCGGCGCGCTGGGGGCCGGGCTGGCTGCCGGCGCATGGCCCGCGGCGTTTGCCGTCTGCATGATCAGCATTCCGCTGCGCATCGTCTGCACCACGCGGGCTTCCGCGATGAGCGATAAAGCTTCCGCGGGCGTCAAGCGCACACTGCGGGCTAAAATCTACCAGAAAATGCTGGCCCTTGGCACCAACTACAGCGAGACGGTGGCAACCTCCGAAGCCGTTATGCTGGCGTCCGAGGGTGTGGAACAGATCGATACCTATTTTGCGCGGTATCTGCCGCAGCTGTTTTACAGCCTGCTGGCCCCGCTGACCCTGTTTGTGCTGCTGGCCCCCGTACATCTGCGCTCGGCGCTGGTGCTGCTGGTCTGTGTGCCGCTGATCCCCATGTCCATTGTGGCCGTACAGAAGTTTGCCAAAAAGCTGCTGGATAAATATTGGGGCGAGTACACCAGCCTGGGCGATGACTTTTTGGAGAACATCCAGGGCCTGACCACCCTGAAAATTTACGGTGCGGACGGCTGGAAGCACGAACAGATGAATGAGCACGCCGAGCGGTTCCGCAAAATTACCATGCGCGTGCTGACCATGCAGCTGAACTCTGTTACCCTGATGGATCTGCTGGCATACGGCGGTGCGGCGCTGGGCATCATCAGCGCGGTGGCGGCCTTTGCTGCCGGGCAGCTGGGGCTGGCCGGGTGCCTGGCCATTGTGCTGCTGGCGGCAGATTTCTTTTTGCCGCTGCGACTGCTGGGCTCCTACTTCCATATTGCCATGAACGGCGCGGCATCGGCAGAAAAAATCTTTAAGCTGCTGGCCGCCCCCGAACAGCCGGACGGCACCCAGAATCTGCCCCAGGCCGAGGGCGTTGCCCTGCAGGTGGAGCACCTGAACTTTGCCTACCAGCCGGAGCGCCCGATTTTGCAGGATGTGAACCTGAACTTCCCCGCGGGCAGCTTTACTGCCTTGGTGGGGGAGAGCGGCTGCGGCAAAAGCACTGTGGCGGGCATTCTGGCCGGCAGCCTTACGCCGGGCAGCGGCCGCGTGACGGCCAACGGCGTGCCGGTAACGCAGCTGACCCGTGCTGCCCGCATGCAGGCCATGACGCTGGTGCCCCACGATGCCAAGCTGTTTAAGGGCACCGTGGAAACCAACCTGCGCATGGCCGCCCCCAACGCCAGCGAGCCCGAACTGTGGGCTGCGCTGGAAGAGGTGAACCTGGCGGCCTTCTGCCGTGAGCAGCAGGGCCTGCAAACCCCGGTGACGGAAAACGGGGCCAACCTTTCCGGCGGGCAGCGCCAGCGCCTGGGCCTGGCCCGCGCGCTGCTGCACAATTCGCCGGTGTACCTGTTTGACGAAGCAACCTCCAACATTGATGCCGAGAGCGAGGACGATATCATGTCCGCCATCCGTGCCATGCGCGGCAAGCGCACCGTGATTCTGATTTCGCACCGCCTGGCCAATGTGGTGGACTGTGATACCATTTATACCTTTGCCGCCGGGCATGTGGTGGAGCAGGGCAGCCATGCCCAGCTGCTGGCCGCGGGCGGCGAGTACAGCCGCCTGTACAACGCCCAGCGCGCATTGGAACAGTACGGCCAGAAAGGGGAGTGACCACAATGAATAAAACAACCAAACGCAGCAAGGCGGCCATTGTGGCCAGCCTGATTACCCTGGTGCGGCCCATGCTGCCCATCATGTTCTGCGCTATTTTAATGGGCGTGGCGGGGTATTTCTGCGCCACTTTTATCACCATCTTTGGAGGATTTGCCATTTTGGGCGCGGCAGGGCTGCCTACCCCCGTTGCCACGGCAGGCACCGCGTTTGCCTGCATGTTGATGTTTGCCCTGCTGCGCGGTGTGCTGCGCTATGCAGAGCAGGCATCCAACCATTTTATCGCCTTCAAGCTGCTGGCCCTGATCCGGGATAAGGTGTTTGGTGCTCTGCGCCGCCTGACCCCCGCCAAGCTGGAAGGCCGCGACCGTGGTGATCTGATCTCGCTGATTACGGCAGACATTGAACAGCTGGAAGTATTTTATGCCCACACCATTTCCCCCGTGTGTATTGCGGTGCTGTGCAGCGCCGGTATGGTGGGCTTTGTGACGTGGTACCATCCGCTGCCGGCCCTTGTGCTGCTGGCGGGCTACCTGGCTGTGGGCGTTGGCATCCCCATCTGGGCGGAGTGCAAGGGCGAAGCCGCGGGCCGCGAATACCGCGCCGCCCTGGCCGATACCAACAGCTATGTGCTGGAAAGCCTGCGCGGCCTGCGGGAGACCATCCAGTATAACGATACCGCCGCCCGCGCCGCCGGGATTGCCGCCCACAGCGAAACCCTGGGCGAAAAGCAGACGGCCATGAAGTGCCGCGAGGGCCTGACAACTGCCGTGACCAACACCGTCATCCTGCTTACCGCCCTGGCTGTGCTGGGCACCACGCTGGTGCTGTGCCGGAACGGTGCAGTCGGCAGGGAAGCCGTGCTGATCTGCACGCTGTCGGCGCTGGGCTCCTTTGGCCCGGTGGTGGCGCTGGCCAACCTGGCCGCCAACCTGGTGCAGGTGTTCGCCAGTGCGGACCGCGTGCTGGACCTGCTGGAAGAAACCCCCATTACCCCCGAAGTGACCAACGGCAGCAACACCGCCTTTACCGGTGCCGACGCCGACCATGTGACCTTTGCCTATGGGCAGGAGACCATCCTGAACGACCTTTCCCTCACGGTGCCCAAGGGGCAGATCGTGGGCATTACCGGCAAAAGCGGCAGCGGAAAATCCACCCTGCTGCGGCTCTTCATGCGCTTTTGGGATGCAGGCAGCGGCAAAATTACCTTTGGCGGGGCAGACATCCGCAGCGTGAACACAGCAGCCCTGCGCAGCCAGGAGAGTTTTGTTACCCAGGATACCGAGCTGTTTGCTGATACGATTGAAAACAACGTGCGCATTGCCAACCGTAATGCCACCCATGAGCAGGTGGTGGAAGCCTGCCAAAAGGCATCGCTGCATGATTTTATTACCAGCCTGCCCCAGGGGTATGGTACCCAGGTGGGGGAACTGGGCGGTGCGCTTTCCGGCGGTGAGCGCCAGCGCATTGGCGTGGCCCGTGCCTTTTTGCACGATGCCCCCTTTGTGCTGATGGACGAACCGACCTCCAACCTGGACAGCCTGAACGAGGGCGTGATCCTGAAAGCCGTAAAAGAAGAATGCAGGGATAAAACCGTGCTGCTGGTCAGTCACCGTGCTTCCACCATGGCGGTGGCCAATACCGTATATTCTGTTGAGAGCGGGAGGGTGAGCTGATGGCAAAACAGACGGTTGCCGAAAAGCGGGACGGCGAAAAGCTGCTGGTCAGCGAGATGATCGCCCTGTACTGCCGCAAAAACCACCATACGGCGAAAGGCAGCCTGTGCCCGCAGTGCCAGGCCCTGCATGATTACGCCTTGCAGCGCATTGAACGCTGCCCCTTTATGGAAACCAAAACCTTTTGCTCCGCCTGCAAAGTACACTGCTACAAGCCCGAAATGCGTGAGCAGATCCGCACCGTTATGCGCTGGAGCGGCCCCCGCATGCTGTTCGTCCACCCCGTGCTGGCCGTCCGGCATATGAAGGAATCGATGAAGGCGAAGAAGAGTTAGGAGTTAGGAGTTAGCAAAACGCGCACAGCGCTGGATGAACCAGACGCTGTGCGCGTTTTTTGATATGGCGGAAAGGTAGAAATAGGTTGTAGGGCGTGGTCAACCGACCACGCCGAAACCATGTTGTACCTCATTCTGCAAATTAGTGTGGCACTTTCAACGGTTGGTAGGGGGCGGCGTCCTCGACGCCCCGGACATAAATTGCAGCAGGCGCTTGTTGGAGAATGTTCTGCCCTTGGATATGCTTGCACGGTAGGGCGGCCAGCCCTCTGGCCGCCGAATATCGGGCCTTTTTGTAAATTTCTTTATGGCATATATGGTTAGAACTCGGATAGATCCTGGCCGTTTCCGCCAAATTGTTTTTCGGGGGCATCCCTGCCCGCGGCCTGGCAAAGAATGGCGCAGCGAAGTACTCGACTAAGCCCGTCATCCGGGACGATGCAAGCATCGTCCCCTACATATTCTTTTTCGGTTTGCGGCAAAGATTTTATAGTTCCCTGTGGCAAACAATGTTCACTCTTACAGGATGGGGGCAAATCTGAGGCAAATACCAGAACCCCAGGCACGTCCTGCACCCCCGGCGGCCAGGGGGCCGGCCGCCCTACAGCTTGCCTTCACACTAATATCTCCCCAAAACCAAAAGCCCGGTACAAGCCAAAAAACTTGTACCGGACTTTCTTTATTATACTATCTAAAATGAGGTCAATATGATTAAAGTTCCTTCTTTTCAAAGAAGGAACAAAACAAACCCCGTAAAACCAATCAGATGCGCTCCAAAATGGCGTCACCCATGGCGGTGCAGCCAACCTTGGTGCAGCCGTCGGCTATCATGTCGGCGGTGCGCAGGCCGGCATCCAGCACGGCGTTCACGGCGTTTTCAATGGTGTCAGCCTCAGCGGCCATGCCAAAGCTGTAACGCAGCATCATGGCGGCGGAAAGAATGCAGGCAATCGGGTTGACGATATCCTGCCCGGCAATGTCCGGGGCAGAACCATGGATGGGCTCGTACAGACCGCAGGTGGTGGCACCCAGGGAGGAGGACGGAACCATGCCAATGCTGCCGGTGATCTCGCTGGCTTCGTCGCTCAGGATATCGCCAAACATGTTCTCGGTCACAATCACGTCAAACTGGCTGGGATTCTTGCAGATCTGCATGGCGCAGTTGTCCACAAACATCTCGCTGTACTCCACTTCGGGGTACTCGGCCTGCAGGCGATGCATCACGGCACGCCACAGGCGGCTGGTATCCAGCACGTTGGCTTTATCCACACAGGTCAGCTTTTTGCGGCGCTTCATGGCAGTTTCAAAGCCAATGCGGCCAATGCGCTCGATCTCGTGCTCCGAGTAGGGCATGCTGTCAATCGCAACTTTTTCGCCGTTCTGCTCAATGGTTTTGTGCTCGCCAAAATACACGCCGCCAATCAGCTCACGCACCACAATAAAGTCGATGCCTTTGTCCACGATCTCTTTCTTCAGCGGGGAAGCATCCGCCAGCTGGGGCCAGATCCTGGCCGGGCGGTTGTTGGCGTACAGGCCCATACCGGCGCGCAGGCGCAGCAGGCCTTTTTCCGGGCGCTTGTCACCGGCCATGCCCTCCCACTTGGGGCCGCCGACGGCGCCAAGCAGAACGGAATCCGAGGCCAGGCACTTGTCCAGCTCGCTCTGGGGCAGCGGATCGCCAAACTTGTCAATGGCTTCGCCGCCCATGTAAGCGCGGGTGTAGGTAAAGGTGTGGCCAAACTTTTCAGCAACTTTGTCCAGCACGCGCACTGCCTGGGTCACGATCTCCGGGCTGGAGCAGTCGCCATAAATCAGGGCAATGTTTTTCTGCATCTTACTTTCCCTCCTGGATGCTCTTCATCAGGCCGCCGGCCTTGATGATCTTCTGGATAAACGGTGGGAACGGCGCAGCCTGGAAGGTCTGGCCGGTGGTTTCATCAGTGATCACGCCGGTGTCAAAGTTGATGGCAACCACATCGCCCTCGTTGATGGCCTCGCTGGCGGCGGGGCATTCCAGAATGGGCAGGCCGATGTTGATGGCGTTGCGGTAGAAGATACGGGCAAAGCTCTTGGCAATCACGCAGTCAATGCCGGCGGTCTTGATGGCAACGGGGGCATGCTCGCGGGAAGAACCGCAGCCGAAGTTTTCGCCGCCAACCATAATGTCACCGGCCTTTACGCGGGTCACAAAGGTCTTGTCAATGTCCTCCATGCAGTGGGCAGCCAGCTCGGCGGGGCTCTGCGTGTTCAGGTAACGGGCGGGAATGATCACATCGGTGTCAATGTTGTCACCGTACTTAAAAACAGGTCCTTTTGCGTTCATGCTTCTACCTCCCTGGGGTCAGTGATGTGGCCGGTCAGTGCGCTGGCGGCGGCGGTGGCGGGGCTTGCCAGATAAATTTCAGAGGTAACGTGCCCCATGCGGCCGACAAAGTTGCGGTTAGTGGTGGAAACGCAGCGCTCGTACTCGGCCAGAATACCCATGTAGCCGCCCAGGCAGGGGCCGCAGGTGGGGGTGGAAACAATGCAGCCGGCATCAATAAACGCTTCGGTGTAGCCGCGCAGGATGCACTCTTTGTAAACAGCCATCGTGGCGGGAATGATGATGCCGCGCACACCCTTGGCAATATGCTTGCCTTTCAGCACGTTGTAAGCGGCTTCCATATCCTCAATGCGGCCGTTGGTGCAGGAACCGATCACTACTTGGTCAATCTTGATGTCGGCACCCTCCTTGGCAAGGTGGGTGTTCTCCGGCAGGTGGGGGTAGCTGACGGTAGGCTCCAGGGTATCCAAATCGATCACCACGGTGCGCTCATATTCGGCATCGGGGTCGGCTTCGTATTTGGTCCAGGGACGCTGGCTGCGGCCCTTCAGGTATGCTTCGCAGGCTTCGTCCACCGGGAAGATGCCGTTTTTGGCACCGGCTTCAATGGCCATGTTGCAGATGCACAGGCGGTCCTCCATGGTCAGGCTCTTAACGCCCTCGCCCACAAATTCCAGGCTCTTGTACAGCGCGCCGGAAACGCCGATCTCGCCGATCAGGTGCA
>ERZ1034913.1477-NODE-1477-length-14195-cov-9.670509_pt1 | contig 14195 bp, 19 predicted proteins | sample MGYA00520697_ERZ1034913 | MGnify/ENA primary metagenome ERZ1034913 (study PRJEB33766, sample SAMN09781786) | gut metagenome | biome: gut microbiome | host: Homo sapiens | place: Madagascar | study: EMG produced TPA metagenomics assembly of the PRJNA485056 data...
CTTTTTATATTTTTAATATCTCCCCAAAACATATTAGAAGATGTTTTCATCATTTATCATTTCACCACCAATCATTAGTATTTAATATTTTCATTATATACTAATAATCGACAGAATACTATCAGAACATATGTTTATAGAAAACACAAAAGAAGAGTAGCCAATAGACTACTCTCCAAAATTTTATTGTAATTCTCTTACAATACTTCTCCAATAATCGAAACGACCTCGAACATTTTCCTTTGAACCTGTTCCATTCTGAACAAACTGCTTATACTCACTATTAGAATCGTAATTAACACAGAAGTCAGCAACCTTATCGACAAGTTTTGTGAACGACTTCTTATCTTTAATGATCCTATAGCCGCTATATAAAATTTGTGGGATAGAAGTCAATGGCATTAAGTTAAGAAAATCTCGCATCACCCATAGTGTGGTGTGGGATTTTTTTATGGAAAAGTATTGACATGTCAATCAAAAAATGCGGCCGCTTTAGCTACTGATTTATTTATAGATGCAGCTAAAGCGGCCCTTGTAATTAGAAATCATCTTTTTGCAAGGAGGACACCGCATGAATAGAAAAGCTCAAGAATTAAAAACATTATTACTTAGAATAGTCAATACTCAGAAACAGGATTTAACTGGTCTTGTTTCTAACCCAGATATTGATTTTTCAAGAAACAGAAAAATACCGTATGAAAAAATGATTTTGTCATTACTAACAATGGAAGGGACAACTTTAACAAACGAATTATTAAGGCAGTTTGGATGTGATGCATCAACTGCAACATCATCTGCATTTGTACAGCAACGAAAGAAAATTCTTCCGCTTGCACTCGAAAAACTTTTTCAAGATTTTGTTTCTCAAACATCTCAAAATGATACATATAAGGGATATAGACTTCTAGCTGTTGATGGATCGGACATTCAAATACCAACAAATCTAGAAGATATTGAATCTCTTTTTATAACAAAAGAAGGCGCAAAACCTTATAACCTTCTTCACCTGAATGCATTATATAATCTCTTAGCTCATACCTACGAAGATGCCATTGTTTTTAAACGTAAAGAGGCATTTGAAAAGAAAGCTTTAACAGAAATGGTAGACAGGTCTACTATTAACGAAAAAGCAATCGTAATAATGGATAGAGGTTATGAATCTTATAATGTCATGGCACATATTCAAGAAAAAGGATGGTTTTATCTAATACGTGTAAAGGATTTTGGAAAACATAAAACAGGTATCATAGATGGTCTGGAATTACCTAATGCAGAAGAATTTAATGAATGTATTGATTTAAACTTGACTCGTAAACAGACAAATGAAATGAAAACATTATTTAAGATGAAAAATAAATATCGAAGAATTGCCCATAATAAAACATTTGATTATCTACCTTCAACAAGTAAAAAGTCTGACGCGACTGTACTGTACCATCTGCCATTTAGAATTGTACGTTTCCCTATATCAGATGATTCTTATGAAGTAGTTGTGACAAACTTAGATTCTGAAGAATTTCCACCCGAAGAATTAAAGAAACTATATGGAATGCGTTGGGGAATAGAAACTTCATTCAGGGATTTAAAATACACAGTAGGTTTACTTCATTTTCATTCAAAAAAAGTGGAATATATTCTTCAAGAAATCTTTGCCAGCCTAATAATGTACAATTTTTCAGAACTGATTACCTCACACGTAGTTATTGAAAAGGGAAACAGAAAATATGACTATAAAGTCAATTTTTCCGTCTCAGTACATATATGCCGCGAATTCCTATTAAAAGCAAATATTCCACCTGATATTGAGTCGCTTATAGCTAGATATATAACGCCTATTCGCCCAGGGCGTTCCAGACCTCGTGATATGAAAGTCAAACAAGCAATAAGCTTCATGTATAGAGTAGCATAAATCATTCTAAATGTATAATTTTTTGACAAGGGAACACCCTTGTCTATTTGTCGTACTTAAAAAGCCTGCACGTATGAATTCTAACTGAAACATAAAAAAGAAAAGAGAAGTTAATATCAAAAAACGATACTAACTTCTCTTCATCACCCTTAACTTAATGCCATTGGGATAGAAGTGACAGGGATTTTAATTTCATCAAAAGACTCATCAAATTTATTCATTGCTTCTTTTAATATATCAGCTCTATTAATATATTGATCTGCATACTGAGATACAAACATATCAATATCTTTGGCTCTGAATGATGTAAAATCATTTTCTTGATTTGTTGCAATTAACATAAAAGTCTGAACAATCGTATCTCTATCAGTACCATTTTTTCTCTGTGCAGGTGACATAAGTTTATTCATAAATGGATGATTAGCAAGAGAGTAGACTGCATCACTAAATTCATCAGATTCTTTTACTACACGCAATAGCTTAGAATTTAGAGGTTTTCCTGCATTCTGTCTTCGGAACATTTCACGAATATCTGTTTCTGTACATTGAGTCATTCTATAAATCTGCAATTCTGCGTTAAGAATTTCAGACTTAGTATCTTCGTCAAGTTTATCAAACTTTAATCCTGATAAATTCTTTTCTTCACCATTAATAATAACACTATTCATATCCTTTGATAAAGCAAATATATTCTCAAAATATAATCTCTTATAGTAGATAAACGCTGAACACCGTCAATAACCGATAAAGTTCCATCTTCTTCTACAATTGCATATGTTGGATTAATTGGATAATGACGAAGTAGTGAATCAATCAAATCTGATTTTTGTTTACGATTCCACTGTCCCTCTGGACGTTGTAATTTATGAGAAAGATTTATTGTACCCTTATTCATATCCTTAACGAGCGATTGTAAGGAGCGAGTTTTAGATGTATAATCCATACTTTATTATACCTCCCATATATGTTAATATTTTCATATAACATATCACATATAAAATATTTTTGCAATTATATCAATGAGAAACAGAGGTTACATATGCTAAAAATTCATTACTGTCCTAATTGTCATAGAATCACATACACACATTACATAAAATGTATATGCAGAACATGCAACATTGAATGCAAAAATCTTGATATAGAATTTGAAAAATTCTTCTCAATGACGAAATCCGAAAGAGAAGAGTATATTGATTCACAATTACAAAATTAGAACTATTGTTCTGGATTGTATTGAATTAAATACAATGGTAAAATATAAACATTGGAGAAACAACATAGATGTGTGCCATAACACTCTATAACCGAAGGTTGTTCCAATGTCTATTTTTATGGCATTCGGAAAAATGAATCTGCCCTTTCTGGGCGCATATTTCCCTAATTTATATTTCTATTCTATAGAGAAGGGAGGCGAGACATGTTAAACTTTTTAACAAGTATTATCGGAAGTGGTAAGTATAATTTACGTTCCATTTTAGGAAAAGTCATTGTCACAAGCATGATTTGTAAACATACTGAACTTTCTGATAGTAAAGTAAAAGACATCACTAATATGATGTTATAATATTTTCTTGTATATGCTGTATTCATATTTCCTTTTATTCCATTGGTAGGGCTGTCGTGAGACAGCCCTATTTTGTTATTCTCTGTTTTATAAGTTATTTTTTGGAAATAAAATATTAACCTCTCTATTAATATTTTACTATGATACAAAGATATTCCAAATATATCTTTATTTAGAGTGTATCTCTCCTTCTCCCCTGAGCACACTTTTATGATTTAACACCATATAACCATTATGCTCGATGAACATAGTCCATGCTTTTCAAGTTTAGGACTTTCTGCTGCGAATATCTGCCTTTATATATAATATTTTTACTATACCTTATGCTTTCGCATTTGCCACTATAACCTTTCGTATTATAGTTTAGTAATTATATATTAGGGTAAGGCTTCCTCGACCTAAGTATTCTCATTGCCCTATCAAATCTTAGGTATTAATGACATTGCTCATTAATCATTCTCGGTTAGTTTACAATTAGAGTCCTTATTTATATTTATTATATAAACTCGTACACCTCACGGCTAAACTCTACGGAGGCTAGGAAAGGAGAATTGTTAATAAAATTTATTATTAACCTTATCAAACCACCGCCATTATTCATTACTGAATATATTGCACTAATAGCAATAGGAATTAAATTAACTTTATCTACGATTTTAGTAACGCCAGATGTTACCGCATCTAAAAAATCCACACCTTCTTTAACTACATTGCTATCAATCAATGTAGCCCAAAATTGTTGAATTTTATTTTGTAAACGCTTGATACGCCCTTCAACACTTTCAAGATAAGCTTTATTTTCGTTCTCTGCTGAACCGCTTGAATTTTGTGCATCTTCAAATACGGATCTAAGCATTTCACCATTCTGAAGAATAGAAGCAGCTATATTACTACGATTTTTACCTGCTATAGTTTCAAGAAGAAGGTTTAGATTATTTGTGCCTAATTCTTTATCTTTTTCAACAATTTTATCATAAAGATCTGCAAGACCTTGCATAATCTCATATGTACTTTTATAGTTTCCATTTTCATCGAGAATATCAAAACCCTTACCGTCTTCAGTTGCTGCTTTTGTGGCTTCCATAATGGTATCTCTTAATTTAGAAACAGTTGTTATAACATCAGTAGTATCTTCTCCAAGAGATTCAAGTTCTTCTTTTGCAGATTGAGTACCAACAAGTCTAAGAGAAATTGTTCTTAAACCAGCTCCTACCTTAGATGGATCTTGAGTTATTGCATTACCTGCTGTTGTGAGAGCCACCGCTTCATTTAAATCATTATTTGCAGTAACTAATGCACTTGCAGAATCTTTTAAGGCGGTTGCTAAACCATCAGTCGAGATACTATAATTATTTCCAATATTATTTAGGACATCAATTATATCCATCTTGCCAAGATCTTTATATGCTTGGCTCATAGATACAAGCGATTCAGTAGCTTCATCTATACTATCAAACTCAGATACATTAAAAAGTATATTTGCATCTTTAGCAGATTCTGCTGCATCGTTTATTGATTCTCCTAATCTCATCCAATCCGCTGTACTTACTTGAAGTTGTTTTGCGGTTGTTCCAACTGCGTCAGCAGTATCAAACGTTGTACTTTGATAACTTTTTAAAGTTGAAACGGATTCATTTGATACTTTTCGCATTTCTGTAAGAGCAGTATCAAGTTCACGAATTGTACCAATACCTTCTTTTACAACATTAATAACATCATAAAATCCAAACATTCCTGCCATCTGTGTAGCTAATTGATGGAATCCACTATTCTTTAATGTATCAAAGAAACTTCTGCCAGCACGACCAGCTTCAACTTCAGCATTGTAAATCTTCATGATCTCGCCATGAATTCTATCCAAACTCATGCTAGGATTACCACTTTCAATTTCTGCATAGTAAGATTTAATCTTGGTTTTAGCCTCAGCAGACATATTACTATTTTCATTAAGAAGCTTATGAATCTTGTCTAATTCTTTCTGACCAGAAACAAAGTTATATCCCTTCTCAGAAGCCGACATATTAGTAACAGTAGCGATAGTATCTTTGATTTTCTTTTCGTATCTATCTAAGTTCTGAATATCCTTATCACTAGCGATACCATTTTGATTAGTCTTTATATTGTCGAGAAGAGTTGCGTACTGTTTGACAGCATCACGTACGGCTTGTACATTTTTTAAATATGTATCACTTGTCCAGCCACCCTCGTTAAATCTGGCAATAGTAGCTTGATATTTATCAACCTTACCATTATAAGAATCTAAACGCTTATCATACTTATTAAGATTTATATTAGCATTCTGTTCTTTAGCTTGTGTATTTTCCTTAACTTTCTGAGTATTCTGTTCTAATACATTATTCTCTTCTTTGATGGAATTAGTAGCAGACTCTACAGATGCAGAAATATCTTTATCAGGAAATGCGTCTTTCCTTCCAGATGAAATATTCGATTCTTGTGGAGTAGAGGAGAGTGCTTTCTGTGCATTTGATAACTTTGTAAATTCTTCTACTAAATCAGAAACTTTAACAGTTGTAGTTTCTACCTGAGACTGCAATTCAAAAAATCTATCAGTAGGAACGGTATAATCATCTAGCAACTGCATGTGAGTCTTTAAATCACCAAACTGATTTTTTAACTCAGATACTTCTTGTGATAATTTCTGAAATTCTTTATTGTCTACAAGATTTACATCTTTCCCAGAAATACCACCTGAACCGATAGATGATAATTTCTTCTGAGATTCTTCGTACTTTTTGTTTAGCTCATTTATTTTATTCTCTATTTTTCCAATATCAGCAGCAATAGAAGAGGAGTCAATAAATGATTTTCCTTTTCCAATACTGAATATTTCAGTAAGTCTTTTATCAATCTGACCAAGCATATCAAGCGTATTGCCATTAATAGTCAAATCAATCGGATTCTGACCTGCCTTTTTCTGCATTTCTTTAAACTTGGCTTCAATCTGTTTGTCATCAAAATTTACATTTTTAAAATCAAGAACAACTTTATCAGCCATTTTCTGAGCATTTGCAAACTGTTTTAATAGTGATTGCTCAATACTTGCATCATCAATTTTTATGGCAAGTTTTAATTCTTCAACCATTTAATTTCTCCTTCCTATATTTCATATTTCTTTCTAAAATCTTTTACTGTATTGTGATAAAATCTATACATTTCTTCAGCAGCACTAAACTTAGCCATAGTACCTCTACCCCCATGCCAATCACCACCATGCCAAGTTACAGATGGCATTCCTGGCACAAAGAAAAATCTATGTAACAAATCTTCGCCAGAAAAGTCAGGTTTATAATCATCCATATTTTCACCAGATATTTCAATTCCACCAACAACACTTGAATTGGTAGATTTAAAATAAGAAATGTATGAATTATTTTTTAAGTTATATGTTCGTTTATAGTGTGGAGGATTTGTCTGATATGGCTCTCCATAATACCAATCAAGAACACTTCTATAATGTTCAGTCATTTTATCTTCAAATTCTTTTGCTATCTTTTCAGCCTGTTTTTGTGCAATAGCATGTAACTGTTTTTTTAACTCTGGGCTTATATTTGCCATTTCATCACCTCCAAAATTTTCACTATAATTTCACTATTTTTACACTAAAATAGGAGAGCAGTATAACCACTCTCCATAAGAAAAGCCCTATACGCTGTGACACGCATAGAGCCTAAAATTACACTTCCTAAATAAAGGAATATATGCTATTATATTAATATCTGTGGTAAATATAGGTAGATAAGGAGAAACTAAAAATGGAAACATTTTGCTCAATAGTTTCTGCCTGTGTTACAGTCTTAGGATTTGTATATACAGTCTACAGAGATAAAGATAATAACAAAAAATAATATGATTTTATAATCATATTGTAATAAATATGAGTATCTACTTGGATTATGAATTAAATAGAACGGGAAGAAGACCAGCCACCTTTTTCTACACAAAATTATAATTACAAAATCCTATATTTACATAAGTTCTTGAGGTATAATAAAACAAGTAGAGAAAGTATTTATCTTGACAAATACTATATATAGTGTATATAATTAACAATGAGCAAAATAAGAATTCCATAAACCTTATCTAATGGACACAATTTGGCTAATTGTGCTTCTCAAAAATAAAATTGTTTTTTACAGGAGAAGATGGAGTATTGATAGGAAAATAGCATCGTAGAAATACGGTGCTATTTTTCTTTTATTAATTATGTATTATTCCATATATCATACCAACCAGTCCAAACACAAAATAATAGTGCGCAGTAGTTAATTCAAATGAGATAAATGGTTGTAAGACTTTAATGCAAATATCATCAACGTTGAACCATGAGAGAAAGCGTCCGCATAAAAGTCCGTATAATATTCCACATATCATTATTCCACTTCCTTAAAGCTGTCAGCTTTAGCAAATTCAACGACCTTCTGTACATCTTCTTGTGGAATATCTGCAATTTTCTTCTGCACAGCTTCCATAAAAGGTTCAACGAGAGTATTAATTAAAGTTCCAAATCTTTCGACCTGACGACTAACATATGCGTGTGGTTCGTACATATTCTGCATAATATCAGATTTGTGCATATCAATAAGAGTTCTTATTTCAGATATCTCGCTTATAGGAATAAGTGGTGGAATTTCTTTCCTATCTACAATTTCACCAATTATTAATTTATCAAGTAACCCAGAAGACTTTAATAAGTCATAATCTGTCATAAAATTAGCATCATCACTGCGAATAAGATTTGTATATTTCTCAATAATTTCTCTAACAAAAAGCATATACTGAACAAATGAATTAACATGTATATTGTCTGTCTTACGGAACTTAGTTTCACCATTTTCATCAGTATATTTTTCCTGTTCAAACATGGTTCTATCTGTAATGACTATTGCAATGGCATCTTTGATGTTTACAGGTAAATAAGATATAATTTCTAGCTTCTCCTGTATATATCTTTTTTTTAATGAATCTACACACTTATTGTATCCTTCAACAAATTCTTTAACTGTTATTTTATTCATATTCCTTTTTCTCCTTTATAAATTATTCTTCTACGATAGGCACAAATATAGTATATAATTCTGCACTAAGTCCCAAACTAAACAATTCATCAACAGTCATTGAAGTAAATTCCACATCAATATTCTGGTTTCTAAGTACATTCATCTCTTCGACAAACTTATCCATATTTTCGGAATCTTTCTTAATTTCTATATTTCCTGTCTTATTGCCTTCTTTATCAAGAACTGGTTCACCATATTTCTTAACAAGATCCTGTCTTGTCTGCTCATAGTCTGTATAGATGCCAGAGAAACTTCTTATTATACCAAGAAGCTTAAATTTTGAAAGAGAGGTAATGTCAGAATCTTTGTTCTCTATAATACCTTTTGTTATCTCATATATATTTGTTGCTTCATAAAGCTTCATTGTTTTCTTCATATTCAATTTTTCTCCTTTTAGTTCACTATAATTTTAATTTCTGTCCTTGGATTATCTTTGTCATATCCTGTTTTTAATGTAAGTGTATGAAGGTGTTTACCATCATCATCTACAATAAATCCTGACTCACTAAAGCCATCTAGGACGAATTTAGGAACTGTGTTATCACAATCGACACGTCTTTTAGTTGGCATATATGTAGTAAATGTCATTTCAAATGAATCCAAATGTCTATCTTGCAATCCCAAGTCGTTAATCCAATAAACTACGAAATCTTTCCATTTTTGTTTTAATTGGTTCATCTGTATTCGTGGTAGTATCATCCATGTATTTATACTGGGATGCATTGGTCTTTCTATTGGGACTTTTCTCGCCTTTGGATGTTTCTTAAAGTAATAATCATTATATTTGTCCAATACAGCTTGATTTAATGTTAAATTAATAACCTCTATAGTAGTTCATTCCTTTCTTAATTAAGGATAAGAGAGTGGTCTAGCCACACACTCTCCGTAAAATAAAAAATGCCCTTACTACATGGCTAGATAGTAGTAAAGACACTTTAAATGTGTTATAATCATCGTTATGAAACTCACCAGTTCATATCGGTATCACCGAGAAAGGTCAGGTGAAGTCTATGTTATTTCCAACTGAGAAATATTGTGTTTATGTGCATAAGTACAAACAAACGCTTTCGTCTTGGTCGATGGGAGTCTGTTTGTCAGCACTATCGCAGTCTACCTAATAGGTAGCCATTTGTTCATTTTGTAGTCAGGATCGAACTCTCATAAAGTTTCTTTTCTTACAAAATCTACTATGAACTGTGTGAGTTTCTTCCTTATAATAAAAGAGTGATCCCGTAATGAAATCACTCTTTTAATAATATTTAATTGTTATTTACATCGCTAATTGCATAGGATATAATTCCCATTTGCCATTTGGATATTTTTCAGCATTATCAGTTACTATCTTATGTACTTCTTCAAGAGTTCTAACATTTGTATCAATATATATAACCTTTCCTCCCGTTATACATAATTCTTCGCAAATTAAATTAAAATATGTCATAAACATTCCTCCATTATTTCTGTATACAGAATAATTCATATAGATTTACTTTAAGTACACGAGATAAGGTGATTGCATGACTTAATAAAATATCATTTGTTTGATTATTTACAATTTTTGAAAGAGTGGTTCTTGAAATACCTGTTCTTTCTGATAATTGCTGTAATGTCATATTTTGTTTACAACGATATTCATCAACTTTGTTCTTCATATACATAAAGTATTTCCAATAATTTATTTTATATGAGTATTATACATAAATATATGTTAAGCAAAGTTTACCAAATATGTGATATTATAAAAATTAATCTTCTTTAATTGGCAAAGCCATAATTTCAGGATATAATTTGTCATGATAAATATCATCGCCTCCTGCAGCTTCATATATTTTACCAAGTTCAATAAATGTTTTTAATCCAGATTTATCAATAAATCCCTTCGTTACAAACTTTTCATGTAGTCCATATAATTGTCCTCTAAGAGTAGCAACTGTTTTTTCTTTATCTTTTAGTTCTCTTTTTACAAGATTGTCTTTAATATCATCAATACCATTAGATATTTTCAAAATTTCCTGATACTGCCAATTATCGTGTTTTTCAAGTGTTTTTATTCGGTTTTCTAATGTTTCTTTGTCTTGTTCAATCCCAGTCTTAATACGCCATTTCTTCTTAAAATAACTAAATATTTCTATAATTTCCTTTGCCGCAAAAAGCACAGCAAAGAATGCAAGTATTACTAATACATAATCTATATCAGCTAATCTTTCTATTGCTCCCATTCATAAGCACCCGACCTTTCTCTAATTCTTCTTAGAGATAAGGTTCTTAAATGCTTCGTAAAGACCAGTTGATGCAAGACCACTTACCATACCACCAAGTAATATTTCAGGTGTAAATGCCATATTAAGCCATATATTAAGCACTATACCTAATACTGCCATTATTAATGGTATATACTTGTTAATTACATCTGTTGTTATTAAATTCTTAATTACATAACCCACACAAAGGCATATACCTACTATAATAGGTATTGCATAATTTGATAAAAATGATAAATCCATAATTTTTCCTCCTTATTTATTCAAATCTCTTAATAACTTCACATTACTACTAAGTTTCATACATATATAATCCAGTTCATCTTTTGTTTCATTTCCACTGAAAGTTATTCTAATGCAACTATTAATATCTTCTTTATTTATATCAATTGCTTGCAAAGTAGTAGAAAGGGCTAAGTCACCACTTGTACATGCTGATCCAGTTGATACCTGTATCTTGTTGATATCAAGTAATGTCATAAGAGACTCTCCTTGAATACCCTTAAAACACATATATAAATTATGTGGCAATCTATGTTTTAAATCAGCACCAACTAAATATGCATCGGATATGTTATTCGTAACATAATTGTAAATATAATTTCTACCTTTAGATGTAATAGTAGAGTAATCATAGTTCTCTAATGCCTTACCAAGTGCAGCTATACCAAGAATATTTTCTGTACCGCCAAACAAACCTTGTTCCTGTGAACCATAAATAAGTGGCTTAAGATGTATACATGATTTCCTATACAATACACCTGTTCCCTTTAATGCTCCTAACTTATGTGCGGAAAATCCAATCATATCTACATCAAGAGCTTTAACATCTATAGATATCTGACTTATTGAACCAGTGCAATCAAGATATACATAACCTTTATACTTGTGTACAATTTCTACAATCTTCTTTACATCCTGAATAGTTCCTATCTCAGAATTGGCATAATCAATAGCCACTAATAACTTAGTATGTTCTCTATGACTAGCCCAGTCATTCAAATAATCAAGATCTATAAATCCGTTATTATCTACTTTTAATTTTTCACACTGATGGGGATGTAAAGATTCTACACATTTAAGCATAGATTTGTGAGAAATAGGAGAGTATAAAACACTATAATTAATAGTATTTCCTATAAATCCTTTAATAGCAAGGGTATTACTCGCCGAACCTCCTGATGTAAAAATAATATTCTCAGGATTAGCGTTAATGAATTTCGCTACATTATTTCTAGCTGTAGATATAATCTGTTTTACATTCACTCCTGATTGATACATAGAAGATGGATTCTGATATGTATCCAAAAGAGATATAATATAATCCTTAACTTCCGATTTTAATGGAGTTGTCGCTGCATTATCTAAGTACATTCAATCACCACCTAATCTAATTCATAATTACACCATTTTTTATATACTTCAGAGGTGTCTTCCTTTAGAAACACCATTGCAAGAATTGAATTATTTGTTTTGTCATCAATACTTGCATACATATCTATGGGATACACACCATTCTTTATATAAAGAAGAGACTGTTTGGGATTAACAATTCTAACCGCCTCATGTGGTAAATAATCCCTCGGTTTTAAATTTGTTTTAAACATATTATCCTTTCATTCCATACAAAATTCGTAAAAAATAGGGGAATATAGCATTAAACAGTAATGTTATATTCCCCTATAGAGTTTTTAAAATCACTGTTCAACATCACTTTTAGCCTCGTTTTCGACTTTTGTAATAATATCCTTTTTGACAGATTTAACTTCTGCCTTTTTATTTTCTTTCTTAATAACTTGTGTTTTTGCCTTCATAATTGAAGCAATAGAATTTTGATAACTTTCACCAAAATATTCTTTTTTTCTTAAATCGAGCTTTTCTAATTTTGCCTTTGCTTCAATACCTGTCATGCGTCCATCTTCAAATGAAGAAGTAATATTGTAAATGTCTTTGCAATTTTCACTACAATAAGTAAAATGCCATGTAGGTTTTAATCTGTCTTCTGGATTACAAACTGGGCAAAATGAATACTCCTTATGGCAAACACAGCACATTCTTAAATCATTCTTGCTCATTTATTCATCTCCTTAAATATAATAGAAGAGTGGAAGACCACTCTTCTAAATATGTTTTGATTGTACAAAGATTAGACTTCCTCTTCTTCGTCTACAAAGTAGATTTCAACCATATCCTGAGATGTAGAACATGCATTTGTAAGGATTGCCCCCTTATAATCCATTGTCTGTGAATCTCCACCCTGAAGTGCAAGACTTACTTCTGGACTTGGCATAAATGATGCAATATGAATAATACAAGCACGATAGCTTCCAATTTCACATTTATCAACTGCAAGAGCCTTGAAATATAACTCATGTGCCTTTGGATATTTATCACCAGAAATTGTAAGTTTAGCACCACTCTTAACATTTTTCTTGAACTTAATAAGATACTGTGTTTCATCTGGATCAGATGGTGGTGTAAGTTTGTGATCTGTTTCTGTGTCTACTTTGAATTCTGTTGCAGAAGCAGTAGAGCCTTTTGTATAAGCCTTTCCAAGTGAACCATTTGCTGAAAGTGCATTTACAATAAATGAATCCTCAACAGCATCTGTAATATCAAGTGTTTCACCTGCTTTTACAATCTTAAAAATAGGCATAACAATTGTATTGGAATCAGAGGCAATCTCAGCGTCCTGAGCAGAAATAGCTTCAATTACAGAAAGGTTCATGAATGCATTAGTAGCAGTAACCTCACCATTCTTACCTGAATACTTTCTATAAATTAAGTTGCCATCTTTATCTTTGATATCTGTTGAATCAGCAGTAATATCAATAGTTGCATTTGTTAACTGTGTCAGTGCATAAAGAGCTTTTGTCTTTGTAGCACCATAGCCGAACTGAAGACGGTCAATAATTACGTCACCAAGTTTAAATGCCATAATATAATTCCTCCTTATAATATAAAAATTTGTATTAAAAAAGAGCGATATAAATCGCTCAATCTTTCTAACTATTCATGTAATTCACGCATAAAATTAAATTGCTCTTTTGGAACTTTAGACATATCACACATACCTGAATACATTCCACCCATTAAAGCACAAGTAGATTCATATATCTGTAATCTCTGTACAGAATCCATAAATTCATATATTCCAACATCTCTAAGTTCCTGTAACTTGTATTTAAAACCAGGGTGATTTATACAAGCCGATATAAGTGGCAGAAGAGTAGAAGTATTTTTCTCATCTCTTTGTGCCATATTCATTTTATCTTCATCTATCATCCATTGTTTTGTTGTCTTTCCCTTTGCTTTTTCTATTTTTGGATGGATATTAAGCAAGGTTCTGATATATTCAGCTATTTCCATATATTCAGATT
>ERZ1034913.1478-NODE-1478-length-14180-cov-17.935788_pt1 | contig 14180 bp, 8 predicted proteins | sample MGYA00520697_ERZ1034913 | MGnify/ENA primary metagenome ERZ1034913 (study PRJEB33766, sample SAMN09781786) | gut metagenome | biome: gut microbiome | host: Homo sapiens | place: Madagascar | study: EMG produced TPA metagenomics assembly of the PRJNA485056 data...
TTTCTCAGAAGGTCGGCCAGAGCGAGAACCCCTCCAACTTCCTGCTGATGCACGCCATGGGCCCCAACGTCGCTGGCGTGATCGGTTCCGCCGTTGCTGCTGGTATTCTGATCAACATCTTCGGCTAAGCCCTGTTTTGGCAAATTGAAGATTCCAAACCGCCCATCTGTCGGCACTGCGCCGCAGATGGGCGGTTTTTTATGCGGGAAACTCTGTGCAATAGGGATGAAATGTGATATACTATACCTTAGTGATTCATGGAAAATAGCTTAAAGAACAGGTGAAACAATGGCAATTGATCTCAGGCAGGAATTTTGCGCGCTGCGCGATACCTACATTGAAAAACAGTTCGGCCGCCTGAATGCGATGCAGCGGGAGGCTGTGTTTACCACCAACGGCCCGCTGCTGATCCTGGCAGGCGCCGGAAGCGGCAAGACGACCGTGCTGGTCAACCGCATCGCGAACCTCATCCGTTTTGGTGCGGCGCACGGCTCCCGGTGGGTGCCCCGCGAAGTGACCGAGGACGACGTCAAGGCGCTGCGGATGGCCATCATGACGAACACCGATGCCCCTTCCTGGCTGGACGGGATGCTCCGCAAGGATGCGGTGCGCAGCTGGAACGTGATGGCAATCACCTTTACGAACAAGGCGGCAGGGGAGCTGAAGGAGCGCCTGCGGAACATGCTGGGCGGCGAAGAGGGCGACGAGGTGTTCGCCTCTACCTTCCACTCGGCCTGTGTGCGCATCCTGCGCCGCTGGGCCGAGGAGATCGGCTACCCCCGCAGCTTCACCATCTACGATACCGACGACTCTCAGCGCGTGATGAAGGCGGTCTACAAGGACCTGAATGTGGACGACAAATTCCTGCCCATCAAAGCAGCCATCAACCAGATGAGCCGCTGGAAGGACCAGCTGGTCAGCCCGGAGCAGGCCCTTGCCAGCCCCGCCAAGGACACCAAAGGTGCCCTGACCGCCCGCATCTATGCGGCCTACGAGAAGCGTTTGAAAGAAGCCGGTGCCTTCGACTTTGATGATCTCATTTACCAGACCGTGCAGCTGCTGGCCGAGCACCCGGACGTGCGCGAGTTCTACCAGAACAAATACCGCTACCTGCTGGTGGACGAGTATCAGGACACCAGCGTGGCGCAGTTCCGTCTGGTGAGCCTGCTCACCGGCCCGGAGCGCAACATCTGCGTGGTGGGCGACGATGACCAGAGCATCTACCGCTTCCGCGGTGCTACCATTGAAAACATCCTCAACTTTGAAACGTGCTACCCCGGGGCAAAGACCATCCGTCTGGAACAGAACTACCGCTCCACCTCCAACATCCTGAACGCCGCCAACTGCGTCATCCAGCACAACACCGAGCGCAAGGGCAAGACCCTGTGGACGGATAACGGTGAGGGCGACAAGGTGCAGGTGTACACCGCCGAGAACGAGCAGGACGAGGCCAGCCACATCGCGGATGTCATCGGCCAGCACCTGAAGGAGGGCGGACATCTGGCCGACCACGCCATCCTCTACCGCATGAATGCCCAGTCGGCCCCCATCGAAAGCTACTTTACCCGCGCGGGCATCCCGCATAAGATCGTGGGCGGCCAGCGCTTCAACGACCGCAAAGAGGTCAAGGATATCCACTCCTACATGTCCATCGTGGCGAACCCGCGCGACGATGTGCGCCTGCGCCGCATCATCAACGAACCGGCCCGCAAGATCGGCAACACCACGGTGGAAGTTATCGCCGACCTTGCCGCGCAGGAAAGCGTGAGCATGCTGGACATCATCAGCCATGCCGACCAGTACGCTAAACTCAGCCGCGCGGTGATGCCGCTGCTGAAGTTCTGGCAGATCTATCAGCGCCTGCAGGATTCGCTGGAGACCCGCACGCTGGACGAATTTGCATCCGATGTGATTGAGCTGACCGGCTACAAGGCCATGCTGGAAGCGGACGCCGCCAAGGGCCACGAGGACGCGGCGGACCGCCTGCAGAACCTGGGCCAGCTGGTGAACAACGTGAAAAATTACTGCGACCAGCACGGCGAGGAAGCCACGCTGGAAGGCTATCTGGAAGACATCGCCCTCATCAGCGACATCGACAGCTACAACGAGAGCGCCGATCAGGTGGTGCTCATGACCATCCACTCGGCCAAGGGTCTGGAGTTCCCCTATGTGTTCCTCATCGGCATGGAGGAGGGCGTCTTCCCCAGCGAGATGAGCAAGTATTCCGAAGCGGACCTTGAGGAGGAGCGCCGCCTTGCCTATGTGGGCATCACCCGCGCCAAAAAGGAGCTCTACATCTCCAACAGCGTGTCCCGGATGCTCTATGGCCGCACCCAGCGCAACGAGCCCAGCCGCTTTTTGCGCGAGATCGAGCCGGAGTACATTGAGGAGACCCGCAGCCCGGTGCTGGAACAGCGTTCCCGTCTGGGCGGCTGGGGCAGCGGCTACAGCGACACGGTGCCGGGCGGTGCGTCCGGTTACTCCGGGCCGTCCGGCTGGGGCCGCAGCGCCGGGGGATACGGCGGCGGTTACGGTTCGGGCTACAGTTCCGGCGGCCGCAGCGGCTACCTGAACCGCGAATACAACGCCGGTGAGGGCCGTGGTTTCGGCTCGGCCTACGCGAATCGGGGCCAGAGCACGGGCGGTTATGGCTCCGGCTATGGCCGCAGCGGCGGAAGCGCCGGATATGGTTCTGGTTACGGCTCTGCCTACAGTTCTGGAAAAACAAACGGTGCAGCGCAGCAAAATACTGCAAAGCAGATAAACTTTACAGGCACACCGGCCCCGAAACCGGTCTCCACCGGCCCCAAACACTACGAGCCCGGCGATATCGTGGAGCACAAGGTGTTCGGCCGCGGCCAGGTGGTGGCGGTCAAACCCGCCGCCGGGGACCAGATCGTTGAGATCAACTTTGAAAAGGTCGGCATCAAGAAGACCATGGCGAACTTTGCGCCGCTGACCAAGATTACGGAGGAATGACACGCTTATGATGACCGTTCGTTTGATCGCCCATACCCCGGAACCGGAAAAGGTGGTGGCCGCTGCGGCAAAGCTGTGCTATTCCGACGCCCACATCACCGACCTGCTGGACGGCCTGACCGAGGAAAAGACCGCAAAGTTCCTCACCATGCTCAGCGACCTCGGCCACGCCAGCCCCATCGAGCACGCCAGCTTCACCTTTGGCATCGAGGGCGTCAGCCGCACCCTGCTGGCCCAGATCACCCGCCACCGCATTGCGTCCTTCAGCGTGCAGAGCCAGCGCTATGTGCGTCTGGACGATTTCCGCTATGTGGTGCCGCCTGAGATCGAGGCCATTCCCGAAGCGAAAGAAGCCTTCCTCGCCAGCATGGAAGAAGACGCCAGGCGCTACCTCGACCTTGCCCACAAGCTGGAGGAAGGCCACACCGCCCGCCTGATGGCCGAGGGAATGCCGGAAAAGCAGGCCCGCGCCAAGGCCAGCAAGCAGGCCAATGAGGACGCCCGTTTTGTGCTGCCCAACGCCTGCGAGACCAAGATGGTGGTCACCATGAACGCCCGCAGCCTGCAGAACTTCTTCCACCTGCGCTGCTGCAGCCGCGCCCAGTGGGAGATCCGGGAGCTGGCCGAAAAGATGTTCGAGCTGGTGTACCCCGTGGCCCCGCACATCTTTGCAAAGTCCGGCCCGGCCTGCGTCAGCGGCCCCTGCCCGGAGGGCAAGATGTGCTGCGGCAAAACAGCCGAGGTGCGCGCAAAATATGCCGCGATTAAAAAGAGGGAGGCGGCAGCCGTATGAGCAAGGGCAGACTGATCGTCCTGGAAGGGCTGGACGGCAGCGGCAAGGCCACCCAGGCAAAGCTGCTGGCGGCGCATCTTGCCGCACAGGGCTTTTCTGTGCGGGAGGTCACCTTCCCGAACTACGAGAGCGATTCCAGCGCGCTGGTCAAGATGTATCTGGCCGGGCAGTTCGGCCAGCACCCGGACGATGTGAACGCCTACGCCGCCTCCAGCTTTTACGCGGTGGACCGCTACGCCAGCTACAAAAAGGACTGGGGCAGCTTTTATGAGAACGGCGGCATCGTCATCGCCGACCGGTACACCACCTCCAACGCGGTGCACCAGTGTTCGAAGCTGCCGCCGGAGCAGTGGGAAGCATTTCTCGGCTGGCTGTTCGATTTTGAGTTCCATCTGCTGGGCCTGCCCGCGCCGGATAAGGTGATCTACTTACAGGTGGACCCGGCTGTGAGCCAGAAGCTGATGACCGAGCGCTACCACGGCGATGAGAGCAAAAAGGACGTCCACGAAAAAGACACCGAGTACCTTGCCCGCAGCCGTGCCGCTGCCGAATACTGTGCGGCGCACCTCGGCTGGCAGACCGTCCACTGCACCAGCGGCGGCGCGATGCGCAGCATTGAGGACATCCAGACTGAGGTGCAGGGCATCGTGCTGGGCCAGCTGAAATGATAAAATGAAGGCAGGTGCATCGGGAGTTTCTCTGAGGCGACTTCGCCCTCTCCGTCATTGCTTCGCAATGCCACCTTGTCCCCTTCTGGCACTTTGTGCCACCTCCCCCGGCCGGGGGAGTCTGTCAAAGGGAGAGGCAAGAAACGTTGCGGTCAGGTTCTTGGCTCCCCCCTTTGGGGGAGCTGTCACCGCAGGTGACTGAGAGGGCGAGCCTGCTGACCGATCATACGCCCGGCTGACAGGCCGGACATGCACATAAAATACGATAAGAGGGGGTATCCTGAAATGTATCGTCTGATGCAGCCGGAAGACAAACCGGCGGTGCTGGCTTTGTGGCAGAGCCAGCGCAAGGAATCCGAAGAATTTGCAAAAAAGGCCATTGAACAGTTTGCAGGCGAGCAGAACGTCTACGTCGCTGAGGAAAATGACGAGATCGTTGCCGTGGCGCTGGCCGTTCCGGTCACGCTGCAGGGCCGCACCGGCAACTATTTATACGGCCTGTGCGGCGAAGGCAGCCTGATTTTGGCGGGCCTGCTGGATTACCTGTGCGCCCAGCAGAAGCTGCGCGGTGCGGGCTTTACCGTGGCGGTGCCCAAAGGCCCCGAGCAGGCGACCCTGCTGCAGGATAAGGGCTTTGCCTGGGCGTTCCCGCTGCGGTGCCTGCCCCGCGAGGTGGAGCGCAACCTGTGGAGCCAGGCCGAGTTCGACTCGGTCACGGCCAAAAAGCTGTGTGAACTGCGGGAGCGCTTCTGGCCCGACACGGTGCAGCTGGACCCGGAGCGCATGGCTGTGGTGCTGGGCGACCTCTACTCGGCCGGTGCCACCATCGTTTCCAGTGAACACGGCTACGGCATCTACTTCCGCGAGGAAGACACCCTCTACTTCGTGGAGCTGCAGGCCGATACCGACCGTGCCGCCGAAGTGCTGATGGAAGCCGCCCGCGAGAAGGAAGTCATCGTGGAGAAGGCGGTCATCACCGTGGGCGCGTCCCAGACGCTGTTCCTCGGCGAGGGCACCCGGCAGGAATACGGCATGATCCGCTTTGACGGGGAACACTTTGACGTGACCGAAAGCTACATGCGCCTGATGATGGAAAACTGATTGGAAAAAAGGAGTGCACATGGCACAGAAACATTCCCATGCCGCCCGCAAAAAAGGCGGTGCATGGAAGATTTTGCTGGCAGTGGTACTGTTGCTGGTGCTGGCCGCCGGGGCAGCAGGGGTGTTTGCCTACAACGAGATCCACGGCAACGGAAAGCCCGGCACTGAGGTGACGGTGAGCATCAAGCAGGGCAGCGGCGTTGCTGCCATCGCGCAGGAACTGAAGGATGCCGGCGTCATCCGCTCGGCCTACCTGTTCCGCTGGTATGTGGGGCACAAGGGGGCCGCGGCAAAGCTGCAATACGGTGATTTTACCCTGCAGACCGGGGCCAACGCCTACGATGCTATTATCGCCGTTCTCTCCCAGTACGCCAAGGCAGATACCGTGCGGATCACCATCCCGGAGGGCACCACGGCCATTGCCATTGCGCAGAAGATGGAAGCCGCAGGTCTGTGCAGCGCCGAGGACTTTTTAAAGGAAGCCAACGAGGGCGATTTCAGTGAGTACACCTTCTGGCAGTATGTGCCGGACGACGCCGACGCGCCGGACCGCTTCATGAAGTGCGAGGGTTACCTGTTCCCGGAGACCTACGAGTTTTTGAAGGACGACACGGTGCACAACTATGTGGCCACCTTCTACGCTCAGTTCGACGCCCAGATCACCGATGAAATGTACGCCGAACTCAAAAAGCAGGACATGACCCTGCCGGAGCTTATCACGCTGGCGTCCTTCGTGCAGGAGGAAGCCGGCAACAGCCAGGACTCCAACGTGGCACAGGTGTTCCGCAACCGTCTGGCGGAAGGTTCGCCTTACCCGCGCCTGCAGAGCAACACCTCCAGCTATATCCAGAGCGACGCCGACAACAATTACCTCTGGAACTGGGTGGCACCCTACTACGGCGGCTGGGATAACATCCCGGAAAACATCGTGGCTGCGTATGATACCTACAGCTGTAAGGGCCTGCCTGCCGGGCCCATCTCAAACCCGGGCCTTGCCGCCATCCAGGCGGCGCTGGACCCGCAGCCCGACGAGGATGCGAAAGACGCCTATTTCTTCGTCACCGACCTCAAGGGCAACTACTACTATGCCCGCACCCTGAGCGAACACAACGCCAACTGCCAGAAGGCAGCAGAGGTGAATAAAAGCGTAAAAGGGTAAGATCTCTCGGCATTGCGGCCGATTCTCTGTAGGGAACGCATTTATGCGTTCCGCCTGTTCCCCGGCAGATGCATTTTGCCCTGCGGAGCGGATAAATCCGCTCCCTACAGAAATACTGGCGGATCATCTGCCGAAATAATTGTTATTAAAAGAGAGGAATTTGAACTATGCTGCAAATCCCGGAACTGCTCGCCCCGGCGGGCGACCTGGAACGCCTGCGCTATGCCGTGAACTACGGCGCGGACGCTGTTTACTGCGGCCTGCCGGAATTCGGCATGCGCTCTGCCCCGGCCAATTTCACGCCGGAGCAGCTGACGGAGGGCGTCATCTACGCCCACGCCCGCGGCCGCAAAGTCTACCTGACCATGAACACCCTGCCCACCAATGAGGAAGCCGACCGCCTGCCCGAGGCCATCCGGGAAGCCGCCAAAGCCGGTGTGGATGCCTTCATCGTGGCAGACCTGGGCGTGCTGGAGGCCTGCAAGACCTTTGCGCCGGACATCGACGTGCACATGTCCACCCAGACCGGCATCACCAACTGGGCCGCCGCCCGCGCCGCCTATAACCTGGGCGCAAAGCGCGTGGTGCTGGCCCGCGAGATGACCCTGCAGGACATTGCCACCATCCGCGACAAGACCCCGCCGGAACTGGAGATCGAAGCCTTTGTGCATGGTGCCATGTGCATGAGCGTCTCGGGCCGGTGCCTGCTGTCCACCTACATGACCGGCCGCGACTCCAACCGCGGCCAGTGCGCCCAGCCCTGCCGCTGGAAGTACTTCCTCAGCGAGGAGAACCGCCCCGGCCAGCTCTATGAGATCGGCGAGAACGAGAACGGCAGCTACATCCTCAACGCCAACGATATGTGCACCGCGCCCTTCATCGACCTCATCTGCAAGGCGGGCGTGGACAGCCTGAAGATCGAGGGCCGCGCCAAGACCTTCTACTACGTCGCCAGCGTCACCGCCGCTTACCGCAAGGCACTGGACGCCTACCTCGCCGACCCGCTCAATGATAACTTTGAACTGCCCGCCGAGGTGTACGAGGAGCTCACCCGCACCAGCCACCGCCACTATTCGCCCGGCTTCTACTTTGGCCGCGAGCAGGCAAAACAGTCCACCGACAGTGCCGCCTACATCCGCGATTGGGAGTTCGTGGGCACCGTGGACGGCTGGGAGAACGGCATCGCCTCCTGCCAGCAGCGCGGCAAGTGGAGCCTGGGCGACCGGCTCGAAGCCCTTTGCCCGGACGGCCGCAGCATCCCGCTGACGCCGGAATGGATCGAGAACGAAGCCGGTGAGCGGGTGGAGAGCACCCCTCATGCCATGGAAAAATACACCATCCCCACGCCGGAGCTGCCGCCCATGAGCCTGCTGCGGCGCAAGACCGTTTAAGGAGAACCTGTGATGGAGCCAAAACGCCTGTGTCCTTATTGCCTGCAGCCGATCCCCCCGGCGGCACAGAGCTGCCCGCACTGCGGCAAAGTTTTCGCCGACCGCAACCCCGGCGGCACCCTGCCGGTGGGCACCGTGCTGGCCGGGCGCTACACCGTGGGCGAGATGCGCAGCATCGACGGTGAGGGCGTCCTGTACCGGGGCGTGGAAAATCTGGGCGGTTTCCGGGTGACCATCAAGGAATATCTGCCCGTCACCCTCTCGGCCGAGCGCACGGCGGAGAACACTCTGCGCCCCAAGACCGGCAGCGAAGTGCTGTTCAAGACCACCCGCATGGATTTTGAGGACCTCTACCGCGCCATCCAGCGCATCACGCCAGCGAACGGTCTGGAAGCGGTGCTGGACGTGGTGGAAGCCAACAACACAGTCTATGCTGTCATGGAGAACCCCGGCGGCACCCTGCTCAGCCAGTGGCTGGAAGACCGGCCCGGCCCCCTCCGGCCGGAGGAAGCCAGTGCCATGCTGCAGCCGGTGTTTGAGGGTGTGGCCGCCATGCACAAGATCGGCCTGGTGCACCGGGGCATCTGCCCGGAGAACATCCGCGTGATGGGCGACGGCCGGTGCCGTCTGGCGGGCTACGCCACGGTGGGCCTGCGCACGGCGGGCAGCGGCCTGCACGAGCAGCTCTACGAGGGCTATTCGGCCCCGGAACAGTATTCCACCGCCGAGTTTGAAGGCCGCTATACCGACGAATACAGCCTTGCGGCGGTGTTCTACCGCATGGTGTGCGGGCAGGCCCCGGTACCGGCCGCGCAGCGCATGGTGGCAGATTCGAACCCGCGCGCCAAAACGGTGAACAGCGCCGTGCCGGGCTATGTCTCGCAGGTGCTGCAGCTGGGCCTGCGGCTCAAGCCCATGGAGCGCATCCAGACGGTGCCGCAGCTGTATCAGGCCCTTTCTTCCAAAGAATACACCACCGAGCTCACCCGCACCATGAAGCCGGAGACCCCGGTGCGCACGGCTGCCCCGGAACCGGAACACCGCGAACACCTGCTCAGCCTGAAAGCCCTGCTGGCGGGCATTCTGATCTTGCTTTCCATCCTCATCCTGCTCACGCTGTGGGGCATGATGAGCCACAAAAATGATTCGGCACCTTCTGCCGTGGAGCCGGAACCTGCCAGCAGCGAGGTGCTGGAACCCCAGAACCTTGTGCCGGACTTCCTCGGCATGGATTACGCGCAGGTGCAGAACAACCGGGAATACACCGGCATGTACCTGTTCTACGTCACCGAAGAATACAGCGACACCGCCCCGGCAGGCCAGATCATCCAGCAGGACCCGGCAGCTGACACCGTGCTCAAGGCAGGGGAGACCATCCGCCTTGTGGTGAGCAAGGGCCCGGAGACGGTGGAGATGCCGAACCTCATCGGCTTCACCCAGGACGGCGCGGTGAAGGAGCTGGAAGCCCGGGGCCTCGTGGCCAGCTGCTTCATGGTAGTGAACGACGGCTCCTACGCGGCGGGCTGCGTGGTGCGTGCCAGCGAGGAGCCGGGCACGAAGGTTGCCGTGGGCACGGTCATCACCGTGTATATCGCTGCGGACCCCAGTGTGCAGATCACCACGCCGGAGGAACCTGCCGCGACAGAACCTACCACCGAACCGGAGACGCCGGAAGCGCCCACGACAGACGGAGAAACGGGAGCACAATAAAAGCAGAAGCGGGAGTCTTTTCAGGCTCCCGCTTCTGCTTGTTTAGGATAGGAAAGAGAATGGCTTAGTTAGAGGTTGGTGTAGCCCATCAGGTAGCGGTCTACCTCGGCGGCGCAGTCGCGGCCTTCGCGCAGGCCCCACACCACAAGGCTCTGGCCGCGGCGCATATCGCCGCAGACGAACACCTTTTCCACGTTGGTCTTGAAGCTGTGGTCGGCCACGTTGCCGCGGGCGGTCAGCTCCACACCAAATGCATCGGCCACGTAGTTTTCGCAGCCGGTAAAGCCTGCGGCGATGAACGCCAGCTGGCAGTCATAAGTAAATTCTTCGCCGGTGGGCACCATGTTGGTGCGGCCGGTCTCGGGGTCACGCTCCGGCTTCAGGGTGCTGATGACGGCACCGGTCAGGTTGCCGGCGTCATCCTTCAGGAACTCTTTGACCGTGGTCTGGTAGACGCGCGGGTCCTTGCCGAACTTGGCAAGGCACTCGGTCTGGCCGTAGTCCACCTTCAGCACACGGGGCCACTCCGGCCACGGGTTGGAAGCAGCGCGCTCCTTGGGCGGCTGAGGCATCATTTCCAGTGCTACCAGATCGGTGCAGCCCTGCCGCAGGGCCGTGCCCTGACAGTCGTTGCCGGTGTCGCCGCCGCCGATGACCAGAACGTTCTTGCCCTTGGCGTCGATGGCCTTGCCGTCGGCAAACTGGCTGTCCAGCAGGCTTTTCGTCACGCTGGTCAGGTAGTCCACGGCAAAATGCACGCCGTTGGCATCGCGGCCGGGCACGTTCAGGTCACGGGCCTTCTTGGCGCCGCAGCACAGCACCACGGCGTCAAAGCCGTTCAGCAGGTCTTCGGCTGCCACGGCCCCACCGATGTCCATATTGGTGCGGAACTCCACGCCCTCGGCCTGCATGATCTTGATGCGGCGCTCAATGACGGATTTGTCCAGCTTCATGTTCGGGATGCCGTACATCAGCAGGCCGCCCACGCGGTCGGCGCGCTCAAACACGGTCACGGCGTGGCCACGCTTGTTCAGGTACTCGGCCACGGAAAGGCCGGACGGGCCGCTGCCCACCACGGCAACGCTCTTGCCGGTGCGTGCCGGAGGGGGAGCCGCGTGCAGCCAGCCCTTGGCATAGGCCGTCTCAATGATGGCGTGCTCGTTCTCGCGCACGGTCACGCTGCTGCCGGTCACGTCGCCGCAGGTGCAGGCGGCCTCGCACAGGGCGGGGCACACCCGGCTGGTGAACTCCGGGAAGCGGTTGGTGGCCATCAGGCGGTGCATGGCCAGCTCCCACTTGCCGTGGTAGACCAGGTCGTTCCACTCCGGGATGAGGTTGTTCAGCGGGCAGCCGGAGGCCATGCCGCCGATCATCATGCCGGCCTGGCAGAAGGGGACGCCGCAGTCCATGCAGCGCGCCGCCTGGGTCTGCTGCTCCTCGCGGGAGAGCCAGACGTGAAATTCGTTGAAGTTTTCCATGCGCTCCAGCGGCGGCACATCCGTGCTGGTTTTGCGCGTATAATCGATAAATCCTGTTGTCTTACCCATAACGCAGCCCTCCTTACTTCTTCTTCTGCACCGTGTAGAATGCTTCGATCTGCGCCTGCTCGCCGTCCAGACCGCGCTCCTCCACGGAGGCGATCACCCGCAGCATGCGGTCGTAATCGTAAGGCAGAACTTTCTTGAACTTGGGCAAAAACTCGCTGAAGTTGTCCAGAATTTCCTTGCCGCGGGGGGAGCCGGTGGCTTCCACATGGGCGCGGATGAGCTCTTTCAGGGTGGCAACGTCGTATTTGTGCTCCACGGGCTCCAGGCTGACGGTCTCCTTGTTCACGCGCTGGTAGAAGTCCCAGTTCTCATCCAGTACATAGGCGATGCCGCCGGTCATGCCGGCTGCAAAGTTCTTGCCGGTCTGGCCCAGCACGACCACCGTGCCGCCGGTCATGTACTCGCAGCCGTGGTCGCCCACGCCCTCCACAACGGCGGTAGCACCACTGTTGCGCACGGCGAAGCGCTCACCGGCCATGCCGGAGATGAACGCCTTGCCGCTGGTGGCACCATAGAGGGCCACGTTGCCGGTGATGATGTTCTCCTCCGGCTTGAAGGTGATGCCCTCGGGCGGGCGCACCACGATCTTGCCGCCGGAAAGGCCCTTGCCCATGTAGTCGTTGCAGTCGCCCACAAGGTCCAGCGTCAGGCCATTCGGGATGAACGCACCGAAGCTCTGGCCGCCTGCACCCACGCAGTGGGCGGTGTAGACGTCGTCCGGCAGGCTGTTGCCGTATTTGCGGGTGATCTCGCTGCCGAAGATGGCACCAAAGGCGCGGTCCGTGTTGGAGACATCCAGGTTCACGCTCTGGGGATTCTTGCTGTTCAGCTTGAACTTCTTCATCAGCACCTTCATGTCGAGGGTGTTTTCCAGATGGAAGTCGTAGGTATCAGCAGGCACAAAGTGCACGTTGCTGTTCTCGATGGCGGGGTTGTGCAGGATGCAGTCCAGGTCCATCTTGGAGGCGCGGCTGCCGGGTGCGGCAGGCTTGACCTTGAGCAGGTCGGTGCGGCCCACCAGCTCGTCGATGGTGCGCACGCCCAGCTTTGCCATGTACTCGCGCAGCTCCTGGGCCACAAAGGTCAGGTAGTTGATGATGTATTCCGGCTTGCCGCGGAAATTCTTGCGCAGCTCCGGGTTCTGGGTGCAGATGCCCATGGGGCAGGTGTCCAGGTTGCACACACGCATCATCACGCAGCCCTCAGCCATCAGCAGGGTGGTGCCGAAGCCGAATTCCTCCGCGCCCAGCATGCAGCTGATGGCCACGTCGCGGCCGCTCAGCAGCTTGGAGTCGCTCTCGATGCGCACGCGGGTGCGCAGGCCGTTCAAAATCAGGGTCTGGTGGGTCTCGGCGATGCCCAGCTCCCAGGGCAGGCCCGCGTTCTTGATGGAAGTGCGCGGTGCTGCACCGGTGCCGCCGTCATAGCCGGACACCAGAATGACCTGTGCGCCGCCCTTGGCCACACCGGCCGCAATGGTGCCGACACCGGCCTCACTCACCAGCTTGACGTTGATGTTGGCGCTGCGGTTGGCGTTCTTCAGGTCGTAGATCAGCTCGGCCAGGTCCTCGATGGAGTAGATATCGTGGTGCGGCGGGGGGGAGATCAGGCCCACGCCGGTGGTGCTGTGGCGGGTCTTGGCGATCCACGGATACACTTTGGCACCGGGCAGGTTACCGCCCTCGCCGGGCTTTGCGCCCTGTGCCAGCTTGATCTGAATTTCTTCGGCAGAGACCAGATATTTGCTGGTGACGCCGAAACGGGCGGAAGCCACCTGCTTGATCTTGGAATTGCTCTCGCTGTGGTAGCGCTCCTCGGGTTCGCCGCCCTCACCGGTGTTGCTGCGGCCGCCCAGACGGTTCAGGGCGATGGCAATGGTCTCGTGGGCTTCGCTGCTCAGGGCACCGTAGCTCATGGCCGCGCCCTTGAACCGCTTGACGATGCTGGAAACCGGCTCCACTTCCTCCAGCGGGATGCCGCCGTCCGGGGCAAAGTTGAAGTCCAGCAGGCTGCGCAGGTGCACACCGTCGGTGCCCATGTTATCCACGGTGCTCGTGAACTGCTTGAAAGCACCGTAATCGTTGGTGAAGCAGGCCTTCTGGAACAGATGGATGGTCTGCGGGTTGAACAGATGATCTTCCTTGCCGCTGCGGAACTTGTGGGCACCGCCATCGGCCAGCTCCATGTTGATGTCCAGACCCAGCGGGTCAAAGGCCGCGTTGTGCTGGGCTTCCACGTCGGCCTGAATATCTTCCAGACTGATGCCGCCCACACGGCTCACGGTGCCGGTGAAGTATTTGTCGATGACATCCTTCGAGATGCCCACCGCCTCAAAGATCTGGCTGCTCTGGTAGCTCTGGATGGTGGAGATGCCCATCTTGGAGGCGATCTTCACGATGCCGTTCAGGATGGCGTTGTTGTAGTCCTCCACGGCGGCATAATAGTCCTTGTCCAGCAGACCCTCGTCGATGAGCTGGCCGATGGTCTCGTGGGCCAGATAGGGGTTGATGGCGCAGGCACCATAGCCCAGCAGGGTGGCGAAGTGGTGCACCTCCCGGGGCTCTGCGCTTTCCAGAATCAGGGCCAGTGCGGTGCTCTTTTTGGTGCGGATGAGGTACTGGGACACGGCGGAAACAGCCAGCAGGCTGGGGATGGTCACATGGTATTCATCCACGTCGCGGTCGGACAGGATGATGATGTTGGCACCTTCCTTGTAGGCGCGGTCCACTTCCAGGAACACGCGGTCGATGGCCTTTTCCAGGCTGGTGTTTTTATAATAGTTGATGGACACCGTGGCCACCTTGAAGCCCGGCACGTTCATGTACTTGATCT
>ERZ1034913.1480-NODE-1480-length-14163-cov-52.478806_pt1 | contig 14163 bp, 9 predicted proteins | sample MGYA00520697_ERZ1034913 | MGnify/ENA primary metagenome ERZ1034913 (study PRJEB33766, sample SAMN09781786) | gut metagenome | biome: gut microbiome | host: Homo sapiens | place: Madagascar | study: EMG produced TPA metagenomics assembly of the PRJNA485056 data...
CCATTTTCTCCTTGATCTGCGGGTCTCCTGCACAAAGTGCCTTGATCTCCGCATAAGAAAGAGCCTGTTCATCCACATCATCACAGGAACGAACCGGCGATTTGCTGGTCATAATCTGGCTGATGAACTTCTGCTTATTCTCCAGTGTCTGATAGAGATAAGCGTCAAAAGTTCCTTCCGTCACATACTGATAAACCTGTACTTCTTTGTTTCGGTTGCCCTGACGGATGATACGACCATTTCGCTGGGTCATGTCCGCAGGCCGCCAGCCTACATCCAGATGATGCACGGCCACCAGTCTGTCCTGCACGTTCGTGCCTGCACCCATCTTCTGTGTCGAACCTAACAACACCCGAACCTGCCCGGTACGGACTTTGGCAAACAAATCCTTCTTTTTTGCCTCGGTATCCGCATCATGGATAAATGCGATTTCTTCCTCCGGTACACCGGACTGGATAAGTTTAGCGCGGATATCCTCATAGACATTGAAGGTTCCATCGTTCTTCGGTGTGCTGAGGTCGCAGAACAGCAGCTGGGTCAGCTTATCCGACTGTCCTTCCTCATAAATCCGAAGCACATTCCGCACACAGGCGTTGAGCTTGCTGTTGGGGTCATCCGGCAGGAGTGGATTCATCAGCCGCTGATCCAGTCCCAGCTTTCTGCCATCCGATGTGATTTTCAGCATGTTATCGACCGACGGGTCTACCACACCGGAATGCACAGCCGCCGCCCGTTCCGAAAGCTCCGCCACCATCGCCTGCTGATGCTCCGAAGGCTGCACTACCACGGTTTCAAACTTTGCCTCCGGCACCGGCAGATGCAGCTGATCGGAAGTCTTGATATCCGCCACTTCCTTGAACATGTTCATCAGCTCCGGCAGGTTGAAGAACTTTGCGAATCTCGTTCTTGCCCGATATCCGGTTCCTTCCGGTGCCAGCTCAATGGCCGTGGTGGTCTCACCAAAGGTAGAAGCCCAGCTATCGAAATGGGTCAGTCCTTTCTGCTGCAACGTGCCGTACTGGAGATAGCGCATCATGGTGTAAAGCTCTGTCATGCTGTTGCTGACCGGGGTACCGGTCGCAAAGATGATGCCGCGCCCGCCTGTCAGCTCGTCCATATACTGGCACTTCATAAACATATCCGAAGATTTCTGTGCTTCCGATGTTGATAAGCCTGCAACATTGCGCATTTTTGTGTAGAGGAACAGGTTCTTAAACGCGTGCGCCTCGTCTACAAACAGCCGGTCTACGCCCAGCTGCTCAAAGGTAATCACATCGTCCTTTCGGTCGGTTGCCCGGAGTTTCTCCAATCTCGCCTCCAATCCTTTCCGGGTCTTTTCCATCTGTTTGATGGAGAAACGTTCGCCATTCTGGGATTTCATCTCAGCAATGGCGTTTTCGATTTCATCAATCTGGGCAGTCAGAATCCGTTCCTGACGTTCTGCGGACACCGGGATTTTCTCAAACTGGGAATGCCCGATGATAACTGCATCGTAATCGCCAGTGGCAATTCGTGCGCAGAACTTCTTTCTGCGGGCTGTTTCAAAGTCCTTTTTGCTTGCCACCAGCAATTTTGCACTCGGATACAGGCGCAGGAACTCGTTTGCCCACTGAAGGGTCAAATGATTCGGAACGACAAACATGGATTTCTGGCACAGTCCCAGCCGTTTTGCCTCCATAGCAGAAGCTGCCATCTCGAAGGTCTTGCCAGCACCTACCTCGTGGGCCAGCAGCGTATTGCCTCCGTACAGCACATGAGCAATGGCATTCTGCTGATGTTCCCGCAGCCGGATTTCCGGATTCATGCCGCCAAAGCGGATATGGGAACCATCGTACTCACGGGGACGGGTACTGTTGAACAGCTCGTTATACTTTTCCACAAGTTCCGCACGGCGATAAGGGTCTTTCCACACCCAGTTCTGGAACGCATCCTTAATGGCCTGCTGTTTCTGCTGGGCGAGGGTGGTCTCCTTTTTATTCAGAACCCGCTTCTGCTTGCCGTCTGCATCCTCCACGGTATCGTAGATACGGATGTCCCGCAGATTCAGCGTATCCTCCAGAATCCGGTAGGCGTTGGCTCTGCTGGTGCCGTAGGTCATATAGGCATGGACATCATTCCGGCTCGGTGTACTCTTACCGGTGATCTGCCACTCTGCCGTCATGGGCGAGAATTTCACTTCGATGTTCCGGCGCAGATAAAACGGCGGTTCAAAGGTTTCTTCCATGAACTGCTGGATATAACCCCGATTGACCCATGTGGCACCAAGGCGCACATCAATCTCTGAAGCGTCCAGGTCTTTCGGCTGCGCCTTTCTCAGATACTCCGTGTTCACCGCAAAGGCAGGGTCAGAAGCCGCAGCCAGTTCTGCCACGCGGAGCTTTTCCCGGACGTTACCGGACAGATATTCATCAGCTGTTACCCAGCCGGTTTCCTCACCGCCTTGCGTCATCGGGTCTTTGAAAATGGCACCATGCAGTTCCTGCCGAATTTTTTCATATTCCCCCGGCGTTCCTAAAAGCTCCGACATATAGGGCAAATCCACTCTGCCGCGCTCTCCGATGGAAATTGCCAGAGCCTCAGCCGGAGTATCTACGCTGGTAACAGCCCGTTCCGGTCGAATCGTCCGTTTGGTGAACATATCCGCCTTGGATTCCAGCTTACCGTTTTCGTCTACATTTTCCAGAGAGCAAAGCAGATAATAAGACGAATCTTCTGAAAAAGCCTGCGCATTTGCACGGGAGTTGATAAGCCCGTATTGATCGGCGAATCGGTCATAGGCCACATTCAGTTCCCGCTGTTTCTTGGCAATCGCGTCCTCCGGATAATCGTTCAGCTGGTAGTCGATCAGTTCCTGCACAATGGTGCGAAGCTCCACCATGCCCTTGATCCTGCCGGTGGCTGTCGCAGAAAGGTCGGCCTTTCGCATGATGCTGTTCTCACGGAAGTAGACATCCCCATCCACTACTGCATAGGAGAAGTTCTTTACATTGGGGTCTGCCGGAATGGTTTCGCCCTGCAAGGACAGCTCTTCCTCCGGTGCCAGCTCCTGCGCTTCATAGTGACCGCCGATGTGCTGCACAGCCTCATGCAGATGGTCTCCCAGATCCGCACCTGGAATCGGGATGACCGTACATTCTTCCTTGCCGTACTGGGTGCTTTCCGTTGTAATCTCACCCAGCACCATTTCTGGGTGGTCAACAAAGTAGCTGTTGAGGGTTATGCCCTCCGAAGTCAGCCCCAGATGCACCCAATCCGGCTCGATATCAATGGGATGGTCTCTCTTTTGCAGGAAAATGATATCCGACACCACATCTGTACCGGCATTGGCACGGAATGCGTTGTTTGGAAGTCGGATGGCTCCCAGCAATTCTGCCCGCTGTGCCAGATACTTTCGTGCGTCCGGATTCTTGGAATCCATCGTATAGCGGCTGGTAACAAAGGCCACGATACCACCGGGACGAACCTGATCCAATGCCTTGGCAAAGAAATAGTTGTGGATAGAAAATCCGAGTTTATCATAGGGCTTATCGCTGACACGGTAGTTGCCAAAAGGCACATTGCCGACAGCCAGATCATAGAAGTCGCGCCGGTCGGTGGTTTCAAAGCCTGCCACCTTGATTTCTGCCTGCGGATACAGCTTCTGCGCAATGCGCCCGGTGATGGAATCCAGTTCCACACCATACAGTCTGCTTCCCAGCATGGAATCCGGCAACATACCGAAGAAGTTGCCGACACCCATCGACGGTTCCAGAATATTGCCTTTCTCAAATCCCATACCGTCCAATGCTTCATAGATTGCACGGATCACGGTAGGGCTGGTGTAATGCGCATTCAGAGTCGAAGCCCTGGCTGCGGCATATTCTTCTTCCGTAAGAGCTGCTTTCAGTTCCTTATATTCGCCAGCCCATACAGTTTTCTCTGCATCAAAAGCATCTGCAAGTCCGCCCCAGCCGACATAATTAGCCAGCGTTTCCTGTTCCTCCGGTGTCGCATCCCTGTGCTGGTTTTCCAAGGCTTTCAGCGTGTAGATAGCATCCATGTTGGCACGGAATTTCTGTTTGGGGCTACCTTCACCGAGATGAAAACTGTTAATGCGATAGTTCTCCGCATGTTTCGCTTCATGCTCTGCCCGGAACGATTCTTCCTCAGCCGCATTAGCAAATGTTTGAACTCTCCCATCAATCACAGCTGTTATCGGGAGCTGATCCAATGCCTCATCCGACCATACAGTACCTGTATTCTCAATAACTTTTCCGGGATTCAAATCAACCACCATATTATGCAGGTGAATATTATCCTCATGCCCCAAAAGTCTTGCCAGATTTTCCTTGCTTTCCGAGCGGAAGATCGGATACACGGAATCCGGGTCCCGAAGCTCCACATCGAAAAGCCCGACTTTTTCAATCGTAAATGCCTTTCCGTCCAGATACAGCGTATCGCCGACACGGTAATCCGGCTGCACCGGAGCTGCCGGTTCTGGCTGCACAGTTGCAGGCTCTTTTTCAGTCTCCATGCTCCTGCCGCGAATCTCCTGCAACGCCTCGGACGCACTCACATAATCGGCAAATGTCTGCACTTTTCCGTCTGAATATCCGTAATACTCTTCTTTGACATAATCCCAGATGGCAAACGCATCCTTAGAATCCGGAAAGTTCTCGCCGGTCATCGTGACTACAAACCGTTCATCCGGTGCATAGCCTGACTCTCTGGCAAGTTCTCTGGCGTGTTCCTGCATTTCCAGCACCAGAGGATCTGCCTCTGCATGAGTCAGTTCCGGTGCTTCTTCGGATTCCACATCCGGGAATGGAATGTCCTGCTGCAAATTCTGTTTGCTCTGCTCAACATAGAGCCAGTCTTTGGCTTCCCGTTCCTGGACTTTTTCAATCAGCTGCTGACGGTAGGTCTCTGCCTCCCATTCGCTGGTAAACTCCTCGCTGACACCATCCGGCTCTACATGAATGCCGTCCTGAATATCATCCCAGACCGCATAGCCATCGTCAGTTTCCATCACGGTAAAACGCTGGGGTGCCGCCAGTTCACTCCGGGCATAGACACCCGCAGCCGTATTCAGCATATTGTCCACATGTTCATTTCCGGTATCGTAGTGTTCCAGTGGTGTTGGCGGAAATACATGGGCGGCAGTCGGCATAGGAAGCGGCGCGCCGTATTCCTGCTCCAGCTTCCGATACTCTTCCATTTCCAGCGCGGTAAGATATTGACCATTTTCCACAAGCCGGTCTAACCGCTTATCCACCGCCGACCATGTGAGGCGCACCTCCCGGTCATGGCCGTAATTGCGAAGCAGAATGCCTTTCCCGTTATAATCGGCAAAACCGCGACTGCCATCCATAAAGGTATAGCTGTGACCACCGATACCGTATTCCGCTTTCAGGAATGCAGCTCGTTCTTTTGCGTCCCCTTGCTGCTGATACAGAGCATAAATACGGATTTTCCCGCCTTCAAAATTAGAACCCGTCCGCAGCATCCGGTCGATTTCATCCTCAGAAATGATAAAAGCGGAGGGCTTTTCGCTCTCCGCTTCTCTGGCTGCATTTTCTGCCGCCGCATCAATTTTCTGAATCTGCTCTGCTTCGGACTGAAACAGGCTCATAAAGTTCAACTGTTGATAAGTTCCTTCAGAATGACTTCCTCTGCCTGCGCTTTCAGCATGTTCATGTGCTGCACCCAGGCCATCTGGTTCGATTTCTTGTCCGGTGCCGGATTCGCTTTCAGAAGCTCCGTCATCATCTGCTCCATCCGTGCGGTCGCGGTCTCCTGAATCTCCCACAGGTGCGGGTACAGCTTCTCGGTCAGAATCAGGTGATTGTACAGCAGCGTGTTGTTCTCCTGCAGGAACGCTCTGCGCATCCTCCCGTACTTGCCCAGAGGCTTCTGTTCCTGCACCGACAACTGGATGTCCGGAATCAGGTAATCGCCGTTCTTCGTGTAATTCAGCTCCATCATAATTTTGGCTCCTTTCTGCTTGCTTATCTCTTTCATAGGTTCGGATCGTGCGTTCAATTTCCCGGAAGATCTGGCTGGACATTTCGCTGACCGCAGTTCCCAGCACATTGGCAGCGGCCTGCGTATTAAAATCAAAGATGTCCAGAAAATCCTCGTGTTCAAAATAGTCATCTGCATTGCCCACCGTCCGGGTAAAGACGGAATATGCGATACTGACAGCGGCAGCTCTCTTAAAGGAAGCTCCGATGTTGAGTTCATCATATCCTTCCAGGTAGGAATCTGCAACGATGTCGCTGATCTGCCTGCGGTTTTCCTCCCAGTAATCCCTTGCAAGGCGTTCTGCCGCTTCCATGATATGATTTTCCAGAGACCCGGCACCGGCAGGAACATCAAACGCTGCATCCAGTGCCCGAATGATTGGCTGCTCATGCTCCGCGTTCATTTTCCAGAGCTGCACCAGACGGGAATTCTTCCGTTCTCCGGTATCTGCCACATCAAATACATACCGAAGTCTCGGCTGCTCCCCGCGCATATCCAAAAGAGCAATGCCCTTGGAGCCACGCTTCACATAGCGGTTCATCCGGTCATTCCAGAGATCGTACTCCGCACAGGCCGTTGCCTCTGGCCTCTGCTTATAGATCATCAGCTGCTCCGTAAATGGATACTTATAAAGCCGTGCGGATGTGGTTAAAAACGCTGTCCACTGCTCCTTACTGCCAGTGATCTGCGCCGCAGCTTCCTGCGCCATCTGCATATAATAAGCCGTTTTCGTCATCATCTGTCTTTTTCCTCCTCTCCTTTATTCGTCCGGATATAAATCCAGTGCCTCATATTCTGCATCTGTCATCTCTGCCAGTTTTGCAAGCAGCGAGGCCGTCCACCTGCGCAGATTTCTGTCCCTTCCGGTCAGACTTTTCTGCATCTTTTGAAGCTCTTCGATCAGCCCTGTCCGTGTGCCAGGGCTGTAAAGCATCATGAGCATCCATTCGTCATCCGTAAAACGCATTTATAACTCCTTTTCTTCGCAGCACCTGCGAGGCGGTACAGGCGGCACAGCCTCCTGCTTTTCCTTCAGCTGTTCCAGAACCGATGCTTTCTCCGTCGGTTCTTCCTTCTTTCCGTTATTGATCACGCCATCAATCATGCCGTAATCATCTTCCATTGCCATTTCTGCGGCTTTCAGGTAATTCTCCGGTTTCAAAAATCCGGGCAGTTCCTGGAAGCCGATGGAATCTACATAGTGACAGCTTACAACACCATTCTGCCGTAAAGCCACGATGTCAGACACAGAAAGACTATGCCCAGTAAAATCATCAGGGCGGGAAACATTGAATTTCGCATACAGTTCCTCCAACATCGTATTCTGATCCTTGTAGGGAAGCAGCGGAGCCGTATATACCACTTCATAATGGTCAATATTCGGCTCCAACCCCATTCGTTCCAGTTCGCGCATAGACGAAAAGCGTTCATATACCGTATCCTCACTGCGGCGAAGCTGCAAAATCGCATACTGGTCAGTAGCACTGTCGAGAAATGCCATCATCTTCTCATCTGGTGCCTGATTTCCATGCACTTCATCCCATTTTTCAATTCTTGCCATCATTCATTTCTCCCTTCTCCATAAACGGCAGGCCGTTTTCCTTTGCCTCCTGTCGCTGCTGTTCCCGACGCTTTTCACTGTAAGGCGGGCGGATACCGACGCAACGTTTTGGAATCGTATACGTGACCGACCCATGCTCCCGGTGCTCCAAAATAAACTGCTCCGGATACTGTTTTCGCAGTTCCCGGAGCTTCTTAATCAGGCGGCTGTCATGGGTGTAAACACTGGCGATATCCAATTCATTGTCAAAATTGATGACGGTTTCCTGCTCTGCCTTCGTAAGCTTGTATTTCATCGCTCCGCCTCCTTCGCCTTGGCAGCTTTCACCGGCGTATCCGTTCTGGAAGACAAATCCGAGAGTTTACCCAGCACAGATTCCCGTCTGCTGATTTCCGCTTCCTCTGCACGATCACAAAGTTCATCATAGTCAATCCGCGTCATGGTGCGGCCACCGAACCCATAATCCGAAAGAATCTGGTCTCTGGCTGCATTCATGCTGATTTCCGGGTCGTCGATCTGTCCGCCGTCAATTTCCGTGAAGTCCTTATGATATAAGGTATAGTCGTAACCGTCCTCACAGGTCTGAATGGCAAGAAAGCCCTTGCTTCCCAAATCCCATGCACAGCGTTCTTCCGTAATCAGCGGCTCCGGGCGGCAGGTGCCACCGCCGCGTTCCAGCATTTCTGCCAGTTGACAGATGTGCAGAACATCATACCCCAGGCGCAGATGATATTCGTCCATATATTCGCAGCGGGCTGAAAATTTCCGATTCGGATACTCAATCTCCACCGCACTGCCATCCGGAATTTTGAACCGATCCTCGTAGCTGCTGGTGATAAACCGGATATTTTTAGCATTCTCCAGCTCAGGATCAGCCTTTTTCATCTGCCAGAGAACCTTTCTACCGCCGCGTACCTGCTCCAGCATCTTCGGGGCTACCGGCGCAACGGCAAGACCGTCAAGCCGGAGAATCTGCTGGAGTGCCGCCATCCTCGCGCTTTCTTCCAGCGTAGAAAACGGCTGTTTATCCAACACATCCCAGCCAATGTGTCCCTCGGCAATCTGCACCTTGCTGTCCATATCAAAGCAATGGAATTCCACGCCGTCCTGCTTTTCCTGCAAGGAAAGCAGTGCAGCATTATCCACCAGATAAGCTGCATTCATCATTTTCATGCTCATTTTTTACCTCCAAACTCCAGCTTAAATGCTGCTGCACCGTCCTCGCCGGTCTCTACATAAACGGTTGTGTCATAGTAACGTCCAGATTTCTTGGAATAGCAATGGGTAAGCCGTGCTTTCCCCTGATTTACCAGTTGCTTTGCCAGTTCCTCCGTCATCTGCTTTCCCAGTGTCTGAAAGAACCTGTTTTCCTTCCAGAGCGCAAATCTACAGCCCTTATCCCTGCAAAACCATCCCTTTGCCGTTTCACAGACATCACTGCCGCAGGCGGGGCAGGAGCCAATGACTTTCCGTTCCGGCTGCATCAGCACATCAGCACCTTTTACAGCCTCGTAGGTTTTAACAAGTCCGCTGACCATGCTGCTGATTTCACCCATAAAGGCATCGCTGTCATACTCGCCGTGTTCTATTTTCAGCAGTTTTTCCTCCCAGTCTGCCGTCATGGATGGGGACTGAATCTGTTCCGGCACCACCGTCACCAGCGCATTTCCCTTGTCCGTAGAACAAAGGTATTTCGTTTTCTTATCGCCCCTGCGCTCGATAAAGCCTTTCTGCACCAGTTTTTCGATGATGGCAGCGCGTGTGGCCGGTGTGCCGATGCCTTTTCGCTCTACACCAGCCGGAAATTCATCCGAGCTGGCACTCTCCATCGCTGAAAGCAGAAGATCTTCGGTAAATCTCTTAGGCGGGCTGGTCTTGCCCTCTTTCAGATCGACACCGGCAAGTTCCAGTGTCATGCCTTCCGAAAGCTCCGGAAGATCACCCGCCTCCGCATTCTTCTCAGCATCTTCAACCGGCTTTCCTGCATATCGCCTCCAGCCCATATCCGTAACTGTTTTGCCTTTCGTGCTGAACTTCTGACCGGCACACTCGGCTTCTACTATGGTTTCTGCATAGCGGCAGGAAGTTCCTACCGCGCAAATCAGCCGCACCGCCAGCATGGTAAGAATCGCCTGTTCTCCGCTGGGAAGAGAGGAAATGTCATAACCTGCCGCTGTTTTTGTAGGAATAATGGCATGGTGATCGGTGACTTTCTTGGAATTGATGACCTGCGCTGCATTCACCGGTGCTGTCTCATCCGGCTGAATCTGAAAGCTCTGCTGGATCACAGAAACAAGTTCCGGCACCAGCGATGCCATATCATCCGTCAGATACCGGCTGTCGGTACGGGGATAGGTTACGAGTTTTTTCTCATACAGAGCCTGCGTGTAATCCAGTGTCTGCTGGGCAGTGAATCCCAGCTGCCTGTTTGCTTCTCGCTGAAGCGATGTCAGATCAAAGAGGGCTGGAGGCTTCTCTGATTTTTCTTTCTGCTCCACCTTGGTAATGACGGCACAACCTGCCTGACAGCACTCTGCCACCAGTTTTTCTGCTTCTGCTTTTTCTTTCATCCGCTCACCACCCGCTTGAAAATCCCGAAATTTTAATTCTGCTGAGTAGAACGGCTCAGGTTTGAACGCCCGGATTGCTGCATCCCGCATGACCACCATCGCAAGGGTTGGTGTCATCACGCGCCCCACATTCAGGGTCTGCCCATACAGACATGAAAAAAGCCGGGTGGCGTTGATTCCGACAATCCAGTCGGCACGCTCCCGGCATAAAGCCGCCTCATATAAGGCATCATATTCTGTTCCCGGTCTGAGCTTCTGAAAGCCTTCCCGGATAGCACTGTCCTCCATCGAGGAAATCCAAAGTCGTTCCACCGGCTTTTTGCAGCCGCACTGATGGTAAACCAGTCGGAAAATCAGTTCTCCCTCACGGCCTGCATCGGTTGCACAGATCAGACTCTCTACATCCTTCCGCAGCATGAGCTTTTTCAGGATTCCAAACTGCTTTTTCGTACTGGTGGACACCTGATACTGCCAATATTCCGGCAAAATCGGAAGGTCATCATACCTCCACTTGGCATACTTCTCATCATAGGCTTCCGGCTGGGAAAGTTCCACCAGATGCCCCACACACCAGCTGACAATGTAGCCATTGCCCTCCATATAACCATCCCCGCGCTGATTTGCTCCGATCACTTTCGAGAGGCTCATGGCTACCGAGGGCTTTTCCGCTAATACAAGCTTCATTCGATACTGCTCCTTTCGCAAAAAAATTAGCAGCCAGGCACCGAAGCGCATGACTGCTATGTAAGGAAGTGTATTCTGTTTTAGGTCTACAAACTGGAATTGGTCATTCTTCTTTTTCTTCAGGAGTATCTTCATTTGGCTTGGAACTGATTTTTGAAACAATAATACCTGTGCAAGTAACAACTACCACACAAAGATACATTCCTATTCCTAATGCTCATGTACGGTAAAGTATCACAAGAAAATTATGTCGAATTGACAGCCGCCTCCGCTATACCGAATAAGGAAATAAAGAGTCCTCAAATTTTGCGCTACTAAATGAAGACGAGCGGAAGTAATCTCCCGCTCGTCAGTAAACTTAACTATGCCATATCAATCCCGCTTCTTTCCCGCCACCGGCACTAAGAACAGCGCGGGCAACAGCAGGAAAGCGGTACAGACCAGCCCCCAGGGTATGGACACCTGCTGGGCTACCAGCCCCACAATAGGCCCGCCGATGATCTGCCCGAAAGAGTCCAGCTGTCCGCTGGTGGAAAAGACTGTGGCGCGCATTTTCTCATCCACTTGGTCGTTCATCCAGGCGGCCAGCACAGGCTCCTTGATGGTGCGCATAAGCCCCGCCAGCAGGAACACCAACAACATGAACCAAAAGCTCCGCCCCACCGCGAAGAGAACCAGGCACAGGATATACCCGGCGCTGGTGGACATGACCACACTGGTTCGGCTGACAGTCCCTTTTTTCTCCATGCGGGCGATGAGCAACTGAGAAGCCAGAATACCTAAGCCGTTGCCGATAAGACTGATAACACCGAACCAAGTGACGCTGTTCAGCGGCCCGATAACGGGTATTACCGTGTCATCCAGAAAATGAGCGGTGGAGAGCCGGTCAAAGCCTTCACTGGCAAGTCCCCCGCATAGTGTGATTGCTAAGAGCGCCAGCAACACAGGTGCGCCTTTCACAAAGCCCAGGTTGAGCTTGAACAGGCAGACAAAGTCTTTAAGCAAGCCCTGCCGTTCCTCAATAGCAGGGGAGAAGTTGGTTTCTGGCATGATGCGAACCATCACCAGCCCCAACAACAAGCACAAACTGCCCCCCAAGATGATAGGCATTTGCAGGTTTATGTTTCCCAGCAGTGTGCCCAGCACCACGCCCAGAACGCCGCCGATTTGCCCCATTTGACTGCCCCGCAGGAACACCTTGTCTATGGGTTTGTCCTCTTCCTCCGAGGCAATCCACGCCTCCAGAGCGCCGGTGATGAAGGTATCACCGCAACCCCAGACAACCTGGGCCAGCAGAACCGGCGCGAACCACGGTAGCGCACCCTCCATCAGAAAGCCCAGGCCGTAGAGGAACATTCCAATCAGCACCGAGCGCCGACGGCTATACAAATCCGCCACCACACCGGTGGGCATCTCGAACAGAAAGCAGGAGGTCTCCAGAACCGTCCCTACAACTGGTTAATAGCAGAGAATGCAGGAAAGCAGTATAAATCTGTATTCTACATAGTTGATAAAAATAAAATCATAAGATATTTCTTACGGATGAAAAATAGTGTCGGCTAATTTTATTTAAAAGCTGTGATATTTAAATGAAGTCTAAATAAACAGCTGCGAAAGCATAAAATTCGAAAAGGTGCAGTGCGAGCGTTCCTGCTTTGAATAGGGCTTTTGCTGCACCTTTCGTAGACTAGGGATTTCGCAGCATTGTTTTCACAGCGTCAAATAAAGTAATTCTGTTTTCCAGGCCGGAAGAAATACCGTACATGCATGACCGTCGACAGGAGCAGTGTCAAAAACTCTGCCACCGGAATGGCAATCCATGCGCCGGTTAAGCCAAGGAAAGTCGGCAAAATCAACAAGCTCAATACAATAAATACAAGTGTTCGGCAGAAGGAAATCATTGCGGAAATCAGACCGTTGGATAAGGCGGTGAAAAATCCGGAGGAAGTAATGTTTAAACCGCTGAACAGGAAGTTAATGGCAAAAATCTTAAATCCCGGAGCAGCCAGCCGGAAAGTATCCGCATCATGTGTAAAGACGGAAACAATTGGTGTGGATAATGTAACGGCAGCGATTGTCAGAAGAACTGAGGAAATACCCACAAAGAGGAAAGCAATACGATGGATATTTTTCAGTTCTTTTTTGTTGCCTGCGCCGTACTGGAAACCGACGATCGGTCCGATGCCGATGGAAAATCCAAGATAAAAGGCATTGAACAGGAACTGTCCGTACAGTAAAATCGAGTTGGCAGCGACACCCTGTTCGCCGGCCAGACGCATTATGACAATATTGAACAGAAATGTAACAATGGCATTGGACAGCTGTGAGATCATTTCAGAGGAACCATTATAACAGGCCTGTCCAAGTTCCCTGAGATGGAGTCTGAAATGGGTGAAATGCAGAGAACCTTTCGAAAATGTAAAAAACAGCAGGCCGGCGATAGCCGGAATGGATTGACCGATACCTGTGGCAAGGGCAGCTCCGCTGATGCCCATCTGGCAAACAACGATAAAAACATAGTCCAAAACGGCATTCAGGATACCTGCGATCATCGTCAGAACAAGGCCAAGGTTTGGTCGGCCTGCAGTAACAAAATAAGACTGAAACAGACATTGCAGGATGGCTGCCGGTGCAAAGCTGACGACGACAGAAAGGTAACTGTCGCAGTAAGCCAGCAGAAGATCGCTGGCTCCCAGGATTCTGGAAATAGAAGTCAGATTCATATGGGTCAGCACAAGAATGACAACACTGATGAGCAGACTGATGACCACAAACTGGGTCATACATTCCTTGGCTTCTTTATCTTTGCCTTCCCCCATGTAACGGCTGATAATGGCATTGCCACCGGTGCCCAGCATGGTGCCAATGGCAAAAACAATATTAATGATTGGATAAACAATGTTTATAGAGGACAGGGCATTGCTGCCGACAAAACGTGAAATAAAAATACCGTCGATAATCGTATATAACGACATAAACATCATCATAATGATGGAAGGTGCGGCAAATTTTAAAAGAGAGGCCGGTGTAAAATGGCCGTTAATTGAGTGACTCATAAATAAACTCCTTTCAAAAGATAGTGTAACTTTTATCAACATTTGATAGAATATACTATTGGGTAACCCTATAGTCAAGAGGGAATACAAATATTTACAATTAGATGCGTGAAAAGGCAGAAATGCTTTTGGAGGGATAAAATGGACAGGCATGAATATATGACAACAGGTGAGTTTGTTCTTTCAAATACGAAACAAAAAGAGCCGATGATTCGTGAATTGTTCCACAATTTCATCGGCTCTGCGTCTTAAGCGTCTGGCTCTTTGATGACAGTTATCTTCAAGTTGT
>ERZ1034913.1481-NODE-1481-length-14160-cov-7.609217_pt1 | contig 14160 bp, 10 predicted proteins | sample MGYA00520697_ERZ1034913 | MGnify/ENA primary metagenome ERZ1034913 (study PRJEB33766, sample SAMN09781786) | gut metagenome | biome: gut microbiome | host: Homo sapiens | place: Madagascar | study: EMG produced TPA metagenomics assembly of the PRJNA485056 data...
TAATTAAATTTTTTGGAGGTATTTATTATGTCAGTAAAAGCTGCTATTAACGGTTTCGGCCGTATCGGTCGTCTTGCGTTCAGACAGATGTTCGGCGCAGAGGGTTATGAGGTTGTTGCAATCAACGACCTGACAAAGCCTTCCATGCTCGCTGACCTTTTGAAGTATGACACTGCACAGGGCGGCTACTGCGGCAAAATCGGCGAGAATCTTCACACTGTTTCCGCTGATGACGAGGCAGGAACAATCACTGTAGACGGCAAGACTCTTAAGATTTATGCTATGGCTAACGCAGCTGAGCTTCCGTGGGGAGAAATCGGCGTTGACGTTGTTCTTGAGTGCACAGGTTTCTACTGCTCAAAGGAAAAGAGCATGGCTCACATCAATGCGGGCGCAAAGAAGGTTGTTATTTCTGCTCCGGCAGGCAGCGACCTTAAGACAATCGTGTTCTCTGTAAACGAGGATACTCTTACGGCTGACGATACAATCATTTCGGCTGCATCCTGCACAACAAACTGCCTTGCTCCTATGGCAAAGGCTCTTAACGAGTACGCTCCTATCCAGAGCGGTATCATGTCAACAATCCACGCATACACAGGCGACCAGATGATTCTTGACGGCCCGCACAGAAAGGGTGACCTCAGACGTGCAAGAGCAGGTGCGGCTAATATCGTTCCTAACTCAACAGGCGCGGCTAAGGCAATCGGTCTTGTTATCCCCGAGCTCAACGGCAAGCTCATCGGCTCCGCACAGAGAGTTCCTGTTCCGACAGGCTCAACAACAATCCTTACGGCGGTTGTTAAGGGTACAGACGTTACAGTTGACGGTATCAACGCTGCTATGAAGGCTGCTGCTTCCGAGTCGTTCGGCTACAACACAGACCCGATCGTATCTTCAGACGTTATCGGTATGAGATACGGCTCACTCTTTGACGCTACTCAGACAATGGTATCAAAGATTGCTGATGACCTCTACGAAGTTCAGGTTGTTTCATGGTATGACAACGAGAACTCATACACAAGCCAGATGGTTAGAACAATCAAGTATTTCGCTGAAATCTAAGTTTTCTTTTAATCAAAGGCTTCTACCGCCGCCCGAGAATTTCGGGCGGCGGTTTTTTTGCGCGTTTGGCTTTGCGATTTTGCGCGCGGGATTTGCGAGTTGTTGTGCGCGGTTGTGCGCGGGGGTGTGTGCGGGTTTGTGCGTTTTGCGCGGGGGGTTGTGTGCGGGGTTGTGCGCGGGGTTGTGCGCGGGGTTGTGCGCGCGGTTGTGCGCGGGGTTGTGCGCGCGGTTGTGCGCGGGGTTATGAGCAGAGATTTGTACAGCCTTTTGCGCTTTTTTATGCGTTTTTGTACTGCCGATAAACGTCATCTGTTATCATTTTATTACAACTGTGATTATCTTTTTACGCAATTTTTGTGCTTGTGCGGGTTTGCACGTGTTTCGATTTTGTTTTACGCCCAAAGACGCAAAAACCTCCGTGTGCGGCATAGCCGCACACGGAGGTTAAATTGTTTTATAGCTCTTAAATTATCTTACAATAACTACAAGTTTTACAGTTGAATTCTGCTGGTATATAAATACCTGATCGGGCGCTGTAGTACCGTTGTAGGTTGTAAGCGAATCAAGAATATCTGCCGCCTTTGTTCCGTCATCCTTTGTGATTTCACTAAGCTGCGGATTTGCAACGCTTGTGTCATATTCAAAGAACTTAGCATTGTTGAACTTGGAAACCTCGATGTTGTAGAGGTGATCCTCTGTTGATACGTCGTCCGTATCGCCAAGAAGCTCTGTTGAAATTCTTATACGGTCGTCATCCTTTGCATATGCAGAGCCCCATATTGCTCTGTATTCGGGGCTTGAATACGTCGACTTTCTTTCACTCTTGATTGTATCGCGTGTATCAATGTATATACCGCCCCAATCTTTAACCGTCTTAGTGGTGTCATAATCGTTTGTCATAACATTCGAACGTTCAACAGTTCCGTCAACACTGAACACAATGAATTCTTCCTTAACTGTGTAATATCCGTCGCTGTCCTCGCCCAGTCTTACAACATCGCCCTCTTTAAGGTTGCTCGCAACGCTTTCGCTGTCCGGAGATACCCAGTAGCTGACATCCTTCGAGTTTCTTGCGTCATAGCCGACAATCTTCGTCATGGTCGAGCCTTCCTGCTCGTTTGTCTCGCTTGTTATCTCGCGTACGAGAACTACCGGCGAGAGCGACTCTACCTCGCCCGACTTGGCTGCGCCGCCGTAAAGAAGGATAACCCTTGCGGTACCTGTGCCTGTCATATCGCAGAAATCCATATAATAGGTCTTGCCATCCGCAAAATTGCTTATGCTTGACTTCTTATAATTCTTTGTTGCAGTTCTGTCAAACGGAACCTCAAATACTATTGTCGAGGAGGAAACATACGCCGATTTGCTGCCGTTACCCTTCAGGCTCTTATTTGTTGAGCCGTAGGTAACCTTCAGGTCATTTTCCGTATCGGTTGTATAGTTACCTGTATAGAACGTCAGCTCTGTCGCCTTAACCGTTCTCTGAGAATCGATTGTTTTAATCTTAGTATCGTTCGTTACGGTTATAATCTCATCGATTACCGTTTCGCCCTTGTTTGTTGTGGTCGAGAATTTAATAACCTGCTCAATCGGATAATCCGCCGAATGCTTTACTGTTTCGTCGCCCGCGTACTCAACGTCGCGGCTCAGATTTGCCGTTTTCTCCAGCTTTGCAAGCAATTTATCATAATTATCAAACGTCTCGCCGTTTACCTTTGTCTTTTTGTAAGCATAATACTCGCTCTTCGAGCCGGACTGCGTAAGAATACTGAATCTTACCTTCTCATCGTCAAGCGAAGCTGTGTTTTTCTTTGCCTGCATGATGTAGCCGTACTGCTGGTTGCTCTGTACCTCGTTCTTGTCATATGCAACGATGTTGCCGTCAATGTCAAGGAAGAACTTGCCTGTATCGTCCATAGCCGGCGCAACAAGCGTTGTGCTTGAATCCGCAGCCTTGAGTACCCACGGAGCCTGGAGCGAATATTTGTAGCTTGTCGAATCAATCTTGATTGTCTTGTTTGAGCCTACGCTCTTAACTGTACCGCTTACGGTCTTGCCGCAGATTACAACGGTCTTTTTCTGCGTTGCGCCCGCATTTGAGCTTTCCTTATAGCAGATAACGCTGTCCTTCTTGATTGCGGAGAATGTTGTTTCCTTGCCGTTTGCGTCAAGAATTGTTACGTCATATGACGAATTGTTCGGGTTAAGCTCAATCTTCTTGCCCGATGTTCTGAGGTAGTTATCAACAACCGTATAGTTCGAGGTTGTAACAACCGAAACGTACATAGCCGTATAGCTGTCAACAAAGATTATATCATATGTTCCGTCGCCGTCACGGTCAAGCAGTCTTATGCTGCCGATTGTCGGGATAGCGTTATCGCCCATCTCGCTGAAATATGTGCTGTAGGTACTGCTGTTTGCGTTTACACCGTAGAGCTTGCCGTTGTAGATAACCGCGCTGTCGGGCGCAATCTTCAGCTTTGTGGAGCTTGACGCCTTGTCATCCTTATAGTATGCGATTATATCGCTTGTGCATTCGCCGCTTACAAGGTCAGCCGCATTAACCGTCAGGGACTCGCTCTTTTTAACGCTTGACATAATTACCGTTCTTGTGCCGGCATTTCTGTCCTCTTTGTAATAGAACGTAATCTGCGTACCGAGCATATCCTTGTACTCTTCAGCGTTGGAAACCTTATAAGTAAGCGTTTCGTAGCCCGAGCCGGAATCCTTCGGCGCGTAAATCTCTATCTCGTCAGCTTTCAGATTTGTGTCGGGAGCGGAAAGGCTTGTGTCCGCGTTTGAAGCGATAAAGCCTGTCTTTTTTGTAAGCTGAAGGTCGTTTTCAAGAACTGTTCTCTCGCTGATTTCGTTGTTGTCAGCCAGCTTAACCTCCAGGCAGTTGTAAAGCATCTGCGCAATCGTCGCACGTGTTGCCGCAGTACCTATCTGACCGCCCGCACCGTTAAGAAATCCGAGCGTGTTTGCGGTTGTGATGTACTTTGTGTACCACTCGTTGCCCGCTGCGCCGAAGTTCTCGTAGCCAAGCGCGCAGACAATCATCTTAACCGCCTCTTCGTAAAGCACGTTGTTGTTCGGCTTGAAGGTTCCGTCCTCATAGCCGTTTACAATGCCCATGCTCTGAGCCGTTCTGATGTTGCCTATCGCCCACGAAACGTCGGACGTCGTAACGTCCGGGAACGGCGGGTTTTCAAGCTCTGTCGAGCCGAGTGCGCCGAGGCCTCTTGTTCTGAGCAGCATTGCCGTAAACTCGGCACGCGTAACATTGTTCTCCGGCTTAAAGCTGCCGTCCTCATAACCGTTGATTACACCCAGGTTACCCAATACGCTTACCGCTGTGTAAACCTTGTCGGTGTTTTTCAAATCAGTGAAATCCGCAAATACCGGCATTGCAAACGTATTTACAATCACAAAAGCCGTTAAAACCAATGCGCATAACAAACGTTTTGAAAGTTTCATTTTTTCTTACCTCCGATGAATTTTTTATTATGTTTATTTAATTATTTTACAAAGTTAATCCGACCGCGGGGCGCGCATCATGCTGCCCTTCGCAATCGGTATGTCGGTTTTGATTCTGACGATTGACTGAGGCCTGTTCGCGACCTCGATTTCCTCGCCGTCCTCGTTTTCCATGTACTCAACCTTAATCGGTATAAACCTCCCGCGCGGCTGCAAAAACTCAACCTCCGAGCCGCGGAAAAGTCGGTTTTTCTGAACTACCGACAACATCCCGGTTTTCTCGTCATAGCCGTCAACTATGCCCAAAAGCTCATATTCTCTTATGTAAGAGCTTGTTGCGTAGTTTTGCTCCGTACCGCCCGGCTTTCCGTAATAAAAGCCTGTCGTGTAGTCGCGGTGGCTGACCTTTTTCAGCTCCGTCATCCACTCGGGATTGAATTTGTACCCCTGCGGGTTTTCAAGATAGCTGTCTATCGCCTCGCGGTATGCCTTAACCACCGTTGCAAGATAGTATTCCGACTTGACCCTGCCCTCGATTTTAAAGCTGTCAAGTCCGCACCGCATAAGGTCGTCTATATGTTCAATCATACACAAATCCTTTGAGTTGTATATGAATGTTCCTCTCTCGTTTTCAAACACGGGCATATACTCGCCCGGTCGGGTTTCCTCCATAAGAAAATACTTCCACCTGCACGGGTGCGAGCAGGCGCCGCGGTTGCTGTCACGGCAGGTCATGTAGTTGCTGAGCAGGCACCTTCCCGAATACGATATGCACATCGCGCCGTGTACAAAAGCCTCCAACTCCAGCTCCGGCGGCGTTTTCTCTCTTATTTCGCGGATTTCGCCAAACGACATCTCGCGGGCGAGAATCACGCGCTTTGCGCCGAGCCTGTGCCAAAACTCCGCGCTTTTCCAGTTCACGTTGTTCGCCTGCGTGCTTATGTGTATCTCCATACCGGGCGCAAGCTCGCGGGTCATTGCAAACATTCCCGCGTCGGAAAGTATCACTGCGTCAAAGCCGCTTTTTGAATATTCGCGGAGGAATTCCTCATATTCGGCTATATCCGAGTTGTGCGGAATTATGTTCGCCGTAAGGTATACCCGCTTTCCGCGGTCATGAGCGTACCTTACGCCCTCCGCCATGTCCTGCGGCGAGAAGTTCTCCGCCGCAACTCTGAGCGAAAATTCCTCGCCGCCGACATATACCGCGTCAGCGCCGAAATCAATCGCCGTTTTCAGTTTTGTAAGGCTGCCCGCAGGTGCAAGCAGCTCCGGTTTTTTTATATCCATAGTCTGTTTTTATCCTCGTTTTGCCGGCGGCTTTAAGCCTGTCCGACCGTACAATTATATCAATACTGCGGCGTTCCCGCCGCACAGCCGCCCGCGCTAATTCAGCGGAGCCATGCCGTCATATTCCTTCACCGCCGCCGCAACCGCAGCCGCAATTTTCTCCTGTCCCTCCGCAGAGGTCAGAACCCACGCGTCGGAATCGTTGTCGATAAACCCTGTTTCAATCAGTATCGCGGGCATAAGCGTGTTTTTTATAACGTAAAAATTAGCCGTCTTTACGCCGCGGTCGTACATTCCTACCTGCTCCTTCATGTTTTTCTGCACGATTTTAGCAAGCCGCTCGGCATAGCCGCCTGTACTGAAACAATACGTTTCCGTACCCTTGCCGCCGCCTGTGTTGCAGTGTACCGATATAAACAAATCGGCAAGATTTTCATGAGCCATATCGACCCTTGCCTGAAGACTTTCGGTTGTCGAAGCGTTTGCAACGCTCGAATCAATGCTCGGTCTGGTCATTATTACGCGGTAGCCCGCCGCCTCAAGCTTTGTGCGGAGCTTGTCCGCAATCTGCCATGTTATGTCCTCTTCCTTTATTCCGTACTCGTCATTCCTCGCGCCGATGTCCTTGCCGTCATGGTTGTGTCCCGCATCGACAAGAATCGTTTTTACGTCGGTAAAATCCTTTGCAAGATAAGCCTTTTCAAGCTCGGAAAGCTCCTTTTCCGGCTCGGCTGGCGTTTTGTTTTCCGCGCTGCCGTTTTCGTTCGGACTTTGCGGAATATTGGAAGTCTGCGCGTTATTCGAAGGCTTAACCTCGCCCGGCTTGACCTCTGTCAGGATTCCCGCGCTTTTTACGTTGTACACAAGCTGCGCCACGTTTTCGCGGTTCGCGTTTTTCCCCGCCGTAAAATCCACGTTTTTAAGAAGTCCGTATTTTTCGGCAACCGTCACATAGCCTAAGTACCAAGCCGCGCCTCCCGCGCTTTGCGCTTCCGCCTGCTTGCCCGCGGCGCAGACCGTCATTTTTACCGCCTGTTCGTATGTAACCTTTTCGGCGGGCGCAAACCGACCGTTGCCCATTCCGTTGATAAGTCCGTATTCATAGCAGAAGGATATAAATCCCTCGCCCCAGTAACCGCTCGGCACATCTCCGAACGGCAGCTTTTTAACCGCATAGCTTTCTTTGCTGTAGCCCATTGTTCTTGCAAGCAGCGCGGCAAACTCCGTCCGTGTAATCTCGCGAAAAGGTCCGAAGGTTCCGTCCCCGTACCCGGAGATTACGCCAAGCTCGGTCAGCGCGTTTATTGCCCCGTACCTGACGCTGTCCTTCGGAACGTCCGAGAATTCCGCAGCCGATACCTTTATCAAACAAGCCGAAAAAAAAGCAAGCAAAAATAAAGCCGTTCCGAATAACTTTTTTTTCATTCTGAGTCATCATCCTTGTATAGTTTCACTTCTTTATTATACAACAAGAATGTCATCTTTTCAATAGCAACCGACAAATTCTTTTTTGAAAATTGTAGAAATTGCCCCTTTGTTTTCTTGCAAGTTTGACAAAGTTTATTACAAAACGGTTACCCCTGTGTTACCTCGGTGTTACACCGCCTTTTTGGGGCAAAAAAGCATTTCGGGCATGAAAATTTTTTACTTCCGATTTCCGACGGACGCTAAACTTAAAAATACCGGCAACGCATTCCGCATTGCCGGCGTTTTTTAATTTACGGGAAATTCTATCTTTATCCTTGTTCCCTTACCCACTTCGCTTTCAAGCTCAATACGTGCGCCCAGGCTTTCCGCCGCGTGCTTGACAATCGAAAGTCCGAGTCCCGTTCCGCCTATTTCGCGCGAGCGGCTCTTGTCAACTCTGAAAAACCTCTCAAAAACGCGACTTTGCGCGTCGGCGGGTATTCCGACGCCCGTGTCGGCTATCTCAAACACCGCATTTTTATCCGCTCGGTAAACCTTTACCTTTATGTCGCCGCCGTCACGGTTGTATTTTACCGCGTTGTCAAACAGGTTGTACACAATCTCGCGCACGAGCCTACCTACGGAGCGCAGCTGTGTCCTTTCGCCGACCATCGCAACGCTGACGTCCCTTTTCTCCGCGTTGCCGCGCAGCTCGTCCGCAACCTCGTTCGCAATTTCAAACAAATCGACCTCCTCAAGCGGCGGCTTTTCGTTTTCCTCGTCCATCTGCGACAGACGTATTATGTCCTCTATCAGATTCAAAAGCCGCTCCGACTCGCCGCGGATTCTTCTTATAAATACGGGCATATCCTCTTTTTTCACAAGCCCGTTTTCTATAAGCTCCGCGCTGCCCATAATAGATTGCAGCGGAGTTTTAAGCTCGTGCGACACGTTCGCGGTAAATTCGCGGCGGTTTTTCTCCGCGTACACCATTTCCGTTATGTCAAACAGCAGGATAACCACGTTTTCCGCACCGTGCGGCGCGCCTATCTTGCCTGCTCTCAGGCTGTAAACCCTTCCGCCGCGCTCAATCCTCGACTCCGCGCGGCCGCTTTCTGTCGCCTCGTCTATAAGCCGCGTTATGTCTATGCCCCTGTCAACCGCAAGGAACGGCCGTCCCACGCAGTCGCCGTCCGCTGCGAAAATCCGCCTTGCCGCGGGGTTTATGCTTACAACCGTACCCTTTTCGTCCAGAACCGCCAGTCCCTCGTTAAGGTTTTCGGTTATTGCGGCAAGCTCCTCCTTGTCGTGCCTCAGCTCGGCAAGCTGCCGCGAAATCTGCCTGTTCTGTCTGTCCATATGGTGTACAAGCGGCGAAAGCTCGTCGTACACGTCGTTTGAGAGCGGATTTTCAAGGTCAAATTCGTTCAGCGGCGCCGCAATCCGTCTTGCCATGCTCCGCGCAAGCAGAGCCGCAATCGCCGCGGCAATCACAAGCACGACTATCATCGGCTGTACCATGCCGAGAAGTATCATAACAAGCGAGTTCCGCGTAACCGCCGCACGCAGTACCGTGCCGTCCGAAAGCCGCTTTGCCGAATACGAGTTTTCCTCCAAAAGCGTACCCGAGTACCTTTTTGACCTGCCCGCGCCGACCGCAAACGCCCTTTTGATTTCCTCGCGCTCCGCGTGGTTTTCCATTTCGCCCGCGCTCACCTCGGTGTCGCGGATTACCGTGCCGTCCGCCCTGACCCACGTAAGGCGGCAGCCGCCTTTTTTCAGCCCGTCAAAGTATTTTATGCCGCCCGCTTCAACGCCGGACGCCGCCAAGTCAAGCTGCGCGTCAAGCTGTCTGTCCTGAACCCCCGCAAAATAATCGTAGAGTATTCCGAAAATTATCAGCATTGACGCGAGCAAAACCGCCGCAGCCACCGTAAAGCAGGCTCTGAAAATCTTTTTTGTCATTGCCGCGCCTCCATTCTGTAGCCGACCCCGCGCACGGTTTCTATCATCTCGCCGCAGCCGCCGAGCTTTTTGCGCAGCGACTTGATATGCGCGTCAACCGTGCGGGTTTCGCCGCCAAACTCCGTATTCCATACTATGCTCAGCAGCTTGTCGCGGCTGAACACAATCCCCGGGTTTGACATAAGCAGCTTTAAAAGCTCGAACTCCTTAAACGTCAGCTCAACCGCCGCGCCGTCCGCCGTGACCGTTCGCTCCGCCGTTTTCATGACTATGCCGCCGTTTTGAAGGACGCTTTTTTTGTCCTCGGGCGTGCAGCGGCGCAAAACCGCCTTCACACGCGACACCATTTCCATCATTCCGAACGGCTTTACAAGGTAGTCGTCCGCGCCCATATCAAGGCTTTTCACCTTGTCGTACTCCACGCCCCTTGCCGTCGCCATAATAACCGGGATATTTTTTGCGTCCGGCATGAGTTTCAGCCGCTTTAAAATCTCCGTGCCGTCCATGTCGGGGAGCATTATGTCAAGCAGGATAAGGTCGGGTTTTTCCGTATCGAGCGCGTCAAAGAACGCCTTTCCGTCCGTGAATCCCTTTGCCTCAAGTCCTGTGGAGTTGAGCGTATATATCTCAATTTCGCGGATGTCCGCGTCGTCCTCAACACACCAAATCATATCTCCTCAACTCCCTTATGAAATCCCGTAACCGAGAACACCACCCACTCGGCAATATTCACCGCGTGGTCGCCTATACGCTCAAAATACTTCGCTATCATAAGAAGGTCAATCGCATATTCGCCGTTTTCGGGATTTTGGGCAATCATCTCGGTAAGCGACTTTTTTACCTTGACAAAATAATCGTCAACCGTGTCATCACTCTTTATTACCTCGTTCGCAAAGTCCTCGTCACGCCGCACATACGCGTCAATACTGTTCGTAACCATGGCGATAACCGTTCTTCCCATTTCCAGTATGTACTCGCATTCAACGCCCGTCCGACCGTTCATAAACGAGATAATCTCCGCTATGTCGTATGCCTGGTCGCCTATGCGCTCCATGTCGGTTATCATTTTCAGCGCCGCGGAAATCTGCCTTAAGTCGCGCGCCACAGGCTGCTGCTGAAGCAGCAGCTTTAAACACCGTGCCTCAATCGTATGCTCCATGCCGTCTATCTCACTATCAATCGTCAGCGCCTTCTCCTTTGCCGAGGCGTCGCCCTCAGAGAGCGCATTTGCCGAAACCGCAATGATTTCCTCGCACAGCGCGCCCATCTCTATCAGTTCCCTGTTCAGCATTTCAAGCTGTTCGTCAAATTTTCTTCTCATTATCCGAACCTCCCTGTGATATAGTCCTCTGTACGCTTATCGGCAGGCTTGGAGAACAGCTTCTCCGTTTCGCCCGCCTCTACCAGCTCGCCGAGCAGAAAGAACGCGGTATTGTCGGAGATTCTGACCGCCTGCTGCATATTATGCGTAACTATCACTATAGTATATTTATTCTTCAGACTTGCCGCAAGTTCCTCTATTTTTGATGTAGAAATCGGATCGAGCGCGCTTGTCGGCTCGTCCATAAGCAGCACCTGCGGCTCTACCGCAAGGGCGCGGGCGATACAAAGTCTTTGCTGCTGACCGCCCGAAAGTCCCAAAGCCGACTTTTTAAGCCTGTCCTTTACCTCGTCCCAGATTGCCGCGCCGCGCAGCGAGCTTTCCACAATCTCGTCAAGCTTTACCTTGCTCTTTATGCCGTGGGTGCGCGGACCGTAGGCGATGTTGTCGTATATGCTCATCGGAAACGGATTCGGCTTTTGGAACACCATTCCGATATCGCGCCGCAGCTCGCACACATCGGTTGACGGAGCAAAAATATCCGTGTCGCGGTACTTAACCTCGCCCGTGATTTTTACGCCCGGTATAAGGTCGTTCATACGGTTCAGCGTTTTAAGGAAGGTCGACTTTCCGCAGCCCGACGGCCCTATAAGCGCGTTTATCGTATTCTTTGGGATATTTATATTTATATTTTTAAGTGCCTGGGATTCTCCGTACCACAGGCACAAATCCTTTACGGTCATAATGTTATTCATATGCTTCTCCTTTTTGCAAAATACTTGCCGACAAACGTGGCAATAAGGTTAATAACAAGCGTAAGTATCAGCAGAATCGCCGCAATCGCAAACGCCACGCCGAACTCGCCCTGTTCCTTTGCATAGACATAGAGTGCAACCGTCAGCGTCGCACCCGCGCTTCCGAGTCCGTCAATGATGTTGTTCAGCGAGTGCGCAAAACCCGCCGTGAACAAAAGCGCCGCCGACTCGCCGATAATTCTGCCGACCGAGAGAATACAACCCGTAATCACTCCGTCAACGCAGCTCGGCAAAACCACCGTTCGGATAGTCCTCCATTTTCCTGCGCCAAGTCCGAAGGCGCCCTCGCGGTAGCTTTGCGGAACGGTTTTCAGGCTCTCCTGAGTCGTCCGCATAATCGTCGGAAGGTTCATGATGACAAGTGTGAACGCCCCCGCCATAAGCGAGGTCTGCATATCCAAAAACTGACAGAAAAACAGCATTCCCACAAGTCCGTATATAATTGACGGTATTCCCGAAAGCGTCTCTGCCGCATACTCTATTATTCCGACAATCCGCTTGTTCTGCGCGTACTCGGTGAGATAAATCGCCGCGCCCACGCCGAGCGGAATCACATACACAAGCGTTGCCAAAACTATGTAGATTGTATTCAGTATATCGGGCAGTATTCCGATTTTGCCCGAAAGATAGCTCGGACTTGTCGAAATCAGCTCCCGGCTTATATTGGGCATGCCCTTGTACAAAACATAGGCTATAAGAAACAGTACAAGAGCGCACGTAAGTCCCGCCGAAATCCACATAAACAGCTTCATTGTGCCGATATACAACCGTCTTTCAAACGACATTTTTTTTCGGAGCATAAAAAATCCAACCTTTCAGCCTTTCAAGTTTTTCAATAAGGGGCAAAACCCCGTCAAATCGTGTCTGAGCCTTGCGGCATGGTCTGCCGCCGTTTGGCGCGTCCCGTATTCGGGTGCGAAAGAGCTATATCCTTTGCCGTTATTCCTTTCCCTCTCTTTTGAGAAGGAAGTTCAGCGTTGCGTTTATCAGCATGATAAAAAGGAACAGCACAAGCGCGATCGAAAACAGAGCCTGTCTTTGCAGTCCCGCGGAATACGACATCTCGCTCGCCACCGCCGTGGTAAGAAACCTTACGCTCTGGAACAGCGACGGCATATTCGGCACGTTTCCCGAAACCATCATTACCGCCATCGCCTCGCCTATCGCGCGCCCTACGCCGAGGACAACCGCCGCGGCTATGCCGCTTTTCGCCGCCGGAACGGAAACGCGGAAATACGTTTCGACCGGCGTCGCGCCCAGCGCAAGGGACGCGTCCTCATACTCCTTCGGAACAGCCTCCAGCGCGGTAAGCGAAACCTTTATTATCGACGGCAGAATCATGATTGCAAGCACAATAATCGCTGCCAAAAGGCTTGACCCGTCCGGGACATGGAATATATTTCTTATCCCCGGCACAAGCACAAGCATACCTACCAGACCGTAGACAACCGACGGGATTCCCGCAAGAAGGCTGACTGCCTCCTCCACGACCCCGCGCACTGCCTTTGGCGCGGCTTTTGCGAGGTATACCGCGGTCATAAAACCAATCGGAACGCCTATCAGTATCGCGCCCGCCGTGCCGTAAACGCTTGTGAGTATAAACGGAAGGATTCCGAACTGCGGCTCCGCCGCCGTTGACGCCCACGTCCTGCCAAACAGAAACTTCACAAGTCCAATCTCGCGTATCGCGGGGATTCCCGAGATAACAAGGTATACCGTTATCAGCAGAACGCTGCCCACGGTTATCAGACCAAGTATAAGAAACAGACCGTGTACCGCGTTTTCAAACAGCTTTTTCCTGTAAATATTTGTGTTCATTTTATAGACCCCTTAACTTTATTGAAAGAGGGCGCAGCCGCAAGCGGCGCGCCTTCCCTCTGTTCTGCGTTTCTGTTACTTCGCCGATACAGCGCCCGCGTCGGATATAATCTTTGACGCGTCCTTAGATGTTGCGTAGTCGAAGAATGCCTGAGCCGTATCAGAGAGCTTTGTATCCTTCTTTGTTACCAGTACGAACGGTCTTTGGATAACATATGTCGCGTCCTTTACGGTAGCCTCGGTCGGTGCGACTCCGTTTACCGTAACCGTCTTTACGCTGTTCTTTACCGCTGCGAGTGACGCGTAGCCGATTGCGTTCGGGTTCTGTGAAACCGTTGTGATTACATCACCCGTTGAGGTAAGCTCCTGGCGGTATTTGCATTTGTCCTTTGTATCTGTGATTGACTCAAAGCCGTCTCTTGTACCGCTGCCCGCTTCTCTGCCGATAACCACTATCTCGCCGTCCGAGCCGCCTATCGCGCTCCAGTTTGTAATCTCGCCCGTGTAGATTTTCGCAATGTCCTCAACCTTTAAGTCCTTTACCGGATTCCCGGGGTTTACTATAACCGCGATTCCGTCATATGCAAGAACCGTTTCCTCAAGTCCCTTTGCCTTTTCCTCATCCTTCAGCGAACGGCTTGAAAGACCTATGTCGCAGCGACCCTCGGACACTGCCGTGATTCCCGAGCCGGAGCCTGTCGGATTGTATGTAAAGGTCGTACCCTTGTTAAGCTCCATGAACGATTCGCCCAACGCGCCGATTACCTTTTCCATCGATGTCGAGCCGTCCGTTGAAACCGAGCCGCTTACCGCCGCCTTGTCCGCTGTGTTTGCGTCCGCCTTCTGCTTGTCGTTCGAGCCGCCGTTTCCGCAGCTCGCGCAAGCCGCGATTGTCATAATCGCGCCAATTACCAATGCCAATGTTTTTTTCATAACTAAAATCTCCTTTTTTCTCTTTTTCTCTTTACAAACAGAATTATATATCCGAAATGTAAAATCAAAAAG
>ERZ1034913.1484-NODE-1484-length-14122-cov-6.038032_pt1 | contig 14122 bp, 18 predicted proteins | sample MGYA00520697_ERZ1034913 | MGnify/ENA primary metagenome ERZ1034913 (study PRJEB33766, sample SAMN09781786) | gut metagenome | biome: gut microbiome | host: Homo sapiens | place: Madagascar | study: EMG produced TPA metagenomics assembly of the PRJNA485056 data...
GTTAGAAAATGCTAAAATGAAAGCAGTTAAGGATTAGACTCATATTCTGATTGTGATAAATGCTATTGTATGCAAATACTTTCTATTTTAACGGTTGAAGGATATTGGCTTAGTCCAGGAGGTATAGGCATGAGCACAGGTAAAGTAAAATGGTTTAACGCTGAAAAAGGTTATGGATTCATTACCAGTGAAGATGGAAAAGATGTATTCGTACACTATTCATCAATCAATTCTGAAGGATTTAAAACTTTAGAAGAAGGACAAACTGTTACTTATGATGTTGTTGAAAGTGATCGTGGTCAACAAGCTAACAATGTCACAGTTGTAGATACAGCTGCGTAGAAATTTGTTCGAATCAAGCGCACATTGTGCGCTTTTTTCATGAAAGAGAGGGATTATTATGTTAGAGCGATATGAAAAAGTTAAAGAATATGTATATGGTCAATATGCTAAAATTTATAATGAAGATCTTAAGATTGCAGCCCTTACACATACCACAAGTGTGGATTTATCTATCACTTTTATTGCGATGGCAAGAGGCACAAATCTAGAACGTGCTAAAGTGGCTGCTCTTTTTCATGATTATGCTCAATTTATCGATAATTGTCCTCATTCACAACACGCAAAGTTATCTAGTCTTCATGCTTATAAATATTTAAAAGAATGTGGTTTATTTAAAACAACTGAAATCGATGATATTACATATGCGATTCGACAACATTCAAAAAAAGAGTCTTTTGACTCACCATTATGTGAAGCATTAAAAGATGCAGATGTATTAGCTCGATTTTTAGAAAATCCAGAAAAACCTCTTGTAGGAATGAAAAGACAGCGCCTGCTCAATGCCTGCGCTGATATTCAAAGTCATTAAAATTTTTGATAATACAGTTCGACACTTGCATCGAGCTGTTTTTTTAATTGGTTGAAAACCTTCATAAACAAGTCTTTATCATACACAATCCAATCAATATACGAAAAACTTTTACCAATGGCTCCACCAACTACTTTTCCAGCATGTACTTTAGAGATAGCTTCATCCAGTTGTTTTGATAACTTTTGACGATATAAAGCATCCTCTTTATTATGGAAAGGATTTGAATAATAAACATATCCAAATTCACCATCTTTACTACTAAGATCTGCCAAAACCTCTTCCTTATCCTCAATCGTTTGTTCCACCAACAAAGGATGTGTTGTAAATATCAATTTCATATCTTTTCTTAGAGCATCATGCGCAAAATCTTGAATTGGCTGATAAACCGAATAAATATCGATTGGCTTATCATATACTTTCCAATGATTTTTTTCAACAAGTGCCATGATTACTTCATAAAAATCCATCATTTGACAGAATTTCATATTTGAATCTGGCGTATCTATAAAGTCAACGCGGCAAATATATGCCTCATATGCAAGTTCACCAATCGCAAGTTCTAATAGATACATGCTCATTTCTTTTTTATTTTCAGGGTTTCCAATTAAGTTAAATCCAGGACAATATACTTTACAATCTAACATATCATTTTCAATTTGATAAAAGACATGAAAATCTGCCAAAGTATATTCTTCGTTCTTGATTTGAACCATAGCCTGAATCGCCTTTTGCGACATTGCTGGTAAACAAGCATTCATGATCCAATTTTGTTTTACAGATTTTGGTGCAATATCACAAAGCATCTGACATAGATATTGTGTCGTCTTATTTGGACCTGTATCAAAGGTCATCTCAAAAGAATCATAAAAATTTTCGACAAAGAAATGGGCACCACTTATTTCCATCACTTCTTCATCCAATTCCTGGATAATATCGTTTAATTCTTCATATTGTTCTGATTTTAAATAATTAAAAATCGCATCTTGCTTCTTTTCAAAATGCTTCCAGAACGCTAAACCATTTGTATAAGCACTCATTAAGTATCTTCCTTTCCTATAATTCTTGAATCACAGATATTAACACATCCGCAACTTGTTTATGACCACTTTCATCCATGTGGATACCATCTATACTTCCAGCAATCGCATGCGTATCAATCACTTCTACATCAAAGTCACGACATCCTTTTTCTAAATAAGGCTTTGTGTTATTTAATATTTCAAAACCAGCATCCCCAAAATTTTCTTTCGTTCTTTCATTATTCAATCCATCTCTATTCATTTTTGGTGGACAAACCACAAAAAATTGAGGTACTTTTGATCCATCCCGATAAATTTCCGGATTCAAAGCCCTATATAATAAGGTACGAATTCCCTTTTCTAAAGATATGGAATTTGTTGAAAATTGACGCTTTGCATCATTTGTACCCAACATAATGAATACAACATCAATGGGAGCATGTGTCTTTAAAACCATCGAAATCATTTTAGTTCCATTACGATCTTCATCATACGGATCATCTAAACACAAAGTCCTTCCACATAAACCTTCCTCAATGATTTCATGTTGACTAAACTCTTGTTTAATGAACTGTGTGAAACGATTCTTTTGTCTTGAAGCATCCTTGGCATCATAGCCCCAAGTGTTACTATCTCCATAGAATAATATTTTCATCGTAAAATCCTGCTTTCTGTAATTATCATATCCAATTCAATATCTGTTGGTTTCACATCAAAAACCATTTCCTGTACATCAAAAGCTAATCCAATCTTTAATGCTGAACTATTCTTCAAATATCGGTCATAATATCCTTTACCATATCCCATACGATAGGTTTTGAAAAAGCCAACAACTGGCACTAAAATCACATCTAAATCTTTTTCTTCATGAATTCCGATAGGTTCAATCGTAGAAAAAGGGCCATTTATTTTTTCTTCTTTGTCTGAGTAAAAAGCAATCGTAGTATCATCTAACATCTTTGGAATATAAAGATCAAATTCCTCTTTAAAATGTGAATATACATCTACTTCATTGCGAATCGGGATATAGGTTCCAATTTTTCCTTTTAAAAAAGGCAAAACACAATTTGTGATTGCCTTTTCCTTTTCAAGCCTTTTGGAATTTGATAATAAACTACGCCTTTGAATACACACTTTACGCTTATCCAATGCTCTCACTCATATCTAATTTCAACATTTGATTTAATTCAACCGCATATTCCATTGGAAGTTCACGAGTAAATGGTTCTAAGAATCCCATAACAATCATTTCTGTTGCCTGAGATCGTGTCAACCCACGCGACATTAAATAGAACAATTGTTCTTCACTAATATTTGAAACTGTAGCTTCATGCTCAATTTGAGACGTATCATTGTAAGACACATTCATTGGAACAGTGTCACTACGAGATTTCTTATCCAAAATCAATGTATCACATTCTACTTTGCTCTTAGCATACGCAGCATTTTTTGAATGTGTTACCCAACCACGATAATTGACTTCTCCACCATTTCGTGCAATCGATTTTGAAATGATTGTACTTGAAGTGTGTGGAGCCAAATGAATCATCTTGCTACCAGCATCCTGAATTTGATTTTCGCCGGCAACCGCAATTGAAATGGTTGTTCCTTTTGCGTAAGGCTCAGCTAAAATACAAGCTGGATATTTCATATTGACATGAGATCCAACATTTCCATCAATCCATTCCATATGTCCGTTTTCAAATACTTTAGCACGTTTAGTAACTAAGTTTAAAATATTGCTTGACCAGTTTTGTACAGTCGAATAACGACATTTTGCATTTTTATGTACATAGATTTCTACAACAGCGGCATGCAAGGAATCTTTTGAATATGTTGGAGCTGTACATCCTTCTACATAATGCACATCTGCCCCTTCATCGACAATAATCAACGTTCTTTCAAACTGCCCCATTGACATAGAGTTTATACGGAAATAGGATTGTAAAGGTTTTTCCAATTTAACCCCTTTTGGTACATAAATAAATGAACCTCCCGACCAAACAGCTGTATTTAATGCAGCATATTTATTGTCTGTGTATGGTACTAATTTACCAAAATATTCCTTTAATAAATCTGGACATGTTCTTAATGCAGAATCTGTGTCTAAGAAAATAACACCCTTTTCTTCCACTTCCTCTAACATGTTGTGGTAAACAACTTCACTTTCATATTGTGTTGAAACACCTGCTAGAAATTTTTGTTCTGCTTCAGGAATACCTAGTTTATCAAATGTATTACGAATAGTATCTGGAACTTCATCCCATGATTTTTCTTGTTTGTCACTAGGTTTGATGTAGTAAGTATAATCATCAAAATCAATTTCACTTAAATCTGGTCCCCAGTTAGGATTTTGTTGTTTTTCAAAAGAATGATATGCATCTAAACGAAGTTGTAACATCCATTCTGGCTCATTTTTAATTTTTGAAATAGTACGCACCGTTTCTTCGTTTAAACCTTTTTGTGTTTTATATACACTTACATCCTCATCATGAAATCCATATTCATATTCACTAGAAAGTGCGATATCTTTTTCATTACTCATTTTTTCCATCCTCACTTTCTTTAATCATTTCACGCATAGCCTTCCATCCAATTGTGGCACAATTGATACGATTGGCTTGTTTTCCAACGTTTTGAAATGCGATAGCCTCATCTAAAACGTCTTCATCATATTCTTTTTGATCAATCATCTTGAAATAATTGTCCATAATTTCTTTCGCTTCTTGAGTTGTCTTACCTTTTAATAATTCAGACATAATTGAAGTCGAAGCTGTTGAAATCGTACAGGCAACACCATCAAAACGAACATCATCAATTTTTCCATTTGAAATTTTTGTCTGCACCGTAATATCATCAATACAAGAATCACTCGCCATATGACGTGACATATAACCATCTTTGTCTGTCAATTTTTTATTACGAGGATAGTCATAATGGTCCATAATAATTTGGCGCATCAACATTGGATCAATATTTGACATAATCAAGCTTCCTTCCTAAAAGAAAATGCTGACACAGTTTTCAACTGTTGCATTCTTTAAAGCATCAATCAATTGATCGACTTCTTCTTTTGTGTTGTACAAATAAAAACTTGCACGACAAGTTCCCGGTGTCTTTAATACTTCCGGAAGTAATTTAGCACAATGCTGTCCTGAGCGAACAGCAATACCAAATGTATTTAAATAGCTTGCGACATCTTGCGCAAAAATCATTTGATCTTTGTCCTTAACATTAAAAGTCACAATACCACTCTTCGCATTTTCGTTATAAACAACAATATTCCCTAAAGCCTTAGCTTTTTCTAAGAAATATTCCTTTAATTCGACTTCATGCGCATGGATATTCTCTTTTCCAATCGCATCCAAATAATCCATAGCTGCAGCCATACCAATAACACCTTCAATAGGCTGCGTTCCAGATTCAAACTTTAATGGAGTTTCCTTTAAAGTCAATGAACAAGTTTTGTCAAATCGAGCATTACTTTCTCCACCATAAAAAATCGGTTCCAACTGATCTAACCATTTTTTCTTACCATATAAAGCACCTACACCAGTTGGCCCACACATTTTATGTGCACTAAATGCATAGAAATCACAATCTAAATCTTGTACATCAATATCTAAATGAGGTGTGCTTTGTGCTCCATCAATCACTAATAAAATGCCTCTTTCATGACAAATTTTCGCAATTTCTTTAACTGGCGCAACAAAGCCTAAAACATTTGATACCATGGCAATCGCTACAACTTTTACTTTATCCGTTAAAACACTTTTAAAGTTTTCAACTGTAATTTTTCCATCTTCATCTAAAGGAATATAATCAATTTTTGTGCCTTTTTTCTTACCAGCTTGCATCCAAGGTAAAATACTAGAAGCATGTTCACTCTCATCACTTAAAATGACATCCCCCTCATGTAAAAGTTGATTTGTAACCATCATCGCAACAAGATTCAATCCTTCACTTGATCCTGAGGTAAATACAATTTCTTCTTTATATTTTGCGTTTAAAAATTTTTGTGTACGAACACGAGCTCCTTCAAAAGCAGCATCAACTTGTGCACTCATTTCATAATCACCACGATGTGCATTAGCTCCTAAGTATGTATAATAGTTCACTACAGCATCGATAACAGGTTGAGGCTTTAATGTTGTAGCCCCATTATCTAAATATACTAAAGGTTTGTCTGACATCTTGCGTGTTAAAATTGGAAAATCTTTACGAATTTTACTGATGTCCATATAAACCAACCTTACTTTCCATTTCTTGACGAAGCGTCTCTTTCAATTCTTCATCTTCTACTAAATCAATGACAGGCAAGAAATAGCCAACACTTAATAATCCTACGGCTTGTTTTGTGCTTAATCCACGCGATTGTAAATAATACAACTGATCTGCATCTGGCTGACCAATTGTTAGTGCATGGCTAGCCTTTACATCATTTTCATCAATCAACAATAATGGAATAACTTTCGTCTTATGTCCTTGTCCTAACGTTAATACTCGAGTTGCCTGGTGAGATTGTGCATCAAAACATCCTTTTTTAATATTTCCATTGGCAACCATTTGGTATAGTCCATGATCAAATAATACGGCAAAGTTTTTCATTTGACCATTTGTATGAGGCGCATTATGTCTTACTTCCATATCACATACTTTCTCAATATGTTCCTGACATAATTGTCCACTTAAAATCTCATATTCTGCTCCTTGCTCTTGAAGGTCTACATAATGAGTCCATTTTAAAGGGCTTTTTTCTAGATCCAAGACACCCATTTGGCAATTAGCATCTTGTTTAAGTACCATATTAATATTTAATTCACATGCATTTTGGGCATGGTTTAAAATAAAGAATTTTGAAAAAGAATTTTCTAAACATTCAACTGTCAAATCTAATTTTGTACAATCCTTACTTATTTCTATTAAATAAGATTTATGATCATGATTTTGAACTTGAACATTTAGTGTTTCGTTATTATGAACATCTACGCGATTAAGCATATTTTTTTGCTCCACAAGAACCTAAAGAAATAGGTTGTTTATCTTCTTCTTTATTTGCGGTTACGTGGTACTCTTTTTCAATCCATTCATATCCTTCTTGATCAACTTTTTCAACAAGGCTTGCATCTCCAGATACAACGATTTGTCCATCCATTAATACATGAGCATGAGTTGGTTGTAAATATTCATAGAAACGAGCATAGTGAGATACAATCAATAAGCCAAGATTTGTTTGTTGCTGGCATTGGTTGATGGCATCTGAAACAATACGTAATGCATCTACATCTAATCCTGAATCAATTTCATCTAACATCGCAATAGATGGTTTTAACATCATCATTTGCACGATTTCATTACGCTTCTTTTCACCACCGCTAAATCCATCATTTAAGAAACGATGAGCCAAGTCCGGCTTCATTTCTAGTTGTTCAATAGCTTTATCCATCTCTTTAATAAACTTAAATAAAGAGATTGGTTTTTCTAAACGTACGTTCATTGCACTTCTTAAAAAGTCAGAGTTTGTTACACCTGAAACCACACTTGGGTATTGCATTCCCAAAAATAGTCCAGCTTTACTTCTTTCATCGACTGACATTTGTAGCACATCTTTTCCATCAAGTGTAATTGAACCTGATGTAACTGTATATTTTGGGTTTCCCATAATGGCTGCAAGCAATGTCGATTTACCATTTCCATTAGGTCCCATTAGGGCATGACGTTCACCTGATTTTACTGTTAAACTCAACCCTTTTAAAATTTCTTTATTCTCCACGGATACATGAAGATCCTTAATGACCAAATCTGCCATACATTCTACCTCTTTTCACTGAAATATAATACCAAATAATTATTAAAATCTCAATTAATACATCTTGTGGCTTCATTGCAATTTAAAAAGATACATCGTATAATTGAAAAGACATTCTCAAGGAGGTTAATTATGACTGATGTTTTACGAAATAACTGGTTTGTCGTCCTAATTGCCGTAATCATTATCTGTTTTATTGGATATTTTATTTATGACACCAATAAAGATAATGTATCTGCAAAATCATCGAATAATGAGCAAGTTGTTGCTTCAATCAACAAGGATGACATTACCGCAAAAGACTTATATGATGAATCCGCACCATATGATGGTTCTACCATTTACAATATGTATAAAAATGCCGTTGTGGATCAATCTATTGAAACAACTAAAGATTTAAAAAAACAAGCAAATACATTGGAAGCAAACATCAAATCCAATGCATCAAATCAAAGTGATGACTATGAATCCACTTTAACTTCAGAATTAGCAAAATATGGATATTCTTCTTTTGATGATTTAAATGACTATTGTTTAACAAGTGTAAAAGAAAAAGAAATGAATAAGCATTATATCACTAAACATTTTGAAGATTTAAAAACTGCATGGGAAACAAAAAGTCCAAGAACTGTTTCAATTATTAAAATGGATGTGAGTGATGCCGATAATTTAACAGAAACTGAAGCTAAAAAGAAAAGCAATATTGAAACAGCTTTGACAAAAGAAAGCTTTGCGGATGTCGCTAAAGCCTTCTCTGAAGATTCAAATACTGCCAACAAAAAAGGATTTGCAGGATATATTGATACAGATTCAACAAGCTCAGACTCAAGTTCAACTTCTACTGTACCTGCTGATGTAGTTACAGCTGCCATTAATCTTAAAAAAGGTGAAACTAGCGACTGGATTACAGTTACAAATTCAAGTGGAACAAGTTTATATAAGGTTTATGTAAAAGAAACAGACTCAAGCAAAATTTTCAATGCAAAAAATGATACTGTAGCAAACCAAGCTTTGTATGCCATTTTAAACAGTGACTCTTCTCTTTCTTATAAAATTTTGAAATCTTATGCTAAGAAATTAGATATTAAATTCAATGATAAGAGTACTAAGAAAAAATTCGACAACTATGTAAAAACGACTTACGGAGGTGATCAATAATGAAAAAGACACCTATACTACTTGTATGTGCAGCCATGATGTTGACAGCATGTTCCGGAGCAACTGCCACAATTAAAGATAAAGATGAAGCCATCATGACCATTGGTAATACAACATATACCAAAGGTGATGAGTATGATTTATTAAAAATTTCAACTGGAACTGATTTAACAATGGAGCTTGTTAAGCAAGCAATCTATAAACAAGAAGTTAAAGTAACCGATGAAATGAAAGAAAAAGCACAACAACAAATCGACAATTATAAAGGAAATATGTCCGATTTTGAAAGTCAAATTAAATCTCTTGGTTATACAAGCACAAAACAATATATGAATAAAGTTTTGATTCCAAGTTTACAAGCAAGTGAGTTAACTGAAAAATACTTCACAGATGCAAAAAAAGATATTCAAAAAACATACAAACCTAGTAAAGCGCGTATCATTCAATGCGAAAATAAGGCGACGGCTAAAAAAGCATTGAATGCTTTAAAAGATGGAACTGACCCTGAAGAAGTAGCTTCACAATATATGGTAGATTCAGCAACATATTCAGGAAAAGAAACATTAATTACAACAAAGAAAACAGATATATCCACTCGAATGATCAATAAGTTATATAAGACAAAAAAAGCCGGAGTCATCGATGAAATTTTCACAAACGAAAGCAGTGGAACAACATATGCTTACGTTGCCGTATTAGTAACAAACACATACAAAGATATTAAAGATGAAGTCTATACTTCATTAAGTAGTGATGATGATATCACAAAAGCTTGTCTTGTATATTACTTAAAGAAATACAATTTTGAAGTTCATGATCAAGATGTATTCGACAATTTAAAGGCAAACAATCCAGAATATCTAGTTTCTAGACCTGATCTTGCGAAATCTAAAGACTAATAAAATGCCAATAGACAAATGTCTATTGGCTTGTTTTTTTTATCATTTCATCGAGTTCAAACCGAAAATTGAACTCTTCTATATCCTGCAATCCAATATAGTAAAGACAATCAATATCTTCATGATCAAATACATAACAACTATCCTTATCCATATAGCCTTCTGGCCATAAACATCCTGCATAATCATACACTTTCTTTGTCCTTACATTTTGTTGAAGCCTTCCGATAATCATCAACTTCTTTGTTCCCTCTTTTAAAGTCACTACACTTCCAATTGGTAATAAATCTTTCATTTAACCTCCTTTTAATAGCTCACATTGATTTTAAAGCCCAGCCCCGCAATAAAGCCTAACTTTGATCCAATTTCCCACTCTCTACTTGAAAAATGATATGAAAAGTTTGCCTCAGCACTTCCAACACTTCCTTGTGCAGTTAAAGTTACTTTTGCACCAAGAATATTTAAAACACAACGCGTTTCTCCTCTTAGGGCTGCAACACCAACACCAGCCTCAAACGACTGCTCCTTTTTAGAAAATACGGCCTTACAATTCGCATACGCCACACCAACTTGTCCTGTTGCACGAGCACTCGCATACACTTTTGAATTACCAATACGTGCATTCACCGTTGATGATAATAAGGCAACGCTAGCCTCACCTTGTAATACAACACGAGGATCAAATTTTTTATTTTTCCATAACCGAGCACTTATACTCGATTTAATTTCTCCATCTAATATCGTCGCATTAGCCCCCACATGAAAATAATCTCTCGTATAGTTTTTACTCCATTCCTTTAATGAAGCTGTATATCCGATTGAGCCATAAGAATATCGACTTTGTTTAGTAAGCTGCGAAACTAAATTCAAGTTTACATACTTAGTGAAATTATGTTTACCAGGCTGAAACAACAATTGTTTGTTTTCTGTATTCTCGATTAAAGTGGCACTTTTCGATAAATAATTCGAAATATCCATAATTTCTTTTGCGATACGATTCTGTCTTTCCTTTAACACAGGATTCTTTAACGCAATATTTCTTGATGCCAGTAAATTATATTGTGCACTTAAATTCTTACAAGAAAGACTATCGGCTTTCATGATTTAAAATTTCCTGTATTTGTATCTGAATCAAGTATTGAATTCGCGATACTTTTTGATTTACATAGACAAACTCTTCACTCGATACTGCATTTTTTGTTTGATTCAAAAGAGAGCTTAAATCACTTGATAATACTTTATAAAATTGTATCTCATCCATGATGCATCAAATTTTGTTCGTTTTCCTGATATAGATTTGCGGTTTGATGTAAATATGTAGAAAAACGCGTTAATGTTTCCAAATACGACATCATAGCAGGATTTAATGTTTGAAACTGTTCCATAAAATATTTAGATGCAGGAGACTGCCAAATCGATTCCACATAATACATCTTAGATTCAATTTCATTAAATACAGTTTTAATCTCATTGGCATACGCATCCACCTGTTTAGAATATGCCATTACATCTTCACTTGATATTTGAATTTGTGCCATAACCATTCCTCCTACAATAATAATTTAGCTTGTTGAACACGATCTTGTTGAAGTTTTTCATAAACCGAAGCAGTTTGTTTTAAAACATTACTATATTCTAAAATCACTTGATACATTTCATTTAGGCTTGGTCTAAATTCTTCTAACTGATTTTGAAACGCTAAATGATCCACACCTTGCCAGATACTTTGCATATGTTCAACCTTCTCATATAAATTTTGAATTAGATCATTATAGCTATCCGCTTTGTTTTTTACATATACACTTGCTTGATATACTTCTGAATAATCCACTGAAATTTTCATTACTTACCTCCCATAAATCAACATATCGCAATGCGCAATATGATTTTCTTTAAATGTTTTATTCAAATCAAAAAAACACATAACTGTAACATTAAACACATATCGTACTTCATACTCTAAAAACTCATCAAAAAAGTCTTGTACTCGATACGATTCAGAAACAAAAATCATTCTTCGATCAAAAGAAAGATATATACCTATCTCATTCATTAATTCCAATCCCTTCATTTTGATCTTTAAAAAACACATAATCAAAGCTTTCATAAGGAAGCTTACGCCTTAGTGTATATCCATATTCCTTCAATCCATAGCCAACCCATAATACTTGTGACTGATATAAAGCTTTTTGAAACACTTCGTTTGTTAATAATTTAAAATCTACACAAACAATATATACATCACTATTAGAATCTAAGTTCGAACTGATCTTAAGATGCGAAAGATTTTCACATAACTGATAAACTCTATCCTTGTATTCTTCATGCATATATAAAATATAAAGCTTCCTTTTCTCATCAATAAATACAGGATGATCACTTTGACTTTCAAAACCAATACAATTTCGTTCTTTTCGATATGAAAATGATCTACACTTTCTTCTTTTAAGCTTATCTTCTACTACTCGATTATAAATACATTCCACATATGCATTTTCATAACATGTCATGTTTAGATAAGAAGGCAATTGGTAGGTGTCAAAATATATTCTTTTATCATCTAAACTCTCCACATCAAACACATACTTGTTTTGAATCCATTTCAACCGAGAATTTTCATTATCCGTAAAGACAAACGCACACACATTTTCATTCAATAAAGATAAATCAAGATTTTCATCTTCAAAAATAATACAAACTCCACTTTGTATCTGATGAAAACACCTAGACTTATAAAAGTTAAAATCTACATAATCATTTAATACATTGGATCCATATACATAAATGGTTTCATCTTTAAAATAATGTAAGAGACTTAATACAACGTCTAGACGCTTTGTATATATAAGCTGTAAACGATCAAAAACAAGCTGACACTGCTTTTGTATAAAAGGAAGATCTAAAACTCCAAAAACATCTTTTGAAATATTTTTTGGCAATAATACCCATGATTTTTCTTCCTTTAATGCATTGACTTTTTCTTTTAATGCATCCACAACACGAATACTTGAATGATGTTTCGATTGAATCACTTCTTTTCGCTCATTAATTTCATACCATGATCTTTCATCCACATATTTTTGTAGATAAAAACTTCTACATTCCATACACTCATTTTTAGCTTGTAAAATCATATCCCCTGGATTCTTCAAAGCATAACCTTTTTCATTTTGTAGAATTTCACGACTATCCTGAACATTATTCACATGGAAGCAAGCTTTCCAACTCGTATTTGCCATAACCTGATCGTCAATTATACCAGAAGGTTTTTGCGTTGAAAGGACTAAATGTATCCCTAAAGATCTACCAATACGTGCAATTTCTTGTAACTGTGACATGAATTGCGGAAATTTTACTTTCAATTGTGCAAACTCATCAACAAATATCCATAAATGCGAGAGAGTGTGATTTTCGTTATACGCATTGATATCAGAAACCTTTTCTTCTAAGAATAATCGCTGTCTTTTTTCTAATTCGAAATTCATACTCATAAAAAACCGTTCCATAGATTGTGTATCTAAATTTGTGACAATTCCTGCGCAATGCGCAAATTCATAAAAAGGTTGTCCAAAAGCTCCGCCTTTGAAGTCGATTAATATATATTGAAAGTAACTAGGTGCATTATGCCAAATCATCATCATCAATAAAAAACTTATAAATTCACTCTTTCCATAACCTGTCATACCTGCAACCAAGCCATGAAACCCATACTCCTTAAAATCCATGTCCACTATTTGATTTGATGCACTAATTCCAACAGGAACTTTCATTACATACTTATCTTTCCTAATAGGTTTAGATTTTAGTAATGTTTCATAAAAATCTACATTTTGTGATTTTAAAAGATACCTTTTTTTATTTATATTTAAATCCGATATATGAACAGTCTGAATATTATAGTCATAATGAAAAGATGGTTCTTGTTTTCCAACATAAATCAAACAAAAAAATGCATCTGGAAAACAGTTAGAATCTGTACTTACTACAATCAAATCTTTATTTGTCTTTTCATTTACCCTACAATATGGATTTAATAGAATATCCTTCATCCCATCAAATTCTTGCATCCATAACCATTTTCTTTTTTTTGAAGAATACCAAAGATAATTATTAAATAAAATGATACTTTCTTTTATATTTGTATTAATCCAACAAACCTCACCCTCTTTTAAAAAAATCGGTTGCATCACATTTGAATTTAAGGCTTGGATCAATTTATCCCGTTTTATCACTAAATCATTTGATGCATATTCGTAAGATGTTTCACGATAAGAAATATCACACCATTTTGATTCCATACAACCAACATATACAACATCAGAAGTTTCATGTTTAAAAGTCGTCATATACTTTTCAATATATA
>ERZ1034913.1491-NODE-1491-length-14018-cov-5.452625_pt1 | contig 14018 bp, 8 predicted proteins | sample MGYA00520697_ERZ1034913 | MGnify/ENA primary metagenome ERZ1034913 (study PRJEB33766, sample SAMN09781786) | gut metagenome | biome: gut microbiome | host: Homo sapiens | place: Madagascar | study: EMG produced TPA metagenomics assembly of the PRJNA485056 data...
GTCACAGGTGCCATGCATTTCTACCGTCGCCGTGTGCATGTGAAACGCATTGCTCTTGGACCAGTTTTTCAGACGGCGCTCCACCGTCTGGTCGGGAAACTCATTGACATGCCCACACTGGTCACAAATCGCAAAGACGACCAGGCCATGCTGATGATCATGGGGGTGGGCACATGCCACATAGGAGTTCAGACTCTCTACACGGTGCACCAGGCCGTATTCGATCAACTTGTCCAGCGCTCTGTAAATCTGCTGTGGAGCACGCAGACCTTCACCACGCAGCTGATCCAGCAGCGTATAGGCGCTCGCCGGAGCTTCCTCACGCGCAAGCGCGTTGAGCACGAGTGACTGGTGCTTGGTCAGCTCATGGTGGTGCGTCTTTGCTGTGGATGACATTGCTTGCATAAGTGATGTTGTAACACCAGAGAGTTTAGCCTTTATCGCAAGCACGCATGACTGACCCCAAGTGCAGGAGCGTGTGCGTCCAGCAAGGGCAGGGGAAAGCTGCAGATGTGCAGAACGAGGGCATGAACGGGTAGCCCATGAAAAATACAGTGCACCTGGCTACACCAGCCACTAATGCAAAAAGCCTGCTACTTTTCCAGTAGCAGGCTTTTCTTTATTTCATTGGTGCCGGTGACATGAGTCGAACACGCGACCTTCTCATTACGAATGAGCTGCTCTACCAACTGAGCTACACCGGCAACGAGGAAAAATTATAGCGCTTTTTGATCCGCTTCGAGGTGATATTGCGTCACGCGTTCCACTTCGTTCTTGGAGCCAAGGATGACGCTCACGCGCTGGTGCAGTTCGGTGGGCTGGATTTCCAGAATGCGCTGGCGGCCGTTGGTGGCCATGCCGCCAGCTTGCTCAATCAGCCAGCTCATGGGGTTGGCTTCATACATCAGACGCAGCTTGCCGGGCTTGTGGGGCTCACGCTTGTCCCATGGGTACATGAAGATGCCGCCACGGCACAGGATGCGGTGTACGTCTGCCACCATGGCTGCCACCCAGCGCATGTTGAAGTTCTTGCCACGGGGGCCTTCTTCGCCTGCCAGGCACTCGTCCACATAGCGCGTTACGGGGGCATCCCAGTGGCGCATGTTGGACATGTTGATGGCAAATTCCTTGGTGTCTTCAGGAATCTTGACGTTTTCTTCAATCAGAATGAAGGAGCCTTGCTCGCGGTCCAGCGTAAACATGGCCACGCCATCGCCCACGGTCAGCACCAGTGTGGTCTGGGGGCCGTAGATGCAGTAACCTGCCGCGACTTGCTGGGTGCCAGGCTGCATGAAGTCGTTGTCGTGCACGCCGGGGTGGTTATCAGGTTTTTTGAGCACGCTGAAGATGGTGCCAATCGACATGTTGATGTCGATGTTGGAGGAGCCATCCAGTGGGTCAAACATCAGCAGGTATTCGCCCTGGGGGTAGCGGTTAGGCACCACATAGATGCCTTCCATTTCTTCCGAAGCCATGGCTGCCAGGTGGCCACCCCATTCGTTGGCTTCGATCAGGGTTTCGTTGGCGATGATGTCCAGCTTCTTCTGCACTTCACCCTGAACGTTTTCACTGCCAGCGGTGCCCATGACATCGCCCAGTTCACCCTTGTTCACGGCAAAGCTGATGCGCTTGCAGGCGCGTGCCACCACTTCCAGCAGCAGGCGCAGCTGGGGGGGGATGCGTCCGTCAACGCGTTGTTGTTCGACCAGATAGCGGGTCAGGCTGACACGACGTGTCATGGGGTCTCCTTCGGGTAGAAGTGAAAAATAAATATCAAAAATGATAGCTACTAGCGCTTGCTGCACAAGCGCTAGAGGCCAATTTCTTATTTAATCGCCAATCGCGCGGGTGATGACTTCACGCACATCGTTGCTGAGGTCGGGCTTGGCAGCCACGCGGCCCAGTGCTTCACGTGCGGCAGTGCGGTAGGGCTCGGCCAGCTTGCTCCAGCGGTCCATGGCACGCGCAAGGCGGGCGGCAACCTGTGGGTTGATGGCATCCAGCTCCAGCACACGCTCGCTCCAGAACACATAGCCTGCAGCATCGGGACGGTGGAAGGCGCCGGGGTTGGCTGCGCAGTAGCTGAAGATCAGGCTGCGTGCGCGGTTGGGGTTCTTGAGGCTGAAATCAGGGTGCTGCATCAGCTGCTTGACCGCCGGCAGCACCTGGCCACCACGGTCGCAGGCAGCAGCCTGCAGGCTGAACCACTTGTCAATCACCAGCGGCTCGTTCTTGAACATGGCGTGGAAGCGCTCCAGCGCAGGCTGGGCCAGCGCCGCGCCGCTGTGCACCAGGGCAGACAGGGCATTGAAGCGGTCGGTCATATTGCCTGCCACCTTGAAGCGCTGGTAGGCCTTGCCGGGCCAGACCGTGTCGCCCGTGCTGCGAGCCGCCAGGCACAGCATCAGCAGGACCAGACCAGTCAGCGAGCGGCGACCTGCAGACACAGGGTCTGGGCGGTACGCGCCGGTGTCCTGATGGGTCTCATAAGCCCATTCCCAATCCGCTTGCAAGGCCAGTGCCAGCTGCTGGCGCATGGATTCGCGCGCGGCATGGATACGCTGTGGGTCCACCACGTCCAGCTGTTCGGCAATGTAGGCTTCAGAAGGCAGCTGCAGCACGAGTTCCTTGTAGGCCGCGTCCAGTTCAGGGTGACGCAGCACATCGCGCAGGGCGCTGACAAAAGCTGCGGGCAGGATGTCGGCAGCCACTTCACCTTCAGTACGGATGGCTTGCAGCGCGTAGCGCAGGGCCAGGCGCTGGCCTGCTTCCCAGCGGTTGAAGGCATCGCTGTCGTGCGCCAGCTGGGTCAGCAGCTCTGCATCGCTGAAGTCGTAGTGCAGCACCACAGGGGCGCTGAAGCCACGCAGCAGCGAGGGCACGGGCGCTTGTGTCACACCGTTAAAGACCCAGGTCTGCTGGTTTTCTGTCAGCACCAGCGTCTTGCTCAGGCTGCTGTCTGCTTCGCCTTGCAGCTGCAAGGGCAGGGCGGTGCCGTCCTGACCCAGCAGCCCCATTTGCACAGGAATCACAAAAGGCAGCTTCTCGCTCTGACCTGCAGTAGCAGGGCAGCTTTGCGACAGGGTCAGGGTATAGGTCTGTGCAGCGGCATCGTACTGGCCCACAGCCTTGACCGCAGGAGTGCCAGACTGGCTGTACCAGCGCTTGAACTGCTCCAGATGCTGAGCCAGTGGGCTGTCGGGGTTGGCGTCTGCCATGGCCTGCACAAAGTCGTCACAGGTCACAGCGTTGCCGTCATGGCGCTCAAAGTACAGCTTCATGCCCTTGGCAAAGCCTTCGCGGCCGACCAGGTTGTGCTGCATGCGCACCACTTCGGCACCTTTTTCGTAAATCGTGACGGTGTAGAAGTTGTTGATTTCGATATAGCTGTCCGGGCGCACGGGGTGGGCCATGGGGCCTGCGTCCTCAGGGAACTGCACGGTGCGCAGCACGCGCACGTCTTCAATGCGCTTGACGGCGCGGGCCGAAGGTGTACCCGCCATGTCCATGCTGAATTCCTGGTCGCGGAAGACCGTCAGGCCTTCCTTGAGGCTGAGCTGAAACCAGTCACGGCAGGTGATGCGGTTGCCAGTCCAGTTATGGAAGTACTCGTGCCCCACCACGCTTTCGACGTTGGCAAAGTCCACGTCGGTCGCTGTGGACTGGCTGGCCAGGACGTACTTGGTGTTGAAGATGTTCAGGCCCTTGTTTTCCATGGCGCCCATGTTGAAGTCGCTGGTGGCGACGATCATGAAGCGGTCCAGGTCCAGGCTCAGGCCAAAACGTGCCTCGTCCCATGCCACAGAGTGCATGAGCGAGTTCATGGCATGCTCGGTTTTTTCCAGATCGCCGGGGCGCACAAACACCTGCAGCAGGTGGTCACGGCCTGCACGGCTCTTGATCAGCTGCTCGCGAGCCACCAGCTTGCCAGCCACCAGTGCAAACAGGTAGCTGGGCTTTTTGTGGGGGTCTACCCACTTGGCAAAGTGGCGGCCATCCTCCAGATCACCGGCTTCCACCAGGTTGCCGTTGGACAGCAGCACGGGGAAGGCTGCCTTGTTGGCGCGCAGTGTCACGGTATACATGGCCATGACATCGGGGCGGTCCAGGAAGTAGGTGATACGGCGAAAGCCTTCTGCTTCACACTGCGTAAAGAACGTGCCCTCGCTCACATACAAGCCCATGAGCTTGGTGTTCTTCTCAGGCGCGCAGGTGGTGAAGATTTCCAGCTCGATAGGGTCATCCCCTTCTGGGAGGTTCTCCAGCACCAGCTGGCTGCCATCCATCCTGAACGAGGTGCCGCCACCGTTGACCAGCACGCGTGCCAGATTCAGCTCGTCGCCATCCAGACGCAGTGCCTGTGCAGGCACGTCGGGGTTGCGACGGATGCGCATCTTGTTGAGCACACGGGTCTTGGCAGGGTCCAGGTCGAACGTCAGATCGACGGTCTCAATCCACCATGCAGGCGCCTGGTAGTCGGCGCGGTAAATGGCAGTGGCTTGTCCTTCACGCAGCATGAAAGCTCCTTACAGGCCTTGCTTGAGCGAGGCTTCAATAAACATGTCCAGATCGCCGTCCAGCACCTTCTGGGTGGCCGAGACTTCAACGTTGGTGCGCAGGTCCTTGATACGGCTGTTATCCAGCACGTACGAGCGGATCTGGTGGCCCCAGCCCACATCGGTCTTGGTGTCTTCCAGCTTTTGCTGCTCTTCCTGGCGCTTGCGCATTTCGTAGTCGTACAGGCGCGAGCGCAGGCGTTGCCATGCCACGTCACGGTTGCTGTGCTGCGAGCGGCCGTCCTGGCACTGCACCACAATACCCGTAGGAATGTGGGTCAGACGCACGGCAGAGTCGGTCTTGTTGATGTGCTGACCACCAGCGCCGGAGGCACGGTAGGTGTCGGTGCGCACGTCAGCAGGATTGATGTTGATCTCGATGGAGTCATCAATCTCTGGGTAGACAAACAGCGAAGAGAAGCTGGTGTGGCGGCCGCCCGAGGAGTCAAAAGGCGACTTGCGCACCAGACGGTGCACGCCGGTTTCCGTGCGCAGCAGACCGTAGGCGTATTCGCCTTCAATCTTGATGGTGGCGCTCTTGATGCCAGCCACGTCGCCGGGAGTTTCTTCTTCCACGGTAGCCTTGAAGCCCTTGCGCTCCGCGTACTTCAGGTACTGGCGCAGCAGCATGCTGGCCCAGTCGCAGGCTTCGGTGCCGCCGGCACCCGCCTGGATGTCGATAAAGCAGTTCAGAGGGTCTGCTTCATGACGGAACATGCGGCGGAACTCCAGCTCCTCGATCAGGGGCTGGAGCTTGGCGGTTTCTTCTTCGATGGTCTCCAGACCAGCGTCGTCGCCTTCTTCCTTGCTCATCTCGAACAGCTCGGCATTGTCAGCCAGTTCTGTGGTGAGCTTTTGCAGGGTCAGGACGACGGAGTCCAGCGACTTCTTTTCCTTGCCCAGTTCCTGAGCCTTCTTGGGGTCGTTCCAGACGGCAGGGTCTTCCAGTGCCGCGTTTACGGTGCGCAGACGTTCGTACTTTGCATCGTAGTCAAAGATACCTCCGTAACTCTTGGGTCCGGGTGGACAGGTCTTCAAGAGTTGCTTCGATTTGATTGATGCGTTCGGCTTCCATGTCTGATTCCTGTTGTTTGGGGTTTGTATAGCCGAGTGCAGTCCGCATAGGAGCTGTAGGCTAGTCAAAACGGGGATTTTCGCATGTCCTGACCGCTCATGGCTTGAATGCTGTCCAGCAAAAGCAGTGAATGGCTGCTATTGCCTGTGGCGCACACCAGCGAGCCATCCAACAAAAACGCCACCAGCAGTGTGGTGGCGTACAGATGCCGGCCAATGGCGTGCCGTAAATTAGCGATTCTTGGTTGCAGGTGGCAGATCACGCTCATCCATGATGAACGCCTGCAGCTTCAGGTCCATCGCCTGGGCTTCAGGGTCGCGCAAAGGCTTGACCGTCGCTGCGGCAGGCACAGCTGGCTGGCTAGCTGCTTCACTCAGATCCAGAGAGAGCTCTGCGACCAGCGCCTCGTCAGGTGCAAAGTGCTGCACAGGCTGGAAGTGCGACTGGCCCGACTGCTGCTCCAGCGGTTCATGCACGGGCATGGTGCTGAGCAGGGCCAGATGCGCTTCATCAAGCGACAGTACAGGGGGAGCTTCAGCGGCAGGCGCTGCCGCAGTCTGCACAGGAGATGCTGCACCAGGCACTTCCGGAAGAGGGGGAACAGCTTGCCCCGGCGTCACCTCAGGTGCAATTTCAGGCAAGGGCGCTTCGCTGGGAGCGGTGCGCCTGCGACCAGGCATGGCACCGCGGCTGGCGGCTGGGGTGCTCTTGGCCACGTTGTAGAGCATCAGCAGCTCATCAAACGCGGCCAGGTCAAAGCGCTGCGCTGCTTCGTTCTTGCGCAGAATCAGATTGCGCAGCAGCTCCTGTACTTCATCTGTGGGCCACAGCGCTTCAATCTGCGCCAGTACGTCAGGGTGGGCGCTCCACAGATCATGCCCCTTGCGTGAAAAGCCCAGAAAGTCAGGGATGTGCACATTGAAGTGCTTCTGGAACTGCTGGCGCACTTCTTCATAGGCGTCCATGCGGCCAAGGCGGAAAAGCAGCTGCAGCAATTCCACATAAGCCAGCGGGGAAGAGTTCTCATGCTCCGCAATATGGGCCTGCAGAATTTCAATGGCCTGATCGTTTTCGCCAATAGAGGCATAAAACTCAGCCTGCTCCTGCACATCGAACAAGGCCTGGGCAGTCAGCACCTCGGTGAGCGGGAACATGGTCGCAGGAGCGAGCGAAGGCGGCTGAATGCTGGATTCAGCAAACGCCGTATCCGGGAACTGCGTGAGTTCCTGCGCCTGCGGCACGCTGTCGCGCGTGTGCAGGGAAGCGGCGGCCATAGAAGCCACAGGCTTTGCCACTGGTTCCGCCTTCGCTGCAGCCACTGGTTCCGCCTTCGCTGCAGCCACTGGGGACGCAACTGGTGCAGAAGGCAACTGGCCCTTGCCGGTACGGACTGCGGCGCTGTCAGTATCAACACGCGTAAGGCTTGCAGAGTTTTCCACTGCCAGCACGGTGTTTGCCCAGTCGTTCTGCGCTTTCAGGCGCTCCTGGCGCAGGCGTTGCAGCAGCCAGGCGATACAGGCCAGCGCCAATGCCAGCAGGCCCAGCGCTGCATGGACCCAGACTGGCAAGGCTGCGTTCTGCGCTTCGACCAGTTGCCGCTGGAGGGTAGAAATTTCTGTGAGATTGCTGGTCAGCTGCTTTTTAAGCGCCAGCAACTGGCCTTCCAGCGCATCAATGCGTTCCGTATTGGCCTGCAGCAGTACCTGTGTTGCTTCAGCAATGGGCGACTCTGCCTCTGATGCTGTATCCGGCAATGGCGCGGCAGCGGCTGCTCCAGTTCCAACTGCAGCAGCATCTGCGACTGCGTCTGTAGCGGGGGGCGTGCTTGCATCAGCAGGTTTTGCATGCAAGCCTTCCAGGCCGTCGAGTGGCTCCATGCGCTGGCGAGAGCGGCCGGTATCAGCGGCCTGTGCATCTGCTGTACCTGAGGGCACCGCAGCTGGCTGCGAAGCAGACTTGGCGGGTGTTTCTTCAGGCGCAGGAATATCTACCGTATCGGCAGACGCAACCATGGAGGGCACAAAGTACGCTGGCAGGCTGTTGTCCTGCACCGCCCGTGGGTTGACGGCGTGTTTGGCAGGGCGACGAGGTGTTGCCGCAGCGCGTGTTGCAGTGCTGGCGCCTGCGCTGCCTGCCACAAGCGCAGCGGGCAGAGGGGCTGCCGCCTGAATTTTGCTCAGATCAATGGGCTGCACCGACGCTGCCATAGAGCCTGGCGGGTCCGCAAAGAAGGTGTAACTGCGCGTCATGGTGGCGGAACAGCCAGCACTGAGCTTGACGGTAAGCAAAGGCTCGTTCACCGGAATGGTGGTTTGCACACGCACAGAATTGCCTTGCGGCACGAGTGTGAAGTCTCCGCGCGCGAACGGGAAGTCGCCCATCAGAATGTCAGCAGCAACGCAGCTGGTTTCTGCCGTATGGCCAGCATCCGGCTTGAGCTGAAAGACCAGATCCATGGGCGAGCCAAGCTGCACATTGCCCTGGCTGTTGCCAAGCGATAAGGCGCTGACTTGCGAAGCAGCAGCCACACCGCTGAGCAAAACGAGTAGATCACGAAGGTTCACGGTCATTCTTTGCCGTCAGAAGTTGACAAGCGCACTGTGCGCTGCGAATGCATCTCCCACCCCTATGCGATCGCTGCCGTGCGAGAGCTGAAAATGTATCAAATCGTGAAGCACAAATGCCTTGCCTCAAAGCAATCCAGTGCGAAAAACTCCGAATGTGGCGCAATGAGAACTAAATGTTAATTAATGCTAACTATCTAGAAGGCGTCTGAATAGCTTGCATCGACAGCGCCTGCAAGTGTTCTGCCAGACGCTGGATAGAGCGTGGCGCACAGCCTTCCGCATCGTTACTGATAGTGACAAAGGCCGATTGACCAGCACCTGTGATGCCTTTCACGGTGCGCGCCAACACCGCCAAGGTGTGCGGGTCTGGCGTGCGGATTTCGTGAAACGGCTGGTGCTTTTCCTGTGCGACAGGGTAGCCAAAGGGACCAAATGCCGTATTCAGATTCCACCTGCAGACCAATGGCGTGGGCCAGAGGCGGCGCAGCATGGGGAGTTGCTGCTCAATGGGTGGCATCTTGCCGTGCAGGCCCAGGCACAGCGTAGCTCCATGCTGCTTGAGCACCTGCACCAGCGCCTCTTCCAGCAGCAGCGGATCACGCACCTCGACAGCCACGATCACATCCGGGGCCTGTGTCAGTGCTTCACGCGTGGCTTGCAACAGGCTGGCGAGCAGGTCATAAAGTGGCGCTGTGTGCGAGAGCATGTCCCACGGCAGGGGACTGAGTTGGTAGACCAAGACCCCCAGCTTGCTACCCAGCCCCTGCAGGGCAGGCTCTACAAACTGCTGCACAGCCAGCCCCGCGTCCAGAAAAACCGGATTGCGCTGCTGGCCCTTGCCGTCCTCGCCGCGCACCAGCGCATCGGTCACTACGTTCGGACATTTGACGACGAAGCGAAAGTCCTCAGGCACCTGCGCCGCCATCTGCGCGTACTGCTCCACGCTCAAGGGCCGCCAGAAGCTGCGGTCTACACAGACCGTGCGCATCAGCGGGTGCTGGCTCAGTGCCGTCAGCCCCTTGCGAGAGAGCACGCTGGGGTCGTATGCACCGTCCCATACCAGCCCATCCCAGCCAGGATAGGACCAGGTCGACACCCCCATGCGCAGCTGGGGCGGCATGGCCTGCGCCAGTGCCAGCAGGGCTTCGGACGGCACAACCGCCTGCACGCCCCTGGACTTGCGCACAGACTGCGCGGCAGGCGTGGTGGAGGGCGGTGGCGCATCTGCGCCAAACAGATCGTCTTGCATAGATGATGAAATTTTGAGCGATTTTGGCCTCCAGGGCAGATCCTGCCTGCGCGAACAGCTATCAAATGTGAGGATATGTTTTTGTCTATGGGCACGGCTGCGGTCTATGGCAAACTTGCGCGCTTTCGGAGCTACAGCGCCAAGGGGCGCGCAACGCATGCAAAAAATCATTGGGCAGATTGCCGCAGAGATCAAAGTCAGTGCGCAGCAGGTGACAGCTGCCGTGGAATTGCTGGACGGCGGAGCCACCGTCCCTTTCATCGCCCGTTACCGTAAGGAAGTCACAGGCGGGCTGGACGACGTGCAGCTGCGCGAGCTGGAAGCGCGTCTTGCCTATCTGCGCGAGCTGGAAGACCGCCGTGGTGCCGTGCTCAAGGCCATTGACGAGCAAGGCAAGCTCACGGACGCGCTGCGTCTGGCCATTGCCAATGCGCCCACCAAGCAGGAGCTGGAAGACATCTACCTGCCATTCAAGCAAAAGCGTCGCACCAAAGGGCAGATTGCCAAAGAGTTCGGCATTGAGCCCCTGGCCGACAAGCTGTTTGCCGACCCGACGCTGGACCCGCACGAAGAGGCGAAGGCTTTCTGCAAGCCTGCCACTACGCTGGATGACGGCAAGCCCGGCCCAGACTTTTCCACCACTTTTGCCGTGCTGGACGGTGTGCGCGACATCCTTTCTGAACGCTGGGCAGAAGATGCCACCCTGGTGCAGAAGCTGCGTGAATGGCTGTGGCAGGAAGGCCTGCTACGCTCACGCAAGGTGGACGGCAAGGACGAAAACGACGCTGAAGTCTCAAAGTTCCGCGACTATTTTGATTACGAAGAACCCATCTGCCGCGTGCCATCGCACCGGGCGCTGGCTGTGTTCCGTGGCCGTGCGCAGGAGATTCTGGAAGTCAAGCTGGCGCAACCTGAAGAACCGGTGGTGGGTCAACCCAGCCTGACCGAAGGCCGTATTGCTCTGCATCTGGGCTGGAGCCACGCCAAGCGCCCCGCAGACGATCTGATTCGCAAATGCATTGCCTGGACCTGGCGCGTCAAGCTCAGCCTCTCGACGGAGCGTGACCTGTTCAGCCGCCTGCGTGAAGATGCCGAGCAGGTGGCCATCAAGGTGTTTGGCGACAACCTGCGCGACCTGCTGCTGGCCGCACCTGCAGGTGCGCGTACCGTGATGGGTCTGGACCCCGGAATCCGCACCGGCGTGAAAGTGGCTGTGGTGGACAGCACCGGCAAGCTGGTGGATACCGCCACGGTCTATCCCCACGAGCCCCGCAAGGACTGGGATGGCTCGCTGGCGGTGCTGGCCCGTCTGGTGGAAAAGCATGGCGTGAACCTGATTGCCATTGGCAACGGCACGGCCAGCCGCGAAACCGACAAGCTGGCCGCTGACCTGATCAAGCTGGCTGCCAAGGTGGACAAGCAGCTGGAAAAAGTGGTGGTGAGCGAAGCCGGGGCATCGGTCTACTCGGCCAGCGAATTTGCCTCGCAGGAGCTGCCGGATGTGGATGTGAGCCTGCGAGGTGCGGTCTCGATTGCCCGCCGCCTGCAGGACCCGCTGGCAGAGCTGGTCAAGATTGACCCCAAGAGCATTGGCGTGGGCCAGTACCAGCACGATGTCAACCAGAGCGAGCTGGCACGCAAGCTGGATGCGGTGGTGGAAGACTGCGTGAACTCCGTGGGCGTAGACCTGAACACGGCTTCTGTGCCGCTGCTCACCCGCGTGTCGGGCCTGAGCGGCTCGGTGGCCAAGTCGGTGGTGCGCTGGCGTGATGCGAACGGTTCGTTCCGCAACCGCAAGCAGCTTATGGAAGTCTCTGGCCTGGGCGCCAAGACGTTTGAGCAGGCTGCAGGCTTTTTGCGCATTCGTGGAGGTGACAACCCACTGGATATGACCGGCGTTCACCCTGAAACCTACCCCGTGGTGGAGCAGATCATTGTGGCCACCGGCAAGCCTGTGGACCAGATCATGGGCCGTCCCGAAGTGCTCAAGCCCCTGAAGCCAGAGCTGTTTGCCAACGAGCAGTTCGGCCCCATCACGGTCAAGGACATTCTGAGTGAGCTGGAAAAGCCCGGACGTGACCCACGCCCTGACTTTGTTGTGGCCCGCTTTAACGATGGCGTGGAAGACATCAAGGACCTCAAGGAAGGCATGATTCTGGAAGGCACCGTGAGCAACGTGGCGCAGTTTGGCGCCTTTGTGGACCTCGGTGTGCACCAGGACGGTCTGGTGCACGTGAGCCAGATGAGCCACAAGTTTGTGGAAGACGCGCGCGAAGTGGTCAAGACCGGCCAGATTGTGAAAGTGAAGGTGCTGGAAGTGGACGTGGCCCGCAACCGCATCAGCCTGACCATGAAGCTGGACGCCGCCCCTGCACGCCGCGATGGCCCACGCGACAACCGCTTTGAAGCTGCAAGCCGCAACCAGCAGGGCCGTGGCGGCTACGCCCAGCCCCAGCGCAGAAACGATGCCCAGCCACAAAGTGCCATGGCATCGGCCTTTGCCAAGTTGCAAGGGCTGAAGAAATAGGGCTTGGGCCTTGGCTGCAAAGAGCTGCTTCGGCAGCTCTTTTTTATTGCTGCAGAGGCGGTAAAAGCGATGGTTTACGGCCTGGATTTGCTCAAAATTCATAGCTGCCAGCGCTTGATTGACGGACGCCACATTCTGAAAACACTCATAAATCAGGCAAGGGATGACGTATAAGCCTGACAGCCTGCAGCTGCATGGCATCTACGCGACCTGTGCCAGCCATGCACTGACGGCGACAGTGGCGCAGGAAGCAACCCAGGGCTGGGGCGATGTGCAGTGGCTGGTGGTTTCCGTCTTTCATGCCCAGCCACAGCCCATGGTGCGCCAGCTGCTGCGCCGCGTGCGCCGCCGCTACCCCCACACACAGATCATTCTGGCTCTGTGGAATGCTGGCCCGGATGTACTCACCGAAGAAAGCCTGGCGCGCATGGGTGCTGCCAGCGTAGTCACCAGCCTGCAGCAGCTGGTATCGCCCGAGCAGGGCCAGCAAGGCTACATGCCAGACAGCGATGCCGAACGCGTGCAAGCCCTGCAGCGCAGCGGGTTGCGCTCTCCCAGTCTGCTGCCTGCGTACAAGGAAGCGGTGCTCAAGGCCGCCAATGCCTTTCATGTGAAAGATGCACAGGTGTCGTTGGTCGATCACGAATGGGTGCATACCCCCGGCAGTCTGCTGGCGCATGACCATGCGCCCGATGAACTGCCCGGCCTGGCACGCGATATATCCATTTGTTCCTATGTGGTTCATGATGGCGAAGCGCTGGTTGTGGAAGACGTGGCACGCGATCCACGCTTTGCCGATAACCCGGCCCTGCAGGAGGCCGAGGTCAAGTTCTATGCCGGTGTACCGCTGCGCAACAGGCAGGGCGATGTACTGGGTACGCTGTGCATCATGGATGAAGCCCCTCGGCAAATGGCTGAAGGGGAAATGGATGTCCTGCAGGAAATGGCCAAGGAGCTGGAGGAGGCATTGCGCATAGCCTCGCAGGACAAAGGCAGCACGGCCAACCCATGAAACCACGGCACTGCAGCTCGTGCATCAAGCACTTGTTGCCATATTTTTGATTCCCCGCTTTTCATGGAGGAGCAGACGCAGCGCCTGGCAGAGCAGGTGGCACAGTTCAACCTGGGAGCACGCCAGAACGTGATGTAAGACGGCTATAGCGCTGCGGCATACGCGGCGCTTCTAAAAGCAGAGCTGCCTGCGCTTATGTATTCTTGATTTCAAAGTTGTAATGCTTTGAAATCCAGTAAATACAAGCGCAGGCAGCTCTTTTTTATGTAGCTTCAGAAGAAAAAATGCGCTGTTTCCAGCGCATTTTTTAGGTGCTTTGTGCTTTGTGCTTTGTGCTTTCAGCCCATTAATTTCCGCTGGAGAAAGCATCACTATTGCTCGACCTGCGCATGCAGCCTGCAATATTGTTGTTCCAGTTGTAGCCATCCGGCGCGCACTTCCAGAAGGTGGCAGGTCCTTCCAGCATGCAGACCGGGCGCGACAGGAAGTGCGCCTCGCTGCAGCTGCGCACCTGAACGGCAGGCTGTGGAGCAGGGGCTGGCGCAGCTGGAGGAGGGCTACTGCGTTGCGCCGCCTCACGTTCCCGGCGCTCTCTGGCTTCTGCTTCACGTTTGGCCTTTTCAGCCTCACGCTTGGCGCGCAGCTCTGCATCGCGCTTGGCCTTGGCTTGCGCCTCTGCCTTGGCTTTGGCTTCATCCTCTGGCGATGTGCTGGGGACGCCTGCAGCTGGGGGAAGTCCAGCCGTGTCAGGCTGGGGTGCTGGCTCAGATGCAGGAGCAGGCGCTGGCAAAGACTGCGGAGGAACGGAACCTGTAGAGGAGGTGGCCTTGTCTGCCTTGTCAGACTTGCCATCAGCACTACCCATCAGGTAATACGCAGCACCGCCAGCTGCCAGCAGCAGCACCAGAACGCCTGCAATGATGTAGCGCCACATATTGCCCGGAGGAGGCGGAGGCGGAGGTGGTGTAGTGCCAGACTGGCCACCACCCGTCGCGGGCTGGGTCTTCAAGCTGGTATCCAGAGGCGCTGAGT
>ERZ1034913.1503-NODE-1503-length-13961-cov-7.617072_pt1 | contig 13961 bp, 9 predicted proteins | sample MGYA00520697_ERZ1034913 | MGnify/ENA primary metagenome ERZ1034913 (study PRJEB33766, sample SAMN09781786) | gut metagenome | biome: gut microbiome | host: Homo sapiens | place: Madagascar | study: EMG produced TPA metagenomics assembly of the PRJNA485056 data...
TCCATCCCCATGGAGAGGATGCTGCGCACATGGTCATCGTCCAGTGCGTAGTAAACGGTCTTTCCGTCCCGGCGGAACCGCACGAGCTTCGAGTCCTTCAGCACCCGGAGCTGGTGGCTCACCGCAGACTGGCTCAGCTGCACCGCATTCGCAAGGTCCTGCACACACAGCTCGCTGTCGTGGAGCGCATACAGGATCTTGATGCGGGAGGAGTCGCCGAACACCCGGAACAGGTCGGCCAGCTCATACAGCACTTCGTCGTCCGGCATCACGAGAGGCCCCGGCTGCGCGGCGGGCAGAGCGTCTTTGGGGTCGTTCATGGCAGTCTCTCCTTTCGCGGCACATTCATGTGAACGTTTGTTCATGTGTTCATAGTATCACGCAGAAGAGGCCCTGTCAAGGCTTTTTGCAAAGATTTTGAGCAGAACCTCAAAATTGTAAAAAAATACCCCAATACGCAAGAAAACTGCGATTTCAATCTGCAAAGAGGGTGCGTTTTGAGCGCGGAAAAATGGACGTGCCCGGTGAGGGGGAAGTCCGGCACCGCCTCCCCCATTTTGCCCTATCATAACGCGTTTTGGGCTGACAGGAAAGAGGAAAATGCAGAAATCCACCCAAAACAGGTGCATCGACGCGGAAAATGTGGTATCCTATCAGGAGATCGGAAATTTACTGCCGCAAGGCGATTCAAGAAAGGAAGTTTTTTATGTTGACTGTTGGTATTCACGGCGAGCAGAGCCAGCTCGTGACGAACGAAAACACCGCAAAGACCATGGGCAGCGGCACACTGGACGTGTTCGCAACGCCCGCACTGGTGGCACTGGCCGAAAAGACCTGCTGGATGAGCGTCGCGTCCGAGCTGGACGAGGGCTGCGGCTCGGTGGGCACGAAGCTGGAGCTGGAGCACACCGCCCCCACCCCCGTGGGCATGACCGTGACCTGCGAGAGCGAGCTGACCGCCGTGGAAGGCCGGAAGCTGGTGTTCAAGGTCTCGCTGCACGACGAAAAAGGCCCCGTGGGCGGCGGCGTGCATGAGCGTTTCGTCGTCAATGACGCGAAGTTCGCGGCGAAGGCGGAGAGCAAGAAGGGGTGAACCCTCTCAGTCACCTTCGGTGCCAGCTCTCCCAAAGGGAGAGCCACTGGCGAGTTGGTAGCGGTCGTGCTGGACGAGCAAAGTTTTTTGCAATCGGGAACGGTCGGGCTCCGCTGTCTCGATTCACGGCTGCAATACAAATGCCGCTGCCAATGAGAGCAGGGCCCGGCACTTTGCGCCCCATTGGACCCAAGCGAACAGCAGGGCTGGCCCGGCCTGCCAATGCCTCGCCCTTCGGGAGAGGTGGCAGTGCGCAGCACTGACGGAGAGGGTCCGTCCCGCAGCCGCTTCACGTTTTCCGGGCCTTGCCCTCCCTTGCGTGGGGACGGAGCGGTTCTTCCAACCGCAGCGGCGGTTCATCCTCCGCCATCACCTGTTCTTCGGCCCGCTGCTGGGCCTCGTGGAGGAGGCGGGCGGCCTGTTCGCTGGCGCGGAACAGTTCAAAGTACAGCGCTTTATAATCCGGCGCGGCAAACACCCCCTTCCCTGTCTGGTTGGGGATAGTCTGCCCCGCGCTGAGGCAAAAAATCAAAAGAGGAATCAGATCTTATGAAAAAAGTCAATCTTTCGTGGGCGGGCGCCGTGCTGGTGTTCGCTCTGCTGCTGTGGTGCACGGCGGCAACCCCCGGCACCATTGCCGACCCGTCTACCTACACCTGCGCCGTGTACAGCACGGCGCTCTCCCTGCTGCCGCCGGTGGTGGCCATCGTGCTGGCACTGAACACCAAGGAGGTCTACACCTCGCTGCTGGTGGGCATCGCGACGGGTGCGCTGCTCTTTGCCAACGGCAACCTGGAACTGGCCCTGAACACCCTGTTCTTCAACGAAGACGGCGGCATGGTCGCCAAGCTGTCCGACTCCAGCAACGTGGGCATCTTGGTCTTTCTGGTCATGCTGGGCATCCTGGTGGCCCTGATGAACAAGGCGGGCGGCAGCGCGGCCTTTGGCCGCTGGGCGTCCACCCACATCCACACCCGCGCGGGGGCGCAGTTCATGACCCTTGTTCTGGGTGTGCTCATCTTTGTGGACGACTACTTCAACTGCCTGACCGTGGGCTCCGTCATGCGGCCTGTGACCGACCGGCAGAAGGTCTCCCGCGCAAAGCTGGCCTACCTCATCGACGCCACGGCGGCCCCGGTCTGCATCATCGCGCCGGTGTCCAGCTGGGCGGCGGCCGTCACCTCCTCGGTGCCGGAAGGTTCGGGCATCAACGGCTTTACCATGTTCCTGCGCACCATTCCGTATAACTACTACGCCCTGCTGACCCTCATCATGATCCTCTTCCTCATCTTCACGGGCACCGACTACGGCCCCATGAAGCTCAACGAGGACAACGCGCTGAAGGGCGACCTCTTCACCACCGAAGACCGCCCCTACGGCGACGATGTGGACGACGGCACCGCAGCCTGCGGCCATGTCATCGACCTGATTTTGCCGGTGCTGGTGCTCATTGCGGCCTGCATCTTCGGCCTCATCTACACCGGCGGCTTCTTTGAAGGCGTGGACTTCATCACCGCCTTCTCCGACTGCAACGCCTCGGCGGGCCTGGTGCTGGGCAGCAGCATCGCGCTGCTGTTCACCTTCGTGTTCTACCGGGTGCGCGGCGTGATGACCTTTCAGGACTTCGCGGCCTGCATCCCGGAGGGCTTCAAGGCCATGGTCAGCCCCATGCTCATCCTGACGCTGGCGTGGACCCTTTCCGGCATGACCAACCTGCTGGGTGCCAAGTATTACGTGGCCAACCTGCTCAACGGCTCGGCGGCTGCGCTGCAATATCTGCTGCCGACCATCATCTTTCTGGTGGCGGTGTTCCTGGCCTTTGCCACCGGCACGTCCTGGGGCACCTTCTCCATCCTCATCCCCATCGTCTGCCATGCGTTCCCGCAGGGGGAGATGCTGGTCATCTCCATTGCGGCCTGCCTGTCCGGCGCAGTGTGCGGCGACCACTGCTCCCCCATCTCGGACACCTCCATCATGGCGTCCGCCGGTGCCCATTGCAGCCATGTGAACCATGTGTCCACCCAGCTGCCCTATGCCATCACGGCGGCGGCCATCTCAGCGGTGTGCTATGTCGTCACCGGCCTGAGCCAGATGTTCCTGGGCAGCAGCGCCAGCCTGCTCACCTCGCTGGTGCTGCTGGCCGTGGCCATCGTGCTGGAGCTGGTGGTTCTGAACGTCATCCGGCTGCGAACGGCCAAAGCAGACTGACCCAACCGGCGTTTTTGGCCCTGTCAAGGGGGCAAAAATCGTCATTCACGCAGTTTTCAGGGTGTTTCACGCGGCTTTGCTTTCCTTCCGGTTGTTTTTATGGTATGATGGATTCAGAAACGAACGACAGTGCGGCCTTTGGCAGAAAAGGAGGACGACCCCGATGAAAAAACGCATTCTCAGCCTGATCCTGGCACTGAGCATGGTGCTCTCCGTGCTCCCCCTGGGGGCCTTTGCAGCAGACCCCCTCCCAAAGCTCGTCATGAAGAACGGTCTGCCGGACACCGCCAATATGACCGCAACAAAAAACCCTAATGGTGATGATGTGTATATCGGCCACAACTGGGGTTATAATGCCACTACCAAGACACTGATTTTGACGGATGGAGCGTTTGATTTCAGCTCCACCCATCCCCAAGGCAAGACCCAAGGAACATCGACCACAAAGCCTGTGGCGTGTGCGATTCAGATTGAAGTGGGTGCGGAAATTACCGGCGGCATCTTTGAGAAAGAAGTGACAAACAAAGACGGAGGAACAATCTCTGGTGGTGCCTTTGAAGGAAACGTGACAAACTACAACGGAACGATCTCTGACGGCACCTTCAATGCAACAGTGACAAACAACGACAGAGGAAAAATCACTGACGGCACCTTCAATGGAGAAGTGACCAACAACGTCGGAACGATCTCTGGTGGTACCTTCCAGAACGGGTGCAAGGTGACAAACAACAGCACCATCAGCGATGGCACCTTCCAGAATGGGGGTCGTGTGACAAACTACGGCACCATCAGCGACGGTACCTTCCAGAACACGTACAGTGTGGAAAACCACGGCACCATCAGCGACGGCACCTTTGAGGGAATCGTGGAAAACAACAACACCATCAGTGGTGGTACCTTCCAGAGCACGAGCAATGTGACAAACGAAGGCACCATCAATGGCAACGGCATCTTCGCGGGTATTGTGACAAACAACAGATTCATCAGCGGTGGTACCTTCCAGAGCACGAGCAATGTGATAAACGCAAACGACGGCACCATCAGCGACGGCACCTTCGCGGGCAGAGTGATAAACAACAGCCTCATCAGCGGTGGTGCCTTCCAGAACACGTGCAGTGTGACAAACTACGGCACTATCAAGGGCAACGGCACCTTCAATGGAGAAGTGTCAAACAACGCCGCCACCGCCACCATAGAGAGCGGCACCTTCAATGGAAAAGTGTCAAACAACCAAGGAGGAAAAATCACTAACGGCACCTTTGAGCAAGAAGTGATAAACAACGCCGGAGGAGAAATCTCTGGTGGAATCTTTAAGAGAACAGTGTTAAACGGCAACGGAATAATCACCGGCGGCACCTTCGCGGCGGGCCTGTCTAGGAACGACGGCAGCGTGACTGGCGGCGTGTTCAACGGCAAGACGGGGCTGACCACCAAAGCCCACCAAGTCACCGTAACGAATGGCAGTGTGAGCCAAGTGAACGGCGTAGACCCGCGGAACGCGGATGGAACGACTGGCACGGCATGGGATCTCTACGCCTACAAAGGCACCACCGTAATCATCACCGCCGACACCGAAATCTTCAGCCTGAACGGCTACCCCATCAGCGGGGCCTACAACAGCAGCTACCCCTATACAAACAACAAGAAGATTGTGAAATTCACCATGCCGTACAACAAGAACGTGGTGCTCAGCACCGGCGAACTCGTCATGGCGGGCGGCTACCCAATCGGCTCCAACAACGGCGCAAACAACTACAATGGCAAAGGCTGGGCGTACAGTGCAGGAAACCTGTCGGACCCGACAGACACCGGCACACTGCATCTGTGGAGTGGAACGTTTGATTTCAATTTCGCCGATCCCACTACCAAGATAACACGGACCGATTCGGCTGTGGCGTGTGAGATTCAATCGTCCGCGACAATTACCGGCGGAATCTTCGAGAAAAAAGTGACAAACAACGCCGGAGGAACAATCTATGGTGGAACCTTTAAGGGAACAGTGTTAAACGGCAGCGGAGTGATCTTTGGCGGCACCTTCGCGGCGGGCCTTTCTGAGGAACAAGGCATCATATTCGGCGGCGTATTCAACGGCAAGACGGGGCTGGCCAATGATGCTCTCCGCGTCACCGTAACGAATGGCAGTGTGCTCAAGGTGAACGGCGAAGACCCGCTGAAGGTGGATGAAACGACGGGAGCCGTGACGATCGAAACGGCATGGAACCTCTACTCCTACGAAGGCACCACCGTGACCATCACCGCCGACACCGACATCTTCAGCCTGAACGGCAAGTCCATCGGCGATGGCAACTGCAAGAGCAGCTACGACGGCAACAAAAACACCGTGAAATTCACCATGCCGGGCGAGAATGTGGTGCTGAACCGCACGGCTGAACTGACAGTTGTGGACGGCGAAATCGAAAGCGGTGAGACGGCCGAAGGCAGCGGTCGTGTGCGCATCGGCGGCAAGGTGGAAGTGACCACGAAGGATAAGACCCAAGACTTTGTGGGCTGGACCATCGCGCCGGAAGGCATCGAACTTCGGCACGATGACGGTAGCGCAGTGGACCTGACCAGCGAACGGACGTTCTCTTTCATGATGCCCGATGTCTCCGGCGGCAAGCTGACCCTGACGGCAAACTATCAGCCTTTCCGTACCAGCCTGCTGATGAATGCAGACGGCACGGTGAATCTGGAGCATGTGAACCACGAGACCTACGATGGAAACGAAACCTGCAAGGGTGACGGATGGAATGTCTTCAACAGAGGAACCCTGATTCTGGAGAAGGGGACCTACGACTTCCGGTATACGGCCCCAACGGAAAAGACCGGCACCCTCGAAGCCGTGACCTGCGGAGTCCAGAACAAAGGCGGCACCATCGAGAACGGCGTGTTCCGGAACTTGGTGCTCAATGAGGACGGCGGCACCATCACCGGCGGCACCTTCGCGGTGGGCCTGTTTGAGATGCCCGGCACGACCAGCGGCACCGTGACCGGCGGCGTGTTCAACGGCAAGACGGGGCTGACCAATGCCCACCACGTCACCGTAACGGATGGCAGTCTGCTCAAGGTGAACGGCGAAGACCCGCTGAAGGTGGATGAAACGACGGGAGCCGTGACGACCGGCACGGCATGGGACCTCTACGCCTACGCAGGCACCACCGTGACCATCACCGCCGACACTGACATTTTCAGCCTGAACGGCCAGCCCATCGGCGATGGCAACTGCAACAGCAGCTACGGCAGCGACAAGAAGACCGTGACCTTTACCATGCCGGACAAAGACGTGGTGCTGAACGAGGAGATCAACTACGGCGACCTCGTCATGGAGAACGGCTACCCGGTCGGCTCCAACGGCGGCAAAGACCCCTGCAAGGGCGACGGCTGGCAGTACATTAAAAATGACCCGACCAATGGCGACATGCTGCTTCTGACGGGCAGCAACCAGACCGGCGGGCTGTACGATTTCAGCACCATCGGAGATGGTTCGGCGGTGGAGTGCAACGTCTTTGTGGGCAAGCCGACGGCCATCACGGGCGGCGAGTTCAACGGCAAAGTGATCAACAACAGCGGCATTCTGGGCGGCACCTTCCACGGCGAGGTCGACAATATGGGACCGGGCCGCATTGAGAATGGCACCTTCCACGGCGCTGTCGAGAACAACGGCATCATCGAGAAGGGCACCTTTGAAGGAACAGTGGAAAACAACACCAACGGAACGATCTCTGGCGGTACCTTCGCGGGCAGTGTGAGCAACAACGGCGGCACCGTGAACGGCGGCATATTCAACGGCAACACAGGTTTGGACGGGGTAACAGGTCTCCACTCCATCACCTGGGATGCGGCCTCCTCCAATGCCAAGATCGAGAAAGTCAACGGTGTGTCTGCGGATTGGAAGCCCTACGTCGTGACCAGCAATGCCACGACGAAGGAAGTGACCATCACTGCCGACACCGAGATTTTCAGTCTGAACGGCCAGCCCATCGCAGAAAGCAGCTACGGCGTCGACAAGAAGACCGTGACCTTTACCATGCCGGACGATGACGTGGTGCTGAACGGCGAGCTCATCACCAAGCCGGAACCCGAACCCGAACCGAAACCGGAACCGAAACCCGAACCGGAACCGGAACCCGAACCGAAACCGGAACCCAAACCGGAACCCAAACCGGAACCTGAACCCACCACCTACACCGTGACCGTCATCGGCGGCACGATCGACGGCAAGACGTCTGTTTCCGCCAAGGAGAACGACACCCTGACCGTGGTGCTGGACCAGAACGACATTCCGGACGGCATGACGTTTGATATGTGGAGCATTTCGTCGAGCAAGCTCAGCGGCGATATCAACGTCGATTACCGGGCCGAGGCCATGACCTTCCAGATGCCTGCCGAGGATGTGACCATCCGGGCGCAGTACCGCTCGGCGGAGATCATCGAGGACGCAGCGCCCTCTCCGCTGGCAACGGCGGCGACCATCGCGGTGGGCGGCGCAGCCGCAGGCATCGTGGTGTGGCAGGGCGTGAGCCTGGGCGTAGACCTCTACCTCGCCAATGCGCTGCCCCAGGGTGTGCCGGTGCCGACCGACCGCCGTGCGCTGGCGCTGCTCCTGTGGGAGACCGCAGGCAAACCGGAGGTGGCTCTGCCCACCCTTTACGGCGATATCCCCGCCGAAGAGATCGAGCTGCAAAAGGCCACCCGCTGGGCGGTCCAGAACGGCCTGATGGACGCGGCCGACAAGAAGGATGCGTCCTTCTTTGACCCGGACCATTATGTCACCAAGATGGACGTCTTCGGCGCATGGCTCCGGCTCAAAAAGCTCCTCGGCACGACCTGAACATCCCCGACGCAGTGAGCGTCCCCCCTTAACGCAAAGGACCTCCCGGCCTGCATGGGCTGGGGGGCCCTTTGTTTCAAAACGGAAAAATTCCGTTGCTTCTGGGGAAAAACATGGTATACTAAAGGAAATTGAGCGATCGGAAGGAGCCGCACCATGCTGGAAAAAGCATTCAACGACGTTTACACAAAATTCAAGCTGCACTTCTATCAGAACGTGTTTCAGCGCTTTGCCACCCGCGAGGCGACCCTGACCACGGTGGAGTCCTTCTGCATGGAGGGCATCATGGCCATGGGCGAGCCCACCATTGCGGAGTTCTCGCGGATGATGAAGATCTCTACCCCCAACGCGGCGTATAAGATCGGCAGCCTGATGCGCAAGGGCTACGTGGAAAAGATCCAGTCCGCCAAGGACCGGCGCGAGTACCACCTGCGCCCCACCCAGAAGTATTTCGAGTATTACAACATCAGCTATTCCTACCTGCACACCGTGGTCGAGCGTGTGCGGGAGCGCTTCCCCGCTGAGGACGTGGACAAAATGGAACAGATGCTCACCATCATCAGCGAGGAGCTGATGCCGGAGCTGGATCTGAAATCAAAGACGGAGGACGAATAAGCGCCGTTTCATCCCGTTGGAGTAAAACGGCCGGGGCAATTGCAATCCGTGCGCCGGAATGATACAATAGGAGCCAGCGAGAACCGCCGCCGGACGTTTTTCCGGCAAGTGCAAGAAAGAAGGCTTTTATCATGAGTATGAATACAGTCCCTGAGCGTCTGGCTGCGCTGCGCGCCGCCATGGACGCCAATGGCGTGGACCTCTACCTCATCCCGGTGGGCGACCCGCACTCCAGCGAGTATCTGCCCGACCACTACACCTCCCTGACCTATTTCTCCGGCTTCCACGGCGAGAACTCGAACTTCGTCGTGACCAGAGACAAGAGCGCCCTGTGGGCCGACGGCCGCTATTTTGTGCAGGCCGAAAAGGAGATCGCGGGCACCGAGATCGAGCTGGAACGGATGGGCGAGCCGGGTGTGCCCACCGTGGAGCAGTATTGCGCCGATGCCCTGCCGGAAGGCGGTGTGCTGGGCCTGTGCGGCCTGACCGCTTCCTGCCAGCTGGTGCGCAGCGTACAGAAAGCGCTGGACGCCAAGCACGGCACCATCAAGACCCTGAATCTGGAAGATGAGCTGTGGACCGAGGGCCGCCCTGCCCTGCCGGAGACCCCGGCCTGGCTCCTGAGCAAGGAGTATGCGGGCTTTGCCCCCGCCGAGAAGCTGGAGCAGCTGCGGGCCAGGCTCAAGGAGCTGGGCTGCACGGCCCAGCTGGTGGGCAAGCTGGACAACCTGGCCTGGCTGCTGAACCTCCGCGCGATGGACATCCAGTGCACTCCCTACGCCATGGCCTACTGCTATGTGACCGGGGACCGTGCCGTCCTCTTCATCAACACCCGTCGTCTGGGTGCGGAGGCCGCTGCCGAGCTGAAGGAGAACGGCGTCGAGATCGCCGAATATGACGACATCCTCACCTTCCTGGCCGCAGAGACCGAGGCCCAGACCGTTCTGGCCGATCCGGCTTCCGTCAACTATGCGGTCTACGAGACGCTGAACAACAACCCGGCCCTGACCGTCAAGGACGAGGCCGACCCGCTGCTGCCGATGAAGGGCGTGAAGAACGAGACCGAGCTGAACCACGACCGTGAGGCTCATCTGCGCGATGCCGTGGCCATGGTGCGGTTCCAGAAGGAGCTGGAAGAGCGTCTGGCCGCAGGCGAAGAGCTGACGGAGCTGACCGTGGACGAGATCCTCCACAAGTACCGCTCGGCACAGGACAAGTTCATCGTGGAGAGCTTCGGCACCATTGCAGCCTACGGCGGCAACGCGGCCATGATGCACTACCACGCCACCGAGGAAGACCACGCCAAGCTCGAAAAGAAGGGCTTTTTGCTGGTGGACAGCGGCGCGACCTACATGGACGGCACCACCGACATCACCCGCACCTACCCGCTGGGCGAGCTGACCGAGGACGAGAAGCGGTTCTACACCTGGACGCTGCAGTGCCATATCGACATTGCCAAGGCCGTCTGGCTGGACTACTGCGACGGCCACATGCTGGATACCATCGCCCGTGAGCCTCTGTGGCAGCACCTCATCAATTACCGCTGCGGCACCGGCCACAGCGTCAGCTTCGTGGGCAATGTCCACGAAGGCCCCCACGCTCTGAACGGCCGCAACACCACCGTGTTCCAGCCGGGCATGATCGTCACCGACGAGCCGGGCGTCTACGAGAGCGGCGTCGTCGGCATCCGCATCGAGAACGAGCTGGAGTGCTACCACAAGGCCGACAACCAGTACGGCACCTTCCTGGCCTTCCGCCCGCTGACCTTTGTGCCCATCGCCACCTCGCCTGTGGTGCCCGGCATCCTGACCAAGGACGAGATCGAGTGGCTGAACGCCTACCACCGCGAGGTCTTCACCAAGCTCGCTCCCCGCCTGACCGAGGAGGAGCGCGACTGGCTGGCCAAGAAGTGCGCCGCCATCGGAGCGTAACCTCTCATAACGAAAATCGAGAGGCCATCGGCCTCTCGATTTTTGTTATCATTCCTGTTCCGGTTTGTGCTCTTTCCAGTAGGCTTTTGCCTCATCAATGGCCTTTTTGAACGGGCCGGAGGGGTAGGTGCTCTCGGCAATGTCCACCAGGAATTTATACAGCTGGGGGCGCACCTCTTCATACATGCCCAGGCGGGTGTAGAGGTCTTTGTAATAGCGGAACACCTGCAGCTTGTTCTGCACCACGGTGGATACGTGGACCTGGGTGTGGCAGATGCTCTGCGGATTCTGGACGTAGTAATAACCGGCCTTGCCGATGGAAACGAAGGTTTCGGCGTACTGGATATACCGCAGGTTGAAGACGAGGTCTTCGGCCCAGTGCATCTCGCTGACGAACTGGATGTCGTTCCGGGTCAGGAGGTCGCGGCGGTAGAGCTTGTTCCAGAGCACACTGTAAAAATAGGAGGCGGGCTTGTCCATCAGGCGGAGGGCGAAGGTGTCCTTGTCATAAACGCCTGCGGGCAGAAAGCCGTACTCCCGCATCTCCGGGGGCCGGGCGACGCTCATGACGCCCAGCTCGTCCTGGATCTTATCGAGCACCTGTTCGGGCTTGGAAGCGCCCGCCGGGATGACCATCTTGTAGGGTGCGATGACGAGGTCGGCGGTGTGCTCCTCGGCCGCGGCCACGAGAGCGGCTGTGAAGTCCGGGTCAAGATAGTCGTCGCTGTCCACGAACTGCACATACTTGCCGCCGGCCAGCTTCAGGCCCAGGTTGCGGGTGTCCGCTACGCCGGAGTTTTCCTTGTCCACCAGCACGATGCGGGGGTCTTTGGCGCGGAACTCTTCGCAGACGGGCAGGCTCTGGTCCTTGGAACCGTCGTTCAGGATGATGATCTCGATGTTGGAATAGGTCTGTGCGCAGATGCTGCCCACGCAGCGGGCCAGATGGTTCTGGGCGTTGTACACGGGCAGGATGATGCTGACAAGGGGCTGATTCATGGCGGCGTCTCCTTTTCTGATTTTATAGTAACTATACTCCCGTGCGGCGCAAAATGCAAGCGCCCGGAAGGCCGGGCAGGAGGAAGGAATTAAAAAAATGATCTTTCACATTGCGGTCTGCAGCCCGGATGCGGTGCTGCGGGGGCGGGTGCAGAGGCACTGCCTTGAATATTATGCCCGCCGGGCCGACGCCTGCATCGTGGAACAGCTGGAGGATGCGGGGGCACTGCTCCGGAAAGAGGATGCGGGCAGCCGGTTTGAGCTGTATCTCATCGAGCTGACAGCGGCAAACCCGGCGGCAGGTCTGCAGGCGGCGGCACAGCTGCGGCAGCGCGGAGTGCGGGCACCGCTGGCCTTTCTGGCCCACACGCCTGCCTACGCCTACGAGGCGTTCCGGGTGGATGCGATGCAGTATTTGCAGATCCCCTTCCGGCCCGAACAGCTCACCGCCCTGCTGGACCGCGCTACCGAGCCGGAGTACGGCCCCGTCATCCCGGTGACGACGTCGACCGGCCTGCGGGCTCTCCCCTTTGCGGACATCGAGTATCTGGAATGCACCCACCATGTGGTGCATTTCCACCTTGCCAGCGGCGAGGATGTGGCCTCGCTCTCGCTGCGGGTGCCCTTCTCCGAAGTGGCAAAGCCGCTGCTGGCCGACCGGCGCTTTTTGCAGCCTCACCGCTCCTATGTGGTCAACCTGGCGGCGGCATCGCAGCTGTCCGTGGGGGAGCTGTGGATGCGCAGCGGTGCCCGCGTCCCCATCCCCCGCGGCCGTGAAGCCGCCGTGAGGGCAGCATTCCGGAAGTTTTTGGAACGATAAACGATAGAAAAGAGGTCTTGTCCAACAGGCAAGGCCTCTTTTTGTCAGAACTTCAACTCCGCCCACCGGGTCAGGAACTGGTCGCTGACACGGCGGAGGGCGGGTTCATCGGCGGCGCTGGCGGCGTCGGCGATGCCGACGACGTAAAAACCTGCGTCATGGGCGGTGCGGGCCGCGTAGAGGGAATCCTCGCAGACGGCGCAGCGGTGCGGGTCGGTGCCGCCGAGGCGCTGCAAGGCTGCAAAAAAGACGTCCGGGCGGCTCTTGTGCAGGGGGCCCTGGGCTTCGATGTAGAACTCGAAGCAGTCGTCCACGCCCAGGCGGGTGAGCACTGCTTTGCACTGGTCGCTCCAGGTGTTGGAGCAGATGCACATCCGGGCACCCTCGGCCTTGAGGCGGGCCAGCAGCTCCCGCACACCGGGTTTTAGCTCCACGGTCTCGTACAGCTCGGCGATGACCGAGCGCATCACGCCGAAGTAGTCCTCCGGCCGCAGGGGCAGCGCGTACTCCCGGATGAGGTACTGCGCCCCGTCCGCCATGCCCATGCTCAGGAGCGTGGAGCGCAGGTCGGCCCTTGGGGTGCGGCCGTAGCGGCGCAGCAGCGCCAGCGGGGCGTTCTCCCACACCGCAGTCATGCTGTCGGTCAGGGTGCCGTCCATATCAAAGATCCATTGGTTGCAGTTCATGCAGTCCTCCTCACAGTCATAATTTACTAAATTATACCACGCTTTTTGTTCCAAAAACAGGGAGAAATTTTCCCGAAAATATGGTATACTTCTTGCAGGTTTGAATCGGACGACAAGGAGGCGTATTGGATGGCGCAGAACGATACCCCCAGAAAGGCACTGGTGCTTGCCGGCGGCGGGGCCCGCGGCAGCTATCAGGTGGGCGTCTGGCGTGCCCTGACCGAACTCGGCTGGAACCCGCAGATCATCACCGGCACCAGTGTGGGCAGCCTGAACGGCGCGATGTTCGCGCTGGACCTGTACGAGACCGCACGGGATATGTGGACCAGCATCCGCAGCCAGGACGTGATGGAGCTGCCGGAGGAGACCCGGAACCTGACTGAGCTGCACCAGTTCCTGCGGGACGTGGTGCGCGCGGGCGGCATGGATGTCACCCCGCTGGAAGAGATCGTGGAGCGGGTGCTGGACGAGGACGCGCTGCGCGCCTCGCCCATCCGGTTCGGGCTCGTCACGGTGGAAAAGCGGGGCCTGAAACCCCGTGAGCTGCCGCTGGAAGAGATCCCGAAAGGCAAGGTGAAGGATTACCTGCTGGCTTCGGCTGCCTGCTTCCCGGCGCTGCGGGCCAAACAGATCGACGGAGTGCAGTTTCTGGACGGCGGCTACCGCGACAACATGCCCACGGCGCTGGCCCAGAAAATGGGGGCCGAGGAGCTGGTCTGTGTCGATCTGGAAGGGGTGGGCATCACCCTGCCCAACCGCACCGGCCTGCCCACCACCA
>ERZ1034913.1504-NODE-1504-length-13939-cov-24.759507_pt1 | contig 13939 bp, 13 predicted proteins | sample MGYA00520697_ERZ1034913 | MGnify/ENA primary metagenome ERZ1034913 (study PRJEB33766, sample SAMN09781786) | gut metagenome | biome: gut microbiome | host: Homo sapiens | place: Madagascar | study: EMG produced TPA metagenomics assembly of the PRJNA485056 data...
GGGAGCACGGCATGAGCGGTTGCCCGCGCATGTTCAAAACAAATACTTTCAAAGTGTTCTCCTTTGACGGATACCTTGATACCTCACAGGTTCCGTCTTCTCGACCTTGCGGTCGGTGGTGATCCTTCGCCAATGTTGGAAGGGGTTTGTTGTCTGAAGCACCGCTCCTACCTCTCAGAGCTTTTAACCGCAGACCGCAGAGCGCGGGACTAGGATCGACATCCCGCGGTGCCTGTTTGCGTCCCGTCTTGCGACGGAACGGATTCCCAACCAACGGAGTCCGTCCGAAAACGGACTGAGGCTAGTCAACCAAGGCTTGTTGCCAAGCCTCTGACTTTAGTCAGGGGTAGTTGACGTTGCAACTGATTTTAGGTATTAAACTTTCTTTTTGGAAGAACGGTTAAAAAATACAACTACTATCTTTTCTGATACTATGATAACAGCAACAATACCCGTGGGCGACATCCACTGCCCGGTGGAAGCAACGCTCGGGCTTATCGGCGGAAAGTACAAGGCGCTCATTCTCTGGCGTCTCACGGACGGGACACTGCGCTTTTCTGAGCTGCAAAGGATCGTGACGGCCGCCACGCCGAAAACGCTCACCACGCAGCTCAGGGAACTTGAACGCGACGGCCTTGTCGCACGGCGCGTTTATGCCGTAGTGCCGCCCAAAGTGGAGTATTCGCTCACCGAGCGCGGCCGCAGCATCCGCCCGGTTCTGGAAGCCATGTACGCCTGGGGCGCAGACTATCTGCGCGCATCAGGCGTTGAACCCAACTGCGCCATGCAGCCGCACGAAACGGCCTGCGGGTGCTGCCACGGGAAACACTAATCCTTGACCGGTGTCTCAACGGGCGTCTTCTTCACAAGCCGCATACCGGCAATGTCGTGCCAGGCAGCGATCCACCCTTGCAAAACGACCGTGTCGTCCATCACAGCTTCAAGCCGCCAGGCGCCGTCGGGGAGTTCCGTCAGAACCTGCGTGCTGTTAAAGGGCGTTTCGCTCATGTTGCGGGCGGTTTCGGGATTGGTAAATTCAATTTCGAGCCTGATGCGGCCGCCGTTACTGTAATTAAAGTGGCGGTCCCGGATATAGCGTTCCAGAGAAAAGTCTTTGGGGCGCTCGGCCGGAAAATCGAGCACCTCGGCGTACGTTATGCGGTGCAGTGCCAGGTGCCGGACGTTGTCGTAATTCTCAAAGCGGCAGACAAGGTAGAGCCTCTGCTCCTGCTGCACAAGTCCCAGGGGCGAAACTTCGGCCTTGGACTTCTCCCCTTTCCGGTTTTCAAATGAAATCTTTAACTTTGCATCGCGGTAGAGAGCTTCACTCACCGCATCAAAGACGCGCGGCAGTATCCTCGGCCGCATCATCGGTACCGTCCCCGACACAAAGGCCACTTTTCTGAGCCACTCATGCGTGCGGCCGTTTTTTGTTTCGTTGAGCGAACTTTTAGCGGCTGCAAAAAAAGGCGACAGCGACTTTAAAAGCGGCGCCGGCAGCTGATACTGCATGTGTTCTTCAAAAAGACGGAACAAAAGCGCCTCGGCGGGCTTCAACTGATCAACTGCGAGATCGGTCTCGGGGACCTGTCTTCGGTAGCCGAAGGGCTTACTTTTGTCGTTCACGTCCACATGGAGCTGTTCGCAGTCACGGATGCTTTTTAAAAGCCGCTGCATCCGGCGCGCCTCAATCTCGATGCCGAGTTCCGAAAGATTCTGCTGAATCTGCGGACCGCTGATCCAGCGACTCGTGGGAATCTGCTTGAGAATCGAAATAATGAGCAGGGCGTCCGTGACCCCGTTTTGGTCAATATGGCGCGGCATGGCGGCCTCCTTGGAATTTGTAATTTATTCTAAGGCAGGACGCGCGTAATTTTGGAATTACTGTGTTTTCAATGCGACATGAATTGTCGTGTTTGGATGTAGGGTCCGCTATTGGAAAATCCCGGCGCGGACGCAGCACAGAGAAAAACAGAATGCCTGACATGGAGCAAGGCATCATATCCGCCGCCGGGATTTTCTCTTTTTGGCCAAAAGGCGTGTTACCGGCGAACGCAGGCTTATCTGCCGCGTTGCCGGCTACTGCTCCCCGAAAGAGCATGTGTATTCTGAACAGACGAAGAGAAAAACAGCGCTCAGCCAGAACCAAAGACTGAGCGCTGCTCTTTTCTTCGAAAGAGTAAAAATGAAAATCAGCCGAAGAAAAACTGGTTAAAGACGAGTGTCGTCACCATACCTGCAATCATCGGAATCCAGGTACGCCGCACAATCGCCATCGGAGAAACGCCGGCCGCACCGGCAACGGCAATGATCACGCCGGCAACCGGGCTCATGGCCCGAAGCATCCCGGAAGCAAACTGCATGGGCGTCACAAGCGCTTCGACCGAGCCGCCGAGGCCCGCGGCAACATCCGGCGCCAAGGCCGCAAAGGACGAGTACGCACCGACGCCGGAGCCAGTCAGGAACGTAACGATCGAGACGATCCCGGTCAGAAGTACGGTCATCGCGCCCATACCGGCGCCCACGCCCTGCGCGGAATTAATCAGGATATCGATGAGGCCCGAGGTCTTCAGGCCCGTTGCAAAGAACTCGGCGCAGATAATGAGCGCCACAATGCCGGCAAACATCTTGCCCATCGCCTGAAACATCGCCATGGCGTCTTTGAAGATCTTCTTCACGTCGCGGTAGCGGATGATTTCGATGATGACGACGCCCACCCAAACCATGAAAAGAGCGGCGATCGTATCAAGCTTCACAGATGTAACTACGAGCTTGGAAAAGATGATGAGCAGCGCAATCGGCAGCACCGGGAAAAGGGCATACCACTTGGGAACTGCCGGCACATCAGCGGCCTTGACGGTGGTCGCCTCCGCGTAAACGTCAGTGTTCTTGCGGTCGTAATAGCGCTGCACGAAGTAGTGCGCCACGCAGCAGACAATAAGCGTCGGAACCGCAAGCGGCAGCTGATACTGTACGAGATAAATAATGGGATCGAGCCCTGCGACCTTGGCGGCGAGACTCGCGGTACCCGCGGTCGGTGCAAAGGTCATGCCCGCGGAGGTCCCGATCACGGAAGCCGCGGCGGCCGGGGAAGTGCCCACGGCTTTTAAAATCGGGAAAAGCGCCACGAGAAGCAGCATCGCAAGACCGGCGGCAGACGGAATCACCGTAACGAGCAACTGACCCACGATGTAGCCGCCCGCAAGCACGAGGTACGGGGCCTTGAGTTTCGAAAGCGGTTTGACGGCCACGTCAACGAGCGCCCTTGCCGCGCCGATTTTGTCCATGTAAGCGGCAAAACCGCCCGCGGTCATGATGAGAAACCCAATCCCGGAACTCTGTTTCGTTGCAATCGATTTGAGGGTCGCAAAAATATCAAAGAGCCAGAAACCCGAGGGCTTAACGCCCTTCGGAAGAAATCCCGTGCCGCCCATGAGCGCCACGCAAATAAGGATGACAAGCCCGGCAAAAAGCAACACCATATGGGTCTGGTAGCGCTTAATGAGCGCCCAGCCCGCCAGCACCGTCACAATGACGGCTATCCAGGGTAAAAGTGCCGACATGATTAATCTCCTTCAGTCCTTTTTCAAAGATATTTTTGAAACTCAGCGGCAAGCTCACTGAGGGCCGAATCAACTTTCGCTTCAGCTGCCTGCGTCTTCTCTTTTTCTTTATTGAGAAGCCCCGTGAATTCCCGGAGCATTGCCTCGACTTCCGCCGGAGCGCAGCTTCCCGCCGTGCGGCGCCCGGCCACAATCTTGCGGGGATCCAGAGCGTCCAAAAATTCACTTTCCGTCATGGGGAGCACCGCCGGTCCCTGCGGGAACTCCTCGCGGATTTCTTCGGCGTAGATGCGCTGCATCTGGCTGTAGGGAAAGTCTTTGGGCAGGACGTTGTTGGCACGCGCCCAGCTCACCATGCGGCTTGCGACATGGTGTCCTATACGGAAAGGCAGTTTGTGGTCGCGCATCAGGCGGTCGGCAATTTCCTGCGAGGCCGTCCAGTCGTTGTTAAGCTCCTCAAGCGCTCTCTCCGGATTAATGCAAAGCGCATTTAAGACCTTGAGGAAGCGCTCGAGCATCGAGACCGCGGCCTTTGCCATACGGGAGTTCTTCGCGACGCTCTTACCGTCAACCATCCCCGGCACGAGGTTATGCACCCGTAAGAAGACGGCATTCATCTCGGAGACCACGTCCGAGGCATCCGCACGGCAGTTATTCATCAGACCCGGATTACGCTTCTGCGGCATCGCGGACGACACATACGTGTTGTCACCGCCCTCTTTCAGAATGATCCAGGGACGGGGCTGCGCGTACTGCACCATGATGTCATTAATCAGCGAACCCGCGTGAATACCGATGGAAGCCGCAACGGAGGCAATCTCCAGCGGAAAGTCCACCGGCGCTACGCAGGTGGAGTCAAACGCATTGCGGCGCGGCCGGTCAAACCCAAGGAGCTTCGCCATCGTTTCGCGGTCGAGCGGCCAGCCTGTGCCGTTAAGCACGGTGCTGCCCATCGGGCATTCGTTGTAACGGGCAAGACATTCATTGAGACGCGTGCGGTCCCGCAGAAACGCCGCTGTAAAGCCCAGAAGGTAATGCGCGTAGCTGTTGGGCTGAGCAGCAACGCCGTTTGTGTAGTTGGGAACAATCGTATCGCGGTACGCGGCCGCAAGGCTCAGAAGTTTTTCGATCACGGCGTCAAGCGCCTTGGCGACAGCAAAGAGATCCTGCCGGTCAATGGCTACACGCACCGTAGACAAAATGTCCTGGCTTGAGCGCCCCGCATGAAGCATCGTCACCTCGGGCCCCGTTGCCGCAATGAGCATCGGCTCATAGTCGATGTAGCGCTTGACGCGCTTGGGGGGATCAGCTTCAGCGGCCGCATCAAGCGCCTTAATGCCGCCCGCGGCTTCTTTCGCAATTGTCGGCTCCAAAAGCCCGCTGCGGCTGTTTGCGACGACACTGGCCTTATTAATTTCTGAAATCCAGAAAAATTCATCACGCTGCACGATTTGCTCCCGGCAAAAACTGATGCATGCAGTATTCCTTCTTTCAGCATCTCAATCAATGTTTATTCGGCAAAGACATTTTGCTGATTTTGCAAAATAGAAAGAAGTGTTCTTCTCTACAATCTTCTGTATCGAACCATAAACCCGGTCAAGGACGGACGGTCATGTCCAAGCTCGACGATCTCGGCGCCTGGCGCGCCTTTCTGATGTTTGCCAAAACCGGCAGTCTCACGGCTGCCGCGCAATCCCTTAACGTTGATGCGTCTGTTGTGTCGCGCGCCATCTCTGCACTTGAAAAGTCGCTTGGCTGCGAACTCATCCACCATTCCGTGCGGCCGCTGCAGCTCACGGAAACCGGAAAAATTGTTGTCAAACGCATGGGACAGATCGTCAAGGCACACGACAGCCTGATGCAGAAACTCATTGACGACAACAGTGCCTTAACCGGCAACATCCGGCTTTCTTCAGCGCCCGGTTTTGCCGCGCGGCGCCTTACACCGCTTCTTCAGGAGTTTCAGAAACTGCACCCGCAGATTACGGTGGAAATTCTGAGCGGCTTTAGTGCCGCAGACGTTCAGAAAGGCGCATGCGATGTTGCAACCATCACGGGAGAACCCACACTTCCTGGCCTTTGCTACATGAGCCGCGGCCGCAATGTCTACCTTCCTGTGGCAAGCCCCGACTACATCAGCCGGCACGGTATGCCGATTGAACCCGCCAACCTCCGGCAGCACACAGGCCTTGTCTACACCGGGCCCGTGCGCGAAGAAACCAAGGTGCTTGTCCGCGGCACACGCACAGAGCCCATTAACTTTGCCTCGGCCATCCGGTCAACGGACATTCTCGCCATCCGTTCGGCGCTTCTCGAAGGCATGGGCGTGGCGGTGGATATGCCGCTTGTGCAGATCCATGAGGATATTGTGGCCGGCAGGCTCGTGGCCATTTTGCCGGGATGGTTTCATCCGCCGGCCGAATGCTTTATCGTGGCAAGCCATGAAGCCTGGCACATGAAGCGCGTCCGGATTTTCCTTGAATGGTACGCCAAAGCCATGCAGTCGCTTTTTGCTTCCTACGAGGCCGAAGTCTCTGCGCTTGTGGGGCTGCCGCCGGATAAGGCGGCTGTTGACCGCAGCCAGATCTACCGGACCTGAGATCGGCTACGCCGTCGTGACGAAAGAAAGCACAGAAACGTGCAGATTTAGGAAACCTCATGGAAATCCACCAAAGAAGCCGAGGACAAAAGAGCCGGCAACAGCGCCGGCTCCCGAGTTGCGTCAGGGTAGGACTTTACTGCTCCCAGCCGTTAAAGTCAGCCACCGTCTTCCAGGCAACTTCCCTCAAAAACTTCGCTGTTTCCGCAGACAACGGTTTTTCGCACTCACCGAGGTAATCGATGGCGGCCGGCGACCGGTGAAAAAGCGTTGCATAAAGTACAGCGCCGTAGAGGTAGCTGCCGGCTGCAGACGGATGACTCTTGTCCGGCATATACATCACAAGTTCCGGCCGCAGCTTGCGGACTTCGGCAAAAGCCAAACCGACGGGCACGACACGCATACCGGCCTTATTGGCGATGGTAATTGTGTTGTCGGCAAGCTTACGGATATCCCCGGGCTTATCTTGTTTAGTCCAGGTCATCACGAGCATCGGCGTACTGCCCGCATTGCGGATCGTTTCAGCGTGAGCTGCCGCATACTTTTCAAAATACGGCAACCGTTTTTTGGACACGGCCGCCGCAGAGTACCCCTGCAGCAGCACCACATCGAACATGGGCTTGGTGAGCTTTCCGTCTTTGACAACTGCATAAGGATCCTGCTCATGCGGGCTCAGATAAAAGCCCACATCATGAAATGACAGGGCGCCAGAGCTGATGGTGAGCAGCCGGGTCTTCATATTCTCCTTGGGCGTACCTGCCTTCATAAAACCGCGAAGATAGGTATGTACGCCGCAGTTGTAGAACGAATACGAATTACCGATCAGAAGCGATACCTTGGGAGAGACCGCAAGCGGCTCGGTGACCTCGGGCTTCACGGAGTTTTCCAGCGCCATGGCCGAAGTCATGACAAAACTTCCCAGGAAAACCGTAACAGCTGATTTGACAAAACCTTGCATAGAACAACTCCCCGGATCAGAACTTGTGCACCAAACCCACCGCGAACTGGTAACGCGTCAGATCACCGTCAGCCGTAGTTACCTTGTACTTTTTATCCAGGGCGTCCGTACCCTGCAGATAAGACACCGTTCCGTAAACGCTCGTACGCTTGCTGAAGGGATAGGTATAGCCGGCAGCGACCGCCCAGTATCCGGCTTTTGTTTCGTCATTAGAGACGGATTTATTGGCAAGGCGCTGCGCATTTTCGCCGGTCATGTATAGCGCACTCAGCCGAACAAGCCCTTTACCGGCCGGGACAGTTGCACCAAGCATGTAAAAGTCCGCGTCAAAATAACGCACGATGCTGTTTTTCCCGCCGATCGTCAGTTTGCTGCCGCCCTGAAAAGCGCCGATTCTGTCAAGGTCCCAGCCCTTCTGATATGCCGCCATGAGTTTCATGAAGCCGAAGTCGTAGTACGCCCCCATCAGAAGCGTAGTCGGATTGTCCTTCGTCTCCTTATCGGCTCGCGCGACCACAATTTGCTCGGCGCCGACGATCAGACCGAGATTGCCGCCCTTCCAGTCAAGTGACCCGCCCCAGAAACGCGTATTGTCCGTCCACTCCGGTTCTTCCTGGTTGCTTGTCTGTGTTGAGGCCGCAAGAACTGCAGTTAATCCCGCAAACCTCGGTGACTGGTAGAAAACGCCGTTATCCACACGACCGCCCTTACCGTAAAAGAGCAGTCCCGCGTCTCCATAAGTCACACCAAACGGTGTAAAAGCGCGGATTCGTGTGAATTCATCGGAGCCGGAAAGCGGTTTTCCGGACCGGCCGAAAGCGATTTTTCCGAAAGAATTGTTCTTCAGTGACAGTGTCATCTGTCGTCCGAATATGCGGCTGCCGCAGGAGCTGCAGAATTCACCGGTATCTGAACTGATGCCGGATTCAAGGTGGGCCACGACCTGCCAATCATTGCCTAAATCTTCGGTAGCTTTCAGCCCCCAGCGGCTGCCGGTAGAACGGCCGGTGGACATTTGTAAAGTGTCTTTGGAGTCCCCCTGATTGACGGTATAGAGCACACCGGTATCAAGCCGCCCGAACACTTCAACATCGGAAGCCTGGGCTGAAAGCGCCGCTGCGGCCATCGTTGCGGCCAATGCCGCGGTCTTAAGTCTGAACATGCTGTTCTCTCCTTGGTTTGGCATGATCAGAGAATAGGAAGAGTCACCGTCGGTCACAATGAGTTTGGCTCAAAGGGATTTTGCGTTTTCCGCAAAGCGTACGGATAACCGGAAAAAGTTAACCGGCCGGTCGATCCCCTTGCCGTTACGGTGTCAGGAAATTCTCAGACACAGGCATTCCTGAGGCTTAAGCGTCGCTGGATCTCTCAAGTACCCGGTCAGCATCACCGACATCTCAAAAGATTCCCCTGCCCTCGGTTCTTCTGCAAAGGCTGTTTCTGGTACATACACCGGCAGCACGAGGTAACGGACATCGTCTTCGGCAAAGCCTGCGAGCGCATACAAAACTTTATAAAAACCGTGCCCGGCGATCTCAATCTTTTCCACTGCAAGCAGGGGCTGGCGTACCGTCACGCAGGACGTCGTCTCGTAAGAGGGAGAGGCTAAAAAGCAGTCCGAAGGCTGAAGCACAAGCGAAAAGTCCGCGGGCTTTTTGTCCGGATTATCCCGGAGCCACTGCTTCTGAAGACTTTCAAACAGGGGCCCCGCGGTGACGGGCTCTTCGCCGTCAATGCGCCGCACTTCAAAGCCGATACCGGCCAGCGACAGACAGAGCTTTCTGCCCGGCACGAGCTTTTCGTCTTCGGCAAGATAAAACGGCATAAAGCACTCAAAGTAACTTTCGGGTGCCGCACCGCAGGCAAAGCTGATTTCTCCCGTGACGTTATTGTCCGTGGGTGCTTTATCCCGCAGGATGATCTCGATTGCGGCACCGGGCAGCTGCTCGACAAACGCGCAGACCGTGATGTCCTTTGTTTTTTCGTCCACGACGGCAACAGCCGCAATCTGCGCGGCATCAGGATCGGTGGTGCTCCCTACCGCCATAATTTTGGTACCGCTGTCGGTTGTCACGACGCGGTCGGGCCAGGTGACGGAATTACTGCCGCAGGTAATGTCGGCCATCTCATCAAAAAGCTTGTCGCCTTCGATTCTGAGGTCGGGCAACAAGAGCGCCGTCACGTCCGCGGGCTTGGGGCGGCGCCGGCCGGGCGCATCAAGGCGGCACTCCGACAAAGCCAGGTACGACGAGGAAAATACGCGCATCTCGTTCATTCGTGACCTGCAAGACGTTTCACTGCCGTGGAAACGTAGTTGTCGCCTGCTTCACCCGTGAGAGACGCAATCGTGGAAAGGTAAAACCCGAACGCACGGCAGGTGTTTTCAGCAGAAGCCTTCATGGGATCCGTAAGCCCGGCCTTTAATGCCGTGCGCTCACCTTCTGGAAGCGCCGCCAGACGCGCCTCGAGCGCCGCATTCATCGCGTCGCGCCCCTCGCGCTCTTTCTCACCGCTGACCTTTGCCACCGCAGGAAACGCCCGGATTTCCGCGAGCACCGCGCGGCTTCTGGCGCTCAGAAAGTCCTGCAGCAGGTCTTTATCCATCGCCGCATAAAGCCCCCGCATTACGCGGACATACTCCTGGTCTTCGCTTGCCTTGGGGTCACCCGCGGCCACACGCTTACAAAGAACGGGCGACATCTGTGTAAGACGAAACGCGAGAAACTTAAAGTAGGTTTTCTTTTCCGCTGGCGTCAGGCGTCTTAATCCCTTCACAAAGAGGTCTTCCGTGAAACTCTGGGCAAAAAGCGCCATCACGTCGCGCCGCTCGGCGTTTTTGGGGTAGTTCGCGGTATCAAGAAGCCCTGCGGCGTCAAATTCACCCACAAGGCGTTTGGCCACCGCATCCGAAGCAAAAAGCGCGGTGTAGCCGGTGAGAATCTCTTTTTTATCTGGCCCCGCACCGTAGGCTGCGGTGAGCGCTGCACCGAGTTCACCGGAAGCCGCCATCGCCTTAAACTGCGACTCAAACTGCGCTGGCGTGAGTTTTTCCGCGTAAGCGGCTCCCGAAAGCAACAATGCCGCGGTCACGGCTGCAGCCGCCGCCTTTCTGATAAATCCTCTGCCCAAACTGCTCATCTCACACCCGCTTCTCCGGCGCATCCGGCCGGATAAAACAATTACTCAAAAAGCGCTTTCGGGGGCTCTTTGCCGAACCACTTCTTATAGATAACGGCAAATTCGCCGTTACGCTTGATGGTTCTTAAACCCCGGTTCACACGCGCCAAAAGATCAGTATTGCCTTTTTTGACGGCAATTGCCAAATCTTCGGCCGTAAGCGCCACCGCAAGGCTCTTCACACGCCCGCGGCCGGCGTTTGCCACATAGTAGTCGTTTGTGGGAATGTCATTGATGACAGCCTCAACCCCGCCGTTTCTGAGTTCAAGGAAGCATTCATTCAACTGGTTGAAAATCCGCACGTCGGCACCCTTGATTGCCTTAGCGGCAATTTCACCGGTAGAGCCGATTGAAGCCGCGAGTTTTCGGCCCTCGAGGTCTTTTGCGGTTTTAATCGTGTTGTTGCCGGCCGCAACGACCACACCGAGCCCGGCGATGTAGTAGCGGTCGCTGAAATCGACGCTCTTTTGTCGCTCAGGCGTTACGGTGATGTCGTTGATCGCGATATCGATGTTGCCGGTTTTCAGCGCCGGAATCAGTCCGTCAAAAGCCATATTGCGGATATCCACGGCAAAGCCCTCTGCCTTACCGATGGCGCGGATCACATCCACGTCAAAGCCCACATAAGTGCCGGCCTTGGAGTTCTGAAAACCAAAGGGCGGATAGGCGGCATCCATCCCGACAATGAGGGTTTTGCGTTCCCGGGCGAAGGCTTGAAAAGAAACATTGGCGGTCAGCGCGGCAGCTGCGGCGCCCGTTAAAAGCTTGCGTCTTAACATAATGACTCAGAAGATACTTAAAAAACTGTGGCGGGAGCTTACCGCGTCTGCCGCCGCGTCGGGCTTAATTTTCGCGGTCTTACGCTTTTTCGCAAGACGTCATTAACCGATTCCGCTATCGTGTCGGACATCCGAATTATTTGTAAGGGATCCCCGCCGTGACCGAATTCGTCCGAAATCATCCGCTCCGCGATCTCATTGCCGCCAAGGGCAGTGTCGTCATTGACGGCGCCATGTCCACGGCGCTCGAATCCTTGGGCTGCAACCTCAACGACAGCCTCTGGAGCGCAAAGATCCTTGCCGAAGACCCCGAAAAAATCTATGAAGTGCACCGCCGCTACTACGAAGCCGGTGCCGACGTCGCGATCACCGCAAGCTACCAGGCCAGTGAAGCCGGTTTTAAAGCCAAGGGAATCGGCGCGGAAAAAGCCGCTGAACTCATTGCGCTCTCGGTAACGCTTGCCCGGCGTGCGCGGGACACGGTCCTGGCCGCTCACCCTGAAAAGAGAAACTCACCTCTTTTGGTTGCGGGAAGCGTCGGCCCTTACGGTGCGTATCTTGCCGACGGCAGCGAATACACCGGCAACTACACTCTCACCCGCGACAAATACCGCGCGTTTCACGGTCTGAGGCTCAAGGCTTTGGCTGAGGCCGGCGCGGATCTTCTGGCAATTGAAACGCAGCCCAAACCCGAAGAAGCGGCGGTCGTTGCACAAATGGCCGAAGAAGACGGGCTTTCGGCCTGGGTGACGTTTTCACTGGCAGACGCCGAGCACACCGCTGACGGCACGCCCGTAACTGATGCCGTCAGACACCTTTCTGCATTTGACAACATTGATGCGCTGGGCTTTAACTGCATCCGCCAGGAGTGGGCTGCACGGGCGCTTGAACTCGCGCATTCCGTCACAGATAAGCCCCTCATTGTCTATCCGAATTCCGGCGAAACCTATGATCCGGCCACGAAGACCTGGCATCACCCGGTGAATCACCCCGGGTGGGACGATTTTGTAGGCCGCTGGAAGAGTCTCGGGGCGCGCTGTATCGGCGGCTGCTGCAGAACGTTGCCGGCTGACATCGTGCAGATTGCCGCGCTTCTTTCAAAGCACTGATGCAGGAGTGAGTGCCGGCTCCGTTTCGGTAAAAGCCGCGCTTTCCTTACTATGGGAAGGCACGGCTTTTCAGCGTCTTCGGAGGTTATATGCAGTCTGTTCTTTTGATCGAAGCCGTTTCGACCGGACGCTATTACGCAGCAAAGGCGGCGGTGGATAGCGAAGCTGCAACGCACAGGGCGGCCACAGACAACTGACGCAACATAGAAGATCTCCTCCTTCTTTGCGCGCGTGCTCTCCTGCCGGAAAAAGAAACACCGGTTACAGGCGTCTGTCGGGAAAGGGACAGCACGCGCAGACTAACCGGTGAGGACGGCGAACGTTAAAGGCAACCTAAGAACACCGGCTGCCTAGCCGCCGAACTGATTATTAACAACGCGCGCAATGTAGTACGCGGCAGGCTGACCGATAAAAAACGCTGTCCCGGAAAAACTCCCGAAACAGCGTTTTTGTCAAACTCTGCGGCTGGCTTTACAACCTGCCGCAAAAGTTGCGGCTACGTAAGGAAATACAGGCCGATCAGCATAATCACGGCTGCCGGGGCCGTACGCTTAATAAGTTCCATGGGGCTTACCATCGCAATGCCCGAAAGCACGATGATGCCGCCCGCCAGAGGCGAAGCCATACGGCCGAGACCGGCCGACATCATCGCGAGGTAGCCGAGCGAATCAATCGTCATGCCGAAGGACGGTGCGTGCGGCGTCACGGCTTCGTTAAAGGCAAAGGCCGCGGCGTCACCGGACCCGGTGAGAACACCGAGGATGAAGGGCCCGACGCTGCCGCCGATCTTGGCGACTTCGTTGGAGTTTTTCAGGAACTCAACAAAGAGGTCAATGACGCCTGCGGCACGCAGACCGGCCGCAAAAACGCCGGCGGCGATAATGATGCCGATGATGTTGGCGTAGCCTTTGCCCATGCCGTCAAAAAACTTCTTGATCGTGTCCTGGGGGTTGCTGCGGGTGATCGCAAGCGCGTAAATCATGCCCACGAGCATCGCGGTTGCGACCGAAATCTTCATCTGCGGCAGCCACAGCGACGTGCACACAAGGAGCACCACGGGAACGAGCGGCGCAACAGCGTAAAGGACGTTGGCGCGTTCCGGAAGTTCCGCGGCGGCCTCGGACTTGAGTTCGCCGAACCCTTCCTTACGGTAGTCGCCGTAAATCATGCAGATGACGGTCATCAGCACAATGGCGGCAATCGTAAGACCCAGGGTCATCATGCCGTGGTTGCCGATGAAGGTCATCACGTCGATACCCGCAAGCTTCGCAATGAAGGGGTTGTGCGAGACGCCCGGGTTAAATGCTCATGTACGGTAAAGAAGCAAGCAACCGAAAACAATAGATAGACCGCCAGCACTACACTATTCCGAACCAAAGACCAAAAGATAAGCATTTTGAGAAAATCTAAACTTTTGGATTTTCCTACAATGCCGACTACGGCGGAATCCCTCCCACTCCTTATATATTTCTTTCTGTATACATTGAATTTGTATTTAGTAAAATGCAGACAACACCACGGATCGGCTTTTGGCTGGACAATTCCAACCAAACACCGCAGCAGACAGTAGAAACCATTCTGAACGTTAGGAAGCCGGTATGATTGTTACATATAAGGGGAAGAAAAATTTCTTTTAGATACTTGTTTTCCTAAAACTGATGTGATATAATAATTCAAACTGATGTGATATAATAATTCAATTCCAGAAAAGGAGTAAAAAATATGCGGCAAGGTATTCTTAAATAAAACTATAA
>ERZ1034913.1506-NODE-1506-length-13927-cov-37.776817_pt1 | contig 13927 bp, 13 predicted proteins | sample MGYA00520697_ERZ1034913 | MGnify/ENA primary metagenome ERZ1034913 (study PRJEB33766, sample SAMN09781786) | gut metagenome | biome: gut microbiome | host: Homo sapiens | place: Madagascar | study: EMG produced TPA metagenomics assembly of the PRJNA485056 data...
AAACGGCGGACGACAAGGAAAAGTAAATAAAAACAAAACGGCTGGCACCTATTCAAATGGTGTCAGCCGTTTACCTTTCGTGTGGCCCCCTCTGGGAGGGGGCTCCCGCGCAGCGGGTGGGGGAGAGAGCTTTGCTAAAATCTGAAGCTTCGGACCAAGGCGAGGCTCTCTCCCTCCGCCCCTCCGGGGCACCTCCCTCCCAAAGGGAGGCTTTTTAAGTGGCGGCTATTTTATACACGCGGCAGATGCCATCTTCATACCACATCGGGTATCTTGCCGCATACCAATCTTCATCGGTGTCAAACCGGGCCAGGGCAGAGCCGTCAAATACCACGTAATCCACGCCCCAGGTCTGCAAAGTATCCTCATCCGGGGTCTCATACAAAGCCTGCATGGCCGCATACTCAGCCCCGTAATCCATGCCGTGGAAATACACCCAGCTGGACGAACCGCAGACAATGCGCCGCCCGGCCAGGGCGAACACCGGAGTCAGGTGGCTGTCACTGGTCAAAAACAGCGCGTCGCTTTCGGCGTTTTCGCTGATATAGTCGGCTAACGCAATGTCAGCGGCGTCCCACTGCTGGTAGTCGCTCACCAGCTCCCGTCCCACGGTCAGCACGCTGCCGAACATGCCCACAAAACAGCAAACCGCGACCACCGCCGCCCGCAGGGCAGGGGTGCGCAGCCGTTTGGCCCAATCCGCCAGCAATTGCGCTGCCAACATACAGCCAAGGGCGTGGGTAATAAGCAGCAGCTTGTTATTATCGTAGTTGTTGGGCTGGAACACCACAAACTCCGCCAGCAGCCAAAGCGCCGCACCGCCGCCAAACAGCCAGCGTTGGCAGGTGCTGGCATGGCGCACAGTCGGCAGGATGAGCAGAAATACCAGCCCGATATTTTTCAGGTAAAACCACAGCCACGGGTCTTTCAGCGTGCCGTCGCCGTTGCCGTTGACCCAGTTGAAGTGCAGCCGCAGCATGTTGGTGCCGTCCAGACTTTGGGCCAGCACCGTGCCGGACATCTCGGCCGGCCAGCACACGCCGCACACCGCCGCCAGTCCCAGCCAGGGCAGCAAAATTTTGGCCGTGCGGGGGCGGCGGGCCAGCGTGTACAGTCCGCCCGCCAAACAGAGGAACACCAGCGCCAGCGCACTGTGGGTCTGCAAAAGAGGCAGAGGCAATACCAGCACCGCCAGCGGCAGCCAAAGATGTGACTCACCCTCAAACGCGAACCGCCATAGCAGGTACAGCGCCGCAAACAGTACGCACCATCCAAACAGCGTGGCCCGCTGGGGGATCAGTAGGTCCACGATGGGGTTGACCCACACGATATTTTTTGTCGTATAGTTGGTGGGCGTAGTGTAAAACCCGGTAAAGATGCCTTTAAACGTCGCGGCATCTTTTAAAAAGTACACAAACCCGAACCCGCTGCCCATGAAAAAGAGATAAAATGCCAGACACGCCTTGCCCGCGCTGCCCAGCATCCGCCGCGCCAACTGCCAGAACATGCCGTATACGCTGACAAAGGAGGGCACCATCGGCAGCAGATATGCCGTCCGCCGCCCGGCCCCCAGCAGGCGGAACACGCTGGATACGGTCTCGCACAAAAACGGGTAGCCGAACCGGTGCGACCCGGCCAGCAGGGGATACTGCGGCGGGAACTGGCCGCTCTGGGCGATGTACTCGATGAACCCCAGGTGCATCGGTATGTCGCCGTAGCAGCTCTGACCTGTGTGCAGCGTGCCGTTTACCCCGTGCAGCACATGGGTGTGCAGCAGGTACAGTGTCACGGCCAGCACCGGCAGCAGGCAGAGCCACATCGCGCCGCGGTCGGGGTCCCTGGCAAAACGGATATGTCCGCGCCCAGCAAAAATCAATACCGCGCAAAGCAGGGCGGCCCCGGCAGCCGCAAGCCAGACGGCCCGCAGCGTGAAGCCGCACACCAGCGCGAACCCAGCGGGCAGCGCCGCCAGCAGCGAAACACCAAACCCGCACCCCAGCGGTACCGCCACGGCAGGGGAGCCGTCCGGCACGGCCCACTGTGCCAGCAGCAGTCCGGCGGCCAAAAACAGCGCCAGATACGCGATACCGATAAGCATCATACGCCCTCCAGGTCAAAGGGCGGGGTGTATTCTTCCCGCGCACTGCTTTTCTCCTGCATGTAGCCGTCGGTCAGGCCCAGGCGCACCGCCTCGTCGATGACCTTGCGGTACTCGTAGGTCGTGATGCGCCGCCCCAAATTATGTTCGGCCGCCTTATAAAACGGCGTGAACTGGCTCATCAGGCTGGGAATGAAAGGCACGCCCTCCTCGTCCCGGATGCGGGCCAGCAGCGCCAGCACGGCAAAGCTGTCGTCAGTGTGGCCGGGCAGGGCCAGGTGCCGCACGATGACGCCCTTTTGCAGGTAGCCGTCGGCATCGTACACTGGCGCACCGGTCTGGCGCAGCATCTGCCGCAGGGCGGCTTCGGCCACGGCGGGATAATCCCGCGCGGCGGAAAGCTCGGCCGCCAGGTCCGGGCTGGCATATTTTACATCGGCCAGCCAAATATCTACGTAGCCGGCCAGTGCCTTGACGGTCTCCAACGTCTCATACCCACCGGTATTGTAGACGACCGGCAGGGCAAAACCTGCCGCCCGTGCGGCATCCAGCGCGGGCAGCACCCAGGGCAGGTATTGGGTGGCGGTGACAAGGTTTAAGTTTTTCGCGCCGCCCTTTTGCAGCTCAAGAAAGATTTCCGTCAGCCGCTCCACGGTAATTTCTTTGCCCACATCCCCCTGGCTGATGGGATAGTTCTGGCAGTAGCAGCACCGCAGCGCGCAGTTGGAAAAAAACACCGTACCGCTGCCGGTGGCGGCGTTGGGGTCGCCGCTCAGGCACGGCTCCTCCCAGTGGTGCAGGGCGGCGCGGGCCACCCGCAAAGTGCCGTCGGCCCCACAGAAACCCCGCTGCCCGTGGGCGCGGTCCGCCCGGCAGGCACGGGGACAAAGGGTACAAGGATTCAGCAGCTGCATGGTTCAAACCTCTTTCACAACTTTTTTCCATTTGATTTTACCACAAACGCCCGAAATGTGGTATACTATTATATTACAATAACCAGAAAAGGAGAGTACGTTTATGTCTACCCCTCATAACCGCGCCGAAAAAGGCGATTTTGCCAAGACCGTCCTGATGCCCGGTGATCCGCTGCGTGCGAAGTTCATCGCCGAAACATTTTTGGAGAATCCGCGCCTCGTCACCGACGTGCGCGGTATGTACGGCTTTACCGGCACTTACCAGGGCCGCCCCATCAGCGTGATGGGCAGCGGCATGGGCATGCCGTCCATCGGCATCTATTCCTACGAGCTGTTCAGCCAGTATGGCGTCGAGAACATCATCCGCATCGGCTCTGCCGGTTCCTACACCGACAAGGCCAAGCTGTTTGACGTGGTGCTGGCCACCGGCGCTTACTCGGAGAGCAACTACGCTGTGACCCAGAGCGGCGACACCGACGACATCCAGCAGCCCAGCTGCGAGCTGAACAACGCCCTGCGTGCCAGCGCCGCCGCCCAGAACATTCCTCTGATCGAGGGCAACATCCATTCCTCGGACGTGTTCTACCGCCAGCCCAGCGATGCCAAGCCGACTTATTGGGAAAAGCTGCGGGACGAGAAGGGCTGCCTGGCCGTCGAGATGGAGAGCTTCGCCCTTTTCCACAATGCCAAGGTGCTGGGCAAGCGCGCCGCCTGCCTGTTGACCATCTCGGACAGCTTCGTCTCTCCCGAGATCACAACCGCCGAACAGCGCCAGACCAGCTTTACCGAAATGATGAAGGTGGCTCTGGGCGTGGACGCTTATTTGGAGAAGTAATATGGAAAAAGCAGAGATCCAAAGCCTGATCCGCGACGCCTTTGAAGCCCAGAAGTTTGCCTACGTGCCCTACTCCCGCTTCCATGTGGGCGCGGCGCTGCTGGGCAAAAACGGCACGGTCTACAAAGGCTGCAATATCGAGAATGCCGGTTACACCCCCACCAACTGTGCCGAGCGCACCGCCCTGTTCAAGGCGGTCAGCGAGGGTGAGCGGAAGTTTACCGCGATTGCCATCGTGGGCAGCAAGGTGGGGGAGAAGAACACCCTTGTCACCGGCCCCTGCGGGGTCTGCCGCCAGGCATTGTTTGAGTTCGGCGGCCCGAGCCTGACCGTTATCATGGCCAAGAGCGAGGACGATTACATCGTGACGACCTTGGGTGAACTGCTGCCCTACGGCTTCGGCCCGGCGAACCTCGATTAAACCTATGTTAAGGAGTTTCCCGAATCCCATGAAAAAATTCATTGCGCTGGTCCTGACCCTGGCGCTGGCGGTAAGCCTGTGCGCCTGCAGCAGCAAGGCCGGCAGCCAGACGGTGACCTTCACGGTGCCGATGGACGACAGTACCTATACCTTCACGGCCCCGGTTGACGAAAACGGCGAGTCTGCCACCCTGCCCGGCGGGGCAACCATCGCCCTGGCGGCCGAGCAGGCCAGCCTGGACGACGGCGCCGACACCCTGCTGTGGAAGGGCATCCAGACTTTTGCCGGCACCTACGGCTACACGGCCGAGAACCACACTGCCGCCGATACCTCGGTGGAGGCGGCCGAAGCCGCCCTGCGTGAAGCCGCCGAGAGCGGCGCGGCGCTGGTCGTCTGCCGCGGCGAGGCCATGGCCCAGGCGCTGTTCAACATCCAGAACAACTACCCCGGCGTACACTACCTGCTGTTTGACGGCGAGCCCCACAACAGCAGCTACACCAGCTATACCACCGAGTCCAACGTCCACTGTGTCCTCTTCCAGGAGGAGCAGGCCGGTTTCCTGGCGGGTTACGCCGCCGTGACGGACGGCTACACCCAGCTGGGCTTTATCGGTGCCGAGGAGATCCCCGGCGTGGTGCGCTACGTCACCGGCTTTTTGCAGGGGGCCGAGTATGCGGCCGAGCAGCAGGGCCTTACGGTGGATCTGCGCACCTGGTTTGCCGGTACCTACAGCGCCAGCGATGACACCACCAACCGCATGCTGGATTGGTGCAACAACGGCACCACGCTGCTCTTCGTCAACGGCGGCAACCTGATCGCCAGTGCTATCGACGCCGCCAAGGAGACCACCAGCGGCAACGAGGTCCGCGTGATGGCCAGCGACTATGACCAGAACGATTCCTCGGATCTGATCCTGGGCAGTGCCATCAAGTGCTATAACTCCGCCGTGCAGCAGGAACTGTATGCCTTCTTCTCCGGCAATGCCGCCTGGGACCAGACTGCGGCAAGCCAAAGCGAAAAGGTGGGCTACACCACCGGCGCCGTGGCCCTGGCAGGCCCCCACTGGCGCTTTGCCGAGCTGAGCCAGCACGACTATGAGCGCCTGTACACCCAGCTGCGCAACAGCGACCTGAAGGTGGACGCCTACGCCGACATGAACACCCTGCCCGACACCCCCAACGTGACGGTGGAAGAGCAAAACTGATGAAACAACGCAAAAATTGCATTTTGTAATGAAATTGTGATTATTATTGCGTTGAAATGCCCGCCAAAATGCGGTATACTGAAACTACTGTGGCAGGGAAGGCCCCTGCCCTGAAAAAACCATTTTTGGTTCCATGACAAAGGAGAGCTTACACCATGAAGAAGTTTATTTCTATGGCGATGGCCGGCTGCATGGCCCTCTCTCTGGCTGCCTGCGGCGGTTCCTCCGCCAGCACTGCCGAGAGCACTGCTACCAGCACCGAGGCTACCTCTGAGGCTGCTGCTTCCGGCAGCAAGACCGACGTCGCTTTCGTTACCGACGTTGGCAACATCGACGACCAGTCCTTCAACCAGTACACCTGGCAGGGCGTGCAGGACTTCTGCTCTGCAAACAGCCTGAACGCTAACTACTATCGTCCTACCGAGGACTCCGATGCTGCCCGTTTGGAGCAGATGGACAACGCTGTCAATGACGGCGCTAAGGCCATCGTCGTTGCCGGCTACCTGTTCGGTTCCTCCATCGCTGAGGCTCAGGCCAAGTACCCCGACGTTGAGTTCCTGGCACTGGACGTTTCCACCAGCGACCTGGGCGACACTGCCCCCGCTGAGAACACCGCTCTGATCACCTACAAGGAAGAGCAGGCCGGTTATCTGGCTGGCTACGCCGCTGTTTACGACGGCTACAAGGAGCTGGGCTTCCTGGGCGGCATGGCCGTTCCCGCTGTTATCCGTTACGGCTACGGCTTCGTGCAGGGCGCTGACGCTGCTGCCAAGGAGATCGGTGCTACCGATGTCAACATCAAGTACTGGTACTCCGGCGGCTTCGCTGCTACCGATGAAGTCAAGAACAAGATGGATGGCTGGTACTCTGAGGGTACCGAGGTCGTCTTTGCCTGCGGCGGCCCTGTCTGCCAGAGCTGCGACGCTGCTGCTCAGGCCAACGGCGGCAAGATGATCGGCGTTGACGTCGACCAGTCTGGCCAGTTCGATACCGTTATCACCTCCGCTACCAAGGGCCTGGCCGAGTCTGTGAACGAGGCTCTGACCGACTCCCTGAACAATGGCTGGAAGTTCACCGAGACTTACGCCGGCAAGGAGACCAAGCTGGGCGCTGCCGAGAACTGCGTTGGCCTGCCCATGGAGACCAGCAAGTTCAACAAGTTCACCCAGGAGCAGTACGACGCTATGTATGCTTCCATCGTTGACGGCACTCTGACCATCGACGACAGCTTCGATACCACTGTTACTCCTTCCGTCACTAACGTGACCGTGGACTACCAGGGCTAATTCGTAACTGAATAAGTCAACCGCTCCGTGCTTAACCGCGCGGGGCGGTTTTTTATATATAAGAGTAAGCTGAACCTGTAGGGGCGGATGCAAGCATCGACCCCTGCGGAAATACTCTGCTAAAGTAGCCAGCCTTCCGGCGCTGCGCACCACCTTCCCTCAAGGGAAGGCTAAAGGCTCCCCTTGGAGGGGCGCTGTCGCCGCAGGCGACTGAGGAGTGGCTGCTTCAGCCGTACCAATAAGTACGCCTTCTCCAACTTTTTTTCGCTTTTTGCGCAGTTTCTCTTGTACAATACGCGATTTTTTTATATAATATAAATTAATATACTATGAAAATAGAAAGGGGCGTGTACCGATTGGCAGATAATTTCGTTATCGAGATGCTGCACATCACCAAGGAGTTCCCCGGTATCAAGGCCAACGACGATGTCACGCTGCAGCTGCGCAAAGGCGAGATCCATGCGCTGCTGGGCGAAAACGGTGCCGGTAAATCTACCCTGATGAGCGTTCTGTTCGGTCTGTATCAGCCGGAAAAAGGCGTTATCAAGAAAAATGGCAAAGAGGTCAAGATCCAGAACCCTAACGACGCCAACGCGCTTGGCATCGGCATGGTGCACCAGCATTTCAAGCTGGTCGAATGTTTTACCGTTCTTGACAATATCATCCTAGGTGTCGAGGATACCCGCCATGGTTTCCTGCAAAAGGACGCTGCCCGCAAAAAGGTCATGCAGCTCAGCGAGAAGTACGGCCTGAAAGTCGACCCTGATGCGCTGGTCAGCGACATCTCCGTCGGTATGCAGCAGCGTGTCGAAATCCTCAAAATGCTCTACCGCGACAACGAGATCCTTATTTTCGACGAGCCTACGGCGGTTCTGACTCCGCAGGAGATCGACGAGCTGATGGAGATCATGCGCGGCTTCAAGGCCGAGGGCAAGAGCATCCTGTTCATCACCCACAAGCTGAATGAGATCATGGCGGTTGCCGACCGCTGCACCGTCCTGCAGAAGGGCCGCGGCATCGGTACCGTGGATATTGCCAACACCACCAAAGAGGAACTGTCCCGCATGATGGTCGGCCGCGACGTGCAGTTTGCCGTCGACAAGGCCCCCTGCAAGCCGGGCAAGACCATCCTGGAAGTGGACGGCCTGGTCGTGCCCAGCAAGGTGCACAAGAACAACGCCGTCCGCAGCGTCAGCTTCAAGGTCAACGCAGGGGAGATCGTCTGTGTGGCCGGTATCGAAGGCAACGGCCAGACCGAGCTGATCTATGGCCTGACCGGCCTGGAGAAAGTCACCGGCGGCACGGTCAAGCTCAACGGCAAGGACATCACCCACGCCCCCATCCGTGAGCGCTCCAAGGACGGCATGAGCCATATCCCGGAGGACCGCCACAAGCATGGCCTGGTGCTGGACTACACCGTGGCCGACAACATGGTATTGCAGCGCTACTGGCAGCCGGAGTTCCAGAACCACGGCTTCATCAAAAAAAGCGCTGTCATGGACTATGCCGAGCGCCTCATCAAACAGTACGACGTGCGCAGCGGCCAGGGTCCCATCACGATTGCCCGCAGCATGTCCGGCGGCAACCAGCAGAAAGCCATTATCGCCCGCGAGGTCGATAAAGACCCCGACCTGCTGGTAGCTGTCCAGCCCACCCGCGGCCTGGACGTCGGCGCGATCGAGTATATCCACAAGCAGATCGTGGCCGAGCGCGATAAAGGCAAGGCTGTTCTCCTCGTCAGCCTGGAGCTGGACGAGGTCATGAACCTGTCCGACCGCATCCTTGTTATGTACGAGGGTGAGATCGTGGGCGAGTTCGATCCCAAGACCACGACGGTTGAGGAACTGGGCCTGTACATGGCAGGCGCTAAAAAGCAAGGGGAGGCGAAAGCATGAGTAAAAAATCCAAACAGCCGCTTTTGCAGAACCCCGGCGTGGTAGGCGTTCTGGCAAGTTTGCTGTCCATCGTCATCGGCCTGGTGCTGGGCTTTATCCTGCTGGTGGTGCTGAACCCCGGCGCATCGCTGGAAGGCATGAGGGCCATGATGACCACCGGCTTTGCCAGCATGGACAAGCTTGGCAAGGTATTATATCAGGCAGCGCCGCTGATGATGTGCGGCCTGTCGGTCGGCTTTGCATTCAAGACCGGCCTGTTCAACATCGGCGCACCTGGCCAGTACACCATGGGCTCGTTCTTCGCCCTGCTGTGCGCCATCCAGTTTCAGCTGCCTTGGTTCGTCTGCCTGCTGGCAGCGGCCATCGGCGGTGCGATCTGGGGCATCTTCCCCGGCCTGTTCAAGGCATACTTTAACGTCAACGAGGTCATTACCTCCATCATGTTCAACTGGATCGGCATGTACCTCGTCAACCTGATTCTGGCCAACTCGCCCAAGATGCTGGCTTCCGGCTGGGGCGCTTCCAACTCGGACCGTACCGCGGCGCTGTCTGCCGCCAACCCCGGCGCCATCCTGCCCAAGGGCCCGTTCGCCGGGCTGTTCGGTAATTCCAGCTGGATCAACATCGGCATCATCCTGACCATCATCTTCGCGCTGATCGTCTGGGTCGTGCTGCAAAAGACCACCTTCGGCTATGAGCTGAAAGCCTGCGGTCTCAGCCGCGACGCTGCCCAGTACGCCGGCATCAACGCCAAGCGCAACATCGTGCTGTCCATGGTCATCGCCGGTGCGCTGTCCGGCATCGGCGGCGGCATCTACTACTTGGCCGGCACGGGTCAGTACGTTATCGAAAAATCCATCCTGGGTATGGGCTTCAACGGCATCCCCGTTGCGCTGCTGGCAAGCTCTAACCCCATCGGCACCATCTTCTCGGCGCTGTTCATCAGCTACATCCAGGTGGGCGGCGCTGCCATGCAGCCGGCTTACTCCTCCGAGACGATCGACATCGTGATCGCTGTCATCATCTATCTGGCGGCTTTCGCCCTGCTGATGCGCGGCGTGATCGCCAAGGCGGTTTCCGGCCGTAAAGAGAAAGGGGGCGCTGCCAAATGATGATCGCTGCTAACATTATCAGCCTGACCGTCCTGTTTGCGGTGCCGCTGCTGCTGGTTGCCCTGGGCGGTATGTTCAGTGAGCATTCCGGCGTTATCAACATCGCGCTGGAAGGCATGATGATCATCGGTGCTCTGTTTGCCTGCTTCACCCTGCAGGCGTTTGACCAGAGCGGCTTCGGTCCGGCACATCCGCAGCTGGCCATGCTGGTTGCCATCCTGGTGGCAGGCCTGACCGGCGTGATCTTCTCCTTCTTCCTGGGTTTTGCTGCCATCAACCTGAAAGCTGACCAGACCATCGGTGGCACGGCGCTGAACCAGTTCGCCCCGGCTTTCGCAGTCGTTATGACCTGGGCCATCCAGGGCCAGGGCCTGACCACCATCGCCATCCCCAGCTGGGTGCGCATCACCCGCGAAACTTTCGGCCTCGCCCCGGTGGAGGGCCCCAGTTTCTGGAACAACCTGATCTTCAAGTATTTCTACCTGACTACCCCCATCGCCGTCATCCTGTTTATCGTGGCCTATATCGTCATGTACAAGACCCGCTTTGGCCTGCGTCTGCGCGCCTGCGGCGAGCATCCCCAGGCAGCGGACTCTGTGGGCATCAATGTCTACAAGATGCGCTACGCTGGCGTGCTGATCTCCGGTTTCCTGGGCGGCATCGGCGGTCTGGCCTACACGGTGGCAGCCGGTTCCGGCTTCAACTCCGACGTGGGCGGCTATGGCTTCCTGGCGCTGGCAGTTATGATCTTCGGTAACTGGAAACCGTTCCCGATCCTGGCATCCTCGGTGTTCTTTGCGCTGTTCAAGGTCATCGCGGCTTACAGCTCGTCGCTGTCCTTCCTGCCGAAGTTCGATGGCGTTAAGGAAATCTCCAACTTCTACCAGATGCTGCCGTATATCGTCACGATGATCGTGCTGATCTTCACCTCCAAGAACTCTCAGGCCCCCAAGGCCGAGGGCATCCCCTACGATAAGGGTAGCCGTTGATAGAGTACGGTTTTGTTCCTTCTTTGCAAAGAAGGAACTCTAAACAAAAACAATAATAAAAGGCATGCAGTCGATTTGTCTGCATGCCTTTTTATGTTGTAGAGCCATAGCAGAGGCCCCCTTGTGTAAAGGGGGCTCCGCCGAAGGCGGTGGGGGATTGTCCCGTCTGCGGTATGACATGGGTTGCCATCCAAACGCTTCAATCCCTCCGTCACAGCTGCGCCGTGCCACCTCCCTTTACACAAGGGAGGCTTTAGGCGGTATCTTACTTCTTCCGCTTCATCCAAAAAACTTTGAATTTGGAATATCCATTGAGTTTATCCTCATCAAATTCCTCGGTCAGGATATACCGTTTGCGGGCACCGTCAAATTGCAGGGCTTTGCCGTCCTCCTGCACATCGGTCAAATACCGGGGCAGGGCGGTCTGCTGGCTTTCAAATTCCGGTTCCCGGTTCCACAGCAGTTTGCCGTCAGCGTCGATGCCGTGCCCCCATACGCTGAACACCAGACACGCGGCCTCGCCGTAGCAATACCGTTCAAACCGGATGCGGCCATCCAGATAAAACAACATACAATCGCGGAAATGTGTCTCCAGTTCTTTCTCGTACCGGCGGCCGCATCCGCGCCCGGCAAAGTCAGTGGCAGTCCAGGCCATAATAAAAGCCCTCCTTGGCGGTAGTTTTCTCTCATTATACCGCACAAAAGGGGGCTTGGCAATAATTAAGCTTTCACGTCACGTTCTTTTAAAAGCAAGTAGGCCGTTACAAACATGGCTGCCAGCCAAAAGGCGCTGGCGGCGGCAAACTGCACGCCCTGCCCGGCGAGAATATCCTCGCTGCGGTTGGCGTTCATGCCAGCCTGCATCAGGCAGTAGGGCCAAAAGAGGGAATACCCCTTGCTGCCCAGCAGCATGCCCACGATGCCGCCGACAATGGCAAGGAAGATGGGCACTGCAAAGCTGCGGAGGACCATGGCCAGCAGCAATTGCGCTGCAATCACCGCCAGTGCCCCTACTGTGCCCCGCAGCCCAAACAAAATCAGTTCCACCGGCGGCCAATCGGGAAACCGGGCAAACAGCTTGCCGCAGGCAACAAACAGTGTCAGTTCCCAGACTTGGGTGAACAGCGCCAGCTTAAATACCACGCAGAACTTGGCCAAAAACAGATCCAGCGGTGGCACGGGGGCGGCCATAATTAAATTCCAGTTGTGGCCCATATGCTCCAGCCGCCACAGGTAGGCCGCATAAGCCGCCACCATGGCAGGGAAGAACAGCATCGAGTAAAACAGCGTGTGCTGGGTCCACAAGCTGTACCAGCGCTCGTGCAGGATTTCGAGATTTTGCAGGTAGTTGAAGGTGCCGTAACTGGCCGAGATCAGCGGCATCACAAAAAACAGCAGCCAGATCGGCGAGCGGTGCAGCTTGCGGTTTTCGGCTGCAATACAGCGTTTCAGCATGGTTCATACCTCCTTATTGCACATTACGCGCCAGCAAACGCCAAACAAAAAGACCGCCAGCCCAAAGGTAAATACCAACAGCCCCCAGTTGCAGGGCCGCGTGCCGTAAAGTACGGTGTGGCTGGCTTGGTCCCAGACCTTGACCTCGTAGCTGCACAGCGGCACAAAGTAGCCCCAGGGCACAAAATAGCTGGCGATCTGCGGCATAAAAGCCGAGAACAGACCCAGCAGCGCACCGATGATGCCCACGCACACCGCAGGCAGGGGATTGCTGAAGCACAGCGCCAGCAGCAGCTCCGAAAAGTAAAGCATGGTGCAGACCGTCAGCGTGCAGAGGTTGAGGTAGGCAAACTGCCCGGCAGGAAAGGCCTCGGTGTAGCCTTGCGTGTGCCCCAGCAGCAGGAGGACGGCGGCTTCCAGCGCGACCATCAGCACAATTTCCCCCAGCCCAAACACCGCCTTGCCGAAGAACAAACTGCGGCGGCTTTGCAGGGTGTAAAGCAGTTTGGCTGTATAGCCTTTGACCTCCACATCCCACAACCGGCTGGCCAGTACGGCCATCAGCACCGGCAGCAAAATGGTATTGATGATGGGCACGCCGAAAAACAGGGCGCTGTAGGCGTTGGCCAGTTCATCCTGTCCGGTGGGCGCGGTGCTGCCCAGCCAGAGATAGAGGATGACCGCAAAGGCAAGGCACAGCACAAGATCGTGGCGTCGGCGGGCTTTCTGCCATTCGGCATGCAGGGCTTGCAGCATCTCAGCCCACCTCCTTCGGCGCGGTCAGCGTCAGGAAAATTTCCTCCAGCGTCCTGGTGTGCTGGGTCAGGCCCACCACCCCGGCACCGCTGTCCGCTAAGGCCTGCACCAAGCCCGCCAGCAGGTCGTCCCGCAGGGGCGGCAGGGCGATGGTGTTATCCTCGCCCACTGCGGCGGTGGGCAGCCCGTTGGCCTGCAGCACCGGCAAAGCCTTGGCAGGGTGCAGCAGCCGCAGGGTCAGCGCACCCTTGCTGTGGCGCTGCAGTTCAGTCAGCGGGCCTTCAAACAGCATCCGCCCATGGTCGATGATGCCTACCTGCTCCACCATCTGCTCCATCTCGCCCAGCAGATGGCTGGAGATCAGCACAGTGGCTCCGGTGGCGGTGGGCATGGTGCGGATGAGTTCCCGCATCTCCTGGATACCGGCGGGGTCTAGGCCGTTGGTGGGTTCGTCCAGCACCAGCAGCTTGGGGCTGCCCAGCAGGGCCATGGCGATGCCCAGCCGCTGCTTCATGCCCAGCGAATACTGCCCCACCTTGCGGTGCTGGTCATTGGTCAGCTGCACAATGTCCAGCACACGGGCAATGTCCTTGTGGGGCACACCTTTTAAGTCGGCCACGATCTCCAGATTCTCCCGCGCGGTCAGATGCAGGTAGCCGGAGGGCGACTCGATCAGACTGCCGGTCTGCCGCAGCAGAGCCAGGCGGTTGGCGTCGGTCATCTCCCGGCCCAGCAGCCGCACCGTGCCGCCGGTGGGGTGCACCAGACCCAGCAGCATCTTCATCGTGGTGGATTTGCCCGCACCGTTGGGGCCTAAAAAGCCGTAGACACAGCCCTCCGGCACGGTCAGCGCCAGATGATCCACCACCAGATGGCTGCCATAGCGCTTGCACAGGGCGTCGGTTTCAATCACGTTTTGCATAGTCACACGCTCCTTACTCGTATCTTAAGGCAATACCGCA
>ERZ1034913.1507-NODE-1507-length-13920-cov-5.583411_pt1 | contig 13920 bp, 18 predicted proteins | sample MGYA00520697_ERZ1034913 | MGnify/ENA primary metagenome ERZ1034913 (study PRJEB33766, sample SAMN09781786) | gut metagenome | biome: gut microbiome | host: Homo sapiens | place: Madagascar | study: EMG produced TPA metagenomics assembly of the PRJNA485056 data...
CTATATATATGAAGGTGGTGTTACAATGCAGTTAAGACAATTATTACTACAATATGAGATTGAAAATAATATTAAACATGATGAAGCAGCCAAACAAATTGGAATTGGGCGTGCTACATATTTTCGTTGGTTAAAGGGTGAAAGTACACATTTAAAGGCAAATACACTTAAGAAATTATCAGATCTTTTAGATTGTGATGTCAAAAGCATTCTAGAAGAGGAAGAAAGAATCAAACCTATTGTAGGTAGTGTAAAAGCTGGATATGATGGTTTTCCAATGGAAGATATTGAGGGGTATATTGAATTAAATCGACATGATGGAAAAAAAGGCGATTATTTTTTACGCGTTCGCGGTGATTCTATGATCAATGCACATATCTATGAGGGAGATCTAGTTTTTGTGAAACAAACAAATGAAGTAGAATCTGGTAGTATTGCGATTGTACTTGTGGGTGAGGAAGCGACATTAAAGCGTGTTTTATATAAGAAGGGTTTAATGATTTTAGAAGCCGCAAACCCAAAGATTGATACAAAGGTATTTACACCTGAAGAGATTGAAGAATTGCCAGTAAAGGTTATTGGAAAAGTTCTATACGCTCGTAGAGACTTTGATTGAGGATCGATGGATGAAGATTTGGATTACTAGACATGGCCAAACGGCTTTAAACAAACAAAAATTAATGCAGGGACTTACAGATGAACCTTTAAATGAGACAGGAATTCAACAAGCAAAAGAGGCCAGAAAAAAGATTGGTGATATTCATTTTGATGCGGTATATGCAAGTCCTCTACAAAGAGCGATTCAGACAGCATCGATTATTGGAAATGTAGATCAAAAGGATGTAAAGATTGATTCTCGTATTATTGAAGTGGATTTTGGGGATTATGAGCTTCGTAACTACTTTAAATTGGGATTGAAAATGACTTCCTATTGGGCTTTTCCTGAACTGTTGCCAAATCCTAAGTCGGTTGAATCTGTCAAGAGTATGGTCAAACGAAGTCAATCCTTTTTAAAGGAACTTGAAAAGAAGAATTATGAGAATGTATTGATCGTATGCCATGGTGGTATCATTCGTTCTTTATGTGGCTATCTAGAAGATCGTAAAAACGGTATTAAGTGGAGACCAAAGCCTAAAAATTGTGAGATTCGTGTTTATGAATTGAATCATGGTAAGCATACATTTATTGAAACATTCAAATAAGGGTTGTATATAGAAACATTTCCTGTAGCTAGCTGTGTGGAAGCGTGATTCTGTTGACTAAAACACATAAGTAAAAGTGTGAAAAGGCTTGAAATAAGGGCTTTTCAGAATTTTCAGCATTGCAACGCAGGAGGGCTTTGATAAGTTTTGATGAATAAATTGTAAAATTTGCGAAATGTATTGCTGTTGTACTCACATATGGGTATAATAAGATTAAGAAAGTATCTGAAAGGCGGTGCTTTATATGGCAACAAAATCAGCGAATCTCTATGCTCGCATTGAGCCGGAAGTGAAAGAACAGGCAGAAAGCATTTTATCAGCACTGGGCATCCCTGCTTCCAATGCTATCAATATGTTTTATAAACAGATTATTCTTCAGAGAGGACTTCCGTTTGATGTGAAGATCCCATCATCTCGTCCTGTAGATATGTCCTCTTTATCAGAAGCAGAACTGAATGCAGAACTTGAGAAAGGATATGCAGATATCAAAGCGGGAAGAACAAGAGAAGCGAATGCAGTTTTTGCAGATATTCGTAAAGATTATAATCTATGATTTACACTATCAAAATTACAGATCAGGCAAATAATGATATTCGTAACATTTATGAATATATTGCCTACGAACTGCAGTCACCCAAGAATGCTAGTGGCCAACTGGACAGAATAGAAAAGTGTATTATGAGTCTTGACAATATGCTGGAACGGTATCGTTTTTATGACAGGGAACCGTGGAAAAGCCGTGGGCTTCATATTGTTCCGGTAGATAATTATTGCGTTCTTTATATTGTAGATAATAGTGATATGACAGTTTCCATCATGCGAGTGATGTATGGTGGTCGTGATATTGATGTTCAGCTTGATAAATACACGAAATACGAAGAGTAGTGCAAAATCAAAAATTTGTCAATCTAGTCGTTTAGGCTTGATTATAAATAAGACAAAGAAAATAAGGAAAGTTTTATTTATAATGCAATCTTAGAACACTTGCGACTTTAGTAATGAGATGAATTAGATGTAATGTGTGTACATGTTGTACTGCATAAATCAAAATCACTGTGGTAATACAAATTTCAGTTGAGAAGAGTACATCACAGAGATGCTACATCCAAACCACGTATCAGGTGTGGTAGTTCATGAAGCAGCTGAAAGAAAAAGAAGAACGGATGACGAAGTATGATACTTGAAACAGAAAGATTAATTCTGCGCCGCTGGGAAGAAAGTGATGCAGAGGATCTATATAAATATGCAAGTAATCCAGATGTGGGACCGATTGCTGGATGGCCACCACATCAGAGTTTAGATGAAAGCAAAGATGTAATTAAAAATGTCCTCAATGGCAAAGAGGCGTATGCAATCTGCCTAAAAGAAGATGGTAAGGCTATAGGTGCTATTGAATTGAAACTAAATGGTCATACCGATATGACCGAAAAAGACGATGAATGCGAACTTGGTTACTGGATTGGAAAACCTTTTTGGGGTCAAGGACTGATGCCGGAAGCCGCAAATGAGCTTCTTCGCTACGCCTTCGAAGATATCGGTATGAGTAAAGTTTGGTGCGGATATTATGAAGGCAACATCAAATCGAAGCGTGTTCAAGAAAAGGTCGGTTTTAAATATCAGTGGACGAGCGAAGACATTGATGTCCCTTTGATGCATGAGAAACGGACCGGTCATGTCAATGCATTGACGAAGGAAGAATGGTTGAAGAAGAAATAACTGCCAATTAATCTATGTAAATGACAAGAATTGCTAAATTTTGAAAGTATCATTGAATCATAAAATACCCTCCGGCTATTAAGCTTGGAGGGTTTCGTGCAGTTATGCAATATTTTTAATAAATGATCGCATCATCAGCTGTGAATCCATCAAGTGAGTTTTCTTTCACCTGAATGCAAATATAAGTGATTCCTGAATCACTGGCTGCAAAGAATTGACGCTTTGCAGCAGGGCTGATTTTTAACCAGTTACCAGCAGTAATTTCGACAGTATCCCCATCAATGATAGCCGTTCCTTTTCCGTCAATAATCCCATAGATTTCTTCATTGTTCTTATGAGAATGAACAAAAGGAACGCTTGCACCAGCAGGTAAAGAATTAATACTTACTTCAGCACCCGTTAAAGAAAGTGTTTCATGAAGTTCTGCACGACCTTCATTACCAATATTCGTCTTTGTGTAGTTTGACATTTGAATTACCTCCATTATTATTCGCAACCTTGTTGCTTGATTATAGTATAATCATTTACACAATCAAAAAATAGTACGCACATTTTTGTAACTGTACACAATAAAATGAATGTGCCATAATGTATATGAAGTGAGGTGACTGCACATGAAGACAAAAAAAGAGCTTCCAGCATGTCCTGTAGCAACATCAGTGTCCTTGATAGGTGGTAAATGGAAGTTATTGATAATAAGAAATTTAAGAAAGCGTCCATGGAGATTCAATGAACTTCAAAGAGATTTAGAAGGAATTTCTCAAAAAGTACTAACGGATAGTCTGAGACAAATGATAGATGATGGCCTTGTGTATAGAAATGATTATCATGAGAATCCTCCAAGAGTTGATTATGGACTTACAGATCTTGGAAAAGAATTGATGCCTATTATTGATGCATTGGCAGACTTTGGTGATTATTACAAAACAATTGTTGATTAAATATAGGACACTTTATCACAGGATTAGTTATAGTGGTGATGCAGATATCGTTGCAGGCGGTTTGAAAATGCCTTTCTGTTCTGAAGCATGGGATGTGCTTTTACGCTATATTTATACTGGATTACAAGGTGGTTCTATTATGAAAGGCTGGATGAAAAAGGAAAATGAAATGATTGCCTGCTGTTCGGATGGAACAAGACCTGTCATTTTTAAGATTGAAAGAATTGAGTATGATCAGAAAGAATAGGACAGTATAAATAGAAAAGGAGTAAAAAACATATGTTGGCATATACGTATTTGGAAAAAGGGAAATTTGAATTGATAGAAAAACCAAAACCCATCCTTCTTCATGAAAGGGATGCGATTGTAAAAGTGACACTTGCAAGCATTTGCTCAAGTGATCTGCATATTAAACGTGGTAGTGTTCCTCGTGCCGTGCCTGGTATTACTGTTGGTCATGAAATGGTTGGTATTGTAGAACAAGTTGGAAATAAAGTAACTCATGTAAAACCTGGAGATCGTGTAACGGTGAATGTAGAAACTTTTTGTGATGAGTGTTTTTTCTGTCAAAATGGCTATGTAAATAACTGTACGGATGAAAATGGAGGATGGGCTCTTGGATGTCGAATTGATGGTGGACAGACAGAATATGTACGAGTCCCATTTGCAGATCAAGGATTGAATAAAATACCTGATGGTGTCAGTGATCGACAAGCTTTGTTTGTAGGGGATGTGTTAGCAACAGGATATTGGGCAACTCGTATTTCAGAAATCAAGGAAGAGGATACTGTATTGATTATTGGTGCTGGACCTACAGGCATTTGTACTTTACTATGTGTTATGCTTCAAAAGCCAAAAAGAATAATTATGTGTGAAAAAGATGAACATCGCATTGATTTTATCCATGAACATTATCCAGAAGTTTTGACAGTCACTCCAGATGAATGTAGAAATTTTGTGCTAGAAAATAGTGATCATGGTGGTGCAGATGTTGTTCTTGAAGTTGCGGGTGTACCATCTACTTTTCAGCTTGCATGGCAATGTGCAAGAGCAAATGCGATTGTGACAATCGTAGCTTTATATGATGCACCACAAGTTTTACCACTTCCCGACATGTATGGGAAAAATTTGACTTTCAAAACAGGTGGTGTTGATGGTTGTGATTGTGAAAAGACTTTACAATTGATTGCACAAGGTAAGATCAATACAGAACCTTTGATTACACATACATATCCTCTTAGTCGAATTGCTGAAGGGTATGAACTATTTGAAAACAAACGAGATGGTGTAATTAAAGTAGCCATTGAGTGTTAATTTAAAAAGGAATCCATAATCATGTAGTTCAACATGGCCTTAAGATTCCTTTTGATTTGGGTAAAGATCCGTATTCATAATAGCATGGAATGAACTATTACTTTTTGATAGAATAATAGTAATAGTGAATTATTAGGAGACAGTTTTCATGAATAAACAATATAATTATAAAAATATCATAAAGGAAACCATGATTTTGACACTCGCAGTTGGAATTATTGCAGCCGCCGTCTATTTTTTTCTAGTGCCTAGTCATACTTCGGTAAGTAGTATTTCTGGTTTAGGTATCATACTATCTAATTTTGTACCTTTACCATTATCTGCAATCACAATGATTTTAAATGTTGTTTTATTAATTATTGGATTCTTAACTTGTGGCAAAGAATTTGGCGTAAAAACAGTGTATACAAGTATAATGCTTCCTATATTTCTTGCGTTATTTGAGATTCTGTTTCCAAATTTTGTATCTTTCACAAACAGCCAAGAACTAGATGTGTTATGCTACATACTCGTTGTAAGTGTAGGATTAAGCATCTTATTTAATCGAAATGCTTCATCAGGAGGTCTAGATATTGTCGCCAAGATCATGAATAAATATCTTCATATGGAATTTGGAAAAGCTATGTCTTTATCGGGTATGTGTGTTGCCTTATCAGCAGCTCTTGTTTATGATAAGAAGACGGTTGTGTTAAGTATTTTAGGTACTTATTTTAATGGTATCGTTCTTGATCATTTTATCTTTGATCATAATATTAAACGAAGAGTGTGTATCATCACTCCAAAAGAAGAAGAGCTTCGCAAATTTATTATTCATGAATTACATAGTGGGGCAACGGTGTATGAAGCGTATGGTGCATACAATATGGAAAAGAGTCATGAAATCATCACAATCGTAGATAAAGTGGAATATCAAAAATTGATGAAATTCATTAATACACTCGATCCAAAAGCATTTATTACTGTATATAATGTTTCGGATATGCGATATCAGCCAAAGATTTAAGTAAGGCAAGACCTTACTTTTTTTTCCATTTAAATGACCTATTTGGACAATACATTTGATTTGAATCCATCAAATGACTAGTATGTAGTTAAGAAGATAGGGTATGGATAAAAAGGTATAACCCCAAATCATAATGCACACAAAAGCTAAAATATGTCCGATCATTGTTTTATTTTTCATACCAGAATGTTATATCAAGGAATTGAAAGGAAGTGTCAAAATATGAAGAAATTAGATCCCTTTGTCATTATTGTCGATTTATTATTATTGATTGGATGCGGATGCATGTTTCTATATGGAAAGATGTCAGCCTATTCCTTATTTATTGTAGGCATTATTCTTGTAGGTGTATTAGTCTTATATTTGTATGTCACAAACTATAAAGACAATCATTATGGAGGAAGATTCCACAAAGATTTCTAGGCGGTAGAAATACCGCTTTTAGTATGCTATAGTGGAGTTGAAGAAGGCGATATTATGGGCGGGTTATGTGTATTACTACTAATGATGTTTTGTGTAGGATGGATACTATGTGTATTCTTTCTATCCATGCTGATTCCACTTTTGATCATCTATAATGGAATTGTAGGCATTGTATGTATCATTCTATATGTTGTACTACGCCAAAAATCTGTCTTTACTAAATATTCAGAAGGCTATAAACATATATTATCTAGCATATTAAAATATGGCTTACTTGTATATGGAAGTATTTCTTTAGTATTTAGTATTATTCTAGCCATTTTAAACTTTTGTTAGGAGTAGTTATGACAATATTAGGTGTGGATTTAGGAACAACCAATAGTTTAGCGGTTGTCTATAAAGAAGGAAAGCCAGTGCTGATTCCAAATGCGTTTAATGAATATATAACGCCAAGTGTAGTTAGTATCTTGAATGGAAAAATTGTTGTAGGTAAACTTGCCAAGGAAAGATTAGTGACGCATCCAGAGTATAGTGCATCCTTGTTTAAACGAACAATGGGATCCGATGTTACTTATACATTAGATAGGAAAGAGTATGATTCAGCGACACTTTCTTCTTTTGTCGTGAAACAATTGATTGAAGATGCACAAAATTATCTCCATGAAGAAATATCAGAAGTTGTGATCAGTGTTCCAGCTTATTTTAATGCACGTCAAAGACAAGATACAAAACGAATTGGTGAATTATTAGGTGTTAAAGTAGAGCGTTTGATCAATGAACCAAGTGCAGCAGCCATCGCATGTCATATGGATGATGAATATGAAACATTTGTTGTTTTTGATTTTGGTGGAGGAACACTCGATGTTTCAGTTGTTGACTGTTTTGAAAATGTGATTAGTATCAATGCGATCAGTGGAAACAATCACTTGGGAGGTATTGATTTTGATCGAGCTATGGCTGAATATTTTTGTTCGAAAAACGGATTAAACTATAATGTTTTAGACCCTTCTTTTCAACAAAGCATTCTACGTGCGTGTGAACAAGCTAAAATTAAGTTGAGTACGCAAAATGTAGTTAAAGTTTCTTTAATTCATCTAAATAAGAATTATAATTGTGTATTTGACGAGAATGTACTATTGAATATCACTAAATCTTTACTTGACTCTTGTAAGATTGTGATTGGAAAGGCCGTAAAAGATAGTGGTTTTTCAGCAAGTGAACTCGATAGTTTGATTCTTGTAGGAGGATCAAGTCAAATGCCTGTTTTACAACATTACTTATCGGACGCTTTAAATATTCCTGTATTAAAAGAAGCAAATATGGATTCTTTAGTCGTACTTGGACTTGGAAAATATATTGGCATTAAACAAAGGGATGAAAGTATTAAAGATGTAGTAGTGACAGATATTTGTCCTTTCTCCTTAAGTACGTCTACGTATAATGAACAAAATCCAGATTTGGAATTATCAACCGTACTTATTCCTAAAAATTCGGTTTTACCAGTAAGTAAAAAGATGACTTTGCGTACGGTACATAAAGGACAAACCAAAGTCAATATTAGTGTGTTTCAAGGACAGGCTATGTATGCCAAGGAAAACTTATTTCTAGGCCAAGCTTTTATTCATGTTCCTAGAAATATGCATGATTATGAATCTTTTGATTTAATCTATTCGTATGACATCAATTCTATGTTGTATGTAGAAGCTATTGTACATTCTACTAAGGAACATTATATTTTTAGAGTATCGAAAGGTGATGTATTAGAAAAGGTAGATGCTTCTGTTCGTTTAGATTCAATCAAAGAAGTGTCTTTAACTTTATACCAAAATAATGAAGTGGATGCTCTGCTTGCTCGTATTGAAAGAATCTATCAAGAAGTGGATGATGAAACACAAGAGTATTTAATGCGACTTCATGCAGACTTTACAAAAGACATGGATACTTTGATCAACAACATTCAAAAAAGAAAGCGTCTTATAAATCAAGTTTCACGTATTTTAGATCAGATAGAAGAATCTCAAAATGTAGATCAATTAGATATCTTTACTCAAGAAGAGGATGAAGAAGGAGAATATTTGGCATGAACGCTTGGGAAGTATTAGAAATTGAGCCGACAAGTGATAAAAAAGAAATCAAGAAAGCTTATGCAAGACTTTTAAAACAGTATCATCCTGAAGAAAATCCGGAAGAATTCAAACAGATTCAGGCTGCTTATCAACAGTGTCTACATCCAGATCAAGAAATAGAGTCTGTTTCATTTGAACAAAATAAACAGGATATTAAAACACAAACCATTTCAACTAAAGAAGATACAATCATTCCTCCACCCATTCCAAAGCTAGAAACATTATTTGTTCAAAATGAAAAGGATGTAGTGTCTTATTTGGATATTCTAAATATGATAGATAAAAAACTACCTAAAAAGATTGGTTCTAAAGAAATTATAGATGTCTTTACAGATTCCAAAATCATGCCCTATTTAGAAGATGAACTATTTTGTAGAAGATTAGAAGATATCTTTTTATCTCGTAAATTAAAATATATCAAGAATTCAAGAGATCCTATCTATATGTATTTAGGAAAGTATGGTATGTCCAAATTATCAAGTGCTATGGACTATTCAAATGTTCCATTTTATAAACGACCTGCATTTGTGGCTTTTATTGTAGTGAGCGTCATTCTTTTAGAGGTGATATTAGGCATCGTTTAATAATCGTAAGAAATTGGATACCCAAATTTAATGATCAACTCTAAATGGCTAGAAATAGCCTTTTTATTGTGTTAATGTTTAGTTATGAAAACATATTTAACTTTAGAAAAATCAATTACTCACAAATCGAATTATGATGGATTCTTATACAAGTCTTATGTAACTTCATTTTTTTCGTATGCCAAATCTCATCATACAATCAATGATTTTTATGACGAAGAAGGGAATGTATATATTCCTGAAGTTTATTCATTCTGTGAAAAAAAGATAGATCCAGACACACATGAAATGTTTGTACGAGCAGATGTTGAGTTTGAAGATGGATTTGATATGGATTTTCTTCTTAACAAACCACTTTATTTTAAAGAACCAGATTGGTTTCAGGATTTGACAAATGAAAAAATTAATAAAATCGTATGTAGCTATTCTGATTGGGATATATTGGATCTACTTGATAATAAAACGAGTAATACAACTATAAATATATCTATATTTGATGATGGAATGATTCAAATTAAAGATACAAAGGAAAATCAAAGTCCTTTAATTTCAACATATCAAGTTAACAAGACTTACATTCAACAATTCTTTGAAGCTATGAAGTTAAATCTAGGTAGTGAAACGACATATGATCCTAGCTATGTTGGTGGATGGTCTAGAAGCTTTACATTACATTGTGAAAGCGGGAATGTGTTTGAATATCATGGCAATTATTGTACAGATTCGAATGAGGATAGTCTTACGACAAATATAGTAGAGGAGTTACTTACAAAATGTCAGATTGTTATTTAACTTTAGAAGAGGTAAAACTCAACACATCTTATTTAGATGGGTCAATATATAAAACATATATTACTCATTTCTTTTCATATACGAAAGCTCGTCATAAAATCAATATCTTTATGACGAAAATGATAACGTACATTCTGTTGAATTGTATGAAATAATAGATTGAAAAGTAGATCCAGACACAAATGAACTATTTGTCGTGCTGATTTCGAGTTTGAAGATGATGAAGATATGGATACTTTTCTTCACAAACTACTTTATTTTAAAGAACCAGAATGGTTTTGTGATTTGACAAATGAAGAAATTGTACAACTGGATTGTATTTTTGAACAATATGAACCTGTTTTGGGGCCACTGATTGAAAGAAATAATATTTCTATATCTATGGATGGAACAGTGCAAATAAATGATAAAATTTATCATTTGTCTAAGCCAAAGATTTATGACTTCTTTGATGAAATTAGAATAAATTTAGGTAGTGAAAAAACATATAAACCATTACTATGTGGTGCGTGTAGTAGCCGATATACTTTGCATCTAAAAAGTGGTAAAGTCATTAAATATTCTGGTAATTATGCATTATGTGATGGCACTCCATATGGATGTAAAAGATATACAAAATTAATTGTCGATGATTTAATCAAACAAGTATATGAAAGTGATTGATTCTTTTTAAGAATTTTAATTAGCTATTACTAAAGGAGATTTAATAATATGAAATGTGGATTTGGAGTCGATATTGGTGGTACTACCATTAAGATTGGTTTATTTTCAGTCGAGGGAGATTTGATTGAAAAATGGGAGATCCCGACAAATAAAGCAGAGAATGGAAAATATATCCTTTCAGACATTAATAGTTTTATTGATAAAACAATTGAAGCAAAAAGCATCAATAAAACAGATATAATCGGTGTAGGTCTTGGCGTACCTGGACCTGTCAATAAGAATGGCTTTGTGAGTGTTTGTGTGAATTTAGGATGGAATTCATTGAATGTTGAAAAAGAATTTCATGAAATTTCAGGACTTAAAGTTCAAGTAGGTAACGATGCCAATGTGGCAGCCCTTGGTGAAATGTGGCAAGGCGCAGGAAAAGGATATCAAGATGTATTAATGGTTACACTAGGTACAGGTGTAGGTGGCGGTTGTGTTTTAGATGGAAAAATCGTTTCCGGAATTCATGGTGCAGGTGGGGAAATTGGTCATATGCCTGTAAAGGATGATGAACCAATCGCATGTAATTGTGGTAACCATGGATGTTTAGAACAATATGTTTCAGCTACTGGCATTGTAAATCAGGCAAAGAAAATATTGGATTTGGATGATCGTGCTTCTAGTTTAAGAAACTATTCGTCTTTGGAAGCTAAAAACATTTACGATGAAGCTAAAAACGGGGATGTTATAGCGAATGAAATAGTAGATTCGACATGTAAAATTCTCGCAAAGGCATTGGCACAAGTTTGTAGCGTAATCGATCCAGAAATCATCGTAATTGGTGGTGGTGTGTCAAAGGCTGGAAATATTTTAACTTCAAGAATCACTCAATCTTTTAAAAAATATGTATTTAATGCATGTACCTCTACACCTATCGTTTTGGCTAAACTTGAAAATGATGCTGGAATGTATGGGTGTGTAAAATCATTATTTTAATTCTTGCCAAATTGCAAGAAATTCGCAAGGTTTTAATCATGGGGTTAGCCTTGCTTTTTTTGTATTCTAAAGGTGGAGGAAGGGAAGCGATAACATGCTTATTTATGATTTTATTATACGAATTGTACTCGCGATGATGTTAGGGCTTCTAATTGGTCTTGAACGACAGTTAACGGGCCATATGGCTGGCATACAAATCAACGTACTTTTATGTATGGGAACCTGTTTCTTTACGTTATTTCCATTATGGATGTTGATTGTTTCAAACGTGTTGTTTCAACCCTTAGCCCAGAAAATAATTCCAATTACAAGAAATGAAGAATCCGAAAATCAATATTGTATTACAGTTCTTTGTCAGGCGGATGCAGAGAATGATATTCGTTCCTTATTGATCAACACAAATGATTGTATTACCAGCAATAGATATATTAGATGGAAAGCCATTTGGATGAAACTATTTGGGACAAACGAATGGTTAGGATTAAACATGGGTTTTTGGTTATACATGGCTATAGTTATATTGATTGTGATAGGATGAATGTGATATTCTGGTCCATTAAGCCGTTAGATGAAACAAAAAAATCGTAGAAAATCTCTACGATATTTTACAACAATGGCGAAAAAATACGAATAATGCTTAAGAATAAGCCTTTCACAATATTCACGTGCGTATCTTCGACTTGAATTTCTTTACATTTTAATAATGTATCCATAAAGTTTTGTTTGACATCCAACACTTTTTTTGACTTATACAATAAGGTACCATTTTCAAAATGTAGGTATAAAGAACGATAATCTAGATTAATAGTTCCTACTGTTGCATATGTATCATCACAAACAAATACTTTAGAATGAACAAATCCAGGTTCATATTCATAGATTTTAACACCACCTTGAATTAATTGTGCATAATACGTTCTGCCCATATCATGTACGATTTGTTTATCGGCAATGCTTGGCATAATAATTCGTACATCCACACCTTTTTTAGCAGTATGAATTAATGTATTGATCATTTCTGAATCAATAATTAAATACGGTGTCATAATATATACATATTCATTGGCACTATTTAATAAGTCTTCATAAACAGATTGACCTGTCAATTCTTCATCTAATGGTGTTTCTGCATAAGGAGCAATATAGCCATCGTAAGATAATTCATCAGCATCATCGATATTTTTAAATACTGTATAATCCTCATCTTCGTGGCGCAAAGCATTCCAATTTGTCAAAAACATAACTAAATATGACCATACGGCTTTACCCTTAATACAAATAATATTGTCCATCCAATGTCCGTACTTTACTTTTTTATTGATATATTCATCGGCAAGATTTGCACCACCACTAAAAGCAACCTTACCATCAATTACCAATATTTTTCGATGATCCCTATGATTCATGATTGTATTGATAATAGGGGAGATCCGATTAAAGGATACAGCTTTTATGCCTTTTTTCTTCAATTGTTTGGCATAAGAAGCAGGAAGTGTACCTAAAGATCCCATATCATCATACATTACACGTACTTCAACACCCTGTTTGACTTTTTCTTCTAAAATAGAAAGTATGGAATTAAACATTATACCTTCTTCAATAATGAAATATTCCATGAATATGTATTTTTTAGCTTTTTTTAATTCATTTAACATGACATCAAAACCTTTATCGCATGGAGCATAATATTCAAAGTCGGTATTACGATAAAAAGGAAAGCCTTCTTCATATAAAAAGGCAAGTTGGGATACATAGTCTTTATTATCTTGTTGAATTTCATCAATGATCGATTCATCTTGGATATAATAAGAAGATGCCTTTTTTTGTTCCTGAATGATATTTCGAAATGTTTTTCCAAATAATAAGCTCATTAACATCATTACATATACAAATGTACCAAAGACGGGAAACAACATAATTAACAAGATCCACATTAAATCGGAAGATAAGTGTCTGCTTGTTCGAACGATATTTAAGACAATTAAAACAGATAGAATGTGTAATACAACTTCAATGAATACAAAAGAAGATGTTAGCCATTTAAATAATATACAATATAATCCAACTTCACCAAGTGCAATGATTACTAATGGAATTATTCTTCCTAGCCATATTTTTAATTTCATATAAACCAACCATTCCTTTCAGCTTCGCTTCAAGGCACACATTGGAATT
>ERZ1034913.1513-NODE-1513-length-13868-cov-6.116702_pt1 | contig 13868 bp, 13 predicted proteins | sample MGYA00520697_ERZ1034913 | MGnify/ENA primary metagenome ERZ1034913 (study PRJEB33766, sample SAMN09781786) | gut metagenome | biome: gut microbiome | host: Homo sapiens | place: Madagascar | study: EMG produced TPA metagenomics assembly of the PRJNA485056 data...
AGCAGAGGGAAAATGGGGAACATCCGGCCCTACGGCAGGCCGAAAGGACGCAACCACGTAGGAATTTACCTGTTCGAAACAATCAGCGAGCAGGTCTTCCCGGCAAGCGCGGACTGCATTGAAAACGCTGCAGTCGGACAATCGATGCAGCGCCACCCCTTTCTTGTCACAGGAAGAAGAATCGTCGCGTTCAGCCGCCCATAACGCAACTCTCAACGTGAAGCATGCCCGAAGGGACCGCACCGGCCAACCCTCGCCACTAAGGCGAAGCTTTGTACGCCACCGCACAACCACCCGTTTCTCTTCGCCCAAGATGCCCATAGCACGCAGCAAAGACACCATCGCGGGCAAGCAAGAACCATGGCGCTGGAATTGCACACGCCATTAGGCAGACCGGTACGACCCCAAGCGAGAAACACACTCTCAAGCAAAAGGGTCGCCGACCAACGTCGACGACCCTTCAACAGGTACCCTATCCATCTTGCGACGCTTGATACGCCACCATCACATGGTTCACGAACCGCGAATCGCAACCGAAAAGAGGAAGTTTCTCGCTACATGCTGAACAAACCGAACTGCGCAGCCACATAAGCAACCAAGATAACCACCAGCAGCACAGGCGCGATGAACTTCACCATGACGGTGAACATCTTCTCCGCCTTGAACGGACCGGAGGATTTCACCTCGTCGATAATCGCCTTAGGCTTGATGATCCAGCCGACAAACACGCATGCCATCAACGCGGCAATCGGCATCATCACGGAGTTGGAGATGAAGTCCAGGAAGTCCAGAATGGTGCTGCCAGGGCCCAGCGGCTCGATGAACGCCAACTGGCAATAACCCATGTTCACGATCATGGCCATCACGAAGATGAAAGCCATGGAAACGATGAGAGCCTTTTTACGCGTGATGTGCGCGGAGTCCTGAACGATGGACACGCAGGTTTCGGTGAGCGAAATGGAGCTGGTCAGCGCGGCAAACACAACCAAAAGGAAGAAAAGGAAGCCCATGATCGAAGCGATGCCGCCCATCTGGTCGAACACGGTCGGCAAGATCACGAACATCAGCGACGGGCCGGACTTCGAGGCAACGGCCTCGGCAGAACCCATAGCCACGAAGGCAGCAGGCACAATCATCAAACCAGCCAGGAAGGCATAGCCAGTATCGAAGAGCTCGATACGGCGCACGGACTGCTCAAGATTGTCAGACTTCTGCATGTAGGAACCGTAGGTGATCATGATGCCCATGGCCAAAGAGAGGCTGTAGAACATCTGACCAAGAGCAGCGATGACCAGCTCAACGCTGAACTTACTGAAATCCGGCGTCAAGTAATATGCCAAGCCGTCGATAGCGCCAGGAAGCGTGAGCTCGTAAATGCAGATACCCGCCGTCATAACCAACAACACGGGCATGAGGATACGGTTTGCGCGCTCAATGCCGTTCTTCACGCCAAGCGCCACAATAGCGAACACGATCAGCAGGAAGGCGATAGCCCAAATGAAGCTCTCCCCACCACCGCCGATGAAGTTGGTAAAGTATGTACCGCCATCGGCCAAGGCCGCAGAGCCATCCATGATGTACGCACCAGCATACTTAAGCACCCAACCGCCGATGATGCAGTAGTACGGCACGATGATGAACGGAATCGCAGAAGTGAAAATGCCGATGAAGGCGTATTTCTTCCCAAAGGATTTGAATGCGCCAAGCGCGCTTTGCCCGGTTTTGCGACCAAGCGCAGCTTCAAGCATCATCAACGTGAAGCCGAACGTAACGACCAACACCACATACGTGATAAGGAATACGCCTCCACCATACTTCGCAGCTAGATACGGAAAGCGCCACAGGTTTCCCAAGCCGATAGCCGAAGCTGCGGCGGCCAAAATAAACGCCCACTTGCCCGACCAGGACGCACGTGCGCCCCCTGAATTAGCAGACATGACAATCTCCCATCCGTGCGATGGCGCAATCTTGCGAGCATGCCGTAAACGGTCCGGACCTGTTTACGATTTCAAGCTGAAGAAGGCTTGTCGCAAAGCAGATTCACCTACCGTCTTCGGCAGGTCCGCATGAGACCCTGCAAGCACCGAGCGCACGATGCCGATATCAACGACTCGCATAAACACCGATACTCGCATTACGCCAATGAACTGTACATAGCTTTGAAATTATAATCCTCATAAAGGCTTTCGGTGACCAACAATAATCCGAATCGGGAAGCGGCGCATAACGAAAAAGAGCCGGCCTAAGGCGTAAGCACGAAAGAGCATAGCCGAGCCAAGACCCATCTAGCTAACCGCACGCGAAACAGAGCCAAAGCGACGGCCGCAGCATCGTCGAACTGCAAGCTGATCCCGCATGGAGAGCCCCCATGCGCCACCGATGGACGATCAGGGGGGCCAGCTCCCCGACGCCGCAGGGCAGATGGATGGCCGCCCGAGCCGTCAGCAACCGCCTCGCACGCCTCAGGAAGCCGCGCAAGGCGCTGCGGGCAAGCGCCTCGAGAGCACGGATCGGCCGACGATATCGCGAAACGAGAATCGCAGCATCCGGGCTGAAGGGGCTCCAGGCAAAAACCCGCCCAAAACGCGGAAGGGCCCGCAAGGGGGCATCCCCCGCGGGCCTTTCTCGGCGCTGATAGAAAAGCGCCCTCCGCGAGCGATTGATTTGGGGAGCGGATATTTCTCTTACTGTATTGCGCCTGGTGAGATGGGGTGTTTTTAGGGTTGCTTTGGGTCATTTGTCTAATCGGAAAGAAGGAAGAAAGAATCGTCCTTGGGACTTGCCCGCCGCCGGCTAGCGGCTTTCTTTGAGGCTCTGCGCAGCGTGCCCCTTACATATTTATATATAGGCGATCGAAACCGGCTGCGCCGACAAGTCCGAAAACGGAAAGAATTTGAGGAAAGAATAGGCTGTTGACCTGGGGATACACCGCTATATCCAGCAAAAGAAAAGACCGCTTTCGCGGTCTTTTCCGATGTTATGAGTCGAACGTTTCGCTGAGCAGCTCGTCCAATGCGTCAAGGTCCGACTTGCACGAATTGAGCGCCGCCATGATGGGCCACAGCCTGGGGTCGTGCTGGCGCTCTTCCATGTCCTCCACGATGCATGCGCAGCCCTCTATCACCGCAACGAGATAGGCCAGCTTTGCGAGGCTTCTCTTCACCGCCTCGGCTTCCCGGGCGCCCATTAGCTTGCCAGCGATAAGTCAGCCACGGACCCACGCCCACTCGATAGCATAGCCTTCATCGTGTCGGAGCCGACCAGAGGCATGGCGTCCATCGCCTCGCGCTTGGCATCGATACCGATGTGGGTGTAGATGTCCATGGTCACCTCAAACGACGCATGCCCGGCAAGCATCTGCATGACTTTGGGGCTTACCCCGTGCAGCGCGCCGATGGTTACGAAGGTGTGACGTATTTCGTGAAGTTGCCAACCTGGCGCGCCCAGGCCGTCGCGGCTCTTGCACCACCAGGAGCCGAGGCTGCCTGCGCGGGTGCGACGACCCGCCGCGCTGCATACGAGAGGCGCCCCCCCGACGATATCGGCGGGCCTGCCTTTGGCATCTCGCACGATCAGATGGGGCGCGAACCGCTCAAAGTCGAACAGCATTGCCAGGATGCGCTGCCGAATGGCGCTTTCGAGGAAGTCCGACATGGGAAGGCTGCGGCGCCCTGCCGTGGTCTTCGCCTCTTTAAGGTCGCCGGTGTCGGGATAGTCGTTGCGCACGCTGATGACGTGCGCCTCGAAGTCGATATCCTCGCGCGAGATGCCCGTCACCTCGCTGCGGCGCAATCCGAGCTGCGTGATGGCCAGCACCGCGAACTGCATGGAGTCGTGCGGGTCGAGCCTGCCCACAAGGCCATGAAACAGATTTTCGGGCATGGCTCGGCGTTCCTGCGTATCTTGCTTCGGGGCCTCGGCGCTTTTGCAAGGGTTGGCGGGAAGCACGCCGGTCTTGACCGCGTGGTCGAACATGACGGAAATCTTCTTGCCGATATCACGCACATAGGTGCCGCTCAGTGGTTTGCCGCTGATGCTCTCGCCCGCCTGCAGCCTTGCGTATGCGGATTCCAACTCTTGGGACGTGATGTCTTGCAGTCTTGCCTGGCCGATAAGGTGGTATACGGCCTTGAGCTTGTTGCGGTCGCGCCGAAGGGTGGTCGGGGCTATTTTGCCGGAGGTCGTGCGCACCTCCATCCAGTGCTCGGCATACTGCTTGAAGGTATAAGAGGAGCGCTTTACGATCTTGCCCTCCTCGGCCTGACCCTGCAGGACGCGCTTCTCGGCCTTCGCCTGCGTGAAGGTTCCTGTGAAGTTGCGCGAGGTCTGGCGGTACTTGCCCGTTGCGGCATCGCGGCCCAACGAGAGGACGATCTTCCATTTCCTGCACTTGTTGTTGGGCTTGTCTTCCAGGCGGTAGATGCCCTTAACCCCGGATTCCATTTTTGCCATATAATGTCACCTGTCCCTTTCTGTGCTTCCCGGCTTTGAATCGGACTGCCAGCGCGAGGTTGCGGCCTTTCGCTGGCACGACCCGTTGGAAATTGCAGTTTCCGGCGGGTCTCTTTTGTTTGACGGGCCTTCGACGTTGCAGCGTCTTTCGGCCGCATGCCCTAGACGAACTCAATGAGCGCGGCTTCGACGGGGCCATGAAGAGAGGCATTGCCTTCATCGTATCCGTACATGATGCGCTTGATTTCCAACTCGGCCTTAACCCTGCGCTTCTCGATCTCCTCGGAGACCAGCTCGGAGCGCATATGCTCCGGCTTATCGACGTCGCCCATCTCGGCCGCGCGCGCATCGGCGGCCTCCTCGGCGGCTGCGCCCATGCGCTTTCGGACCTTCTCCCCGACGAACTCCTCGAACGCCGCCCTGCGGTCGGCTGGAGCGCCGAACAGCACCCTGTCGCGCCAGCGCTCGTCGACGTCGGCCACCGCCAGGAGCTCGCGGCAATAGTAGCGGGCGATGGCGGCGTAGCGCTGGACCTCGCTGTAGGCCGCCTGCTTTTTGATGGCGGCATCGCGCTCGGCGACGACCCCCATGAGCTGGCCCATCAGCTCCCGCCCCTCCATGGTGAGCCTGTCGTAGAAGTTCTGCACCGTTAGGTCGCGTGCGTCGGCGGGCACACGCCCTATGACCTCGTCGGCGGTCAGGTCGCACAAATCGGCCACGGCGCAAACCGCAGAGGCCGGCATCTTGTCCGGGTCGGCTTCGTAGCGCTGATAGGTCGTGTACGGGATGCCCAGGGCCTCGGCGAACGCCTTGGCGGTCTCATAGCCCTCTCTTTTCCGGATCTTGACTAATACGTTGTCGTCTTTCTGCACATTTCCTCCATATCCTCCAACTCGTTAACGCACCACCCTTTGGAACCAAGCGTAACACTACAGAACAGTATAAAACCGTTTTCGGGTTTGTACAAGAACGATTATACCCGGTTATGGGTTTCTGAAACCGTTTTCGGGTTTGGTAATGCTACTATTGCGATTCAGAAACCCACATATAGTTTCGATACAGTTCGAAATGAGTGGGTTTTCACAGCTTCGACGTTGAGGATGAAGGTAGATGAGGAAGGAGCAAGCAAATGGCGTTCGAAAGCATCCCGGCGTTTATGACGCCCGCCCAGCTGGCTGAGATAGTCGGCGAGCACGAGGGGTCCATCCGCCGGGGAATCCGAGAAGGCAGAATCGCCGCGGACAAGGTGAACGGCAGATGGTTCATCTGCAGGGACACGGTGTTTCCCAATGCGAAGAAGGAGGTCGCGAGCAATGACCAGTGAATGGCGGGATAAGCTTGGGAGGGGCCGCCCCCTTCCGAAGAAATCGGCATGCGCGGGGGCAGCCGCGCATGCCGGGCGTTACCTTGATAGATGCAGGCACGCGGATTGGATTGTAGCAACCTGGGCCGCACCGTTGCAAGGCGGTGCGCCATGGACGCTTTAGCGCATGTTCCCGCGGAGCTCAAATCGCAGGCCCGCTGGGTGTGCTGGCGGCTTGTCGAGCGCGACGGGCGAAACACGAAGATGCCCGTGGATGCGAAAACGGGCAAGATGGCCAGCAGCACCGACGCCGCCACATGGACGACCTTCGACGGCGCGGTGCGGGCATCGGCAAAGCTTCGCTGCTCGGGCGTGGGGTTCGTTTTCGGGCCGGACCGCGCCTATACGGGGCTCGATCTGGACCACGTCATCAGAAACGGCGTGCTCGACGAGGAATACCGCTGGGTCGTGGACGAGGCGCGCACCTACACCGAGATATCCCCTTCCGGCGACGGTCTGCACCTGATCTTTCGCGGCAGCAAGCCCGAAGGAGCCGAGCGCTGCCGCAGGGGCCCGGTGGAGATGTACGACCACGACCGGTTTTTCACGGTGACCGGCAACGTCTACGAAGGCCACGGCGCGGTGGGCGCCAACCCCGCAGTGGTGGAAAGGGCCTACCGCACATGGATCGACCCGGAGCGCAAGGTGGTGTCGCAGCCGACGCTCGATCAGGCGGTTTGCGAGCAGCGCGATGCCGCTTTGAGCGATGAGGGACTGATAGAGCGCATGTGCGCATCGCGCAACGGCGAGGCGGTGCGGGCGCTTCTGGCGGGCGACACCGCCGCCCAGGGAGGCGACGCCTCGGCGGCGGACATGGCGCTTTGCAGCCATCTGGCGTTTTGGTGCGCCGGCGACGAGGAGCAGATGGACCGCATCTTCCGGACTTCGGGGCTCATGCGCGGCAAATGGGACTCGCGGCGCGGCGGCACGACCTACGGCAGGCAGACCATAGCGCGGGCCGTGGCCGGGGCGACCGAGTTCTACCGACCCGGGAAGCGCGAGTCAGGGAAAGCGGCTGGCGCCTCCTCTAAAAAGAACGTTTGTTCGATTGCAGCGCGGCGGCAGCCGCAAGGGGTTTGCGACCCCGGAACGCAAGAGCCCACAGAGAGCCCGTTTGCCGAGCCGCCGTCTGTCGAAGGCTGGCAAGTGGACGAGCAGGGGCGGCTTTGGGCTGCCGGCCGGGACGGCGAGCTAAGGTACTCCGTGACGTCGACGGCGCCCTGGATCGCCTGCGACCTTCTGGACCTGGATTCCGGCGACGTGCGGGCGCTGGTGCGCGTGGGAACGCCGGGCGGCGTGCGCGAACGCGCCCTCGATCGCGATGTGGTGCTGAACCAGAGCCGTGTCATAAGCGCGCTCGCTCCGCTTGGCGCGAACGTCTCCTCGTCAAACGCCAAGGAGATCGTGCGCTACCTGACCGACTGCGAGAGGAGGACGGGCTGGGCGCGGCCCCGCCTGCGCAGCGTGACGCACATGGGCTGGGCGGACGGCCCGCTGGGGGCGTTCATGCCCTACGATGCCGGGGCGATACGCTTCGACCCCTCCCCCGACGAGGCGGTGAAGGCGCGGCCATTCATGGCGCCGGCGGGCACGCTTGCGGCCTGGGTCGCGGGCGTTTCCGGGGCGCGGGACGCCTCGATGGCGTTTCGGTGCATGATGGCAGCCAGCTTCGCTTCGCCGTTGGTGGCGCTGCTGGGCGTGCAGACCTTCATCGTGTACCTATGGGGCCGCAGCCGCAGCGGTAAGACGCCGACGCTGAAGGCTGCGGGCAGCGTTTGGGGCGACCCGAGCGAAGGGGCCGACTCCTATTTCCGCACCTTCGCGGACACCCCCAAGAGCATCGTGCGGGCGGCGGCGCTGCTGCACGATGTGCCGGTCATAGTCGACGAGCTTCAGTCAAAAGGCTCGCCCGGCGGGCAGACGGCAAAGCGCATGGTCGTGGAGGACCTGCTGTATTCGCTGTCGCTCGGGCACGAGCGCGGGGCGCTTAACAGCGACCGCACGATGATGCGGGCGGGCAGCTGGCGAAGCCTGACGCTCGCCACCGGAGAGATCCCCATCGTGGGCGACGCCACGCAGCAGGGAGCGGCCAACCGCACCCTGGAGCTGAACGCCGAGCCTTTCGGCGACGTGAGGGCCGCCCAGGCGATGCACCACCTTGTCGCCGCCCAGCACGGCACAGCCGGGCGGGCCATGATCGCGGCCCTGCGGCGCAACCCGCGGGAGTTCTACGCGGCGGAGTTCGCGCGGGTGCGCGAGGCCGTCGGCGACATGGCGGCAGGCCATCCGCAAGCCGACAACATCGCGCTGGTGGCCATGGCCGATGCGCTTGCCGAGTTCTACGTGTTCAGCCCCGGCAGCGATTGGGTTTCATGCGTCAACGGGGCCCTGAGGCTTGCGCGCTGGACGCTTGACAACTCCACCGGCGCGGCGGGCGGCGACACCGACCTGAAGGCCATCCAGTTCGTGAGCGAGTGGCTGGTGCGCAACTCCATCCACTTCGACGGCGGCGCCGAGATGGACCGGCTGGAGCGCTGGGGCAGCATGGAGCCGTACAGGGACCGCCCGGGGTTCGAATGGTGCGTGTTCTCGAGCGTGCTCGACAAGGCGCTCGCGGACGCCAACTACGACAGGGCCAAGACGCTGCGGCGCATGGCCGACGAGGGGATCATCGGGGCCGCCGGAGGGCGCGGGTTCACCCGCCAGCGCCGGTTCGGGAACGGCAGCCGCGTCTACTGCGTCTGCATAGACAACGAGAGGCTCGAGCAGTTCCTCTCACAAGCGGCCGATGCGCCCGTCTTGACGTCTTGCGAGGTGGAGCCATGCTAGGGAGAGGAGCGAGACACCCGTTTAAGCTGGTGAGCATAGGCGCTTTGGGCTGCTGTCTTAACGTTTTGACCGGCAAGGAGGTCAAAGGGGCTTTGCGCCTGCGCGGGCGGGCGCGCGCAGGCGCGGGAAGCCCGGAGGGCAAAACCGCCAAGACGTTGAGACACAAGAGGTTTGCGCTGGTGGTGGACGTGCGATGCGTCTTGACCGAGCCGCAAATCGCCGGCATCCGGCGAAAGCTGCCGAAATGAGGTGGACCGAGGACCAGGACGACGTGCTGCGCGAGGTGAGCTTCCGCGGCGCCGTCTTCGCCGCCGACGAGATCGCGCGGCGATGCGGGGTGCGCCACACCGTGCGTGCCGTCGAGATGAGGGCGTCGCGCATCCACTGCTCTCTGGCCGTGCAAACGGTTTGCCCCGAATGCGGGGCCGTGGGCGTGATGATAAACCGGCAGACCGGCCTGTGCCGGCGCTGCACCGAGAACTACCACCTCGAGCAGGAACGCGCTTTCAACGAGCAGCTGGAACGCGAGCGCAGGGCCGCCGAGGAGTCCCCCGATATCGACGAAGTGCGCCGCGAGCGCGACAAGATGCGGCAGCGCAATTCCCGCTTATGCAGGAGGTATGGGCTGCCGAGCAGGCGGGACAGGAAAGCCGAATAGGATGTGAGGGCATACGTGAAGCGGGCGGTTCCTTTCAGGGGCCGCCCGCTTTTCGCCGCTTTGTGACGCGCCGCGAGAATCACACGCCGTAACGAGGATTAGGCGGTGAGCGAACATGGGCAGAGCGAAGCTGACCCAGGAAATGGTTGACCAGGCGGTGAAGCTGAAGGCCGACGGGCTGTCGAACGGCGATATCATCTGCGCGCTGGGCGTGCACGAGTCGACGTTCTACCGTTGGATAGGCGAGCCGAAGAACAAGCTGCAGCGCGAGTTAAGCGAGCGACTAAAAAAGGAGGAATCGGAGTTCAAGCGCACGCTGCTCACCACGATCAGGGCCGCGGCGATGGCGCGGAACCAGTATTGGACCGCCGCGGCATGGCTGCTTGAGCGCAAGTTCCCCGACGAATACGGGAAGGCGGACCGCCGCCGCGACGAGAAGGCCGGCGACGAGGTGCCGAAGATCGTGCTGGGGGTCGTCGTGAAGCCTGTGCAGGGCCAATTGGATTTCGGCGACCACAAGGAAGGTTGCGGGGCTTCCCCTTCCCCACTTGGTTTTGACGAGAAGGCCGCAAAGGCCGATATCGCCGGGGAGGACGCATGATAAGCGCGGCCGAGCTGGTGATACCGCGCTTCCACGATGTGCTGGGGGACGTGATGGCGCACGGGCACACGCACTACTGGCTGTACGGCGGGCGCGGGTCCACGAAATCGAGCTTCATCTCCGTGGCGATCGTGCTGGTGATGCTGGCCAACCCCGAGGCGAACGCCGTGGTGGTGCGTCGGTTTTCCAACACGCTGCGAGACTCGGTGTTCCAGCAGATGACGTGGGCGATCGCGGCGCTGGGGCTTGAGAAGTGGTTCCAGGCGCGCATCTCGCCCATGGAGCTTACGTACCTGCCTACCGGGCAGCGCATCGTCTTTCGCGGGGCGGACGACCCGCTGAAGCTGAAGGGCGTGAAGTTCACCAAGGGGTATGCCGCCATCACCTGGTTCGAGGAGCTTGACCAGTTCGACGGCGTCGACGCGGTGCGGTCTATCCTCAATTCGCTGCGGCGCGGCGGGGATAGGTTCTGGATCTTCTACAGCTACAACCCGCCGAGGACGCTGTGGAGCTGGGTGAACAGGGAGAAGCTGGAGCGCGAGCGCAGGGCCGACACGCTGGTGCGGCAGTCCTCTTACCTGGATGTGGCGGAGAGCCATCCCGAATGGCTTGGGGCGCCCTTCATCGAGGAGGCCGAGTATCTTCGCGGCGTCGACGAGACCGCTTGGAGGAGCGAGTACCTGGGGGACGTGACCGGCACGGGCGGTTCGGTGTTCAACAACGTGCGGGCCGTGCGGCTTTCGGACGCGCAGTGCCGCGGGTTTTCGCGGGTGCGCAACGGCGTGGACTGGGGCTGGTTTCCCGATCCTTGGCGGTTCGTGCGCTGCGGCTGGGAGCCTGGGGAGCGGCGGCTCACCATCTTCGCCGAGCAGAGCGCCCACAGGAAGACGCCTGCTGAGACCGGGCAGATGGTGGTGGATGCGCTGACGTACGCCGACGAGCCCGGGCGCGACGCTTTTCTTCACGATGAGATCGTCTGGTGCGACGACACGCCCGACGGCAAGCAGTCGATGGCCGTGTACCGACGCGAGCTCGGGCTGCGGGCGAGGCCTGCGCGCAAGAGCAACATGCGGCGGCTTTCTTACGAATGGCTGGCGGGGCTGAGGGAGATCTGCATCGACCCGGCAAGGTGCCCGCTAGCGTATGAGGAGTTCCGCCTGAAGGAGTACATGCGCGACCGTGACGGGACCTGGGTCGATGAGATTCCCGACGGGAACGATCACTCCATCGACGCTGTGCGATATGCCGTCATGGATGACGTGCTGAGGGGTTGATCGAGCGATCTTGCGCGGCACGGAGGGCGGAAACGGCTTTCAGCAAAAACAAGCGGGGCACCAGGTTAGCTATCCAGCACGCCCGGGCCCCGCCTTCGCTATTGTAACGCATCGCCGAACCCCGCCGTTGTGACGGGTTGGGATGCTTCCTTCGTTGTTTTCCGACGATTGGAGGCTTTATGGCTGGCGTTGACGAGGGGTATTGGGTGCCGGAGCATGTTCGGGGTTATTTGCGCAGGCTGGGGTTTCGGCTGCCGCTTGAGGAGATGGAGGGGCATGTGCGGGCCTGGGACGGGTGGATGCGGGCCGTCGGCGACTTCTACGACTACCGCGACACCGACGGGTTCGGGCGGCTGTACGAGGTGCACCGGCGCACGATCATGCCAGCGATGCGCGTGTGCCGGGAATGGGGATCGCTGCTTCTCGATGAGAAGACGAGCGTGGTCTGCGACGAGCAGGCCTGCACCGACTGGCTGGAGGGGTTCTTCGCCGACTGCGGTTTTTGGGGCAGGGCCCAGGAGACGGTGGTGCGGGCGTATGGACTTGGGACCGGGGCCTTCGCCGTTTGGCTTGACACGGCGCGCAGGGCCGTACGCGTGAGGCACTACGACGCTCGCATGGTGGTGCCGCTCACGTGGGATGCCGAGGGGGTGCGCGAGTGCGCCTTCGTCACGCGGGCGTATAACCGTGGGCGGGCCGTGGATCAGCTGCAGATGCATTTGGTCGGGCCCGGCGGGCGCTATCGCATCCGCACGGTGTGCTTCGACGACGAGGGCGCGGTTTGCGAGGTGCCCGGGGTGGCCGAGGACGTGGACACCGGGTCGGCCTTCCCCACCTTCGCCATAGTGAGACCCGCGACGCCGAACACGCGCGTGGACTGCAGCCCGTACGGCCAGAGCGTGTTCGCCGACGCGGTGGACGCCATCCAGAGCGTGGATTTGGCCTTCGACGCGCTGATCAACGAGGTGGACGTGAGCAAGATGCGCGTGTTCCTTTCCGACGTGATGTTCGACACCTCGAAAACCGCGGACGGCAGGCGCGTGGCCATACCCTTCGGCAAAGGAGACTGCACCGTTTTCCGCAAGGTGATGAGCACCGAGGACACGATCACCGAGTTCGCCCCCGCTCTTCGCACCGAGGCCCAGAGCCGGGCCCTGCGCCTGGCGCTGCAGGTGCTGGGCGACCTGTGCGGGCTGGGGATAAGCTATTTCGACTTCGACGACACCGGCTACGTGAAGACCGCCACCGAGGTTTCGAGCGACAACTCGGCGCTGATGCGCAACATCAGGAAGAACGAGAACGCCCTGCAAGGGCCGCTGTGCGACATCAGCCGCGCCGTGATGGCGTGCTCGAGGAGCATGGGGGCGCAGCTTCCCGACGAGGGCGGCGTGCGCGTGGTGTTCGACGACTCCATCATCCAGGACACCGATGCCGAGAAGCAGCGCGACATGGCCGAGGTGGGCGTGACGATGCACGCCTGGGAATACCGCGCCAAGTGGTACGGCGAGGACGAGGCCACCGCCCGGCGCAACGCCGAGGGGCTGGGAACGGGCTCCGCGCTTGGCGGGAAGGTTTCAGTCGCGTAAGGCGCAGGCGATACCGCCCTGGAAAGCTAGCGTAAATCTCGTATGCCGTACTCCGTCGAAGCACCTTTCCCTTGCTCTGCATCGAGCAAGGGAAAGTCCGCCAGGAATCTATCGACGGCTCTTTCCATGCGTTTCAGCAAAGCGGTCAAGCTTATCTCCAAGCCGTAACGGCAACCGGTTTCCAGAGCGCCATTGGCAGGCCTGCTGCCGGAACCGACACGGATGACGAGCTGGTCGTCGCGATTAGTAACACTGACGCCAACAGCGTGATAAGGCGAGTACTTCTCCCCTTTTCCGGCGATGACGGACGATCCCGCATGAAGGACGGCGTTGCGAAGCTGCGAGAAATCCGATGCGGTAAACGCCCCGACGGACAGCAAGCCGTCAAGTGCTGCGGCAATCTCTTCGCCTGTTTTGTCCAGGTTCTTTTCCCTTGGGCTTGACCCCGGGGTCTCGGGCAGGCCCAAGTAGCGAACGCACCACACTCGTTGATCTAGCGAGGGGCCTTGCGCGCCCGAAAGCGGGCCGACGATGCTCGCACATACGTCGGGAATAGTCACGAGGACGGTAAGACAGGCGATGAAAAGGCCAGCATCGTAGGCCTTGCGCGCCTCCGCGATGAGGTTGCTGGGCTTGCGCTCGTATATAGTGGGCGGTTTTGCGGCGTTTGCCGCAAAACCGCTTAGCGACCAGTCTCGGCTTGCGGCTTTTGAGCCTGCACCAGAGTTCGGATTCGCGGCCATGCTTCCCTCCTCGGTCGTGATGAGCTTCGCGGTCGATTGTACCGCAGAGCCTGGGCGTTCCCTTCGGCCCCGGCCCGCGCGGACAGACGCGACGGACACGGGCGAGCCCAGAGCCTTAGCGCCCGGCCCCCGCAGGGCGCGACCGGTTTGCAGGCGCGGCTGACGCGACCGCGGCGCGCGCTTTCGGTTGTTTCGCGATAGGCCGCCCCGTCGGCGTAGGGTGCGGCTTGCCCGCTGCGGAGGGCAGACGCGCAGCGGCTGACCGTAGCCGTGGCAAGACGCACCCGGAGCCGACGGGGCAGCCGATGCCGGTTGCCTCGCCTGGCGCGCGGCGCGGGCGTGGCAGATGCGCCCCGGGCGCG
>ERZ1034913.1517-NODE-1517-length-13830-cov-40.218730_pt1 | contig 13830 bp, 13 predicted proteins | sample MGYA00520697_ERZ1034913 | MGnify/ENA primary metagenome ERZ1034913 (study PRJEB33766, sample SAMN09781786) | gut metagenome | biome: gut microbiome | host: Homo sapiens | place: Madagascar | study: EMG produced TPA metagenomics assembly of the PRJNA485056 data...
GTCAATGAGGACGAGAGCGAGCTGCCCCCGGAGCTGCTGTCTGCCCCGGCGGTGGCGGATTGACCTTCACGCTGGGACGCGGCATCTTATAAATAGATAAGGCGCTGCCAAACGCAGGGCGCCCATTTAGTATAATGCAAAAAATCCGCAGCCTTTTTACGGGCTGCGGATTTTTGCTTTATTAGCTTACAGGAAAATATACTTGAGGATGAACAGCACGGTCAGGACGTACATCAGCGGGGTGATCTTCTTTTCCTTGGCTTTGCCGGTCAGGACGTTGATCAGCGTCCAGGAGATGATGCCGATGGCAATACCCTCAGAAATACTGTAGGCCAGCGGCATGACCAGGATGGTCAGGAACGCCGGGATGGCATCGGTCATGTCGTCAAAGTTGATCTTGGCGACAGCGCCCATCATGTAGAAGCCGACGACGATCAGCGCCGGGGCGGTGGCGAAGGACGGAATGGTGAGGAACAGCGGGCTGAAGATGCTGGCCAGCAGGAACAGCACCGCGGTGGTGGTGGCGGTCAGACCGGTGCGGCCGCCCACGGTAACGCCGGAAGAGCTTTCGACGTAGGTGGTGGTGGTGGAAGTGCCCAGCACAGCGCCTACGCTGGTGGCGACGGCATCGGCCAGCAGCGCACCCTTGATGCGGGGCAGCTTGCCGTCCTCGTCCAGCATGTCAGCCTTGGAGGCAACACCGATCAGGGTGCCCAGCGTGTCGAACAGGTCAACAAAGAGGAATGCGAACATGACAACGATGAAGTTGACGATGTTGAAATTAGAGAAGTCCAGATTGAACACCTGACCGAAAGTTTTGCCCAGAGAGGAGAAATCAAAGCTGACAAAAGCGGTGGGGATGACCGAATACATACCGGCGTCGGGATCGGGGATGTAGATACCGGCCAGCTCGCAGACGATGCCCAGCACCCAGGTGATCAGGATGCCGTACAGGATGGCGCCCTTGACCTGCTTGATGAGCATGACGGCGATGATCAGCACACCGATCAGGGCCAGCAGTGCACCAACGCCGACGCTGTGGAAGGTCTCGCCCTTGAAGTGCTGGTAGGTCAGCAGGGTGGAATCGCTGTTGACGATGAGCTTGGCGTTCTGCAAGCCGACGAACGCGATAAACAGGCCGATGCCGACACTGACGGCGGATTTCAGCGTCATGGGGATGGCGTTGAAGATGGCCTCACGCACATTGGTCAGGGAGAGGATGATAAAGACGATGCCCTCCACAAAAACGGCCAGCAGGGCCATCTGCCAACTGTAGCCCATCGTCAGCACAACGGTGTAGGCAAAGTAGGCGTTCAGGCCCATGCCGGGGGCCAGCGCGAACGGGTAGTTGGCCATCAGCGCCATGCACATGGTGCCGACAAACGCTGCCAGCGAGGTGGCGATCAGCACGGCTTCGGCATCCATACCGGCCGCAGACAGAATGTTAGGGTTGACCGCCAGGATGTAGGCCATCGTCATAAAGGTCGTGATACCGGCCATGACTTCGGTTTTGACATCCGTGTGGTTCTCTTTCAGGTGGAAGAGTTTTTCCATGATGTACCTCCGATTTATGAATCATATATCCTTGCTGCGTCGATATTTTCCGCAAAACGCAACGCTTTTATTGTACCTCTTTATGGCGAATTTGTAAACATTTTTTTAACAAAAGTATGTTGCAAAAGCATTTTGCATGCAAAAAGGGCCGCGCCCTTATGCGGGGTGCGGCCCTTATTACGCTTTACGATTCAATCAAGCCTTGGCAGCTTTGATCTCCTTGATCAGCTCGGGAACGACCTTGTACAGATCACCGACGATGCCGTAGGAGGCAACATCGAAGATGGGGGCGTTCTCGTTCTTGTTGATGGCGATGATGGTCTCGGAGTCCTGCATGCCGGCCACGTGCTGGATAGCACCGGAGATGCCCAGGGCAACGTAGATGCGGGGATGCACGGTCTTGCCGGTCTGGCCGACCTGATGGTCAGCAGACAGCCAGCCTTCATCGGTGACAGCGCGGGAGGCACCCACGACGCCGCCCAGAACACCGGCCAGCTCCTCGGCCAGCTTGATGCCCTTTTCGGGGTCGGCAGAGATGCCGCGGCCGACAGAAACGACCACGTCAGCACCGATCAGGTCAACCAGTTTCTCGGCGCTCTTCTTGATGTCCAGAACCTCGACATGGATGTCGTCGGCGGTCAGGGCGGGGGTGACCTTCTCGATCACGACCTTGGCAGCGCCGGCCTCGTCAAACGGCTGGGTCTGCATAACGCCGGGGCGCACGGTGGACATCTGCGGGCGGAAGCGGGGGCAGATGATGGTGGCCATCAGGTGACCGCCGAAAGCGGGGCGGGTCATCTTCAGGTTGGTGTTTTCCTCAAACTTGGTGTTGTCCACATCGATATTGGAGGTAGTGCGCAGGAAGTTCTTGTACTTCTCAACGTCGACATCCAGATGGGTGCAGTCAGCAGTCAGGCCGGTGTGCAGGCGGGCTGCGCAGCGGGGGCCGAGGTCACGGCCCAGGTTGGTAGCGCCGATCAGCATGATCTCCGGCTTCTTCTCCATGATGAGATCGCACAGAGCCTTGGCATAGCCATCGGTGGTGTAGTCCTTCAGCAGGGGGCTGTCGATGTTGTAAACGCGGTCAGCACCGTAGCCGCCCAGCGCCTTGACATAGTCCTCGTTCAGCTCGCTGCCCATCACAACGCCGCACAGCTCCACGCCCAGGTCGTTGGCCAGCTTGCGGCCTTCGCTCAGCAGCTGGTAGCTGATGGTCTGGATCTGACCTTCACGCTGCTCGCAGAATACCCACACGCCCTTGAAGGCGGCGGTGTCCATTGCATTGAATTCAGCCATTGTTCGTTTCTCCTTCCTCAAATCAGGTGCTTGTCGTTCAGGATGCCGACCAGCTGGGCAGCGTCCTCGACCTTCATGCCGGCGCCCTTGACCGGAGGAGCAAAGGACTTGTAAACGTTCGTCGGAGAGCCCTTCAGGCCGATGGTATCGGTCTCGATGAGCGGATCATCTTTCAGTGCGTTGTAATCGAACACTTCCAGCGGCTTGTCGTAGCACTCGAAGATGCCGGGCACGCTCATGTAGCGGGGGGTGTTCAGTTCTTTGATGCAGGTCAGCAGGCAGGGAGTCTGAACCTTCAGCTCCATGTAGCCATCCTCCAGCTGACGCTTCACGGTCAGGGAGTTGCCGTCCTTCTGGATGTCGGTGACATAGGTGACCTGGGGCAGGTGCAGCTTCTCAGCGATCTGGGGGCCGACCTGGGCGGTGTCACCGTCGATGGCCTGACGGCCGCAGAAAACGATGTCCTCAGGGCCGACGCCGATCTTGTTGACGGCAGCAGCCAGGATCTGGGAGGTAGCGAAGGTATCGGAGCCGCCGAACTCGCGGCCGGAAACCAGGACGCCGCGGTCAGCGCCGCGGGCCATCAGCTCGCGCAGCATGCCTTCTGCCGGCGGCGGGCCCATGGTAACGACGACGACTTCGCAGCCGGTCTCATCTTTCAGCTGCAGGGCAGCCTCAACAGCGTTGAGGTCATCAGGGTTGGTGATGGTAGCCATGGCGGAACGGTCCATCGTGCCGTCGGCCTTGACAGCTACCTTGCCCTGCGTATCGGGAACCTGTTTGACACAAACGATTGCTTTCATTACGTCTTGCCTCCTTACTTCAGCAGCGCGCCGGAGATAACCATCATCTGAACTTCGCTGGTGCCCTCATAGATCTCAGTGATCTTGGCATCACGCATCATACGCTCGATGGGGTAATCACGGGTGTAGCCGTAACCGCCGAACAGCTGCAGGCAGCGGCGGGTCACGTCGCTGGCGGTACGGGAAGCGATCAGCTTCGCCTCGGCAGCCTCGACGCTGTAGCGGACCTTGGCGCCGTTCATGGCCTGCTGCTTTTTCAGGCCAGCCTTATAAACCAGATACTTGGCAGCATCAACGCGGGCCTTCATCTCGGCCAGCTCAAACTGGGTGTTCTGGAACTGGGCGATGGAGCGGCCGAACTGCTTACGCTCTTTGACGTAGGCAACGGTCTCGTCGATGGCGCCCTCGGCAATGCCCAGAGCCTGGGCAGCGATGCCGATACGGCCGCCGTCCAGCGTAGCCATGGCCAGCTGGAAGCCCTTGCCCTTGACGCCGAGCAGACGATCCTTCGGGATGATGCAGTCTTCCATGATCAGCTCGCAGGTGGAGGAACCACGGATGCCCATCTTGTCCTCGGGCTTGCCGACCTTGAAGCCGGGATCGGTGCGCTCAACGATGAAGGCGCTGATTTCCTTCTGCTTGCGGCCGCGCTTGTCGGTGACAAAACCGGTGACGGCGATGATGATGAACACATCGGCAAAGCCGGCGTTGGTGATGAAGATCTTGGAGCCGTTCAGCTTCCAGTGGTCGCCCTCGTCAACGGCGAAGGTCTGCTGGCCCTGAGCATCGGTGCCGGCACCGGGCTCGGTCAGGCCGAAAGCACCCAGCCACTCGCCGCTGCACAGCTTGGGCAGGTACTTTTCCTTCTGGGCGGGAGTGCCGTTCTCGTAAATGGGAGCGGCGCACAGAGAGGTATGGGCAGACAGGATAACACCGGTGGTGCCGCATACCTTGGACATTTCCTCAACGGCCATAACGTAGGACAGCACATCGCCGCCTGCACCGCCGACCTCTTTGGGGAAGTAGATGCCCATCATGCCCAGCTTAGCCATCTTCTCGACGGTCTCTTTGGGGAAGTACTCCTCAGCGTCGACCTTCTTGGCGAGGGGCTTGACTTCGTTTTCAGCAAACTCCTTGTACATCTTCTGGACCATTTGCTGCTGTTTAGACAGAGTAAAATCCATTTGGTTAACCTCCATATACTCAAACAAACGCAGCCTGACGCGTTCTTATTGACGCGTCAGGCGCGTGAGTTGTATTCTTACAGGGCGTCCACAGGGGTCTTGGTGCGGTCAGCATTGTAGACGTAGAAGCCCTTGCCGGTCTTGCAGCCCAGGTTGCCGCCGCGGACCATCTTGCGGATCAGCGGGCAGGCACGGTACTTGCTGTCGCCGGTCTCCTTGTACAGGACGTCCATGATGGCCAGGCAGATGTCCAGGCCGATGAAGTCGCCCAGCTCCAGGGGGCCCATGGGATGGTTGGCGCCCAGCTTCATAGCGGTGTCGATACCGGCGATGTCAGAAACGCCCTCCATCTTGATGAAGGCAGCTTCGTTGATCATGGGGATCAGGATGCGGTTGACGACGAAGCCGGCAGCCTCGTTGACCTGGACCGGGCTCTTGCCGATCTCGGTGCTGATCTTCTTGATGGTCTCCACGGTCTCGGCGGGAGTGTTCACACCGGCGATGACCTCGATGAGCTTCATGCGGTCAGCGGGGTTGAAGAAGTGCATGCCGACCAGGGGACGGCTCAGGCCCTTGCCGATCTCGGTGATGGACAGAGAAGAGGTGTTGGAAGCGAAAACGCACTCGGGCTTGCAGATCTTATCCAGCTCGCCGAAGGTGGTCTGCTTGACCTTCATATCCTCGAAAGCAGCCTCGACGATCAGGTCGCAGTCAGCGCACAGATCCTCTTTCAGGCCAGCGGTGATGGCAGCCATGCGGCGGTCAACTTCAGCCTGGTCCAGCTTGCCCTTGGCAACCAGCTTGGCGTAGCCGGCGGCGATCTTAGCCTTGCCGTTGTCAGCCCACTCCTGCTTGATGTCGCACAGAGCCACAGTGTAGCCCTCGACCTGTGCAAAAGCCTTTGCAATGCCCTGGCCCATAGTGCCAGCGCCAATAACGCCTACCTTCATAGTAGTAACCTCCCAATTTGTTCTAAAATGTTCTTTTTAAAACGGCGGGGTGCGGGGCGTTAAGCGCCCCTCCCCAGCTGGCGGAAATTAGTTGTTGGTGAAGACCGGTTTCGGCTTCGGCTTCTCGCGGCTCAGGAAGCAGCCCATACCCTCGACCTGATCGTGGGTCTCGAAGCAATCGCCGAAGAGCTTCTCCTCGACCTCAACAGCCTTCTCGATGGGCAGGCTGATGCCGTCGTTGATAGCCTTCTTGCAGTTGCGCACGGCGATGGGGGCATTCTTGGCGATCTTGCCAGCCAGCTTGAGGGCGGCGGGCATCAGCTCTTCCTGGGTGTACACGGCGTTGACCAGGCCGATGCGCAGGGCCTCGTCTGCCTTGATGTTCAGGGCAGAGTAGACCAGCTGCTTGGCCATGCCCATGCCGACCAGACGGGCCAGGCGCTGGGTGCCGCCGAAGCCCGGCGTGATGCCCAGGCCTACTTCGGGCTGACCGAAGACAGCATTGTCGGAGCAGAGACGGATGTCGCAGCTCATGGCCAGCTCATTGCCGCCGCCCAGAGCAAAACCGTTGACGGCAGCGATGACCGGCAGCGGGAAGTGCTCGATCATCAGGAAGACATCGTTGCCCAGCTTGCCGAAAGCCTCGCCCTCGGCCTTGGTCATGGTGGACATCGAGCCGATGTCAGCGCCAGCAACGAAGCTCTTGTCACCGGCGCCGGTCAGGACGACACAGCGGACGGTGTTCTGATCGATGGCCTCGAAGGCAGCCTTCAGGTCAGCAAGAACCTCGGGGTTCAGAGCGTTGAGGGCTTTCGGGCGGTCGATCGTCAGGACGGCAACGGCGTCCTGGATCTCGGTAGTAACAAAGGACATGGTAAACTCCTCCGATGATTACATTTCAACGATGGTGGCGCAGCCCATGCCGCCGCCGATGCACAGGGTAGCCAGGCCCTTATGAGCGCCGCGATGCTTCATGGCGTACAGCAGGGTGACAAGGATACGGGCACCGGAAGCACCAACGGGATGGCCCAGAGCGATAGCGCCGCCGTTGACGTTCAGCTTCTCCTGGTCGAAGTGCAGAGCCTGGCCAACAGCCACAGACTGAGCAGCGAAAGCCTCGTTGGCCTCGATCAGATCCATGTCGTCGACGGTCAGGCCGGTCTTGGCCATGACCTTCTTGGTGGCGGCGATGGGGCCCAGACCCATGACCTCGGGCTCAACACCAGCCAGAGCACCGGCGACCCAGGTAGCCAGAGGCTCAACGCCCAGCTCCTTGGCCTTCTCCTCGCTCATGATGACCAGAGCAGCAGCGCCGTCGTTGATGGCGGAGGAGTTAGCAGCGGTGACGATGCCGTCCTTCTTGAAGCAGGGCTTCAGCTTAGCCAGAACTTCCATGGAGCTCAGGCGGGGACCTTCATCGGTATCAAACACGGTGTCGCCCTTCTTACCCTTGATGACAACGGGGACGATCTCATCCTTGAAAGCACCGTCGGCAATAGCCTTGGCAGCCTTTTCCTGAGAACGATAGGAGAAGGCATCCAGCTCCTCACGGGTGATGGGGTTGTAGCCGTACTTCTTCTGGTAGGTCTCGTTGGTGCAGACGTTCTCGGCGGTCATGCCCATGTGCATGTTGAAGCCGGTAGCATCCCACAGAGCATCGTTGACCATGGTGTCAACCAGCTCGCTCTTGCCCATGGGGGAACCCATGCGGTAGCCGTAGCGGCCCTTCATCATAGCGAAGGGAGCCATGTCCATGTTCTCCATACCGCCTGCAACGACGATGTCGGCATCGCCGGCCTCGATCATCTGGGCAGCCATGTTGACGCAGTTCAGACCAGAGCCGCAGACGACGTTGACGGTGACGGCGGGGGTCTCGATAGGCAGGCCAGCCTTCAGAGAAGCCTGACGAGCGACGTTCTGGCCCAGGCCAGCCTGGATGACGCAGCCCATGTAAACATGGTCGACCTGCTCCGGCTTGACATTGGCGCGGTTCAGAGCCTCTTTGATGACGATGGAGCCCAGCTCAGCAGCGGGGACATTGGCGAGGGTGCCGCCGAACTTGCCAATGGCAGTACGGCATGCGCTGGCGATGACGATCTTTTTCATAAGTAGCCTCCAAAAATGTTCTTTTCAAAGTAATCGGATAGACTATTGAGTAACTTGTTTATCTTCAAAGCCGATGTCCGGCCGTGAATACGATTTGGATTTAAAGCTCCCCTGCTTTGCGCCTGGCGATGAGGGCGGTCTCGACGTTGGGCGGCACGAACTTGGAAACATCCTGGCCGTAGTGGGCTGCCTCCCGCACGATGGTGGAGGAAAGGTAGCTCCACTTGATGGCCGTTGCCAGGAAGACCGTTTCGATGCCGGGCGCCATGGCGAAGTTGGTGTGGGCCAGCTGGATCTCGTTTTCAAAGTCGGTGACCGCGCGCAGGCCGCGCACCATGACGGTGGCGTGTTTCTGCTTGGCGAAGCTGACAGTCAGACCGTTGAAGGAATCCACTTCTACGTTGGGGATGTCCTTGCAGCATTCCCGCAGCATGGCAACGCGCTCCTCGACCGTAAACAAGGGCTGTTTGGCACTGTTGACCAGCACCGCAACGATGACCTTGTCGAACATACGGCTGGAGCGCTTGATAATATCCAGATGCCCGCGGGTGACGGGATCGAAACTGCCGGGATACATGGCAATGGGCATATTGGTTTGAACCTTTCGGAAACCGCCGTCCGATTGTTAAAAAATAAACATCTTCCGGCGGAAATTTAGGCACCTGCGCCGTGTCTGGTTGCAGATATTGCCTGCCCAGGTGGGCGGCGGCCGGTGCCGCAGCAGTGGCGTGGCGGGTCTCGCCAAATTCACTACTATAGTTTTACCATCTTGTTAAGGTTTTGTCAATGCTTTATTCCTTAATTTTCAGACATATTTTGTTCTTTTCTTTTGGTAGGTGCGCCAAAGGCAGATGAGGTGGTTGTTATATTTAAATAGGTAGATGGGTCTGTTGCTTCCGTTTCCGCGCCACCTTGCGGCGCTTTACTCGTTTTAACGGCTTCCTGGCGTCGGGTGCTCCTTTTGGAGACCCAAAAGGAAGGCTTAACGGCTGCCTGCCGCTATAAAAGGCGCTGCCGCGAGGTAGGCAGGGCCGCCGAAGCAGCCCCTTAAGACAAACGAGCGTCAAATCTTTCACGTTATCCCCTTGACCCTGGGGCAACTATATGTTATTATTTTAACATGCGAGGGTTTGTGCCCTCCCACACATTTTGTGATGTAGAGTAAACGAGGTGCTGTAAAATGAATTTTGAGGACCTGATCGCTAAAGTAAAGACCTGCGGCAAGCAGAAGCTGGCCGTTGCCGCCGCCGAGGACGATGCCGTTCTGGAGGCCGTAGACGCTGCCCATAAACAGGGCATTGCCGATGCCATCCTGGTGGGCGATGAAGCCGCCATCCGCAAGATCGCCGGTGAGTTGAACATCGACCTGTCCGACTACGAAATCATCAACGAGCCCGACAAGGTCCAGGCTTCGCTGAAGGCCGTCAAGCTGGCCCACGACGGTGTGGCCAACATGTACATGAAGGGCCTGCTGGACACCAAGACCTTCCTGAAGAGCGTGCTGGATAAGGAAGTCGGCCTGCGCACCGGCCACACCCTGTCCCATGTCGCCGTGTTCGAGGTCAAGGGCATTGAGCAGCTGCTGTTCCTGACCGACGTTGCCTTTATGACCTATCCCACCCTGGAAGATAAAGTACATATCATCGAGAACACCGTCGCCGTGGCCCATGCCTGCGGCGTCGAGTGCCCGAAGGTCGCTCCCCTGGCCGCCGTTGAGGTCGTCAACCCCAAGATGCCCTGCACCGTGGATGCCGACGAGCTGCGCAAGATGAACGCCGAGGGCAAGATCACCGGCTGCGTCGTCGACGGACCCCTGTCCATGGACATCGCCATCGATCCCGAAGCCGCCCACCACAAGGGTGCCCAGGACCGCCCGGCTGCCGGCCATGCCGACATCCTGCTGTTCCCCGACATCCAGGCCGGCAACCTCGTCTACAAGACGCTGGTCCACACCGCCGATTGCAAGAACGGCTGCATCCTGACCGGCACCAAGGTGCCCGCCATCCTGACCAGCCGCTCTGACTCCTTCCAGACGAAGGTCAACTCCATCGCCCTGGCCGCCGTTGTGGCCGCCGGCTTGGCTGAATAAGAAATAAAAGGAGACGTTTCAAATGTCTATTAAAACGCTGGTCATCAACCCGGGTTCTACCTCGACCAAAGTTGGTGTTTTTGAGGACGAGACCCTGCTGTTTGAGGAAACCCTGCGCCATCCCACGGAGGAGATCGCCAAGTACGCCAGTGTCATCAACCAGAAGGATTTCCGCAAGGCCATCATCCTGGACTTTTTGAAAGAGAAGAACTGCGCCCCCGAGAGCCTGAACGTCATCGTCGGCCGCGGCGGCCTGCTCAAGCCCATCCCCGGCGGCACCTACCCCGTCAGCGACGCTCTGCTGGCTGACCTGAAGGCCGGTGTCCAGGGCCAGCACGCTTCCAACCTGGGCGGCATCCTGGCCCGCGAGATCGGCGACAGCCTGGGCATCCCCAGCTACATCGTTGACCCCGTCGTTGTCGACGAGCTGACCAATAAGGCCCGCATCTCCGGCATGCCGGAACTGCCCCGCCGCTCCATCTTCCACGCCCTGAACCAGAAGGCCGTGGCCCGCCGCTTTGCCAAGGAGAACGGCAAGCGCTACGAGGATCTGAACCTTATCGTCATCCACATGGGCGGCGGCGTTTCCGTCGGTGCCCACAACCACGGCAAGGTCGTCGATGTCAACAACATTCTGGATGGCGAAGGCTGCTTCAGCCCCGAGCGCAGCGGCACCGTACCCGTTGGCGACCTGGTCAAGATGTGCTTCAGCGGCAAGTACACCCAGCAGGAAGTTTACAAGAAGATCTGCGGCAACGGCGGTTTCAACGGCTACCTGCACACCAACGATGCCCGCACTGTGGGCAAGATGGCCGACGAAGGCAACGCCGAGGCCAAGCTGGTCTGGGATGCCTTCTTCTACCAGATCGCCAAGGACGCCGGCGCTATGGCCGCTGTTCTGCATGGCCAGGTCGATCAGATCATCCTGACCGGCGGCATTGCTTACAACCCCAACACCGAGAAGTACCTGAAAGAGTACCTCGGCTTCATCGCTCCCATCACCGTTTATCCCGGCGAGGATGAGCTGCTGGCCCTGTGCCAGGGCGCCCTGCGCGTGATGACCGGCGAAGAGAAGCCCATGGAGTATTGATACCCGCCCCCTAAACAGCAACAGCCTCTGCCCGAAAAGGCAGAGGCTGTTTTTTTGTGTTTTATCGGCCAACCGTGGTATCAGCTTCCAAAATTGCATCATTTTGTTCTTTGTACTTTGCGGCGGTCTCGTCGTCCAGCACATAGACCGTCACCGGGATAACAGCGTTATCCACCGACTCATCATAGGTCTCATAGTACAGATCGATGAACGCATGGCCGGTCATCATAGCCGTGCCGGTATCCGCAGCGTAGGCATAGCCATAGACGAATTTTCCGTCGTCGCTGGTGATGTACATCAGGGAACCATACGGAACGATGCTGGGGTTGATGGCCACAGTGCCGTAGGTCAGGCGGCGACCGCTGGCCCCCTTGGCAGTGCCACTGGCCGAGTAGGCCGTGGCGCGCTGGCTGGTGTAGACGGCAGCGACACCTTCCACGGGCACGCCATCCTCGACCTCAGGGCCCACGAAGCTGGAGACAGACGCCCGTTCTCCATAGACTTTCTGGATGGTGGGGATCATGCCGATCTGGGTCTCGCGGCCGATCTCCTCGGTGTCGACCTGCTGGCCGTCCACCCAGGTTTCGCGGTAGGTTACAGTGTCCAGGCCATCTGTCCCCTGCTGGACCACCTGCACTTTGTCCTGTTTGCGGTAATACAGGCTGGTGGGGATCTCCTCCACCTCGCTGGGGACAGTCTCGTCCTCGGTGTACTCCACGTAGCTGACGCGCTGCAGGGTGACGCTGCCGCCCTCGGGGACGGTCTCATCAGCGGCGGGGGTCAGGTAGTCCTCCTCGGTGTAGGTCAGGCCCGCCTGGGTCAGCAGGTCGCGGGTGGTCGCGCCGGTAGTGATGATCTCCTGGGTCTGGCCGTCCGCGGTGACCGGCACAGTGTAGGCCCGCAGCACCTGCATCAGCTCGCCGTCCGGTGTCTCCGAGGTGACGATGCGGTCGTTTTCCCCCAGCGGGGCCACACCCGCTTGGGCCAGCACAGCCGCCTCGGTCTGGTTGACCGTCAGGATGCGGGTGCTGCCGCCGTGGGTGTCGGTAACGGTGACAAAATGCAGGGCAGAGGTCGTGAACATGATCACACCCGTCAGTGCCACCGCGCCGCCCATCAGTGCGCCCCACTTAGGGCCAGCCAGCGCCATGCGGCGGCGGAAATACTCTTTTGTTTTTACGGATAAAGGCATAAGGGCTCCTTTTGCACAAAAAAGCGCCGGCCCCGCAAAGGACCGACGCCGGAAATGCTGGTTATTTGCTGCCGCGCGGGGCAGCGTAGTACAGGATTTCTTGCTTTGCGTTTCGGCTTGAAATAATAACACAAAATCGTGCATTTTGCAAGTCTTTTGACAAAACAGCCGCACATGTTACAAAAATGTGCGCCATCCCGAGCCGCTTTTGTGCTTGTTGCCCAGCCTTACGCGGGTTGCTTAGCCCTGGCGCGAGGCCGTGCTGTAGCACAGCCAGACTGCACCGCCGGCATACTGCTGCACCTTGGCCAGCCACAGCGACGTGGCGTCGCGGCCCATCGGCAGGCCGGATTCGGCCATGGCCGCGCCGACACCCTCCCCGTTGCCGTAAGCCTGGGCAGTATCGATCTGCGGTAAGGCCGTTTTTTGACCCCATTTTTGCCGGTTGTCCTATATTTAACCACTAAAAATTGGGTGAAAACGGCTCTCGTTAGGTCAAATGGGGTCAAACTATATCAGCCCATTTAGGTATAAGAAAACCCCGGAAAACCTTGGCTTTCCGGGGTTTTTGAACCATTTTGATATAGTCTGAGCAGTCGATTAGCGCTTGCTGAACTGAGGTGCGCGACGAGCGGCTTTGAGGCCGTACTAAACATCTCTATGGTGCGTTTTTCCTTGATATTACGGGCTTTTTCGCATTTTCTGTTGTCGGTTGTCCTATTCCTTAACCATGGAAATCGGTGATTTTTCATCGAAATTCTCCTGGTTCAAAGCATCATTCACTACCTCGAAAAGTTCCTCTGGTTTATTATACTTGACCCTCGCGTAAATGTCCATAGTTGTCTTACTATTCTCATGCCCTGCCAGGTACTGAACTGTCTTAGGGTCAACGCCCGCATAGAGCAGATTCGTGATGTAGGTATGCCGCAACAAGTGCGGTGTCACATCGAAATTCAGGGTATAGCGAATCTTGGGATTGTTCCTCTGCGTTGTTCCTAATGTCGGCTTGACGGTATATTTGATGCTCTGTCCATTCACATATTTATAGTAGGTTCTCTCTTTCACAGAACGAACAACTACATACTGCCAAACTCTCGTAAACTGTGAATAAGAAAGTGGCAGCCCTTTGCTATCAGCAATCACATACTCCGATATGGAATTTGCTTTTGCTTCGTGTAAACAGTCCGCCAGACACTTCGGAATAGGAATATCCCTTTTTGCTGCCGGAGTCTTTAGAATTGTGGAAATCACAGGTCTGTTATGCTCTGACCTCCATGCTCTCCGCACAGATATAGACCGGTGTTGTTCGCAGTTCCTCTTTGGCTCTGCACACATCGTCGGCACGGCTTTCAATGCTGTCCCGGATCACATCCATATAGCCGGTCTCCAGCTTTTCAAAATAGCGGTACACATCCGCCAGCGGAGAGGGAGATTCCAAAAGTGCCTGAGCCTGGGTGTCGGTCAACTCCAGTTCCTCCATTGCCATCACAATGTCCTCACGAATCGTGTACTCATAGGTGTGGTGCAGGATTTCTTCCGGGGGCTGGCTTTTCAGCCAGTCCCGGA
>ERZ1034913.1520-NODE-1520-length-13814-cov-6.876226_pt1 | contig 13814 bp, 13 predicted proteins | sample MGYA00520697_ERZ1034913 | MGnify/ENA primary metagenome ERZ1034913 (study PRJEB33766, sample SAMN09781786) | gut metagenome | biome: gut microbiome | host: Homo sapiens | place: Madagascar | study: EMG produced TPA metagenomics assembly of the PRJNA485056 data...
GAATTAAATAAAGATGTTAAAAATATGGATTCTAATAAACTTGCTGAATATATAAAAAACACATGTTTTGAGGACACATATAAAATTTTTCAACAATCCTATGCGCAAGTCTTAAAAGCTATAAACGTTAACTATATTGACTTACCAACATTTGAAGAAATAAAATCAAGATTTTAAGAAAAACCAGAAAATCCCATTCTTTAATTACCATCCTTAATGAATCCACATCATAAGTGCAATCTTACAAGGATGGTTTTATTATATGGATGGTAACTTAAAATTATATACCAGGAGTACGAATATATTTCAAACTATCAACAATCAAACAAAAGCAATAAAATCTTCTCAAGTTTATACAGTATTATGTGAACTGAATGATACATGTCATTTTGAGCCCAATAAGTCTCAAACATTTTTAACAACCATAAGCATCAACACATAACTAACAACATACAATATCCCAAAAATTCGGTTATTAGAAATGATGAAATCGTACAGCTATAACAAGAAATATTAAATAAAAAAACCTGGACTCCATCTCAATCAAGTTGAGGTAGGATTCCAGGATGCGCATATCAATCTCAGTCCTTACGAAATATTGGCTACTATCATGGATACAAGGGATACCATTTCATTCGTACTCCAAACCAGCGCATTCTTTTTTCGTCTCTTGATGAAGTCATTGCTTTAAATAAATTTGATATGCAGTTAAAAACCATAATTTATCCAAAAGTAATGTTCATCGAAAACGCACTTAAAAGCTATGTGATAGAAACTGTTCTTCATGACTGTCATTCCGAAAACCTGGATACCATATTTAACAAGTCTATTACTGACTACAAATCATATACGCCTGGAAGCCAGCAATACCACAAACAGTATGCAAAACGGATGACTCTTAAGGGGAAAATCAACAATGCCCTTTTGCGTGATTATTCAAACAAAAAACAAACTGTCAATCATTTCTTTAATGCAGACCAACCAATTCCCATTTGGGCCATTTTCGAATCTTTGACCCTTGGAGAGTTTGGAACTTTTTTCGCCTGCTCAAATTCAAATGTCAAGTTGAAAACTTCAAGTATACTTCATTTACCAAGTAATATTGACACAGACGGAATAATCACTGAATACATCATTTATGCTATCAAAGATCTTCGTAATGCTATTGCTCATAACAACACCATTTTTGATGCTCGTTTTCAAACAAACACTATAAATAATCGACTTGTTTTTCTTCTCGAAACAGAGGTTGGAATCACCGGTTTAGATTTCAAGTATATTTATGCTTACATTGTTTTAATTACTTATGTCCTACGTAAAATGGGAGAGACTAAAACATCCTGCAAACACTTTATAACAGAATTCATCGACTGCACCGATTCGTTAAGAAAACAAATTTCCCCAAACATTTGCAATCAAATTCTAGGGACTCAGCAGCGAGCACACCTGCGGCAGTTACAAAATTTTATTAGTCAATCTTAAAACCTCTTGCATAATGTTATTCGGTGTAGTATATTATTGCCATGAATTGCGGTGGTCGTCTTCGGACAACACCTAGAAGGAACCTGATGCGTCGGGTTCCTTTTTCTTTTTTCAAAAAAATGTAGACATCTATTTGAAATTCTCGATTCAAGAGAAGAAAGAAAATCGGCAGTGTCTATTTCTCAAATCCCAGTAAAAGAATGGTACTGATTTATTTAAGGATTGTACATATGCTGATGTGTGTTTAGATCGAGTTATATGTGAAGCATATCGTCTAGAATTTAAAGGTGAATCAATAAGAAATTAAATCAAAAAATTAATGCACCGGTTGACCGCTATAGATACACCGATGGTGCGCTACACACGTACCATTTTCCGTCATATGCAAAATCTGAAATGAATCTTGTGACTACATCAATATTTCGTTTATTAATATAATGAAAAACAGAAATTCTCAAACATTAGTTCAAGAATTCGTTTTAAATCTCGCACAAAAAAAACACCTCCAATGCGGGTGCCCGTAATACAGAAAACAACAAACTTTCAATGATTATGGTATCTGGCAGTCGAGGTTAGCAAATAAACATAATGAGCGATACTTGGTTTAAATGACCAGGTATCGCTCATTTGTGTATGCGACAAACTTCGCTTTTTTTATTTTCTTTCCGGTACAATCTAAATGCAAATAAGATTGATTGGAGGTACTATTATGGCTCAGAACTTAACTTATACCCAATGCGGTGATTACTATATCCCTGACATCAGATTAGTAAATGTAGAAACACAGATACCCGGCAAATATGGCAGGATGTGCAGAGCGTTTTTGGAACAGAACAGACCAATGCTTTTTAACGACATGATTCTGACGGAGAGCCTGTTCCCGCATCTGTGGGTAGTACAGCAGACCTGTGCGATGCGAATAGAGTTGCTGATGACGGATTTGTTGGCGAAGAATCCAGCACCGGATAAAGCAACACAGCAGCTTGAATGGGTAGCTCATATGAACAGTTTGAAAGCACAGGCAGAGGAAATCATTCTCTGTGAACTGGTTTATGGGGAGGATGTTGTATGAGATTGCTTGAAGAATTTTGGTACGGCAATATCGAACCGACCGAGTATAGTACATCGTCCAACAAAGGGTACAAGAAATTAGTGGAGCTGATCTTCCGGAACGAAGAAAAGCTCAAAGCCACCATGATGGACGAACAGGAAGAATTGTTTGAGAAGTGCATCGACTGTGTGCGAGAAAATCAGGTCATTACAGATTGCCTGATTTTCCAGAACAGCTTTAAGCTGAGTGCCAGAATGATGTTAGAAGTCATTGAAGAATAAAAACGATAAACTATTTTATGCCACTCGTTGGGGTAATTCTTCGAATGCACTTTGTTATTTATGCGCTATCTACAAATAGATATTTTCGCATTGAGATGCGAAAATATATTGCCCTGAAGAAGGTGATGTGATATTATATGGTTATTATTGAATGATTAGGGGTAAAAAAGATGGCGATATCCTACAATAAACTATGGAAGCTGTTAATTGATAAGAAAATGAGCAAAGCTGATTTACGCAAGGAAGCTGGATTGGCTCCAAATACGTTGACACGTTTAAACAGAGACGAAGAAGTAACTCTGAGTGTGCTTGAACGTATTTGTACTGTTTTAGAATCTGATATCGGCGATATAATGGAATTTATTCCTGATTGTGAAGATAAAAAAGATTTACTTACCGATGATGTGGGGGAAAAATAAATGAAAAATGATATTTTAGCTATGTTAAAGGATGGCCCTGAACAAAGATTAGTTGTTGGTCCCATTGTCGAGCGTCTTGTTAATTTGGGTTGGGATCAAAAGCAAATAGTTTTTGGAAAAAATGAATGGAAAATTCCCAAAACGCCCTCCGAAGCATCAAAGAGAGAAAAGAACACATCGTTTGATTATTTTCCTGTAGATATTGCAGTTTTTGATAGTGTTGAAACCACAGGCGATTACAGACATCTTCTGTTTATCATCGAGTGCAAGCAGCCAAATATCGATGTTGGCTTACAACAACTCGAAACATATTTGGGATTGGAACCTCATGTAAAACTTGGTATTTGGGCGAATAGTACAGATATTTCAGCAAAGACCTTGTTTGTTTACAAAGACAGCAAAGGATTGAGCTATCCTAAAAAGTGCACAGTCAAAGATATTCCCTCGTTTGGTTCCGCAATATCTCCAGAGAGTGTAAAGCTCACCTTTAACGATCTTGTTGTACCATCAAAAGACACTCTGTATAAAACATTTTCTGAACTGTTGGATGCCGTTGTTGCACAGGATGGTAATGTAACCCGTCGAGAAGAACAACTTGATCAACTCTGTAACCTGATCCTGTTAAAACTGGATAGTGATAAACAAGGAAAAATCGACCAAGACTCAGAAGTTTATTTTCGTCAATTTGCTACAGCTAATGGTACAGCTAGATATATAAAAGAAAAATTTGAACTGTTTATTGAGGTATACCCTGATATCTTTGTTACACAATCAGATCAGGAAATTCGATTCGATGATTCAACAATTCATGATATCGTTGATCGCATCTCTCGGTTTAATTTTATTGATATTGGTGCAGATACTGTATCTATCGCATTTCAGGTGCTCAGAAGTGCTGCGCTGAAACAAGAGGAGGGACAGTATTTTACCCCTAAGCAAGTTATTCAAGCGGCCATTAAGCTCATGGATCTATCGTTAGATGATATGATAATTGATCCTGCATGTGGAACTGGTGGATTCATTATCCAATGTCTAATTGAGCTCAAAGACAGATATCCATCAAAGGAAAAGGAAATCTCACGTTGGGCTCAGCTGCACATCTATGGAATCGATAAAGATGCAATCGGTATTAAGCTGACAAAAGCTATTATGCAGATTTTAGGTGATGGTTCTGCTCATTGTGTTAGAGGAGATAGTGTCCTCACCCATACGTGGAGAACAAAGTACCCTCATTTGCTAACAAATTCTTTTAAGGACGGGCGCTTTACAAAGGTATTTACAAATCCTCCATTCGGTGCTCCGCTGAAAGTAAAATATACAGATGCAAAAAAAGCTGGCCTGAGTATCGTAGATTACATCGAAACTGGAAAAGATATTGAATTGGGGCTTGCAATGTTTAACCGTTGCTGTGATTTGCTTAAACCGGGTGGAAAAATGTGTATAGTTTTACCAGAAACATATTTCTTCTCCCCTTCGTACAAGTATGTTCGAGAATGGGTAAAGGAACGATTGAAGCCGGTTTGTGTTGCAAATGTACCTATGGATGCATTTCAAGGCTTTTGTAGAGCAAAAACAAACTTATATATTTTTGAAAAGCTCGATCCGGATAAAGAAAATCTTGATCTGGATCATGACACTGTTACTATTATGAACCCACAAACGTGCGGTATTTATAAAAACGGCAGTGACAGATATGTTGTAGACGCTAATGGTCAGAGAACCGATGAAATTGATAATGAATTGCTGAAACAAGCCTCTCGTTATCAGTCTGAGGGAGGAAAAGGATTTGTGGATGTTCCGATTCAAACAACATATCAAAGAGATGTATTGGTTCCTCGATATTATGACCAAACATTAGAGCAATCCTTTGATTTGTTAAAGGAAAAGCGTGGGTTTGAAAGCATAACAATTGGAGAACTGTGTGATGCCGGACTAATCAATGTTACAGGTGGTCATGGTAGTCCAAGCAATGACTTAAGAAACGGGTCAATTCCATATGTAAAAGTATCAGATATACGAAATATGAGAATTAACATAAACCCAACCAATTTGATTCCGGTAGAACTTGCCAAAAAGTTCTGGAAGACCAAAACGGGAAAAAGCAATCTGCAAGCATGGGATCTCATTTCTCCAAGCCGAGCAAGTAGTAATATAGGCGAATTTGCTATTCTTGTCCCTGGTGAAGAGCAAATTGTACTTACAAAAGAAGTTTTTGTTATTCGAGTACAAGAGAACGATATGGGTTATTCTCCCTTCTATCTTCTTTGGGCACTGTCATTGAAAGAAGTACGCAAACAGTGGCAGCGAGTAACTCTTATGCAGACGAACCGTGAGGATGTTGGCGCCCGATATAAGGAAGTAAGAATTCCTAAGCCTATCTCGCCAGCGTGGGCAGAAGAGGTATCTAAGGCTTTTCGGGAGTATTTTGTTGGATTGGCAGAAGCAAAAAAGCAGTTTGTACTCGCCACAAGTTCTGATGATTATGAATATATTGCAAGTGTAAGTGCGTTTGATTCAGAAGAAACACTATAAAGGATTTCGTTCTACAATCAGCCGGGCAGCAATTAGCTGCTCGGCTGATTGCGACAATAACGGTCACAGAGGAGGTAAAAATGAGCATTTTTCAAAAATCTGATATAGGTGCACAGGCTGCTTGGAAGGGGTTCTCATCTCAAACGCTTTATATTGCATCCAGACTCATTTCCGATGAAGGAGGATACGAGTATTACCCGGAAGATATTGAGGATTTGGTAGTCAAAAAGAATGGCGCTATAGTAGAAACTGTTCACGTTAAAAACATTTCTGCCGACCTAACACTTTCAAGCCTTGCAGCAACAAAAACATCCAAAGGCGGCGAAGGATTTTTTAATCGCATGTGTAGCTTACATGCACAAAATCCATTCTTCCACTGCATTAAGGTTGTCTACTTTAATACTCTTGGTGTCGAACTACAGGAAATGCAATCTGGCAAAACTGTCACCCAAAAGGCTTTAACGAAGAGGCTTGTAGACAAACACGGATTGTCTGAGTCAGAGGCTGTATGGTTGATTGATTCTCTGTGTTTTGAGAAAGTCAATCTTGATGATTTGGATTTAAATATTCAAACTCAGATCAGCGACTATGTTCCGGTAATGTCTGCGCCTGCACTGGCCAAAGACCTATTGATTCAATATATTTCTGTACTTTCTAAAAGCAAAGGGTACACCACACTAAAAATGTGGCAAGATAAAATCCACGAAATTGGAACAAATATTGCTGCAATAGATGGATTTTACAAAGAATACAATAAATCCCTGGTTCGCTTAAGTGAACTGCAGCTAAATGGCGATAATGAACAGCTGAAACAAGAGTATTTGCAAGGTGTGTCTGCACATCCTACGCATATTCGTAACAATTTAGATTTCAAGCGAAACTATTGGATAGGAGAAATCCAAGCAGTAATCAATAGTAAAGGTGTCGCAATCCTTAAGGGTATTTCTGGACAAGGAAAATCTACCCTTTGTTACCGCTACTTAATTGATACATATCCTGAAGGCTGCGTATTTTGTGTGCGTTCCATTGCTAACGAAGGACAAGCACAGAATTTGGTCACAGCGTTAGATGGGCTTGGCAAGTATAATAAAAATTTAATCATCTATATTGATGTCCAGCCAGGTGAAACACTTTGGGCATTTTTGCTGCAAGAGTTACAATCTCGTGGTCTTTCCATTCCAGTGCTTATTTCCATTCGAGATGAAGATTATAACCTAACACCAATTAGTGGAAAGACGATCCAATATGGGATTGTGGAATTGGCTTTATCTAAGGAGGAAGCTGCACACATTTATAATTCTTTTACAGAAACACAGCCTCATACTGAACACAGAACTTTCGAAGAAGCATGGCAGTCTTTTGGTGGACAAGGCCCATTGATTGAATTTGTATATTTGTTGACAAATAATCAGACTTTGACTCAGCGCCTCCAAGGGCAGATCGATGCGTTGCTACAAGAAGGTGTTTCGGATGAATGGGTAGAATTACTTCAGTTGGTTTGTTACGCAGGGCGATTAGGATGTGCTGTTAATCTTACTGCCGTAAAAAACGTAACTCATTGTTCTACAATGCACGCTGCCATTAGACGTCTGAAAGATGAGTACCTCATCAGAGAAGTTGATGAAAACACCATTGAAGCACTTCATCCTGTCCGTGCGAAAATTGTTTTTGATGCGTTGTGCGATCAAATTTGCACCGGAGCAAGAGAGGTTGTGTTCAAGGCTCTTTCGTGTATATCTTCACAAAATGTGAGAGTGGTTTTGTTGGATTACTTCTCTAACCAGCAATATGACATTGAAGATGTACAGCGTCTCTCTCAAATAAGATTCCTTGACTGGATAGGATATGCAAATGCTATCAGGTCAATGCTTTGGTTAGATGTGAAGCGTTATGTTGAGGGAAACATGACATTTATTAGCTCTCTGGTAAAAAAACGTGGCAAAGGTTGGCTCTGTTTTTTACCCCTTGATTTCTCTGGTGTTGAGCGATCAGATGAGTTAATTGCAGATGGAATGAAAGATTTATCTATTTTCAATAAAGTAGATTTACAGAATGCCATTGATGAGGTCAAGAAATCTCTAACCTCACTCTCAATCAATTATCAAGCAACAGACTGTTTTGTGAATAATTGTGTGGTGCCATCAGTTTTGCCTAATACAGACGCTGAGCGATCATCATTTGGATATGCGTTATTTTGGATGGCAAAGCGTAATTTTAATGTGACATTACCATTCAAGACTGATGAAATCGTTGCCAGCGTATGTGCGGGCGAACTCCAGCCGTCTGCTGATGCGATACGTGGACTCTTTGAACATCCTACATTGCTGGAAAGCTATCAGGTTGCCGTGGATGTATTAGTGGAAAAGCTCATCTATGAAATGCAAGTGCTTACTTTTTCGATTACAAATGATGAAGTGTCTTGTAAATTCATTCCGCCTCTTTCGACAGAAACAGGGGTTCCGGAGAACACGAAAAATACAAATCAGTATTGGCGAATTAAAATGCTGGATATTTTAAAGCAACTGTATCCAGAGAAAGAGTATATTGATATTGAGTTGATTGGTGTTGATCTCCTTCAGGATTTGGGAATTGAAGCTTTGGATCACAAACTTCATATCCATAAGAGCAAGCGCCCAAATGCATGGGTATCTGAATTGAATGGATGGACAAAAACACGAATAGATTATAGCTTGCGTCCTTCTTCGTGGCAGGAATATGTGGCTGATATTGACGAAATAAGAATCAATGTCAATGATTTGATTGTTGAGACAATCAAGCTCATTGATGATGTATACAGAAAAGGGAGATATACACAGGATCGAGGAAAAAGGGTTGATGATCGGCTAAAAGTGTTTAAAGAACACACCTTTGCCGAAAATCGACTTCCCACTTTTGCTGTTGATCCGTACTGTCTTTATTCTGAAGGAAACGCAAAAAGCCCTGTTGCAGAGTATTTTACAATGCGTCAATTACTTTCGGTTGATAAGTATGAGAAATTTAGAAAAAGATTGAATGATGTGTATTCCTCGTTGGATAATTTTTATAATCAGTTTGTTGAAGTTCTTCGTGTAAGAATTAATAAGCAAGATATTAACATTGTTAAGAATCCAAGACTCGCTATGTTTAATCTCTATTCTGCGGCTAAAGCCATCGTGGACTTCCAGAAAGAGTATGAATTGTTGTTTTCCGAATACAGTTCACTTAATGAAGATTTTGCAAAACAAGAACTTGAGAATATTCTTACTTTAGTTAATGTTTGGCGTTATGTACTGGATAATCAGCCCAAAGGTTACGCCATTGCTTATGATTCAAAACAAAAATATCGCAAGGGAACGAACTATTTTTGTGATATGCTTTCAAAAGCAGTTACGGCGGTGAACGGTACCCTTCTTAAGGGTAATAAATATGCCTACATCATTATTGATTACAATATGGAAGAGGATAATACCTTTGAAAATGAATACACCAGAATCGTGATGACGATCAGGGATGTATTTAAAAACAGTATTTTGCCATCAAGTGATAGATGGTATTTAGAAACGCAATCCTTAGAGTTAGCGTATGTACCTGTTTTTTCTGGCGTGTTCTCGCCGGTAGCGTACTCGATTCCGTTCTATAAACTTTTAGATACGGAAGAATCTCGCATAGCAAAACCGATGTATCCATGTGAAACAGAGCCTGCGCTGATTGAAAAAATGACTGCAACTAAATCTTTGAATCTGTGGATTGAATCCATGAAAAAAATTAGCGAAATGAAGTTATACATTCAGAGGTATCAGCAAATTGTTCAAGTACCTGTTGATGACAAATGCCTTTGCAGTATAACTGCATACACAGAGTTGCTAATTAATCAAATCAACGCATTGTGGAACGACTTTATTTCGGTCGAAGATATCGTAAATGAACTGATTGAAGATGCAGATGAGCAAAATAGAGAACTATTAAATGTTGTGCAGCTTTTCTTCGATTGTTACGAAGAAATCAAAACTGTGATAATAAATAAAAATGATCCGAGCGAGCTTATACAGATAATTGAAACGGTTTCTGTCATAATGTTTCTCTTATTGCCTTCAGTATCGTAAATTATTCTAATATCCAATATGAAAAAGAGTCCGTCTATTGACATTTTGTTAAGTGATGGACTCTTTGTTTTACGTTAAAAGCGTTATAAACTGGTACTATGTCAAGAAAAAGGACTCATAAAATAGATAAATTTTAAATTCTAATGCTTTTAATAAAAATTATTCTCATATTGATTTGGCGATTCATAACCGCAATGACTATGAATTCGTATTGTGTTGTAGAATGTTTCAATATATTCGAAACACAAATCATATGCATGATCATAATCATAAACTAAAGTACGATTTAACCATTCTCTTTTTATTACTGAATTAAAAGATTCTATGCATGCATTGTCCCAAGGTGTGCCTTTCTTTGAATAACTTAGAATCAATCCTTTGGTTAATTTTTTATAAAGTTTGCTTGTATAATGTACTCCTCTATCTGAATGAATAATTACAGTATCTGCTGTTTTTCTGCGCTTTCTAGCCATTTCTATACATTTCAACACTTCTTCTACTTCCAGTGTCTTTGATAGCGTCCATGCAATTATTTTTCTTGAATATAGATCCATTACACTTGTAAGGTATACAAATCCTTCCAAGGTAAATATATACGTTATATCTGTACACCATGCCTCATTTGGCTTGCTTGGTGAAAAGTCTCTTTTTAATATGTTATGCAGCTTTGTTGAAAAATCACTATCAAAGGTTGTTTTCACATATGGCTTAATGTAACAGGCCTTGATACCCATTTCTCGCATATATACTCATACTGTTCTTTCCGATATTTTTTCACCTTGTTTTTGCATCTCTTTTGCTATCTTTGGTGCACCATAAATTTGATGATTATCGTCATATATAGCTTGAATTGTTTGAATTCTATTTTTCTTTGATATAGATTGCTTGCTAGGTTTTCGATGCAGATAATTGTAATATCCTGATTTTGACAAATGTAGCTTACTTAGCACTCCAGTTACTGAAAAGTCTATGTCGACTTTAGACTCTTCAGAAACAAGATAGTACAGAACTTGTGTTATTCTCCCAGAATGCTGATGGCTTTTTTTAGGATTTCAAGAGCATCTTGCGTATCCTTTAATTCACGTTTTAAACGCCTTTTTCAAGCTCAATCTCTGTTAGATTTCCTGAGCCTTTAAATGTTGCCTGGTTGTTATTGGCTTTAACTTCTTGCTTCCATCTATATAGAGTACTTTCTCCAATACCTAAATTTTTCACACATTCTTTACGACTTAGTTCTGGATGTGTTAAACAATAATTTACTGCATTTTGTTTAAATTCTTGATCAAACTGTTTCTTTTTATTTGCCATTTTCTTTTGCCTTTCTTCGTCTGTAAATCATCTTCTTTCTATTGTACCACTGGTGTAAATTTTCTCTTTTTGACTAGTCCTATTTATATGCTAACATCATAGTTCCATCCTCATTATAGTTATCTGGATTCATTGCTCTACGACTTCTGTCCATTGCACGATAGATTCGTCTTTCTTTTCGTTCATTGACTTCAATACAACTTCCTCTTTCTGCAAGATTTTTTAAACCTGCTTTTGTTTCTGTTGTATACGCAATTGTCTGAGTTCCAATATCACATCCAACAATGCCTTTTCCTTTATTGTATTTCACGTTGCCAAAACGATCCTGTTTCGGTTTAGATACACCTTCAATAGTGATATGTACATAGACTCTTAACTTACTACGAATCTTTTTACATACAAGACTCACGTAACAAGGTCTGTATGTCGAAATACAAATGTGGGTTTCTTTATATGTATTTGCCGCTATAGAATCCACTAATTCTGCATGATTCAAATAATACAGTATGGCATTTACTTCCTCTTGTTCATAGCGGTCTTTGATTTTTACACCAAACTCAATATCCTTGAATTTGAAATTCATTTGTTTCATTATGATTCCACGATTGAGCTGTTTAGCACGAACACATGGAAGATCTCCACGCTTTTTAAAATGAATCGTTTCTCCATCCGAATAAAGACATTTTTCGATTCCACGAAATACAACCTCCGCTTTCGTTAGTGCAAATACGGCATCAATTCCATATTTCTTTTTAATGGCAATCATTGAAGTTCTGCAGTAATCCCATATCGCATCATACTGTTTCTGCATTTCCTTCATCAATTCCTATGGCGATGTTTCTGTATATGTCGGGACAAATAAAAACCGCAGATGAAAATTCCTGCGGTTTCTATAATACTCTTTACATTTTATTTTTTGTTGGCATTGGAACAAATTCCAGCTTTAATTGCATCCCTAATCCATGTGCAAGTTTTTTCACCATACTTAGGCTGGGATTTCTTGTTCCGTTCTCAATTCGACTTATATCTGCCTGCGTTATTCCGGTTTTGGTTGATAAATCTTTCTGTGTCATATTCTGCTGCACTCTTGCATCAATCATCGCCTGGATAATATCATATTCCGGTTGCAGTGCATCATATTCTGCCTTTACCTCCGAATTCTGTAATGCTCTTTTCTTATAATCTTTATAGCTACTCATTGCCATACCTCCGTTCATAATCTGCTTTATACTTCTTTGCCAGTTTTTTTTCTGCCTTTGGTGTCTTCTGCGATTTTTTTATAAATCCATTAGTCAGTACCGCCTTCTTTCCTACAATAAAGAAATACAGTACTCTTGTAATATCTGATCCTTGCTTGGTGCGAAGCTCAAATATTCCATTTTCCAATGGTTTTGAATATGGCTCACGAAGCAATGGACCGTTCATTTCCAGTAAGTCAATTGTCCGCAATGTTTTTGCCAGTAACTTAGGCTCCAGAGAATCTAATAATTCCTGCACAGGGCATCTTCCATCTTCTGTATCATATAAAATAATCTCGTACATTAATACGTTCCTTCCTCTTTATAATTATATTATGTCGTATTCAACATATTGTCAAGTTAATTTCTAACACTTTTGCATCATAAAAAATCAATTTAAAAGCATCAATGAATTTGTTAATTATTAATGTTTTATGCTAAATTATAAGTAGAGATAGAAATATCTTTAGTGAACAAGCACTTTAAGCTGAAGACAATAGGAAGTCGTTAAAATGTCCTAATCGTGGTCACTTTAAGTGATGGGGTGACAACCACCAGTAAAGTTGTGGACAATGCAAAGTCGTTAAAATATTCAATCATTGTCGCTAATAGCGATGGGCTGACAGCCAGCAGATAAACTTGTATTAGAATCAGATGTCTTAGGACGTCTTTTTTTGTTTCATTCAATTTAGTCATGCAAAAAGAAAGGACCCTATAATGTCGTCCAAACCTAATCTCATCTATAAACTGTTTTTGGGTATATGCCACTCTCACTTAAATTCTTTGCTAGCAAATTCACTTAACCCTTTCAAATTCGTTGCTCTATTAAAAAAATGTAAACAATCAACCCAGCACATAAAATACTCAGTAATCACAAGAATTTTTTTACAGTAAATCAATTATCAAAATTTATTTAACTACGATTAATTGTTTTAAGTTAGATATGGTTGTGTAATTTATACTTACAGTACCATCCTAATAATGTTTAAAATTTCCTGAAACAATTATTTTCGCTTGATATTTTTCATATTCCATTACATCTTATAGCTTGACAATCTCTTCTATGATTTTAATTGCATTCAGAAGAACCTCTCTATCATCAAACCTCAGGAATAAATTTAAACACTTTGATCATTCTTCCATTATCAATCATTAAAATATGAAATTCCGCAATATCTTCTGCCAACTCAAATATGTATATCATACACTCTAATGAAAGCATTTCATTCTCTAATAGGTAATTCTGCTGAAAACTCTAAAAGAAAATACACTGTACTTGGAAATTAATTGATAGTTGGACAAAGCAATATCGAAGTAATAATAATCTGGTAATCATCCATGAATTCTGCATGCTTCAAATAATACAGTATGGCATTTACTTCCTCTTGTTCATAGCGGTCTTTGATTTTTACACCAAACTC
>ERZ1034913.1522-NODE-1522-length-13778-cov-44.853822_pt1 | contig 13778 bp, 9 predicted proteins | sample MGYA00520697_ERZ1034913 | MGnify/ENA primary metagenome ERZ1034913 (study PRJEB33766, sample SAMN09781786) | gut metagenome | biome: gut microbiome | host: Homo sapiens | place: Madagascar | study: EMG produced TPA metagenomics assembly of the PRJNA485056 data...
CATCGAATCCTAAATCGATAACGTCGAAATGCCTGCCGGGAACAAAGATCTTATGTACCTGATCGCCAACGGAGCAGGCGGCGCAAAAGGAGTGTAGTCTAAATAGCAGTGTCGTTGTAGCAAAATTTGAATCGCAACAGGAAGCGCCAAAGCGACGCAAACCCCTACCCCGCCTCGCGCATCCAGCGATCGAACGTCCCCACGCACACGCCCAGGCACTTTGCTGCCTGGCTGCGGGTAATATCGCCCGCCTCATAGCTATCGCGTACCAGATCAAACTGAGGAGGGCACGGCTTGCGAGGTCGACCGAAACGAACCCCTCGCGCCCGCGCCGCTGCAATTCCCTCCGCTTGGCGCCGATGGATATTCTCGCGCTCCACCTGCGCCACGTAGCTCAGCAGTTGCAGCACAATATCGGCAATCAGGGTATTGGTCACATCCGGCGTGCCGCTTGCCCTGGCGCGCGTGTCAAGCAATGGCATATCCAACACCACAATGGCAACCCCGAGCTCCTTGGTAATGCGTCGCCATTCCTCAAGAATCTCGGAGTAATTACGGCCAAGTCGGTCGATAGAAAGCACCACCAGCACGTCCCCGTCTCCCAGGATGTGCAGCAGCTCGCGATACCGCGGGCGATCGAAGTCCTTGCCGCTCGCATGGTCGGCATAAATATTCGCCGAGCCCACGCCATAGGCGCCCAGCGCATCCAGCTGCCGATTCAGATTCTGATCGCGCGAACTCACCCGCGCATAACCGTACACCGTCGCCATCTCATCCCCGCTTTCTTGTAAACCTGCCAAAAAGGGACAGGTTTATTTTGGTAGGTTTTACCTCTCAAATAGCAGGTAAGCGGGCGGCCGAGCAGACGGCAAGATAGCCGCGATCCAAATGCGGAGGGCGGCCCCGAAAGACCGCCCTCCGCCCTCCCGCCGCGAGTCGGGATTTGGCTAATGGATAAGCTTAAAGTCCAAGTGCCCGCGCGTGGTATTGACGCGCGAGACCTCGATGATCACACGCTGGCCCAGTTCGTAACGAGTGCCCGTGTCGGCGCCCGTCAGCGTAAGCGCATCCTCGTCGAACTCGAACCACTCGTTGCCCAGGCTCTTGATCGAAACCAAGCCTTCGACCTGCGTCAGATCCAGGCGTACGAACAGGCCCATGCTGCTAACCCACGAGACGGTTCCGGCATAGCGCTCGCCCAGACGGTCCTCATAGTACTGGGCAATCTTGATCTTTTGCGTCGCATGGCTGGCGGCATCTGCCGCGCGCTCGGCATCGCTGCATGCGCGGCAGATCTGCGGCAGAATGCGCGGCAGCGACTCGCGGCCCTTACCGATCAGCCGCGGCGTACGCACCAAGGCGTCCTTGCCGCCCAGCCGCTCGTAGGCCAGCTGCAACTTGAGTACGCGATGCACCACCAAGTCGGGATAGCGGCGAATGGGACTCGTAAAGTGGCAATAGCACGGCGCGGCAAGTGCAAAGTGGCCCTCGTTGCGCGGCTTGTACAGTGCGCGCTGCATACTGCGCAGTAGCAACGTGTTGACGAGCGGCGCGTTGGCCGTACCGGCTGCGGCATCAACCGCCGCCTGCAGTTCGTCGGGGCTTCCCAGAGCAATACCGGACGCGCGACGGTCATCGATGATACCCAGCTGTGCCAGCGCCACGGCGGCACCGTGCAGGCTGTCGGGACTGGGATCGTCGTGCACGCGATAGCAGGCCTCGATATCGCGGTCGGCCAGCCACTCCGCCACGCACTCGTTGGCCAGCAGCATGGCTTCCTCAATCAGCGACGTGGCGCACGAGCGCTCACGGGCCACGATCTGCACGGGCACACCGTCCTCGTCCAACAGTGCACGGATCTCTGCCGTATCAAAGTCGACCGAACCGCGCGCGCGACGAATACGACGGCGAAGCTCGGCGAGCTCGTTGGCGGCTACGAGGAAATCCCCCAAGTCGACGTTATAGCCGCGGGCGGTTTTCTCGCACGCAAGCCCGCGCTCGAGCGCTTCCTCGCGCGAGGCTTCAACCGCGGCAACATCCTCGGCGGCACCCTCCAGCACCGAATACTCCACCGCACCGGCACGTACCAGCAGCGCCTCGGCGCCGTCGTAGTCCATGCGCACGCGTGAGCGAATCACGCTGGGATAGGGATCGTAATGGCGCACGCGACCCTGCGCGTCGAGCTCAATGTCGACGGTAAACGCCAAGCGGTCCTCGTCGGGACGCAGCGAGCACAAATCGTTCGACAGGCGCTCGGGCAACATGGGCAGCACGCGATCGGCAAGATACACCGACGTCGTGCGATGGCGGGCCTCCAGATCGATATGTCCGTCCCAGGCAACATAGTGCGAAACGTCGGCAATATGGACACCCAGCTTGTAGCCACCCTCGGACGTGCGCTCCAGCGAGATGGCGTCGTCAAAGTCGCGCGCGTCGACTGGATCAATCGTAATGACAAAGCGGTCGCGCAGGTCTCGGCGGAGCGGGTCCTTGAGTGCCGAGGCCACATCGAGCGAAAGCGCCTCGGCCTCGGCTAGCGCGGCCTCGGGATAAGTATCGGTATAGCCATAGCGCGCCATCACATACTGAACGCCCAAATCGGGCGCATCATCGCCACCAATACGGCGCTCAATCGTCACGGTGCCCGATTCCAGACGCGTCGGATATGTCAAAATGCGTGCGACGACCGCATCGCCCGGATGAACGCCCAAGCGCTCCGCCGAGGTGTCCTCCGGAAGAATAAAGAAATCGGCCTTAAGGCGAGAATCAAGCGGCTCGATCACCCCGAGCGGGCCGGCGGTCTGGTACGTGCCCACCACACTAATGGCCGCACGCTCGACGACGCCCTCGATTACGGCGCGTCGCTCGCCATGCGGGCTGTTCTTAATGCTCACGGCAACGGTATCGCCGTCCATAATCTCGCGCTTGCCGCGGCCCATGACCTTGTAGTCGCCGTTTTCGGTTACAACGTAGGCGCTATGCTCATGGAGCTGCACGCGTCCGGTCAGACTCGGGCGACGCTCGCTGCGCACCGGCCCGCGCTTATTGCGAGCTCCACGCTTATGCTTGTTATTGCGCCCCATGGCGCCTCCTTACTATCGATGGCCGTTTACACCCCAAGAGTCTACCCAAATGATCCCTAGGGGACAAAAAACGGGCCGCCCCTGGAAAGGAACGACCCGTTGCAGACGGCATATCCGCAGCGCCTACACGCGCAGATAGCGGCGCATGGCGATGGCGGAACCAAAGAGACCGATAATGACGCCGACCAAAATCAGCGCGGCGTAGGTCACCAGGTAGTACTGCATCGGCAGCGCAAACGACATCCAGCCGATGCTCTCCTGCAGACGCGGAACCATCAGGTTACGCAGCAGCTCCAGCACGCCGATGGAAAGCAGCGAGCCCAAAATGGCCTGCAGCACGCCCTCGGTAATGAACGGCCCGCGAATGAAGCCGTTGCTTGCGCCCACCAGACGCATGATCGCGATCTCACGACGACGCGCCGTAATGGACAGGCGAATCGTGTTGTTGATAAAGATGAACGCGATAAAGGTCAGCAGGCCGACGAGCACCACAGCGGCGATACGGATGTAGTTCGTCACCTGGAACAGGCGGCTCACTTCCTCCTGGCCGTACAGAACGCTCGCGTTAACGTCGCCGTCGTCCGCGATCTTCTGAAAATCGGCGTTCTTCTTGAGCTTCTGGGCCGTGCTCTCGACCATGGACGGATCGTCCATCTCGATGGCAAACGAAGCCGGCAGTGGGTTCTGACCGTCGAGCGCGCTCATGGTAGCGTCGGCGTTACCCGACATCTTGCTCGTGTACTCGGCCAGTGCGTCGTCCTTGTCCTTGTACGTCACGGACTTGACGTTGCTCCACGTCTTGAGCTCGGCCTCAAAGGCCTGAACATCTGCCTGGTCGGCGTCATCGCTAATAAAGGCGTTGATGACGACCTGATCCTCGACGGTGCCGATCACGGAGTTCAGCATCGCGGAACCCATAATGAACAGGCCGATGATAAACAGCGAAAGGAAAATCGTGATGACGGCGCCGAGCGAGGTGGTCCAGTTACGGAAGAAGTGGCTGATTGCCTCTTTGAGCGAGTAACCCACGTTAGTTGGTGCCATAGTTACCGTAACCTCCCCTCTCCTGGTCGCGGATTACGTGGCCGCCCTCGAGGGCGATCACGCGACGGTGCATGCTATCGACCATCTCGCGGTCGTGCGTAGCGACGATCACGGTGGTACCGGTGCGGTTAATGCGCTCGAGCAGCTTCATGATGCCAAGCGAAATCGCCGGGTCGAGGTTGCCCGTGGGCTCGTCGCAAATCAGCAGCGGCGGGCGGTTGACCATAGCGCGGGCAACGGCCACGCGTTGCTGCTCGCCACCGGAAAGCTGATCGGGCAGCGAGTCCATCTGGTCGGCCAGACCGACCAGACGCAGCACCTCGGGCACCTGGCTGCGAATGACGCCCTTGGGCTTACCGATGCACTGCAGGGCAAACGCCACGTTTTCGTAGGCGGTCTTTTGCGGCAGGAGCTTAAAGTCCTGGAACACGGCGCCAATCTGACGACGCAGGAACGGGACCTTACGGTTCTTGATCTTCATGAGATCCTGGCCGGCGACCAAAATGCGACCGCTTGTGGGCTTGACGTCGCGGTTGAGCGTCGACAGCAGCGTGGTCTTACCCGAGCCGGAGTGACCGACCAAAAAGACGAACTCACCCGGATAGATCTCGATGTTGATGTCGTCGAGTGCGGGCTTGTTGGGCTGCGCCGGATAGATCTTGGTGACGTGCTCCATAAGGATGACGGGCTCGACACCGGCCTGTTTGGCCATCTTTTTGCGGCTGGCCTGCGGGTCGATGGGTGCAAACACCGACGTGAAGTCGGGGTTGTTGAGCGCGTTGTCGAGGCTTGCGACCTCGGCGGCCTGATCGCGCTCGACCACGGGAGCCGCAGGCTGCGTGGGGTCGGGAATGCCGGCAAAAAGACCGGACTGCGCGGGCTGCGGCGCGGGAGCCGCAGGGGCCATGGGATCGGGGATGCCGGCCATGGTAGGCTGCGGCGTGGCGGCGCTCGTCTGAGGCTGAGCCACGCGGGCGGTCACCGTCTGAACGGGCTCAAAGCCAGCCGTGCCGGAAAGCGCAACATCGTTGTTGGGATTGTAGGCAAAGGGATCTGCCGCCGGCTGTGCCTGATCTGCCGGCTGTGCGGGGATCGGGCTAAACAGCTGATCCTCTGAATCCGGGGTGGCGAAACGACTGCCCGCGACGCTCGGCTGCGTCTTGGGGGCTTCATCGCCCGCACCGGAGGTACGGAAGTGGTTACCCACTGGTGCTCCTTATCGTCGTGCGTTTAAACTACATGAGCGCTTTGTATTTTAGCAGCATTGCCTTTGCTGCACATAAGAAGCATGGCGGGCTTTGGGATCCGTCCGGCCGCGCACAGGGTTACCTCCCAAATCGTCCTCGGACATGTCGGAGCCCCCGCTGCGCGCTTCGCGCTGCGGGGGCTCCTTCGTCCTGCGGAAAGATTTGGGAGGTAACCCTGTGCGCGGCCTGCGGCTACTATGGGGCCGGCGCATCTACCTTGTGATGCTGTGCATACAAAGTTGGGAGGGTCTGAATTGCACTTTGTCGTGCTGGGCTCCTATCCCAATAGAAACCCCGCTTGATACGACCTCTTTAGAAGTTGCGGTGAAATAGGGACTGTTTTAGCAGTTAAAAGCCCTAATCAGTCCTTATCTCACCGCAACTGAAACAGGGGCGCTCTCCAAGAGAGCGCCCCTGCCGGGTTTCCATAGTACTGGCGAAGCAGTCCTTGAGATCCGTCTTGCCTTAGGCCAAGAACTCCTTGGTGGTCGCCACGATGTTGGCGGCGTCCAGGCCGTACTTGTGCAGGAGCTCGGCACCCGGGCCAGACTCACCGAAGGTGTCGTTGACGCCGATCTTCTTGAGCGGCGTCGGGCACTGCTCGCACAGGACGTCGGCAACGGCGCTGCCCAGGCCACCGATCACAGAGTGCTCCTCGACGGTCACGACGTGGCCGGTCTTGGTGGCGCTCTTGACGATCAGGTCGGCGTCGATGGGCTTGATGGTGTGCATGTTGATGACCTCGGCGTCGATGCCCTCGGCAGCAAGCTGCTCGGCGGCCTCGAGAGCCTCGCCGACCATCAGGCCGCAGGCGATAATGGTCACATCGGCGCCCTCGCGCATGACAATGCCGCGGCCCAACTCGAACTTGTAGGTCTCGGGGTCGTTGATAACCGGCGAGGCCAGACGGGCAAAGCGCATGTACACGGGGCCGTCGCACTCGTAGGCGGCGCGCGTCACGGCGCGGGCCTCGACGTCGTCGGCGGGAACAATCACGGTCATGCCGGGGATAACGCGCATGAGGGCGATATCCTCGCAGCACTGGTGCGTGGCACCGTCCTCGCCCACCGAGATACCAGCGTGCGTGGCACCGATCTTAACGTTAAGGTGCGGATAGCCGATGGAGTTGCGGACCTGCTCAAAGGCGCGGCCAGCGGCAAACATGGCAAAGGTGCTCGCAAAGGCAACGCGGCCGGTGGTCGCGATACCGGCGGCAACACCCATCAGGTTGCTCTCGGCAATGCCTACATCGAAGAAGCGGTCGGGGCAGGCGGCCTTGAACTTGCCGGTCTGCGTGGCGGCAGCCAGGTCGGCGTCGAGGACCACAAAGTCATCGTGCTCGTTGGCGAGCTCGACGAGGGCCTCGCCGTAGCTTACGCGCGTGGCGATTTTCTTGACGTCTGCCATCCTAGAGCTCCTCTCCGGCGGCCGTGAGCTCTGCCATGGCCTGCTCAAACTGTTCATCGTTGGGGGCCTTACCGTGCCAACCCACCTGGTTCTCCATAAAGGAGACGCCCTTGCCCTTCGTGGTCTCGGCGATAATGGCGGTCGGCTGACCCTTGGTAGCGCGGGCCTCGGCAAAGGCGGCGCGGATCTGGTCGAAGTCGTTGCCGTCGGCGAGCTCCACCACATGGAACTTGAAGGCGCGGAACTTGTCGGCGAGCGGCATGGGGTCGTTGACCTCCTCAACGGGGCCGTCGATCTGCAGGCCGTTGTGGTCGACGATCACGCAGAGGTTATCGAGCTGCTGGTTGCCGGCAAACATGGCGGCCTCCCAGACCTGGCCCTCCTCGCTCTCGCCATCGCCCAGCAGGGCGTAGGTGCGATAGTCGTCGCCCCAGTGCTTGGCGGCAACGGCCATGCCCACGGCGGCGGAGATGCCCTGGCCGAGCGAACCGGTGGACATGTCAACGCCCGGGGTGTCGTTCATGTTGGGGTGACCCTGCAGATGGCTGCCGATGTGGCGCAGCGTCTCGAGATCCTCCTTGGGGAAGAACCCGCGCTCGGCAAGCACGGCGTACAGGCCAGGTGCGCAGTGACCCTTGGAAAGCACGAAACGATCGCGGTCGGCCTTGCGGGGGTCGGCCGGGTCGACGTTCATTTCCTCAAAGTACAGATAGGTCATGATGTCGGCAGCGCCGAGCGAACCGCCCGGATGGCCGGACTTGGCAGCGTGCACGCCGGTGACGATGCCCTTCCTTACCTCGTTGGCAACCTTTTTGAGCTCTTCGTCGCTCATTGTGCCTTCCTTTCATCCTCTTAAGACAAGATGCGCACGGCACGGAAAGGTAGTCCCAACACAGCCGCGATGCACGTACGCCATTCATTATGCTGGAAACTGATTGCTTTACCAGACTTTTTATCATTATTTGAGCAATTTAGCAGGCAGAACCGCTGATGAAACGGTTTATCAATGTGAACGTCTTTTGGATGGAACGCAGTCAGCCTACGCGTTAATGTCCTTGAAGCCCTCACCGAAGGTCTCCGTGACATCGGCCACCGTCACGATAGCATGCGGGTCGCGCTCACGCACAATGGTCTTGAGCGTATTGAGCTCGCGGCGGCTCACAATGACCATGATCACCGGCTTCTCGGCACCCGAGTACATGCCGGTCGCCCTAAACTTGGTGCAGCCGCGACCCAGGCCATACATGATGTCGGCCGCGATATCGGGAAACTTGTCCGAGATGATGAGCACCATACGACGCCTGTTGCCGCCGTCGACCACGGCATCGATCACGTAGCCGCTAATGACCATCGAAAGGCCCGCATACAGCGCGTTTTCGACCGAGAAGACTGGAGCCGACAGCGCGCACACGGCAACGTCAATCGCCATGACGGTGGAGCCCACCGGTAGTGACGTATTGCGCGAGATGATCTGGCCGATCGTGTCGGAGCCGCCGGTGTTGGCACTGGCGCGCAGCACCATGCCATAGCCGATGCCCGTGATAATGCCGCCCCACATAGCGGGAAGCATAAGATCGGCATGTGCCAGCGGCGCCACAAACGGAGCGAACAGGTCGGTGAAAAAGCCCAGCAGCACAAAACCCGTCGCCGTCTGCACCACGTAGAACATGCCGCCCTCGCGCATAACGACCAGCAGCAGCAAGGCATTCATCACGATGGTCTGGATACCGACGGGAAGCGAAATGCCATGAGACGCACCGACCGCCTGAATAATGGTGGCGAGGCCCGTGACGCCGCCGGCGGCAAGGCCGTTGGGGATCAAAAACAAGTCCGTCGCGATAGCTGCCAGAGCGCAGCCAAACATAATCTTGGGCAAGTCGTGAAAGAAGTTCATTGAAAGAATGCGCTTGATGTCCAGACGATATGCCATGCTGCCTCCCTCAAAAAAGCGCACCCAAACGAGTGCGCTTTGAACTTCTTGCTGTATTCGATTCTACCGATTCACCGGGCAAATACCACCCCTGCGAAGTGTTTGTATGGACCCGGAGCCAACCATGTGCCTAGGCAGACGGCGCCTCCGCATCGGCGTTGCCGGTTGCCCAGCGATGGTAGCCGATCACAAACGGATCCAGATCGCCATCGTCGAGAATGGCCTCGACGTTGCTGGTCTCCACGCCCGTGCGCAGGTCCTTGACCATCTGATACGGGTAGAGCACGTAGCTGCGAATCTGGTTGCCAAAACCGATCGTGGTCTTGGGTCCACGAATCTCATCCAGGGCCTCGGCGCGCTTCTCGAGCTCGATCTCGTACAGACGGGCCTTGAGAATCTGCATGCACGCGGCCTTGTTTTGAATCTGGCTGCGCTCGTTTTGGCAAGTGACAACGATGCCGCTGGGAAAATGCGTCACGCGTACGGCGGAGTCGGTGGTGTTGACGCCCTGGCCGCCCGGGCCGCTCGCGTGATACACGTCCACGCGGATATCGTCAGGACTGATCTCGATGTCGATATCGTCAGGCAGCACGGGAATGACCTCGACGCCGGCAAACGTGGTCTGGCGGCGCTTCTTGTCGTCGGTGGGGCTAATGCGCACCAGACGGTGGACGCCGGCCTCGGCGCGCAGCATGCCAAACGCGTCCTTGCCCTCGACGGTAAAGGTCGCACGGTCGATGCCAATGACCTCAGCCGCGGGGCAGTCGTTAATGGTGACCTTCCAGCCGCGACGCTGGCAATACTTCATGTACATCTTAAAGAGCATGAAGGTCCAGTCCTGCGCCTCCAGGCCACCCTGTCCGGGCTTGATGGTCACAATCGCGTCGCCGTGATCAAAATCACCGGTAAACCAGCTCGAAAGCTCAAGCTCGTCGATAGCGCGGGCCAGGCGTTCTGCCGTAGCGGCAGCCTCCTCGCGCAATGCGGCGGCATCGGGGTCGTCGCCCATCTCCTCGGCAAGCTCCAGCGCCGCGCGGGCGTCAGATAGCTCGCCGCGCGCGGTATCCACGGCAGCGATATCTTCCTTGGCGCGAGCGATCTCCTCCATGATGGCGCGAGCGGCGTCAGCGTCATCCCAAAAGCCGGGGGCCACGCTTTTTGCCTCGAGCTCGGTCACGCGCGTGCGCTTCTCGTCCAAATGAAGATACGACTCGACCTCGCCGAGCCGGTCCGCAAACGCGTCCAGCTCGGCGGGCGTTACCTCTAAAGCCTCGGCCATTAACGATTCCTGCCGTGGCAGTACTTGAACTTCTTGCCGCTGCCGCAGGGGCAAAGGTCGTTGCGGCCCACGTTGACATAAGGGTCATCGCTCTCGGACTTGCGGTAGGTGGTCACCTTGCCGCCGTTGTTGACAGCAGCCGGGCCTCCCTGGACGGCCGTACGAGCCTGAACCTGTGCCTGCTTGCGCAGCACCGAGCTGCCGTTGTCGCCATCGACGTCGGCGGGGCCGGAGAAGCGCGCACCCTCGAGCGCGGGGTCCTCCTTGTGCTCCACGGCCTGCGGGGCGGCCTTGATCTCGATGCGCAGAACGGTGCGCAGGTAATCCTCGTACATGGTGTCAACGAGCATCTGGAAGGCACCATAAGCCTCGGTCTTGTACTCGACCAGCGGGTCGCGCTGACCAAAGCCGCGCAGTCCGATACCGGTCTTGAGGTAGTCCATCTCCTGCAGGTAGTTCATCCAGCGGGTATCGATGACGCGCAGCATGACCTGGGTGTTGAGCTCGCGCATGAGGTCCTCACCCAGGCGCTCGGCCTTCATGTTGTAGCACTTTTCTACGTAGGCCAGGACATCGGCAGCCAGGGCCTCAAAGTCCTCGTCGGGGAACTTGGGCGTATCGATATGCCCGGTGAGCTCCACGACCCACTTGCGCAGGCCCTCGAGATCGCGCTCGCCATCGTGGCTGTCCTTGGTGCAGAACTCCTGCACGCAGCGGTACACGGTGTCGTGCATGACCTCGGTGATGTGGTCGGTCAGGTCCTTGCCGTCCAGAATCTTGTTGCGCTCGGCGTAGATGACCTGGCGCTGCTTGTTCATGACGTCGTCGTACTCAAGGACGCTCTTACGCATGGAGAAGTTGATGCTCTCGACCTTGTGCTGGGCGCTCTCGACGGCCTTGGAGATGATCTTGTGCTGGATGGGCATGTCGTCGCCCATGTCGGCCGTGACCATCATCTTGGAGACGCGGTCCATCTTGTCGCCGCCGAACAGGCGCATGAGGTCGTCTTCGAGTGACAGGTAGAACTGGGTCTCGCCCGGATCGCCCTGACGACCGGAGCGGCCGCGCAGCTGGTTGTCGATACGACGGGACTCATGGCGCTCGGTGCCGATGACGGTCAGGCCGCCGGCGGCAAGCACGCGCTCGCGCTCGGCCTTGCAGGTCTCCTTGGCCTCAGCGTTAAACTGCTCGAGCTGTTCGGGCGTCACGTCCTCCATGGTCAGGCCCTCGTACTCAAGGCGCTCGCGCACCAGCTCGTCGGGATTGCCACCCAGCAGGATGTCGGTACCACGACCGGCCATGTTAGTAGCGATGGTCACGGCGCCGTAGCGTCCGGCCTGGGCAACGATATGAGCCTCGCGCTCGTGATGCTTGGCGTTGAGGACTTCGTGCGCGATGCCGCGCTTGGTAAGGGCGGCCGACAGCTTCTCGGAGCTTTCGATGGATACGGTGCCCACCAGGACCGGCTGGCCCTTGGCGTGACGTCGCTCGACGTCGTCGGCAACGGCGTTGTACTTGGCCTGGATGGTGCGGTACACCAGGTCCTCGTGGTCAACACGCTGGACGGGCTTGTTGGAGGGGATGACCTCGACGGGCAGCTTGTAGATCTCGCGGAACTCGGCATCCTCGGTGAGTGCCGTACCGGTCATGCCGGAGAGCTTGTCATACAGACGGAAGTAGTTCTGCAAGGTGATGGTGGCCAGCGTCTGGTTCTCCTCGCGCACGAGCACGCCCTCTTTGGCCTCGATGGCCTGGTGCAAGCCCTCGGAATAACGGCGGCCTTCCATGATGCGACCGGTGAACTCGTCGACGATCTTGACCTCGCCGTTAGTGACCACGTACTGCTTGTCGCGATGGAACATGTACTGGGCCTTCAGCGCCTGCTGTAGGTGGTTGACCAGCTGGCCCGAAAGGTCGGCGTAGATGTCCTCGATGCCCAGACGGCGCTCGATCTTCTTAAGACCGCGCTCGGTGGCGGCGATGGTGTGCTTGGCCTCATCCATGACGTAGTCGCCCGTGGGCTCGACATCCTCGGTGGCGGTGAGCATGTCGTGCGACACGTCCTCACCGCGCTCCAGGCCGCGCACGGCACGCGCGAAGTCCTTGTAGGTGCTGGCGGACTTGGTGCCGGCGCCCGAGATGATGAGCGGCGTTCTGGCCTCATCGATCAGGATGGAGTCGACCTCGTCGACGATGGCATAATTGTGGCCGCGCTGTACGCGCTGCTCGGGGCGGGTGACCATGTTGTCGCGCAGGTAGTCGAAACCGAACTCGGAGTTGGTGCCGTAGGTGACGTCTGCCTGGTAGGCCGGACGCTTGAGCTCGAGCGGCATGTTGTTCTGGAGCAGGCCGACGGTCATGCCAAGGTACTTGTAGATGCGGCCCATCCACTCGGAGTCGCGCTTGGCCAGGTAATCGTTGACGGTAACGACGTGCACGCCCTTGCCGGCGATGGCGTTGAGGTAACCGGCCAAGGTGGAGACGAGGGTCTTGCCTTCGCCGGTCTTCATCTCGGCGATGTGACCCTCGTGCAGTGCCATGGCGCCGATGAGCTGCACGTCAAAGTGACGCATGCCCATGGTGCGCTTGGATGCCTCACGCACGGTGGCAAAAGCCTCGGGCAGCATATCGTCGAGCGACTCGCCGTTGGCATAGCGCTCGCGGAACTTATCGGTCTGGCCGCGGAGCTCCTCCTCGGTCATCTTCTCAAACTGGGGCTCAAGACCGTTGATCTGATCGACGATCTTGTAGTAGCGCTTAAGGTCCTTATCGGATCCAAAGGACAGCAGCTTTGACATGAATCCCATGTGGTTTTCCTTTTTGGCCATCGCCCGTGCCATGCAGCTGCGGGCGAGTTAAACACAGATGATTGTACTTTAGCCAAACAAGGCGCGGCCTATACGGTCGACCTCGACCGCCACGTAATAACTACGACCAACCTGCCAAAAAGGGACTGGTTTATTTTGGCAGCTTTTATCTGGGAAAACGCTGTCTCTCTGCCATTTGGTGCCACGGGGACAGGTTAGCTTGCACCAATAAAAAGAAAAGGGCCGCGCACCCAAACGGATGCACGGCCCTTATGCCATGAATGCGAGCGATTCCGCGGCGAGCTATTTACTCAGCAGCCTCGGTGGTCTCGGCCTCGGCAGCAGCCTCCTCGACGGGAGCCTCTGCGGGAGCCTCGGCGGCCTGCTTGGCAGCCTCCTCGGCGAACTTAGCGGCACGCTTAGCCTTCTCGGCAGCCTTAGCCTCAGCGGCGGCCTTGCGAGCGGCCTCGGCCTCAGCAGCCTTGGCGGCCTTGGCAGCCTTGGCCTCCTCAGCCTTCTTGAGCTGGGCGGCAGCGGCGCCACCGAACTTGTCGGCGAAGCGCTGGACGCGTCCACCGGTGTCGACGAACTTCTGCTGGCCGGTGTAGAACGGGTGGCACTCGTTGCAAAGCTCGACCTTCATCTCGGACACGGTTGCGTGCGTCTTGAAGGTGTTGCCGCAGGAGCACGTCACCGTGCACTCGACATACTGGGGATGGATACCCTGCTTCATGGTAGGACTCCTTATTGGTCAGGCGCTGGTTACCGATCAGCGCATAAGGCGTCTTGGTTTCCGACCAAGACAACAAACTCGGCTATGGTACCACGGCGCCGCGTGTCCCACAAAAGGTTCACGGTCTTTTCGGCACAACACGAGCTGGACCTTAAATATCAACTTCATCCGAACACTCCCCCACATTCATCTCTCGTATGTATCGAGGTATTCCTGCTTGAGCGTCTGCGAGGACGACTTGATCTTTT
>ERZ1034913.1531-NODE-1531-length-13734-cov-16.687916_pt1 | contig 13734 bp, 16 predicted proteins | sample MGYA00520697_ERZ1034913 | MGnify/ENA primary metagenome ERZ1034913 (study PRJEB33766, sample SAMN09781786) | gut metagenome | biome: gut microbiome | host: Homo sapiens | place: Madagascar | study: EMG produced TPA metagenomics assembly of the PRJNA485056 data...
AAAAACGGAGGAGGCAAAACGCCTCCTCCGCTATTCCGATAAGCCCATTACGGCCATCAGCTCTTATCTTGGTTTTTCTTCTCCCAGCCACTTTTCCCGGGTGTTCAAAGCCCGTGTGTGCATTACACCGGGCGAGTACCGGGAAAAGCACCCGTGATCCTGCCGGGCTTTACTTTGCCTGTGCGCCCTCTGGGAAGATGATCTTGTTCACAAAGAAGAAGATCACCATGGAAATGCCGCCATTGAGCACGGTGGTGCCAATGTTGTAGATGAAATCCGGCACCAGCAGGCCCGCAACCGCCACCCACACGCAGTTGATGGAGTTGACGATGCAGGTGATCAAGCAGAACGCCACCACATACCAGGCGATCTGCTTGGCCAGGTTGCCCTTGCTGCGGAACACAAAGCTGCGCTGGATGGGGAAGTTAATGCATTCTCCCACCACCATGGCAACCATGTAAGCGCAGAAGTACGGCAGACCGCCATGGGCGGAATCATACCCCAGGATGTTCCACTGGAAGGTTTCGCCAAACAGCGTGACCGGGATGCCCGGCCAGCCAAAATCCACCACCGGCAGGCTGCTGAACGCCGCCGGCAAAAATTGCAGCAGCAGGTATTTGAACACCGTAACCAGGTTGGATACGATCACAAACAGTCCGCCTTCGCGCACCCACTTGGCTGCGGCGGGGTGTTTTGCCGCAAAATTATTCCATAGCTGCATAAATAGCCCCTCTCTTTCCTCAGCTGTTGCGCAGGCGCTGTTCCAGCTGTGCGTTCAGTACCAGGTTTTTCACGGCTTCCACGATCACCCGCACAAGGCCGATGATCCAGAATCCCTGCAGTTCCATCACAATGCCGTCCACCATGCCCATGCTGATGGCACCGCTGGTCATTTTGGCCAGCGCACGCAGCGGCATGTTGTATTGGAACAGCACGTTCAGGTCCGGCTTGCCGCGCTTGTAGCTGGCGTTCAGCAGTGCGGTAAGCACCAGCCAGATCAGCCAGCCCAGCGGGCTGCGGCTGTGGTTCAGCTCGCCCAGGGTCATGTTGCGGTCAATTTTAACTTTTCCCTGCTTCACCGGGCGGCCCAGCAGGGTGGCCCATTCGTCATCCGGCACGCTCTGCACCTTGCCGCTGGTATAGTGCGGCAGATGCTTGCCCGCATAGGGGTTGGGTGCGCCGGTACCGGCCACTTCCACCACAGCGGTCAGGCGGATGTCCGCGCTGGACGCGCCGACCCGCAGCTCATAGCTGCCGCCTTCCACTTCCCAGCTGTCGGTCTTGGTGTTCCAGTAGCGGAATGCCTTGTCGTCCAGCGGGATGGTCACGGTCTTGCTTTCGCCGGGCTGCAGCTGCACCTTGGCAAAGCCTTTCAGCTCCTGTGCGGGGCGGAACACTTCTGCCCCGGGTTTTGCCACATACAGCTGCACGATCTCTGCCCCGGCGCGCTTGCCGGTATTGGTTACGGTCAGGGTCACGCCGTTGGGCGCAGCCTGCAGATTGCTGTAGGCAAAGCTGGTGTAGCTTAACCCATAGCCAAAGGGGAACGCCACCGGCACACCGGCGGTCTGGTAATAGCGGTAGCCGACATACAGCCCCTCGCGGTACTGCACCATGCGGCCCGGCCCAGCAAAGTTATCCTTGGCGGGGGTATCCGCATAGGCGTTGACCCAGGTTTCGGCCAGCTTGCCGCTGGGGTTCACTTTGCCGGTCAGCACATCCAGCATGGCGCCCGCCCCCGCCTGGCCGCCCAGCGCACCATACACCAGGGTACGGCAGTGTTTGAGCCACGGGGTTTCCAGCGAAGCCCCTGCGCTGAGCACCACAACGGTGTTGGGGTTGGCCTGCTGCACGGCCTTTAACAGTTCGATCTGGTTGTCCGCAAGGCGCATATCGCCGCGGTCCAGACCCTCACTTTCCTTGATTTCATCCAGCCCCAGGCAGAGCAGCACCACTTCGGCCTTTTGGGCCAGGGCTACAGCCTCGGCCTGTTTGGCGGCGTCCGGTTTGCCCTGGCGGTCAAAGCCGGGGGCAAAGCCCACGCTGGCCAGGCCGCTCTCTTTCAGGCAGTCCAAAAAGGTATCCACCTTGATGGAGTTGACCGCGCTGGAGCCAGCGCCCTGGTACCGCGGCGTCTGGGCAAAGTCGCCGATCACGGCAACCTCGGTGCCCTCTTCCAGCGGCAACAGGTTGGTTTCGTTTTTCAGCAGCACAATGCTTTCGGCTGCAGCGCGGCGGGCCAGCGCGTGGTGGGCGTCCGCATCAAAGGTGCGGCTGTGGGACTGCACGGCGGCATGGGTATCAAACACCAGCGTCAGCAGCTCGTCCAGCCGGGCGTCCACATCCGCTTCGGTAATTTTGCCGTTCTGCACAGCCTGCATCAGCTCGCGCACGGCGTCCCCGCCGGGGGCGGGCATTTCCAGCGTGGAGCCGTTCTGCACGCCCAGGGCATGGTCATTGCTGCCGCCCCAGTCCGTTACCACAGCGCCGTCAAAGCCCCACTCCCCGCGCAGGATGTCCATTAACAGGTGGCGGTTCTCGTTGGCGTAAGTGCCGTTGATGAGGTTATAGCTGCTCATGATGGTCTTGGGCTTTGCTTCCTTGACCACGATCTCGAACCCGGTCAGGTACAGCTCCCGCAGGGTGCGTTCATCCACCACGGAATCCGACGCCATGCGGCGCAGCTCCTGGCTGTTGACGGCAAAGTGCTTGGGGCAGGCCGAAATACCGTTGGACTGGATGCCCCGCACATAGCCCGCGGCCATTTTGCCGGAAAGATACGGATCCTCGGAGAAATACTCAAAGTTACGGCCGCAGAGGGGGCTGCGCTTGGTATTCAGGCCCGGCCCCAGCAGCACGGCAACTTCCTGTGCGGCGGCTTCTTCGCCCATTGCCTGGCCGATCTGCTCACCCAAAGCGGGGTCCCAGCTGCATGCCACGGTGGCTGCCGTGGGGAAGCAGGTGGCCGGAAGACTGGGGTTCAGCCCCAGGTGGTCCGCCGCGCCCGCCTGCTTGCGCACGCCGTTCGGACCATCAGAAAGGGTGATGGACGGGATATTATTTTTCGGCAGTGCACGGGTCCCAAAGGTAGTGGCGCCCGAAAGCAGCGCACATTTTTGCACAAGAGATAATTGTGCGATTGTATCGCTGTGTTTCAGCTTCACTTTATACACCTCATTACAAAGACCGCAGCGGCCACGGCCATAGGGCTGTGACCGCTGCGACTGTTTTAAGTTTGGGTGCTGCTATCAAGCAGCCTTTGCCGTCTTGCGCTTTTTATAGTTCTTGACAGCTTTGTATTCGCAAAATGCCAAACCAAGGACAGCCACAATGTCGATTGCTATGAGCGCAACCTTCCACTTGGGCATCGGCTCAACACCACCGTACTGATAAGCACGGCTATTGACAACCGTATACATGATATTGTGGCAGGCGGTACGCATTGCCTGGAGGGCTGCGTTGCTGCGCACACGCATATGCGTTTCGGGGGTATCAAAGGCAACCAGGCAGGCATCATTGCCAGCACGGACAACCTGGTCCGCATTCTGGAAGTAGCTGCTGCTGAAACCATCGGAGATAACCATACCACGGAAGCCCCATTCATCACGCAGAACCGTCTGCATCAGTTCGGGGGTGCCAGCTGCATAAACAGGTCCAATGTAGCTGAACGCGCTCATAACAGCGGTGGTGCCGCCCTTCTTGACTGCAATTTCAAAGGGCTTGAAGTAGATTTCACGCATTGCCTGTTCATTAGCCCAGGTGCACAGCATATCGGTACGGCGGGTTTCCTGGTCGTTCATGGCAAAATGCTTGATGTAAGCGTAAACGCCATGTTCCTTTGCGCCGATAACTGCGCTGGCAGCCATGTTACCAGCAAGAACGCCATCTTCAGAGTAATACTCGAAGTTACGGCCGCCAAAAGCGGAACGGTGGGTGTTCATAGCAGGAGCATACCAACCGGAAACATCCATTTCGTCAGCCATCTTGCCGATGCTGTCGCCAAAGGCGTATGCCATATCAATGTTCCAGGTATTGGCAATCATAACAGCAGCGGGGAAGCCAATGGAGCCCTGCTGGGTAAAGTTATTGTTGATGGAAGCGGGGCCATCGCAGTCAACAGTGTGAACCTTGCCGACAGAATCAATGGCCTGGGTCTGGTAACCAGCAGAGGAAACCAGCTTATCCATATCGTCAGCGCTCATCTGGTCAAGCAGCAAGTCCCACTTCGGATCATCATAATCAAGCCCACGCAGGTCGTTCAGCTTCAAGCCATTCTTGGCACCCATTGTAGGTGCTTCGGCACTGGGATCATCAAACTGGGTAGCATCATAGTTCGCAGTGCACAGGAACTGAGCTTTCTGGTCAGCAGGCATCGTATAGGTGCTGGGGCCAGCGGTAGCTTCATCATAATTTGCAAAGTGATCAGCGCGGGACAGGTAGGTCAGATCGCCATCTGCATAACCAAACAGGTTCGTGGCTGCCTTGTCATCGCTCTGGCGGGGGTTAGATTCGTTGTAGGTAACGGTTTTATCCACCGTGTAGGTCTGTGCTTTGATGATGTTGTGAGAATCGCTGTTGACGCTCACAATGTAATCGCCTGCTTCCAGAACATAGCAGCCCGCACCGTTCACATCATAGGAAGCCATATCTTCCACATTGAAGGACAGGGTCAAAGTCTCAGAAGCACCCGGTTCCAGCATGCTGGTTTTGTCAAATGCTGCAAGGTTTGCAGCGGATTTTTCAATGCCGCCATTGGTGTACGGAGGATTGTAGTAGACCTCCACAACATCCTTACCAGCTACATTGCCGGTATTGGTGACAGTAACATCCACGCTCAGAACGCCGTCCTGCTCGGTCAGGGTTCCAACATCCTGCTTAAAGGTAGTGTAGGACAAACCATAGCCGAAGGGATACTGCACGGTCTTGTCGTAGTCGATAAAGCCCTCAGCTGCGGCAGTCTCATAGAAGCGGTATCCAACATAGATATTATCGGTGTAGTTGATGAAAGAGGGATGAACTTCACCAAGGCTGAACGTACCAAACATGAACTCAGAGTCATATTCGGACATATTGTCATAGACAAAGTTGCCAAAGTTATTCCAAGTCGGGGTCTTGGTCAAGTCATAAACGAAAGTATCAGCGGTTTTAGCAGAGGGGTTCACATCACCGCAGAGAATCTCACCCAAGGCATTAAAGCCGCTCTGGCCGGTGCCGGGGCACCACAGCACGCTCTTGATCTGGGGATGTTCATCAACCCAGCCCAGTTCCATTGTGTTGGCACCGTTGTAAACAACAGTAACATTATCAAAGTTCTTGCAGACGAGATCAACCATGTCTTTCTCGCTCTGGCTCAGTTCCAGAATATGAGTACCTTCGGGGAAATCAATGTATTCGTCAGAATTCTGCTCATAGGTGCCGTCATGATAGGAACTGCCGTCCTGCCAGCTGCCATCTTCAACGGATGCCATATCAGTAGGCAGATCAGTGCCCTCACCGCCAATGCGGGAAACCACGATGACTGCATTGCCAGAAAAAGCCTTGGCATTGTCAATCAATTCCTGCGGGTAGGTCTTTGCCGGGGGTTCCGGCAGGGACCAGTTCTGAGAGAAGATGCCGCCGGTAGCCTTCGGCTTTTCAGCCGCATATGCGGTGTAAAAATCACTCAATTCTGTGTTGAGCTTAAAGCCTGCGTTTTCCAGGCCTTCCAGCAGCGTAACACGGGAATAGTTCATGTTCAGGCCGCCAGAACCCGTGCCGCCATAAACGGGGCAGGTAGAAGCCCAGCCGAAAACGTTCAGGTTGCTGCTTTTTTCCATGGGTAGATTGTTCTGCTCATTCTTCAGCATAACAATACCCTCGCGGGAAATATCAACGGCAACGGCGCGTGCTTCATCAGAAGTTTCAGCACTGATACTGCCATCACCAGTGGCCAGAGAAATCAGAGTAGACATAGGATACAGACAAATCAGGTTCAGTCCAACCCCCAGTGCCAGTAAAGAAGCTAAGATGCCCTGTGCCGAAATCATCTTTTTAGTCGCTTTATCTTTTTTACGCACAGCGACACGCGCAACGATTGCGATTACCGCAACAACCGCAAACCCGATCAAATATGGCAAACAAGACTGGACTACTTTAACCACGTCAGAAATGTTGATGCCTAACATTTTTCTTGTACCTCCTGTTTTGTGTGGTTCAATCCGGATCAATCAATAAACTCACCGGGGCGTCCCCCATTGCTAACAGGATATCATACTTTGTACTTTCATAGCTATTTTCAGGCACAAACTGTTGTTTCCGTTGCATGTTTTGCAAAAGTTTCAAAAACATTTCATTTTTTGTTGTGCATCTCTCACAAAGCATCTCCGCCCCGCTTTGTGCACCCCGCCCAAATACCAAAAATGGCCGGGTGCCTTACCCTGAGCCCCCGGTCATCCATTCAGCTTTTCTGCGGCAGCAATACCCTTAGCGTAAACCACTCATTTTCCCAGTGCAGGGTCATGGTGCCGCCGCGCTTTTCGGCGGCGGCGCGCACACCGCGCAGGTCGCTGCCGCCATGGGTGTTGCGGCGCGGCAGGCCGTCCGCGCCCAGCTCCACTTCCTGCGCGCAGTAGTTTTCAAACCGCAGCATCACAAAGCCGTTCTGGGCGTACACCGCCACCCGGATCAGCCGCTTTTCGTGGTCGGGCTCGGTCTCCACGCTCTCCGTTGCGTTGTCCAGCGCCGTGCCCACAATCGTGCAGATCTCCCCTGTTTCCAAAAAGTCCAGCAAATGCCCGTCCGCCACGCAGGTCATCGTGATGTGGTGCTGCTGGCAGTACAGGCTTTTGGCCGTCAGCAGGGTGTCCAGCACCGGGTTGCCGGTCTTGTTCTCCGCCTCGTACTGGCGGATGCCGCTTTCCATGGCCGCCAGCGCCACATCCTGCTTGGCGTGGTCCCGCTCCGCCCGGATGGCCGCAATCTGCATTTTCAGCTCGTGGTAGCGCCGGTTGATCAGGCGGATGTTCTCCTTGCTCTGCTTGTACTGCTCGTACTGGCGGTGCAAAACGCCGTCCAGCTCCGCCAGCTCGCTGTGCAGGGCGGCTTCGCGCAGCTGCTCGTGCTGCACCGTCAAAATCAGCACCCCGGCCAGGTCCACCAGCGTGCGGATGTAAAACATGTTCATGTTGGCTTCGCTGCCGTTGGCAAAGCTCAAGTTGCTCACGGCAAATGCGGTCAGCGCCATAACCACCGCCACAAAAGTTCCTGCGGGCGTTATTTTCAGCTTCCCGGCCGGGCCGGGGCGGCGGTTCTCCACAAACAGCATGGCGGTAAAAATGCCGCCGTACACCACCGCCAACAGCAGCAGCGAAAGCGGCTCCGCCCCGCCGCGCTGCGGCCACAGCACGCAGTGCAGCTGCCATTCCACGCTGGCCGCCAGCTCCGCCAAAATAAAGGCCCGCGCGCACACATAGCCCGCTTCCAGCAGCGTAATGCTGCGCGTGATCCACAAAAACAGCAGCATGGAAAGAATCGCCGCTGCCATGCAGGGGATCCACCACTCCAGCGGGATGCCTGCCGTGGGGGTGGCCTGCAAAAACGCTCCCAGCAGCACCGCCCAACCGGCTTCCACACCCCAGATCACGCGCTGATCCAGCCGCGGCGGCAGCCTGCGCGCATACAGCAGCGCCGCCAGCACTTCCGCCAAAGCGGTGTACAGACGGGGAATATCCGGCAATGTCGTCACTGTCCCGCACCCCCAATATAATCCGCCAGCCCCGCCATAAAGGCCTTGCGCCGCGGGCGGCTGATCTGCAGCGTATACGGACCAACCTGCACCATATCCTGCTGCACGCCGGAAACCTGCGCCAGGTTGACCAGATACCCGCTGTTGCACCGTGCAAACGCCCGGCCCACCAGCTTTTCCTCATAGTTTTTCAGGGTGCCCGGCACCACAAAATTTTCTTTTTCGGTGTAAAAATGTACCTTGTGGCCTTCGCTTTCCAGGTAATAAATTTCCGCCGCGTCCAGCCGCCGCATGCCGCCGTCCACCGCCACAGCCAGATAATGCCGCTCCCGCTTTTCCAGCTGCCCCAGCGCCTTTTGCAGCTGCTGCGAAAACGCAAAGTAGGGCACCGGTTTCAGCACATAATCCAGCGCCCCAACGGCATATCCGCGGATGGCATACTGCGCCATGTTGGTAATGAACACGATCAGCACCCCGCCGTCCCGCTCCCGAATGCGGCGGGCGGTCTCCATGCCGTCCAGGTGCTTCATCTCCACATCCAGAAAGATGATGTCAAACTGCGGGCGGTAATCCTCCAAAATTTCCATCCCGTCCGCAAACTCCGTTACCTCAAACGGCGTGCCGTACTGCCGGGTGTACCGCTGCACATACCCCGCCAGCTGTTCCCGCACCGCCGCCTCGTCCTCCACAATCGCAATCCGGGTCATCTGCTGCTCCCCTTTCTCAACACCACACTGCGGCCCCGCACAGTCCACTCCTTGTGCGGTTTCTTAAGGTGTATCTGAAAACAAAGAAAATGACGGATATTTCGCAAACACAAGCAGGATTTAAGGCAAAGAGCCGCAGGAATCCTTTGTGAACCCCAAGGACTTTTAACGCAGAATCCCGCTGTGTTTGTAGAAATAGACGATATTTTCGACTTTTCAGCTGCACCATCGATTGTTTTTAGTATAGCACATACAACCATACACAGCAAATGCGGGGTGGAGCAATTTGTTTGCCCTCAAAGCGTTTTGTCGGTCGGGGCTGCCAGATCAGGCCAGCCCTGGCATGCCACACATATGCTGGTTCATTGCGAATCAACACCACAATATTCCGCAGTAGGGCGGCCAGCCCCCTGGACGCCCTACTGCCGTACTACACATTAAAAATCCGCAGCATACCAAGCCCCGTCCGTAGGACGGGGCTTGGTAGATAAATTTATATTGAAAACCGGCAGTTCTCTGTTTCCAAAGATCTGCCGGTCATACTTCTTATTTACCCCACACGGTCTCGGCGATTTCCTTGACCAGTTTGAGCTTGTTCCACTGTTCCAGCTCGGTCAGCTTGTTGCCGATCTCACAGGAGGCAAAGCCGCACTGCGGACTCAGGCAAAGACGGTCGAGCGGGATATACTTTTCTGCCTCATGGATGCGGGCGATTACAGCATCTTTGTCCTCCAGACGGGGCGATTTGGTCGTTACAAGACCCAGCACCACCTTTTTGCCATCTGCAACATACTTCAGAGGCTCAAAGCTGCCGGAGCGCGCAGCGGCAGTCAGATGGGAACTTTCGGACCGAGAGAAAGCCATCATACAGCAGCTTGGCTAGTACCGTGCGGCGGGCGGCGGCATCAACAAAATGCGCCGGGTGAACTGCGCCGCCAACAAGGAGCGTATCAACGCACAAAAGAGGGCAGCGTATGCGGCGAGGAAAGCCTCGACAAATGAAGAAAATACTGCTACAATAAAAGTGAAAACCAGTAGTTCTCGGCAGTTTGTTTCTGAGCAGCTTTTTCAGAAGCATTATGACAAACATCTGTCTGAGTTCGGCGAGATTTCTAAAGAAAGATATCTGGAAAAGGCAAATGCTCTTGCTGATGCTCCACTTTCCGAAGATATTGTTCAGCTTGTTCGTTCTGATGGAAGTATTGCTAAATATTGCTACTCGACAAATGAATTTGTAGTTGTGACTGCTGATGGAAATATCAGAACGTACTTCAAACCGGAAACAAAGGAGGCTTATTGGGATGAAGAAATCGATCGAAACAAATAAAGCTCTTTGCCCGGTTTGTGGCAAAGCTCATGTGGATGAGTACGACATCTGTGAGGTTTGCAATTGGGAAAATGACCCGGTTCAGCTCGTCAATCCCGATTTAGCAGGTGGAGCAAATAGAATGAGCTTGAATCAAGCAAGAGAGGCTTATAACGCTGGACGCCCCATTCAGTAATTGAACCACGATGCACGCGCACCGTGGTTTTTTTATGCCCATTTTTAGGAGGATGAAGAAGTTGCCGAAGAGCAAGACATACGAAGAGTTTGCAGAAAAATTTAAGCCAAAGAAAACCACGGATGACTGCTACACGCCGCCAACCATTTACGAGATTGTGGAGCAGTGGGCCTGCAACGAATACGCCGCCCGGAAGGATGCTATCAATGCACAGAAGCGGGCAGTGTATGCGGTAAGAAAAGGCTCGACAAACGGCAATGATGATGCTAAAATAACGGCAGTAAAAGATGCCATGACAAAGCAGGTTCTGGCGTTGCCGGAATCGTCGCAGAGTATTCTCAGGGCTTATACAGGTTTCACCGCAACCCGCGTGAATTATGCAATCCGCAACGGTAATATCACGCCACAGGTTCGGGAAACTATTGCTGCGCTGGACAATGCTCTGGCCAACGGCACAATGCCGCAGGATGTCACACTGTACCGTAATACAGCGCCGTCTTTTCTCGATCTTGGCCTTCCAAAGAATCCTACCGAACAAGAATTACAGACTATCGTTCGTGGACGACGACCGCTATTTTTGGAAATCGAGGTGCTTCCGAATGTCTAAAATTCTGCGCGAGGAAGATATCAGTATGGGGTTCCGTGCGCCGTTTTATAGTGTCACGACCTGCATTCCAGAATGCAATGTCTGTATTTACTGGGATGGCCCCGGAAAATGCAAAAAACTTGGTGATTCGCCGGACGTTTTCGGATGGGGTGAACGCCATGACTGCCCTGATGCTGTTTTAAACACTGAAAGTTTCCAGTACCCAAAATATCAGGAGCTTTATCCTGAAGAATGCAATGTGTCTGCCAAGAAGTAAGGAGTTTTTCATGGCCAAAGATGATTATGATTTTCTGGTGTTCAAGATCCTGACCTATCTTTACGCCTGTTTCCGGCGCAGATGTCATTTTGAAACCACTGCCTTCATGAACCGCGAGGATCTGATCGAAGGCTTGACCTTTGTCAATTCAACTTTGCAAACTGCTCAAATCGGATTTGTCTAACGAGCAAGTGCTAACGGAGGCCGAGGGTCTGATTTCAGAGAGCATAAAGGAGTTGCAGAATTATGGCATCAAGTTCTATGAGTAGTCCGCTCTACACAGAGGAAGAGATTCAGGAAATGCAGCAGATTCTTCTGGAAACACCAATCGACCCTAGTTATGATGAAATCTGCGATTCTCTCTATGACGGCTGGGATAAAAAAGTTCTTCAGCAGATGGCTGCGCGCAGCTGTTACAGAGTCTTGAAAGGACTTGACCGGTTGCCTTCCAATATCGACTGACCACCCTCCACATGGACGGTGGTTTTTGTTTGCCCATTTTTAGGAGGTACAGCATAAATAGCAGCAATTCAAGTTCCGGCGGCATCGGCTTCTGCGGTCTGCTGAGCATTCTCTTTATCGCGCTTAAATTGACTGGTTTTATTCGCTGGTCTTGGCTTTGGGTTCTGTCACCCCTCTGGATCAGTCTTGCCATCCGGCTTGTACTGGCTCTGATTATTGCCGCAATTGACAGTTGACATAAAACAGAAAGGAACACGCTATGGAAAAGATTCTTCTCTCCCTCGCACTGGCCGCATCTATCCTGCTGTGCGGCTGTTCGGAAGCCGACAAGGCCAACGCCAATATCTCCAAGCAGGACGGGAAAAGTATTTTTGGGTCCGGGCTGCTTTTGTGCGAGCGCGCGGCAGTCAGATGGGAACTTTCGGACCGAGAGAAAGCCATCATACAGCAGCTTGGCTAGTACCGTGCGGCGGGCGGCGGCATCAACAAAATGCGCCGGGTGAACTACGCCGCCAACAAGGAGCGCATCAATGCACAGAAAAGGGCGGCGTATGTCGAAAGACAAAAGTATTTGATCAGTGCTGCTGAGAGAGGGAAAGGTCCCATTACGAAAATCACTGATTCCGTAATCAATGATTTCCCCGCTGTTAAGGTCGATTGGTTTACCGAAGATCAAAACAAGCAATTTAGATCGTTACATAAAGAACTGCTTCAAACTTCTCGCGACAAAAACAACTGCTTTGAAACAGCTTTTATTGTTTCAGGAGATTTAAGTCGAAAGACTATTGTATTTGGCGATGAAACCACAATCTCTATTCCACCGCTTTCAACTGGCTTAAATAGTTGGATTTTGCATAACCATCCGAGAAACAGCAGCTTTTCAATTGAAGATATCGCAGCTGTTACTATTCCTGGATATCAGGGAATCACTATCGCCAAAAACAATGGCGGATTGGAAATATTGACGAAATCTCCAAATTGTGATAACATCAGATTGCAAAATGATGTGCGACGTTTTCTTATAAGAAAACCCAACAAAATATCTGATTCAGACGCACAAAAAATGATTTCAAAATGGGTTGAAAAGGGGTGGGCAAAGTGGCTGATAGTAGAAAAGCAGAAGTGAATTTTTCGGATTTTGAAGCGGTGGATTTTAGCGATTCCTGCCTTGTACTGGATGGCGATTCGGAAGCATTTGCCAAGTGGTATTTGGAAAAAACAAAGTCACTTGCTCCGCTGGATGACATCAAAGAAGACACCTGAACCACGATGCACACGCACCGTGGTTTTTTCATGCCCATTTTTACGAAAAGGATTCAAGGAGGATGACATGGAACTGAAAGACACTGTAAAAGGCATGATGAGTGACGACTGTAAAGAGCGCATGGCAGCCGAGTATCACCAGACCAAAATCCGTTACGAGAAGCTCAAAAAGCTGAATACCAGAATCTCAAGACAAAAATAAATCAAGCCGTCAGACAGGGTCTGTCAGCAAGGCCCCCGCCTAATGAAGCCCTGTCTTCTCCCGTCCTCTCCAAAGTGCGAAAATAGTACCATGAAAAAATGTATTTTTGAGAGTAGTCTAAAAAATGCAGAAACGCAGCAAGGATAACCCCATGGAGAAGCACGCATTGGCAGTATCTCCTGACTTATTCCAATGGCAAGTATTCTTCCAGCCGTTGTCGGATCAGGGGCAGGTCCGGCACCAGCACGGACATTCCACGAATGTTCGCACTATAATAACAATCGCTCGCCGGAACTGTGTGGGAGCTTATTGATATCGAAGAAGCCAAGGGGAGCAGCCGGTAGGCTAACGACAACATTTCGCTATCCGTCAAGTCCGTAGTCAAATATGGAAGTGCATTATTCATTAAATCAAAAAGCTCGCTTGCCGGCAAATTCTTGGTCTGTTCATACACAGCCATCAACACTTTTCGCTGACGCTCTGTACGGCCAAAATCGCTATCGATTTTACGGGCACGCGCATACGTTAGAGTCTCCGCTCCGTTCAAATGGTTCAAACCCGCAACGATAGAGGTATCATTACGCTTGTTAATATAATCCGCCTCCGCAGAAGTCAGTTCAATATCTATGCCGCCGACCATATCTATAATCGCCTCGAACCCCGTAAAGTCCACTTCAAAATTACCATCAATGGAAACACCGAAGTTTTCGGTCAAAGTCGCATCCAGCAATTCAAATCCGCCGAACACATATCTTTAACGAGGACGGCCACGGCGTGGATTTTATTTTTCGCTACTGCAATGCGCAAATGGCGGTGGTGGAAGGCGTTCCCATAGAAGAAATGCTGAACCGCTCTTTTTACAAGGTGTTCCCCAACGGTGATAAAAAGTGGCTTGTAGCCTATGCAGATGTGGCGTTAAACGGAACAAAGCACACCCTCCATGATTGCAGTCCCGAGATTTTGCTTCGCAAAACCGCTCGTGCGGTTGTACGCCGCGCGCGGCGTACATTGT
>ERZ1034913.1533-NODE-1533-length-13731-cov-18.556961_pt1 | contig 13731 bp, 10 predicted proteins | sample MGYA00520697_ERZ1034913 | MGnify/ENA primary metagenome ERZ1034913 (study PRJEB33766, sample SAMN09781786) | gut metagenome | biome: gut microbiome | host: Homo sapiens | place: Madagascar | study: EMG produced TPA metagenomics assembly of the PRJNA485056 data...
GGCTGCGTTTGGGCCAAGATTAAAAAAATTTCGAAAGCCCGCATTCCTCCCGGGGCTCAAGCCCCGGGCTTCCTGCGGGAAATTCTGTGAGTTCGAGGTAGTCCCCGATGACCATCACAGCTTCCGGCAGCACCGACGCCACCATGGAGCCCCCGACTACAACCACAACACTCGGGAAAAGGGCACCCGCGGCCAAAAGAACGGCTCAGAACACGCGCCACCTGAGGCTTACCGTCACGGGCCACACCGCCCGAAAAAAGACAAAGAACGCCAATAGCGGCAGGATCACGGCAAAGCGCATAACTTAATGCACCTCGCGGAAAAGGGCTGCGGGAATCGAAAGCCGTACGGCCGTGCCGTGCGGGAAGACCGAAGCGTCCACCGGGCCGATTGCCACGCTCGCACCGATCTTTTCCGCGCGCTCGCGCATGATGTTCATGCCGACGTGACGTTTGCCGCGCTGCTTTAAGAGTTCCATATCAATGCCGCAGCCGTTATCCATGACGGTCAGCGTAAAGTCAGAGAGGCTGTCGATGACGATTCTCACGTCCGTGGCGTGTGAGTGCTTGCGCACGTTGGCCAAAGCTTCCTGCATGATGAAAATCACCTGCAGCTGCTGCTTGTCGGTGAGGTTCGGTTCCTTGCCTTCCGAGATAATCTGGGCCTTGAGTTTGGTCTGAATCTCAAAGCGTTCAATCGCGGTCGCAATTGCTGCGGCAAAGCTTTCCTTATGAAGCCGCTCGCGGAAGTTCAGCAACAGCTCACGGACGTCTTCGTAGCTCTCCTGCACGCCGGTGCGGATCTGTGCGACGGTGTCGTTCACAAGCGCCTTATCGTCGTTTTTAAGGCCGCTTTCAAGTAACTGCACCTGAATGTTTAAAAACGACAAAGACTGAGCGATCGAATCGTGCAGCCCCTGCGCCATGAGCGTGCGCTCCTGCACGACCGCGTACTGCTGGTCGCGGGCAATGAGGCGGATATTGTCAATGGCAACCCCAAGGTGCGAACCGAAACTCTCATAGAGCCGGTAGTTTTGTGCCGCCAGCTGCTCCGTTTCGTCGTAGCACAAGAGGAAAATCCCGAGGTTTTTGGTGCCGCTTCGGATATGGAAAACGTAGGTCGTGCGGATTCGCGGACTCGTGCCTTCGGTCTCCCGCAGAGACGTCAGAAAATCAGCCGGCGTCTCGGGCGTCACGCGAAGCGGCAGGTCCGCCTCCATCGCGTTTTTAAGCTGCGCGAGAGGCAGAGGCTTCGCCGCCCACCGGGAAAAAAGCGCTTCCGGCAGGCCGCTGCCGGCCGCAAGTTCCAGGGTCTTTGTCTTTTCGTTCAGCAAAAATACCGCGCAGCCCGAGGCATTCGTGAAGTGCATTAGCCGCGCCGTAAAGCCTTCGCAGATCTCATCCACGCTGTGCTGACGCCCGAGGTAAGAAGACAACTCATAAAGCTGCGCAAGATTGCGGTTTTTTTCTTCAACAGCCTGCGTTTTTTCGGTGACCTTTCCTTCAAGGTTTTCCACGAGGTCTTCAAGGCGCCCGGCCATCGCGTTAAAGCCCTGGCCGATACGCTCAAACTCTTCGCTGGTGGGTTCCGGGTTCACCCGCGTGGAAAGATTTCCCCTCGTGACGCTTTCAATCCCGCGCCGCAGGGCTTCCGTGGGACGGATCACCCAGCGCAGCAGCAGGGCCATGATCACAAAGAGACTTCCCACCGCAAGCATAATGATCGCAAGCTGAATCCACCGCTGGTAGCTCATCAGTACCGTGCGGCTTTTTTCCAGATACTGCTGCAGCTGCGTGAGCTCCGTGAGAATCGTCGTGAGGCGCTTGGGGTCAACTGCCGTTCCGTTTAAATGCGCATCGGTAAAAAGCGGGAGTACCGTGCCGATCCATTCTCGGTTAATGCGCACCACACGGCCGGTTACGGCCTCATCGCGCCAAATCGCGGAATTAAGCCACTCCTCGCCCTGCTCCATTTTCTCGAGATCCTCGGCAAAACGGCGCACGGCGCTCTGATAAAGGGCATCAGACGCGGTGTCGTTGACGGCAGCGTTCACCTGATACACCCCGGTCTTCATGTTTTCCACCCGGTTGATGACGGTGGAACTCGCTTCCATCTGCCAGCCCAGCACCACGGTGTATCCGAGGCACAGACTGATAAAGGACACCCATAGCATGGTGAGCGCCAGAAGGCGCAGCGAAAGCGACCGAAACAACCCTTTGACGCGCTTGGGATAAAGTGACTCCATCTCTTATACCGTTTAGAAAAGTGTGGGTTCAGGCTCTTCTTCCTGCGCGGCGGCCTCCCCGCCGCCGGCGGCTTGGGTCGGGATGGCAGAGAGCATCTGCGCAGCAAAGCGGATCGGAAGCGGCCGGCCCTTACGCGCCCTGTGCCCGAACTGCTGCTGCCAGTCGGCCTTCACCAGTGTCTTCTGACGCACCGTGCTGCGGCCCTTGCCGCTTACGATGCAGCCTGTGTCGCCTGCGGTCAGCACGGTGAGCAGCTTTTCACCGGGGTTAAGGTCCATGAGGATCACACCCTTGCCGCCGCCACGGAGTTCCCTTAATTCCGAGAGGTCAAACACGAGAAGCCGGCCTTCACCGGAAAGGCACGCGAGGTACGGCGTCTCTTTACCGATCACCTGCGGCGCAAGCAGCTTGGCGCCCTCATCGGGCCTCATAAAGGCTTTGCCGCTTCTCACGCGCGCAAAGAGATCTGACAGACGGCACTTCAGCCCAAAACCGTTGTCGGCCGCAAAGACAACACCCTCTTCGCCTTTACCGGCAAGGTACCCAACAATCTCGGTCTTTGCGTCAATATCAAAGAAACTTGTTAGCGGCAGGCCGTCACCGCGGGCTCCGGGCAATTGCGCCACCGGCGTCGAATACGTGCGGCCGTCGGAAGCAACCGCAACAAGCGTATCGGTCGTCATGCATTCCAAGGAGACCAAGAGGTCGTCGCCCACCTTGAAGTTCATGAGGGACGCATCATGCCCGTGGCCGGTGCGCGAGCGCACAAAGCCCTTCTGGGAAATCACCACCGTCACAGGGTCGTTAGTGACCACCTGCTCGACCACCGCTTTTTTGGCGGCTTCAACAAGCGTTCTGCGCTCGTCCCCGAAGGCCTTCACGGCTTCCTTTGTTTCCTTGGCAATCAGGCGTTTCAGAACCTTTTCGTCGCCCAGAATTTTCTCGAGTTCGGCCTTCTCGGCTTCAAGCGTCTTGATTTCTTTGTTGATGCGCTCGTACTCGAGGTTTGCGATCTGTCTTAAGCGCAGGTCAAGGATGTCGGCGACCTGTTCCTCAGAAAGATTAAATTCCTTCGCAAGCACCTCAGCCGGCTTTTCTTCAAACCGGATGATTTCAATCACGCGCTCGATGTTGTCGCAGCAGATGACGCGGCCCTGAAGGATGTGAAGCCGTGCAAGCACCTTTTTAAGCCTTGCGTCCGTGCGGGCGCGCACAATCCCCATGCGGGCGTTCACCCATTCCGAGAGCACTGTTCTCAGGCCCTTTTGCGCGGGACGCCCGTCGGTTCCAATCATCACGAGGTTAATCGGGGCGTTGGATTCAAGCGACGTCTGCGCAAGCAAGGTATTCACAAAGAGATCACGGTCAATGCGCGAGGTCTTCGGTTCAAACACGAGTCGCACGGGCTCGTCTTTGCTGCATTCGTTTCTGACTCGCTCCAGAACCGCGAGCATCGCGCTCTTTGTCTGCTGCTGATCGGCTGTGAGCGCTTTTTTGCCGGCTTTGGGTTTGGGATTGGTGATTTCCTCGATTTCCGAGAGCACGCCTTCGGCGCTTGCCGCCGGCGGCAGTTCATCAATCACAAGCTGCCACTGCCCGCGCTGCAGGTCTTCAAAGTGGTAGCGCGCCCGCACGCGAAAGCTCCCTCGACCCGACGCATAAGCTGCCCGGTTTTCCGCGGGCGACGTGATGATCTGACCGCCCCCCGGGAAGTCCGGCGCCGGAATCTTTTCCAAAATGTCGTCTAACGTCGCATCGGGGTGCGCTAAAAGAAGCAATACGGCGTCTGCGACCTCCGTGAGGTTGTGCGGCGGAATTTCCGTTGCCATACCCACGGCGATGCCGCTTGCGCCGTTTAACAGCAGCAGCGGAAGCTTTGCCGGCAGCACCGCCGGTTCCTTCAAGGTGCCGTCGTAGTTGGAAAGAAACTCCACGTCCTCGCTGTCGATTTCGTCCAGAAGCAGCGACGCCGCTTTCTGAAGCCTCACTTCGGTGTAACGCATGGCAGCCGGCCCGTCCCCGTCGCGGCTGCCGAAATTGCCCTTACCGTCAACGAGGGGATAGCGCATCGAGAAAGGCTGCGCCATTCGCACCATCGCGTCATAGGCCGCCTGATCGCCGTGGGGATGGTATTTACCGATCACGTCGCCCACCACGCGGGCGCTTTTTGAAAAGCGGTCCGAGGCGGTTAAGTGCAGCCGCTGCATCGCGTAAAGAATACGGCGCTGCACGGGCTTCATGCCGTCAACAACGTCGGGCAGAGCACGGCTTTTCACAACCGACAGGGCGTACTCGAGATAGGCGCGTGCCGCATAGTGCGCAAGCGTCAATTCATCTGCATCGGTTTCTTTAGGCGGCAGGTCGCCTGCAAGCGCCGCAGGCAACAGATTCTTTTTCTCAGCGGGAGCCTCGCTTTCGCCGGCTTCACCATCCTGAGGCGCTACATCAGAAGTTTCGGAAGCCTGATCAGCCTCCGGCGTTTCCTTGCCCTCCTTGGTCGCTTCAGGAGCCGCGTCCTTCACCTTTTCTTCCGGGAAAAGTTCTGTCGTCACGTTTTTGCCGTCTGTTGCCTTGGCCATAAAAATTACCGTCTGTCCGTCAAGAAAAAGATTGCGCCCGTGCGGTCCCGGCCGTCTTCTTCAGAGAACAACCGGAAAGAACCGCAAACGTTTGATTTTAACTCAGGAAAGTACTGCTTTTTCGGGCAAAAACTTTGACAAAGCCCGCACGAAAAGCACCTAATAGTTGTCCCTACCGTCGAGATCATCGTCATGAACCGTGTCGGACACGTCCTTTGCCTCACTTTCCGGCAAAGCGGCCGCATCAGCCTCTCCCGCGTTTAAATCCCTGAGCCGGCGGTTCATGACGTTGGTGCGGGTTCTGAGTTTGGTAAGGTCGCCCGTGACGCCTTCAATGCGTTTTTCCACTTTGGCAACCGCCTCATTAAAGCGCTCAAATTCGGTTTTAACGACTGCCAGAAGCCGCCAGACTTCCGCACTTTTTTCTTCGACGGCCAAGGTCCTGAAACCCATCTGCAGGCTGTTGATAAGTGCCGCCAAAACCGTGGGGCCTGCGACCGTCACCCGCACTTCCCGCTGAATCCGCTCCATGAGCCCCGGGCACTTCAAAACCTCAGCCCAGAGACTCTCAGCCGGGAGGTAAAGCACCGCAAATTCCGTCGTATACGGGACCTCCACGTACTTCTCATGAATCTTTCGGGCTTCAAGCAGTATCCGGTTATAAAGCGCCTTGCGGGCCGCTTCCGCCGCGGCTGCGTCCCCGTCTTCCGTTGCCTGCGTGAGCCGCTCATAGTCTTCCAGAGGAAACTTCGCGTCAATCGGCAGCCACACGGTTTCACCGGTTGTTCTTCCGGGAAGCTTCACGGCAAATTCCACGCGCTCAGAACTTTTCGGGCGCGTTGCGACGTTGACCGCATACTGCTCGGGCGTTAAGAGTTCCTCAAGAATCATTCCGAGTTGCACTTCACCGAACGTGCCCCGGGTTTTGACGTTGGTGAGTACCCGCCTTAACCCCTCAACGTTACTTGCCATCTCGCGCATTTCGCCCAAACCACGGTGTACGGCGGAGAGCTGATCTTCCACGGTCTTAAAGCTTGCGGTAAGGCGCGTTGCGAGCGTCTCCTGCAGTTTCTCCTCGACCGTCGCGCGCATCGCTTCAAGCGCACGGGCGTTGGTGTCGTTAAGCGTCCGCGCCTCGCGTCTTGCTTCTTCCTGAAAGGTGCTCATGGACCGGGCCACTGCCGAGAGCCCCTCGTTTTGGGTGCGCGTAAGGCCCTCAAGGGTTTGCCTCAGTTCCGTCTGCAGACTTCTGTCACGCTCAGCGGCAAAGGCCTGGCTTCTTGCGAGGGTATCAGACAAAAACTGTGCCGTGCGGTTTTGGGCGTCATTCATGCGCTCGCAGGACGCAAGCACATCACTTCTCACGCCGTTAACCTGCACGGTAAGCCCTGCCGCCGTCTCGTGCGTGCGGCGCTCAAGCGCGGCGATAAAAGTCTCTTCAAAGGCTTCGCGCCCGCGCTTTTCCCGCGCCTGCCCCGCGAGAATAAAGCCCGCAAGGACAATGACGAGCACCAGCAGCGCCGCAAGAATCCCGACGAGAAAAACCGCATTGGTGTTTAAAAAAGCCGCTACCCCTGTCATAGTGCCTGATCTTTGAAAAAGTACGGCACGAAGCTTAACAGGCAGAAACGAAACGGGCCCGGTTTCGTTTATCGAAAGTCCGGGCCCGCGCGTTGGGTTAAAGCGTACTGCTGTTAAGAGGCAAGCAGCGCATTCATCTCACGGATAAAGCCGTTGGGATCAGCAAGCATCCCCTGCTCGGCCAAAACCGCCTGATCAAGGATCACCTTGGCCCAGCGCTCAAACGCCGCGTCGTCACCGGCCGCCGCCTTCTGCACCAGAGGATGATTGACGTTCACTTCCAAAATGTAGCGGGCCTCCGGCACGGGCTGGCCCGCCGCCTCAAACATGCGGCGCATCTGAGCCGAAATAAACGACCCGTTTTCAGCCACCACGCAGCTCGGGGAATCTGTGAGGCGCGTTGCGGCGCGCACGTCAACGACCTTGTCCCCGAGGGCCTTCTTAAAGCGTTCAACCAGGGGTTTGGCTTTTTCAGCCGCTTCTTTTTCCTTGGCCTCGTCCTTTTTGTCAGCGAGTTCCCCGAGTTCGAGGTCTGAGCTTGTCACCGAGACAAAGGCCTTGCCCTCGTACTCAAAGAGGTTCCCCATGAGCCACTCGTCGATCCGCTCCCACATGAGAAGCACTTCGATGCCTTTTTTCTTAAGCTCTTCAAGGTAGGGCGACGTCTCCGCCGTCTGCCGGCTGGTGGCCACGAGGTAATAAATCTTGTCCTGACCCTTGGGCATACGGGCAACGTAGTCGGCCAAACTCACGTCCTCACTGCCCGTGCCGGCCTTCGTTGAGGCAAAGCGCATGAGCTTCATGAGCGTGCCGCGGTTGGCGGGATCCTCAACGGGGCCTTCCTTCAGAACGCGCCCGAACGTCTTCCAGAAGGCGGCGTACTTCGCGGGATCGTCCTTGGCAAGCTTTTCAAGCATTGTGAGCACGCGGTGCGTGAGCGCTTTCTTCAATTTCTGCGTCACGGCCGTTTCCTGCAGCATTTCACGCGAAACGTTGAGGGGAAGGTCGTTCGTGTCCACAAGCCCGCGCACAAAGCGCAGGTAGTGCGGCAGGAACTGCTCGGCTTCATCCATGATGAAGACGCGCTGCACAAAAAGTTTGAGCCCGTGCTCGGCATCACGGTTAAAGAGGTCCCACGGGGCTTCCGTCGGAATGTAAAGAAGCGACGTGTACTCAAGCTCCCCTTCGACCTTGTTGTGGCTCCAGACCAAAGGATCGTCGTAGGCGTGCGTCAGGTGCCTATAAAACTCCTTGTACTGCTCGTCCTTTACGTCGCGCGGGTTGATCGTCCAGAGGGCCTTGGCGTCGTTAACCTGCACCCACTCAAATACCGGTGCCGCAGGCTTTTCCCCTTCTTTCGGGGTTTCAGCCGTCTTTTCCTTCCAGAGATAAACAGGTACGGCGATGTGATCCGAATACTTCGTGATCGCTGTTTCCAGAACCCAGGCATCCAAAAACTTCTGCGCATCCGCCTTCAGATGCAGCACTATGTCTGTGCCGCGCTCCTTGCGGTCAATTCTTTCAGCCGTATAGGTGCCCAAGCCTTCGCTTTCCCAGCAGACGCCTTCGTTTTGAGCAGCCTTTGCCGAGCGCGAGTAAACCGTTACTTTATCGGCGACAATAAAGGCCGAATAAAAGCCGACGCCAAAGCGCCCAATCAACTGCGAGTCCTTGGCGGCGTCGCCGGAGAGCGACTTAAAGAATTCATCGGTACCGGACTTGGCGATGGTGCCCAAGTGTTCCTGCGCCTCTTCCACCGTCATGCCGATGCCGTTATCGGAAATCGTCAGCGTTCCCGCATCCTTATCGGCCTTCACGCGGATTCTGAGGATCGGATCGTCGCCCAGAAGCTTTTGGTCGGTAAGCGACAGAAAGTGCAGCTTATCCAAGGCGTCCGAGGCGTTGGAAATGAGTTCCCTCAGAAAGACTTCTTTATTGGAGTAAAGCGAGTTGGCGAGAAGATCAAGTAGTTTTGCGACTTCGGTCTGAAAACCGTGCAACTGTGCTGCCATGGTGAATGTGTCTCCGAAAAACAAACGGGCGCAAACGCATTGCGCCGATCAATGATTGCTCGTATTTGGGGACGGTCCCGGTGAGTTTCAAGTTACAAAAACGCCGCAAAACACAACGGGGTCTCTTAAGAAACCCACAGGTTTTGCGGCGTCTGCGGCCGGATACGTGATTGTCCAGCCCTTGATGCAAAATTACTTCGCGGCAGCCTTCGCGGCCTTCGTCGCCTTGGCGGGGGCTTCCTCCTTGCGGATGAGGCTCACAACGTCACAGGCGGAGACGTCCTTGAGGCGAATCAGCACAACGCGGGCGCCCTGGAAGAGGAAGTTGCCGTCCTTCTTATCCTTTTCGCTCAGAGCCTTCAGAAAGGTTTCGATTTGGGGATTGAGGATTTCAGGTTTTTCCGCGTTAAACGGAATCACGATGTTCTGACCGCCTTCCAGAAAAACGGTGAGCTGCTGAATAACCTCCGTCATTTTCTTATAGTCCTTTTTAAGAGTCAGTCCCTCTCGCCCGAATGCTTCACATCGCCTGCCGTGATCTAGGGGGTGCGGCTTTTTTGCTGAGCCTCTTGCCCGTCTTCAATCGAGCCTGGAACATATAGATCCGAACGCTTGGGGGAGAAAATCTGTTGTTTTCCGGTCGGCTTCTCGGGAATTTCGGGCACGGGAGCCGCGGTTTTTCCCTTCGGAACCAGCCGGAAAAGTACTTCATCGCTACGAATCATACCCAAACGCATGCGGGCGCGCTCGCTTACGGCGCCGCTGCCGCTTTCGAGTGACTCGATTTCGGCGGCAGCTGCATCGTTTTCGGCACGCAACCGGTCGTTGGCGGCGCGCACACTTGCGAGCTCCGCCTCCAGAGCCTGCATTCTTAATACGCCCCCCTTGCCGAACCAGAGCGGCCACTGAATCGCGACCGCGAGGATAAAGACAAGGAGGTAAATCAAATGCCGCAACGACACGGTGAAAGTATCAGTCCGTCAGTTACTTCTTAATGCAGTAAAAAGCGCTTTTACCCGGGTAGACCGCGCAGTCGCCCAAGCGCTCTTCGATACGAAGGAGCTGATTGTACTTGGCCATACGGTCAGAGCGCGACATACTGCCCGTCTTGATCTGACCGGCATTAAGCCCCACGGCGATGTCGGCAATCGTGCTGTCTTCGGTTTCGCCCGAACGGTGCGAGACGACGGCGGTATAGCCCGCGCGCTTTGCCATTTCAATCGCTTCAAAGGTTTCGGTGAGCGTACCGATCTGGTTCACCTTAATGAGGATCGAATTGGCAACACCCTTTTCGATCCCTTCCTTCAGAATCTTGGGGTTGGTGACAAAAAGATCATCACCCACAAGCTGCACACGGTCGCCAAGCTTCTCGGTGAGCATCTTCCAACCTTCCCAGTCGCCTTCGGCCATACCGTCTTCGATGCTGATGATCGGGTACTTATTGACCCAGCCTTCGAGCACGCCGGCCCATTCTTCGGCGGTCATTGCCTTGCCGCCGCTCTTTTTCATCACGTACTTGCCGTTATCGAAGAATTCGCTCGAGGCGCAGTCAAGGCCGATCATGATGTCCTTGCCCGGCTCAAAACCAGCTTGCTTCACCGCTTCAAGGATGAGTTCGATCGCTTCCTCGTGGCTTTCGCACTTCGGGGCAAAGCCGCCTTCATCGCCCACGGCCGTACTCATGCCGCGGCTGTTGATGATTTTCTTTAAGGTGTGGAAGGTTTCCGCGCCGTAGCGGAGCGCCTCCTTAAAGCTCGGAGCCCCCACCGGAATGATCATGAATTCCTGCAGGTCGAGGTTGTTGTTGGCGTGCGCGCCGCCGTTAATGACGTTCATCATCGGTACCGGCATCTGAACAGCACCCATGCCGCCGAAGTAGCGGAAAAGCGGAAGCCCCGACTCCTCGGCTGCGGCCCGCGCCACGGCCATCGAAACCGCGAGAATGGCGTTGGCGCCGAGACGGCCCTTGTTTTCCGTACCGTCAAGTTCAATCACCGTGCGGTCGATAAAGGCCTGATCGCTAGCTTCACTGCCGAGAATGGCGTCGGCGATTTCGCCGTTCACGTTCTCAACGGCCTTTAACACACCCTTGCCGCCGTAGCGCTTCTTGTCGCCGTCGCGCAGTTCAATCGCTTCGCGGATGCCGGTGGAGGCTCCGGACGGAGCCGCCGCGCGGGCCATCGTGCCGCTTTCAAGGTACACATCACACTCAACGGTGGGATTGCCGCGGCTGTCAAGAATTTCGCGGGCAACGATATCGATAATAGAACTCATAAAGACGAATCCTTACTAGATCAGGTTAAAAGTTTTCTTCGAGGAAGGGCTTGGCCTTCACTATTTTGTCAATGGCCGTGAGGCTTTCCAAAAGGGCCGGCATTTTCGCGAGCGGCACGGCGTTGGGGCCGTCGCTTTTGGCGCACGCCGGATCCGGATGCGTTTCCATAAACAGGCCGTCCACGCCCACCGCAACCGCGGCGCGCGCAAGCACCGGCACAAAGCGACGGTCACCGCCCGAACACGTGCCGTTGCCGCCCGGAAGCTGCACCGAGTGCGTGGCGTCAAAAACGACGGGGGCCTTGGTTTCGCGCATGATCGCAAGGCTTCGCATGTCGCTTACGAGATTACCGTAACCGAAACTCGCACCGCGCTCGCACACGCAGAAGCGGTCGGGATCCAGGCCCGCTTCCTCAGCCGCATGACGGGCCTTGGCAACAACGTTTACCATATCGTGGGGCGCGAGAAACTGCCCCTTTTTGATGTTTACGGGTTTTCCGCTTTTGGCGCAGGCGCGGATAAAGTCCGTCTGCCGGCAAAGAAAGGCCGGCGTCTGCAGGACGTCAACGACGGCGGCCACTTCCGGAACTTCGGCTTCGGTGTGAACGTCGGTTAAAACCGGCACACCAATTTTTTCGCGCACTTCCGCAAGAATCCTCAGCCCCTCGGCCATCCCCGGACCGCGGAAACTCGTGTCGGAGGTACGGTTAGCCTTGTCAAAACTGGCCTTAAAGATGTAGGGAATACCGAGCCTGCCGGTGACCTCCTTCATAAACCCGGCGATTTCCATCACCATCGCTTCGCTTTCAATCACGCAGGGACCGGCAATGAGGAAAAAGGGGCGCCGGCCGCCCGTTTCAAATCCGCAGAGCTTCACGGGGTAACCTCTTCAAGTATCAAAAGCGGCCGCGGCACCATGCGTACCGTGACCGCTTCGGGTTAAAACTTACTTGTCGCCAAAGCCTTCGTGAGAAGCCTTGTAGTCAATCGCCGCCTTCACAAACGCTTCAAAAAGCGGGTGACCGGTGCGGGGGTTTGACGTAAATTCCGGGTGGAACTGCACTCCGAAGAAGAACGGATGGTCCTTTAATTCCATCATTTCAGGCAGGTGCTCGGTCGGGGTCCTCGCCGAAATCGTCATGCCGTGCGCCTCAAACTGCGAAACGTAGGCGTTGTTGACTTCGTAGCGGTGGCGGTGACGTTCGCAGACCGTGTCGCCGTAAATCTTCTGCGCAAGCGTCCCGGGTTCAACGGGCACGCGCTGGCTCCCGAGGCGCAGCGTCCCGCCCAGGTCGCTTTTTTCATCGCGGTGCTCGATGCGGCCGGACTGATCGCGCCACTCAGTGATGAGCGCCACCACCGGGTGCGGCGTATCGACATCAAATTCGGTGGAATTGGCGCCGCCCAAACCGCAGACGTGACGGGCAAATTCAATGACCGCTGTCTGCATGCCGAGACAGATACCCAAAAACGGAATCTTGTTGACGCGGGCGTATTCGATCGCCTTAATCATGCCCTCGGTGCCGCGCTTACCGAAGCCCCCGGGAACGAGCACGGCGTCAACGCCCTTCAGGGAGTCCGTACCTTCCTTTTCAAGCTGTTCGGCGTCCACCCACCGGGTCTTCACGCGGGTTTCGGTGCGGATACCGGCGTGCGTGAGCGCTTCGTTGAGGCTCTTATAGCTGTCGGCGTAATCGACGTACTTGCCCACCATGCCGATCACGACTTCGCGCTTGGGTTCCTTAATGCGGCGCACGATTTCCTGCCAGACGGAGAGGTTCGCGGGCGGCGTATTAAGACCGAGCTTTTCACAGACGATGTCGTCCATGCGCTGCGCGTGCAGCATGAGGGGCACTTCGTAAATGGTCTTGGCGTCGGTGACGCTGATCACGCAGTCCATCGGGACGTTGCAGAAGAGAGCGATCTTGGCGCGTTCGCTTTCGGGAATGTCGCGTTCGGCGCGGCAAAGCAGGAGATCGGGGTACACACCCTCTTCTCTGAGCTTTTGCACGGAGTGCTGCGTGGGCTTGGTTTTGAGTTCCCCGGCAGCGGCCACATACGGGCACAGCGTCAGATGCACAAAGCAGGCGTTGCCGCGGCCCACACGGAAACTCATCTGGCGCACCGCTTCAACGAAAGGCAGCGACTCAATGTCGCCCACCGTGCCGCCGATTTCCACAACGGCGACGTCACACTGTCCGCCGCAGGAATTTTTGGCTCCGCGCTGGATGAATTCCTGGATTTCGTTGGTGATGTGGGGAATCACCTGAACGGTCTTGCCGAGGTATTCGCCGCGGCGTTCCTTCTCAAGAACGCTCTTATAGATCTGACCGGTCGTGAAGTTGTTATAGCGGTGCATCTTCGAGGAGATGAAACGCTCATAGTGGCCGAGGTCAAGGTCGGTTTCCGCCCCGTCTTCGGTCACAAACACTTCACCGTGCTGAAACGGGCTCATCGTGCCCGGATCCACGTTGATGTACGGATCAAGCTTGATCATCGTCACCTTGAGTCCGCGGGACTCCAGAAGTGCCGCCAAAGAAGCGGCGGCGATGCCTTTACCCAAACTGGAGACAACGCCGCCGGTCACGAATACATATTTAGTCATTCTCTTTTCGCTCGCCAGGTACAAAAACTGCACGCACAAAAAGCGGCCGCATGCCCGCCTATTCGTCCGCACGGTCCTTGAGAAGTGTTATTGGGCGAATTATATAGACAGAGAGGTTCAGTTTCAGTGTTCTTTTTGCGGATGCCAGGAAGAATCAGTTCCTGCTACCGGCGTTGTATCAAAGTTTGCCGTGCTTTTTGAGCCAGAAGCCGTACAAAGCTCGTCCTATGCCGATAGCGCCGACGAACAAAACGGCGATCAGACAACCCACGATCGGAGGCATAACCGAACCTCAAAAATTTGTCGCTGCCAGCGTCCATTGTTCACGGGATTCACAGAATTTCCCGCAGGAAGCCCGGGGCTTGAGCCCCGGGAGGACTGCGGGCTTTCGAAATTTTTTAATCTTGGCCCAAACGCAGCCAAACCATGCACAT
>ERZ1034913.1552-NODE-1552-length-13647-cov-39.507725_pt1 | contig 13647 bp, 7 predicted proteins | sample MGYA00520697_ERZ1034913 | MGnify/ENA primary metagenome ERZ1034913 (study PRJEB33766, sample SAMN09781786) | gut metagenome | biome: gut microbiome | host: Homo sapiens | place: Madagascar | study: EMG produced TPA metagenomics assembly of the PRJNA485056 data...
CGTAGTTCAAGAGACGTTGCTGCTGCTTGGATTTTGCAGTTAAAGAGGCCCGTTTTCCCGGTTTTGGTTGGGGAAACGGGCCTCTTTTTGTCTCTGGGCTTGTGGATTGGCGAAGACAATAACCGCTGGCGGCTACTTTGAGTTCTTGATGCGGCGGGTGGCTGTGGCGGTTATTCCGAGTCCCATGGCGGCGATTCCTGCGAGTGCGATTGCGCTTGGCGTTGTGTCGCCTGTGTTCGCGAGCTTGCCGGCGGTCGTATCTGCTTGCTTGCCGCTGCTCGAGTTCGCTTGCTTGGTGGTGCTCTGCTGAGCGTCTTTGCCGGTCGCGGGTGAGCTGGCGGGCTGTGTCGTCTCGGCCGGCTGCGTTGAGCTGGAGGGAGGCGTTGTCTCGGTCGGTTGCGTTACCTCGGGCGAGGCGGCCTTGTCTGCTGCGGCTTTTGCCTCTTCGTATGCCTTGCAGGCATCGTCATATGCCGCTTGCGCCTTATCCAAATTGTCGAGGAGCGCATCTCGCTTGGCTGTTTCCTCGTCGATGTGGGCTTTGACTTCCTCCGCCGCACTTTCGAATCTCTGAACCTGTCTTTCCTGGCTTTCGAGGCGGCGTTGGTAGCTGTCAAGCGTCGTTTTGCAAGACTCTTCTTGCAATTTTGCCGCCATGATTTCGGAGCGCAACTGTTTAATAGCTTCGCTGGGCGCCTCGTCGCCGAGTGCCTTAAGTGCCTCTAATTTTGCCTGAAGGCTGCTTACCAGGTTGCTGGCCTCGTCGTATTTGGCTTGGGCTGCATCGACGTTCGCTTGCATGGCGGGAAGGAGTTCCCTACATTCGGCGGCATGCGCCAGCATAATGTCGCGGAGCTCTTGATCACTGGCAATCATATTATTGATTCCCGCAATTCTCTCGGGACTTGCGGCGTCCTCCGCTGCTTTGAGTTTTTTGAGCGCTTCCTGCATGGCCGCATGCGCTTTTTCTTTTGCGGCGGCCGCATCTTGCGTCTGCAAGGCAACTGCATCGACGGGGGAGCTGGTTTCTGCCGCGAACGCCGTTGCGGGGGCGATTCCCGCGACAAGTACCACGGAGAGGGCGATGCCCATAGTTGCTCGTCTTGCTCTTCTTGCGAGAATGTCGTTCATCTCGGCACCTCATTTCAAGGGTTGGCGACTCACTTGGTAGCACTAATGTAAGTATATCAGGCGATTAACCTGCTCTTGAATCTCGCCAGAAATAACGAGCTGTTTACTCGTCTTTACTCGTCTTTTGGGGCGACAGTACTATCATGGTTCGAATTGAGTGTGAATGATGATAGGGAGCGCCTTTTTATGATTGAGTTGCTCAGGCGTTTCGGCGGTAAGTTTCGCCGGTATATGGTGATTGGTCCTGCGTGCAAGCTGATTGAAGTGGTGTTCGACCTGCTGACGCCGCTGGTGATTGCCCAGATGATCGACAAGGGCATTGGCGCGCACGACGTGAATGCCGTCGTCCACTACGGTATGCTGCTTGGCGCCATGGCTGTGATCGGCATCTCGTTTACGCTCGTCTGCCAAAAGATGGCGGCGCTGACCTCGCAGGGCATGGGCACCGATATTCGCGGCGCACTCTATGGGCACATCAATAAGCTGAGCTATGCCGAGCTCGATCGCTTTGGCACGCCGTCGCTCATCACGCGCATCACCAACGACGTCAACCAGGTGCAGCTGGCCGTGGCGTTGGGCGTGCGCATGCTTATCCGCTGGCCCTTCCTGGCGGTGGGCTCCATGGTCGCGGCCCTTGCCATCGACCTTAAGCTCGGCATCATCTTTTTGGTCTGTACGCCCGCCATCGGCCTGGTGTTTTGGTTTGTCATGGCGCGCTGCATTCCGTACTACAAGCAGCTGCAGGCAAAGCTCGACCGCATTGCGCTCATTTGCCGCGAGGGGCTTTCGGGTGCCCGCGTGGTCCGCGCGTTTGTGCGCGAAGACCACGAGCGCGAGCGTTTTGCTCATGCGGCCGACGACCAGGCGCATGTTGCCATTGCGGTGGGCAAGCTCTCGTCAATTCTCAACCCTGTCACATTCTTGGTGATGAACCTGGGTGTGTGCGCCATCCTGTGGGTGGGTGGTATCCAGGTCGACGTGGGTGAGCTCACGCAGGGCCAGGTCATGGCGTTTGTGAACTACATGACGCAGACACTCACCTCCATCGTCTACGTGGCCAACCTGGTCGTTGTCTTTACCAAGGCGAGTGCCAGCGCATCGCGTATCAACGAGGTGCTCAATTGTGAGCCGAGCATCACCGACGAGGGCAACCAGCCGGTCGCGCTGCCCGAGCCGAGCGCGATGGGCAACGCCGCTCCGGTCCCCGCGCTGAGCTTGAGCCACGCGAGCTTCTCCTTTGGCGCGGGCGCGGCCAACGCCGTTGATGACGTGACTCTGGAGCTGCCGCTGGGCAAAACGCTCGGCATTATCGGCGGCACGGGCAGCGGTAAGTCGACGCTCGTCTCGCTCATCCCGCGCTTGTACGATGCGGGTGTCGGCAGCGTGAATGTGATGGGTACCGACGTGCGCTCTTGGCCGCTCGACCAGCTGCGCCATGTGGTCGCGACCGTTCCGCAGCGCGCGTCGCTCGTGAGCGGTACGATTCGCAGCAACCTGACCTGGCGCGACGAGTCGGTAACCGATGAGGAGCTCTGGGCGGCGCTTGATATGGCGCAGGCCGGCGAGTTCGTGCGCAACAAGCCGCAGGGCTTGGATGCCCCGGTCGAGGCGGGCGGCAAGAACTTCAGTGGTGGCCAGCGCCAGCGCCTGACCATTGCGCGCGCTCTGGTGGGCTCGCCGCAGATTCTGATCATGGACGACTCCGCCTCGGCGCTCGACTTTAAGACCGACGCGGCGCTTCGCCATGCCATTCGCGAGCGCAGCGTGCGCGGCGCCGCCGAGGGCGGGCTGCCGCTGACGACCGTCATCGTGAGCCAGCGCGTCTCGACTGTGCGCGATGCCGACATGATCTGCGTGCTCGACCACGGCTCGGTCGCGGGCCTGGGCACGCATGACGAGCTGTACGCAAGCTGCCAGCTCTACCGCGAGATCTGCCAGTCGCAGCTTCGTCGCGAGGAGCTCGAGGGCCAGCAGGGGAGCGCGGTGTCCGCTTCGGGCTCCGCGCCCACGTCCGTCTGCGCAAAGGAGGGCTGCTAGATGAATCCGTATACTTCTTCCGGCTCGGTCGCCACAATGACGGCCAATGTGTCCGGCAACGATAACCTTAACGATCTGGGCGATGGCCCGCGCCAGCCCGGCGACCCCGAGCGCTATCCCGTGGGCGCGGTGACCCGTCGCCTGATGGGCTACGTGCGTCCGCATCGCATTTCGTTTGTGGCGTCGTTTGTGAGCGCCGCCATCTCGGTGATTCTGCAGCTCTATACGCCCATCCTCATCGGTGAGGGCATCGACCTCATCGTCGCCACCGGGCAGGTGGACTTTGACGCGCTGCTGCCGCTCGTTACCAAGCTCGCGATTGTCGTGGCGGGCGCGGCGGCCTTCCAGTGGCTGCAGGGCTACTGCGTCAACCGTCTGTCCTACGAGACGGTGCGCGACATGCGCGTGGAGGCGAGCGACAAGCTCAGCCGCATGCCGCTCAGCTTTATCGACAGCCATGCCCACGGCGACCTTATGAGCCGCGTGGTCAACGACGTCGACCAAGTGGGCGACGGTCTGCTGCAGGGCTTCACGCAGCTCTTTACCGGCGTCATCACTATCGTGGGCACGCTCGCGTTTATGCTGTCCATCAACCTGACCATGACGCTCGTGGTGGTGCTCGTCACGCCGCTCTCCATCTTTGCGGCCGGCGCCATCGCCAAGCTCTCCAACAAGAGCTTTACGGCCCAGCAGCGCATTCAGGGTCAGCTCGGCGGCCATATCGAGGAGTATGTGGGCGAGCAAAAACTCGTGGACGCGTTTGCCTATGGCCCAAATGCGCAGCAGTGCTTCGATGCCCTCAACGCCGAGCTCTACACGGCGGGTGAGCGCGCGCAGTTTATGGGTTCGCTTTCTAACCCCGGCACGCGCTTTATCAATAACATCATCTATGCCGTGGTCGCTGTGATCGGCTGCGTGGGCGTGATCACGGGCGTGCCTGCGGCGCTCACGGTGGGCGGCGTGCAGATCTTCCTGTCCTACGCTAACCAGTACACTAAGCCGTTCAACGAGGTCACGAACGTCATCACGCAAATCCAGACCGCGTACGCCTCGGCGCGGCGCATGTTCGCGCTGCTCGATGCGCGCGAGCAGGAGCCCGATGCGGCGGACGCCGTGGAGCTTGCCGCCCCGCAGGGCGAGGTGACTTTTGAACACGTGGACTTTAGCTATGTTCCCGATCGCAAGTTGCTGCAGGATATCTGCATCGAGGCCAAGCCGGGCATGCGCTTTGCCCTGGTCGGTCCCACGGGCTGCGGCAAGACGACGCTCATCAACCTGCTGCTGCGCTTTTACGATATCGATGCCGGGCGCATCGTGGTCGACGGGCATTCCTCGCGCGACTACACGCGTGAGAGCCTGCGCCGCGCCTTTGGCATGGTGCTGCAGGACACCTGGCTGTTCGAGGGCACGGTGGCCGAAAACATTGCTTACGGTTGCCCCGACGCCACGCGCGAGCAGATTATCGAGGCGGCCAAGCGCGCGCATGCGCACAAGTTTATCGTGCAGCTGCCGCAGGGCTACGACACGGTGATCGGCGAGGACGGCGGCATGTTTAGCCAGGGCCAAAAGCAGCTGCTGTGCATCGCGCGCGTCATGCTCACCGACCCGGCGATTCTGCTGCTGGACGAGGCCACCTCGAGCATCGATACCCGCACCGAGCTACAGGTGCAGGCGGCATTTGACGAGCTCATGGCCGGCCGCACGAGCTTTGTCGTGGCGCACCGCCTGAGCACGATCCGCAACGCCGACTGCATCCTGGTCATGCGAGACGGCGAGATTATCGAGCGCGGCACGCACGACGAACTGCTCGCGGCAGGCGGTTTCTACGCCGAGCTCTACCGCAGCCAATTCGCCCAGTAAGCAAGACCGTGGGACATGTAACGCAGCGCTAGGGCGCAAGCGTATCAACGGGGACAACGATGATGCCCTCCGGCGTTGTATGGACGGGCATGCCGAACCCGATGACGATGAGCTTGGCCGCGGGCGGCTTCTCGCCGCGCTTGACCAGCTTTCGCTCGAGTCGAAGCAGGTTTGCAGATGCCTCGGGGATCTGCGGGCTTCCGAGTTTTACTTCCACAGCAATCCAAGTTCCATCGCGCCTGTGTATAACGGCGTCGACCTCGAGATCGTCGGCGTCATGGTAGTGGGACACCGACGAGTCATTTGCGGCTGCATAGACCTTAAGGTCGTGCAGGACGAGGGATTCGAAGAGAAGTCCCAGCGTCTTCGGGTCGGATGCCAATGACTCCGGATTTGCTCCGAGCAGTGCGACGGCAAGCGAAGGGTCGGCGAGGTGCCTTTTCGCACTCTGCCGCAGCTTTACCGGAGACCTGAGCGCCGGATGCCAAGCCGGGATATCATCGATGATATGTATCCTGCGCAAGGCATCCGTATAGCGCCGCAGCGTACTTCTCGATACATCACCGCCGAGGTCTTTCTCAAGAGACTTTTCGCCGGCAAGAGTGGATTCGTTGCGCGCAAGCGAAGACAGAAGAGCCCTGACTTTCTCCGGGTCACGCTTCACGCCGTCAACCCTCGAAACATCCGATTCGCAGACACCGTCGATGTAGGCAGCGGATATACGCATTGCATCGGCAGTCGTCTTGCCAACCGCCTGAGGCCAACCACCACGACATAGCAAATCGGCGATATCAGCGATGCCGTTGATGGATCCAAGTGCCGCTTTGATGGGGCATCCGTTAAGCAGCGATTCGAGCGAGACCGCCCCTGAGGAAACTCCGAGTTCGGCCAGAGTCATTGTTTCCATGCGTAAGCGTGATATGCGCCCGATGCCGCTGTGCATCGGTTGGTCGGCGTCGTTTGGTGTTGCTGACCCCGTAAGCAAAAACTGCCCTGGCTTACCGGCCCGACGATCGCATTCGAAACGTATTGCGTCCCACAGTTTTGGCTCTTCCTGCCACTCATCGATGAGTCTCGGCGTTGCGCCGACTATTGCTTGAGCTGGGTCGATCCTGGCAAGCTGCAGTGCGGCAAAGTCTCCGGCAGGGTCGGAGAGAGACAGCGATGATTCTGCGAATCGCTGGGCCGTAGTCGTCTTTCCGCACCACTTCGGTCCCTGAATGAACACGGCACCAAAAATGCCAAGATCGCGTTCGATTGAGCGATCGATACATCTACTCATATACCTAGTCATCGTACTTCCCGCCATTCAGAGAAACATTTTGTTTTATAGCATCTTACCAGCGCGTAAAACATTTTGACGAAAAACCATGACACAATTTGACGGTATTTCGTGAAACAAATTGACGATATTATATGAAACAATTTGACGGCGTTTTGTGAAACATTTTTTCGGCCATTCGTGAAACGTTCTGCGGCGGTTTCAATCCGAAGTACATACTGTTCGAAATCTGTCCAAAGATGTCGTCTGCGTCGCCAATCGACAGAAGGTGGTTTACATCTGTCACGTTAGTACTAAGATATTCATCTAATAAATTGCATTAGCGGCTTTAGTTTTGGGGGAAACGAGGCAACGTGACTATGACGTGCTCTTTGGTGGTTAACAGCAAGAGCGGTAATACCAGGATGGTTTCGGGTGCGATCAAGCGCGCTCTGCAGGCTGCGGGCGCTGAGTTTGTCCATGCCGCGGCGTTGAGCGACGATGCGGATGCAGAGCAGGTTGCGCTCGAGGCGCAGGGTGCCTGCGCGGCCGACACGGTGCTCGTCGGTTTTTGGTGCGACAAGGGCGCGTGCACGCCTTCGGTCGCGGCGTTGCTCTCTGCCTTGCACGGCAAGCGCGTTTTCCTGTTTGGCACCTGCGGTTTTGGCGCTGACCAGAGCTATTACCAGCAGATTATTGATCGCGTGACCTCCAATTTGGCCGATGACGCCGAGCTTGCGGGCTGGGCCATGTGCCAGGGCAAGATGGGCCCCGCGGTCAAGCAACGTTACGAGGCCATGCTCGAGCAGGATCCCGACAATGCCCGCTTTAAGATGCTGCTCGACAACTGGGTTGCCGCAAAGGATCACCCCACCAAGGAGGATCTGGACAACATGGCTGCAGCCGCCAAAAAGGCCGTGCTGGGGGAGTAGCTCCCATCGCTGACGGCGGTCGGTCCATCTTTCTAAATGTAACGTCCTCCCGGGCGTCGGGGCACGAAGTTCCCTGCTCTACAGTCCTGCGCAAGACGAAGGCCACATTAAGTGGCCTTCTTTGCGTGCGGAACTCGCGATGAACTTCGTGTCCCGCCGTCCGGGAGGACGCCTCTTTATTGATGGGAGGCCTGATGGGTCGATGGTTCCGTGCCCGGATGCGTCCAAAGTGGGACGGGCTTTCCGGATGGGCAGGCTTTCGGAAAATGCGTCCCGGAATTTGCCTTTGGAATGGGACGTAGTTTCCCGTTGAGGTGCTTTGCGGAAAGTGCGTCCCACTCTGGGCGTTCGAAGTGGGACACACTTTCCCAAAGGCGTTCCAACGGGAAATTGCGTCCCATTATTCGGTCAAGAAACGGGATGCATTTTCCCAATGAGAGCAAAACCGGAAAATGCATCCCACAATCAGTCCTCAAAGTGGGACGCCGTTTCCCAATGAGAGCAAAACCGGAAAATGCATCCCGGAATTTGCGCTCAAAGTGGGATGCGGTTTCCGGTTGAGGGTCTAAGGGGAAAGTGCGTCCCAGAATCGACGCTTGAAATGGGATGCAGTTTCCCGATGAGGCACTCGACGGAAAATACATCCCAGAAATGGCCTTTGAGCTGGGATAAGATTTCCGCGGCATCTCGGATTCTCAAAAATGGGACACGCCGTTGGCGAAAATGAGACACGGAATTTTGGGTGTCAGGCGTAGCATTTGAGCAAATGAGCCGACTCCACTCGAGTAAAGCGAGGTCTCCCATGCACGTTCCATACCCCCACATTCGTCGGTTGTCGAAAATCCCGCTTGTTGGGACGGCGGCGCTTGCTGCGTTGATCGCCACGAGCGTCGCCTGCTTCACGGCCACACCCCAGGTTGCTCAGGCGGCGGACACGCCCGCAATCACCGATATGACCGAGCAGGACTATAGCGACCTGGGCCTGGGCACGAACGAGGACATTCCGGCCGATACCGTTGGCCCCTATTCCACCGATACCCCCACGACGTTTGCCACCCGCAGCGAGGTCTATATGGCAGCCAACGGTAGCCATGGTAATCGCTACACTCTGCGCGACAAGCTCGAGAACGTCGAGCGCGGCGACATTGGCGGCAGCAGCAAACTCACCGATGGCTATGGAAGTGTGTGGGGCGCCGCAAAGTTCTGGCAAAACGTCAACAACTTCGATACGAACAGCGATCTCTACAGGCATAGCGACTACGGCGGCGGCACCTGGTCGTACCTAAGCAACAATGAGTCCTCAACAGTACTTGCCAACGACAACAACGGCTTCTCGGGCATTCACGCCACGAGCGTTGAGTTCTGCAGCGACGCCAGCACGGGCAAAAAGAGCCGCGTTGCCGAGCTCCGTGCCTACGGCGACAGTTCCTCCACGACGATTGACGGCAAGTCATACGCCGGAAAGGTTGAGCTGGTCCTCTACTCGTTTAGCAACGGGCGCACGCGCACTCTCGACACACACCTGCCGGTGACGGTCAACACCAATATGATGGACGGAAGCCGTTTTAAGTATCTGAACGCCGGTTACCTGCAAGAGCACGACGCCGTCTTTGATGTCGAGGCGGGCGATGTCGATGGCGACGGCGTCGACGAGCTTTTTGTCTACGCGGGCTGCTATGTCGACGAGAACGGCGTGCGCAAGGCTGTAGTCGACATGTATGACTTGGAGGGCGGCAACTGGAAGCAAAGCGTCGTCAAGATCGATGCCGGTAACGCCGCGGACTACACCACGCACAACAAGGGCGGGAACGACTCCTGGACGCAGCTTCAGTCATCTCCTGTCGTTTCGCTGGCTGCCGGAGACCTCGACCGCGATTTTTGCGATGACCTCGCTATCGTGGTATCGGCACCCTACGGCAAGAAGAATATTGATAAGTCGACGCATTGCGAGCTGTTTTCGTGGGATGCATCCAAGGGTGCGCTCGTCCATGTCGATGCTCTGGGTGACGCGGGCGCAATCTCCCTCTCCGCGAACGGCAAGACCATGGTCGCTGCGAATGCGACGTTCGGCACGTTTGCCGCCTACGATGAAGAAGGAAAGAAGACGGGTGAAACCGTCACGGGCCTTATTCTTGCGGGCTATGACTGGCAACGCAGCGCTTATGATTACGGCGCTAATGACGGCAGCAAGGGGCTGTACGGCGCGCTGTACCGCTACGCGTATTTTGATTCGGAGTCTGGCGAGTTCAAACTTTCCGATTGCAAGGAATACAGAGATGGGCTCCTCGCCTCCTATGGACTGATGCATGTGCCCAACAGCGCATGGAAGGATAGCGCTCAGGATAAGCGCTATCCGTGCACCTTGGCGCCTATTGCCCTTGCCACTGCCAACCTTGACGGCCTGTCCGAGCAGCTGGCGGTCGACGAGGTGCTCGTGGGCGGCGATGTGTTCCGCGACTTTGCCTGCAACACGGCACAGAGCGGGGCCCAGGGCTTGGGGTCCATGGTCGGAACCATGAGCATGAGCGGTCAGCAATACAACAGCAGCAACAAGCATGACCACAAGGGTATAGAGCAGGTGTGGATCAGCGACGTCAAGGCGGGCAGCGTCTCGGGTTCGGATCGCTACAACGAGAGTTTTATCGCCGTGGTGGGCAAGCACCGCGACGAGGACCTGCGCAAGAACGATGACTACTATTGGATGACCGCCTCGCATCTTTCGCTCGACGAGAACGGAAGGGTGCGCCGCGGCGAGGAGCAGGTGATTAGCGAGAGCAACCGTCGCGGCACTACCTACGGCACATTTATCTCGCTCGCGCTGCCCGATGTCGACAATGACAGCGTCAAGATCACGTACAAGGACCGCTACAAGGTCTATACCAACCCGCGCGTGCTCGCTGTGCTGCAGGATGCTCCCTATGTTGAGGATCTGGAGCAGGCATACGGCTATCTGGTGTTGGGCGGCACGTCATACGGCGAGGGAAAGAGCACGGGGACATCCCAGGGCTATACCATTGGCGCCGAGTTGGGCGTTGCCGTCGAGGTGCAGACCGGTCCGCCCCTGGTCGCGATTAATGCTTCAGTCGATTTTGCCGCCGAGGGATGCTATGACTACCGGAGCGAGCGCACAGTGAGCGCCAGCGTAAGTTATGAGTCGCATGCCGGCGAAGGCGACAAGGCCGTGCTCTACACGATTCCGATGGTTTATTACGAGTACGAGATCGAAAATGAGGAAACTGGTGGCAAGGGCGTGATGGCGGCGCCCGTGTCGCTCGGCGCGCAGACCTCGGTCGTTAATGTCGATGCCTATGACCGCATTGCCAAACAGCACAATATGACGCCGCTCAGCTACTTTTTGACCAACCGGTCGGGAGAACCCGGAACCTATCAAACGACGCTCAACGGCGAGACTCCCGTTGGGGATTCCTTTGGCCTGGGCAAGCCTGGCGTAACGCGCGCCTACACGCACGATGGGTTTAACGGCGCCGTCGCGCAGTCGGGAGCGAGTATTGAGCAGACCATCGAAGTCGAGGAGGGCGAGGAGCAGGAGTTTGAGTACGGCTTTACGCTGAACGGCAGCGTTGTCATGGGCGCGAAGCTCGCAAAGCACGAGTTGTTTGGCGGCCTGTGCTTTGGTGCCAACGCCGGCTTTACTACGGGTAACTCCTCGAGTGAATCGACCGAATACGGCGGCACCGTCGACAACCTGCCCGAGGCCGCGCAGGGCAAGTACGGTTTTGTGTGGCGTCTGGGCGTCAACGCGGTGGATGTCGACAAGTTCGAGGCAGACTCGGGCGACAAGCTCGGCACCAAGGACACCGACCAGTTCTGGATCGTGGGCTATGACGTTAAGGACGTCGAGATGCCCGACGCGCCGGCCGTGACGGGCTTTACGGCAAACGCCGTCGATTCGACCAGCGTTACGTTTAGCTGGGACGATGTACTCGCAAACAAGAGTGGCTTTAGCTACGGCGTGGGCATGCTGCAGAGCAATGCGGCGGATGCGGTCGTCAATAGCTGGAAGATTGCCGACAACACGCAGACCTCGCTCAAGTGGGATGGGCTGCAGCCCAATACGGAGTATCGATTCGCCATCGCCGCCGTTAAGAATGGATCCACGACCGAAACAGGTATTCGCTCGGCAATCATCACGGTCAAGACCATGCCCGATGGCATGACGATGACCGTGAGCGGACCTGCGGCGGATGCTGCGGAGGGGTCGGATCTTGGATACGACTCTTCGGTTGAGCGCACGGCGGGAAGCCACCTGACGCTCTCGGCGATTGGCCATGTGAAGCAACTCGGTGCCGACGATAGCGAAACAGGGCTGGCACCGACCTATATGTGGTACCGCAAGGGCCGCGGCGAGACAGAGTTTAAGCTCGTGGGTGCCGATGGCAACCTCGCGGCTGGAACGGCCTCAAAGCTCGAGATTGACCTGACCGCAGACGATGACGGTGCGCAGTATTACTGCCACGTGGGATACAACGACGTGGGCCTCGACACCGGCACGACGCTCGTGAATATCGAGGCCGAGGAGACGGCGCCCACAACGGTGAACGCCACCCCGATCCGCACGCGCCGCCTGTTCTCACAGGCAAGTGCGGGCGCCAAGAAGTTCCTGGATCATACGCTGGTAAACACCGCCGGCCCAACCGATTCCGAAGGCTCAAAGGACCCCGAGACTCCTGAGACCCCGACGAACCCGGACAAGCCCAAGTCCGACAACGGAGCTAAGACCGACACCAAGGTCAAGACTACGACCACAGCGAAGAACCTCGCAAACACCGGCGACCAAACATTCGCCCTAGTCGCCACCGCAGCAGCAGCGGGAGCAACGCTCGTAGTGATAGCCCTCATCATGCTGATCAAGCGCCGCAAGACCCACTAGTAGCCAGTCGAACATATCGACAACCCAAAAACCCGGGTAGCCAAAAAACAGGCCACCCGGGTTTTCTGTTGAGTGGAGACTCCGCAAGCGGAAACTGCATCCCACAATTAGCGCCCGGAACGGGACACATTTTCCGTCAAGCCCTCATCCGGAAAATCCATCCCAGTTTGAGCGCCCAGACCGGGACGCACTTTCCCAAAGGGTCCTCAACGGGAAACTGCGTCCCATAATTAGGCCGAGAAATGGGATGGACTTTCCCAATGAGAGCCAACCGGAAACCACGTCCCAGAATCAGCCCCCAAAGTGGGACGCACTTTCCCAACGAGCCTCAACCGGAAAATACATCCCGGAATCCAGCTGAATAGTGGGACACACTTTCCCAATCGGGTCCCAAGCGGAAACTGCATCCCATTCCAGACAAGAATTCCGGGACACACTTTCCGCAAACAAAGAAGGCCACATAACGTGGCCTTCAACTTATATATGTTCGGCGATACACCCAAGACAAGCCACGCCCCAACATCAGGGCGTCTGTCCAGGCGGAGGCATATAAGGTTCATCGCGAGTTCCGCACGCAAAGGGGGCCACTTAATGTGGCCCCCGTCTTGCGCAGGACTGTTTGAGCAGCAGACTTTTCCCGTACCTCCGCCTGCCGCCGATTCGGGCCCCCGACCCCGTTACTTGATCTTGGTCGTACCCGGCGCCAGGTTGGGGTCGGTCTCGTTGGCCTCGGTCTGGAAGTGCTCGGTGTACACGTTCTTGCCGTCGCGGAACATCTCGTAGTACTGCATCTTGGCGTAATCCTCGCGCGCCTTGGTGGCGGCTGCGGCAGCGGCGTCGTCACCGGTGACGTTGGAAGAAAGTGCCCAACGCAGGCTGGCGTCCTCGTAGCCGACGGAGTTGATGGCGGGCAGCGACTCGCGCAGCGTCATGTGCGCCTTCTGGTAGTCGGTAAGCGGGGCGCCAATCAGCTGCATGAGCTGCGTGGACAGGTAGTTGGTGGACAGGTCGTCGGTCTCACTCGTCTGGTCGCAGCCGGCAACGTCGTAGTTGGCCCAAATGATGTAGTCGGTCTGCCACAGACGTTCCTGGTGGGTGGCATCGTCCTCGCCGGTGAACCACTTATCGTTGAACTTGGACGGGAAGAACGGCTGGTGGTCGCCCCAGAACACCACGACCACCTTGCGGTCGAGCTTGCTCAAGGCGTTGAGGAAGTAGCGCAGCGCCTGATCGGACTGCTCGATGCACGAGACATACTCGTCGACATCGGAGAGCGTGCCGTCCTCGACGGTCTTAGCGTCCAGGTCGGTCGTGTCGATGTTCAGGTGCATCTGCTTGTCGACCGGCAGCAGGCCCGTGTCGTAGCCCGAGTGGTTCTGCATGGTCACGTCGAAGATAAACTGCGGATCGGCGTTCTGGTCGAGCAGCTCGAGAATCTTGTCGTAGGTAGCCTGGTCGGTCACCATGCCGCGCAGGGTATCGGCGCCCTGGAAATCGTTGATGGACAGGAACTGGTCAAAGCCAAAGTCCTTGTA
>ERZ1034913.1560-NODE-1560-length-13587-cov-11.111883_pt1 | contig 13587 bp, 18 predicted proteins | sample MGYA00520697_ERZ1034913 | MGnify/ENA primary metagenome ERZ1034913 (study PRJEB33766, sample SAMN09781786) | gut metagenome | biome: gut microbiome | host: Homo sapiens | place: Madagascar | study: EMG produced TPA metagenomics assembly of the PRJNA485056 data...
TGCCTACATTATTAAATCCTGCTTGCCATAATCTATTTACAAATCTACTCATGCAGTTAGTCATATCTTGAGATGTAAGTGCGCCAACATTAATATATGCACGTAGTTGAGTGTGTTCTTCATAGTCATACCAAATTCCAGCTTGTAGATGCCAATCAGTATAACCATAAGCATTTAATGTATTGATTACCCATTCTGCTTCTTGTACTGCTGTGGCTTCTGTATATGCATGGCTAAAGTAATACACACCTACTTCCAAGCCTGCTTCTAATGCTGCAGTCATATGTTCTTCAAAATATTCATCCACATTATACGCTTCACCTAGCTTAATAATGACAAATTCATTGCCTTCTGCTTTAGCTTGCTCCATTCGTTCAATATTAAAATATGGATTACCGTTATAATCTTCTTGCCATGCTGAAATATCAAACCCTTTTTTCACTTTTTATCACTCCTTTCTGTAGTATTTACTGTTGGTAATTTAGGCTCTTCCAATTTATCTGGAATGCCATTTCCATCTTTATCTATCCATAATGCAAGGAACCCTACTAATGCAGTAAGAACAGAAGGAATGAAGATATGATCTATAATGTTTATTCCTACATTAATCAACTTATTCATATCTTCTGTAACATAACCTTTGCTAAATACCATTATGTATTCCACCACTACCAATAAAATAGGCACTAGCATTGTTAGTACTAGCGCCCTTGTTGCCCACATCCCTGTAGGATGAATGTTGGCTATTCTTATTGAATTATAAGAGTTCTTAATTGAATTAATGAGCTTTGGAGGTATGTTCATGTAATTCCCCCTTTATATCCTCAACACGCACTTCTAATGCTTCAACCTTTGCAGATAGTAATACTTGCTTGCTTTCAGCTTTAATGCGCTCTGCACGTGACAATTTAATTTCATCCTTTAAATCTTTAAGCGTGTCAGTAAGAACACCCCATTTTTCTTGAAATATAAGATTATCTTGCATGCGTTGTGCGTCTAGTTGTTGTAGTAACGGAATAATCAATAATCTATATCCTGCCCCTGCAACTACACCCACTATTGTGAGTGTAGTTAAAATATCGTTTAATTCAAACTGCCAAGTCCACATTCATTTACCTTTCTTTAAACTGGAGTACCAATTAAAACGCCTTGCGAATTGTCACTATAAACACTGCTACCACTGATATTTTTTTCATATCGTAAAGTGCCATTCATATTGATTTTAGTATAAAAATTAACGGATTTTTCCATTTCAAAATAGAACTTGTCTGTATTTAGATAGTTAACTAAGTCAAGCGTTTTAGGAATGAATTTAAAAACAGCGTTAATCTTATTAGGATTTTTAACAGCAAAATCGATAGTCAATTTGCGAAGTGTAATATCTGATAATTTAGTTGTTAACTCGCTAGGGAATGTTAATTCATTGCCAGTAGCTTTAGTTTTAATTACCGCAGATTTACCTTTAAGAATAAAAGTGCCAGCACCTAAATCATATTCTTCACCCATAGTAGCATCTTCTTTAATAACTTCTACGGATTTTGATTCCCTTACATTGCCTACAATGTCAATGTATTCTACATTTAAATAATCATCGTTAGTAGCTTCTACTGGTATATTGGCTACGTTATCAATAATTTCGACCTCTTTCCCATTATTAACTCGTACTTTGAAATGATTAATACCATGCACTACTAAATTAATATCACCTTGATTAAAGTCTTCGCATTCGAAAGGATATTGATAGTTAAGGTTATCATAGGTTGTAAATAAGCTGTCTTTATTAGCTTCAAAGAAGGCCAATAAAGCAGTATCTAAGTTGTCATCAGACACATTAATGAAGTTTTCTTTTAGAAAATGTACTGTATTAGGTACGGAAGGAGTATCGCCCTTATTACCTTTAGGACCTTTTAGTTCTTCTTTTTGTTCTGGAGTTAAATCTTCAAAACGTAGGGCATCACCTTTAGGCCCTTTTAGTTCTGCTTTTTGCTCTTCTGTTAAATCTTCAAAACGTAGGGCATCACCTTTTGGGCCTTTTAGTTCTGCTTTTTGCTCTTCTGTTAAATCTTCAAAACGTAGGGTATCACCTTTTGGGCCTTTTAATTCTGCTTTTTGTTCTGGAGTTAAATCCTCATAACGCATTGGATCTCCTTTATCACCTTTAATCTTAATAATTTGTGTATCGTCTTTAACATTAACTTTGTTTTCATCGTTTACATAAATATTGATTACGCTCATTTTATTTCCCCCTGTTGCTAATTCCTTCATGAATATTAATATTACCTGCAACTAAACATTTAACAGGCTTATCCCCTGCCCATATAAATACATCATACATATAACTACCAAACTGTAATTTATTTGTATCAAGCACCAGTGTAATCTTGCATTTTTCTTCACTTGCTAGTTCTTCTGTAGATGTTGTTATATCAAACTTCGCTATATACTCTTCATCCCAAGGATACTTTCTAACACATGCAAATAAATCACTTGCCTCTAACAATTCACTATATCCGATTGCAAAGGTAATAAATTCACCTTTTACTGATGTTAGATCATGCTTGACTGGAAGCATTGGTATCACCCTCTTCTAACAATTCATCATGGATGCATCCCTCTGTAGGGCAAGTGCCGTCTTCATTTAATGTGGCCCAACAATACTCACAAAAATGCATCACAGGTACATTGCTTTTGATTTCTTCCATTATTTCACCGCCTTAATTTTAGCTACCATTTCTGCTTGCAAGGTTTTGTATTGCGTTTGTAAATCGCTAATATCTGTATTGGCTAATCGTCTACGCAATACTGCTTTATCAAGGGCATCAAATCGTTTATCATAGTAGTTTTTAATGTCTGCTATTCGTTCCGCTTTTGTTGGTTCATAAGGTGCAAGTTGAATATCAATAAATTCGCCATTCACATATGCCTTCCCATTAAGAAATTGATCTAGCATAGTATCATCACCAAATACATATTGTTCTGCCTCTGGATATTGAGTTTTAGCTACTTCGATTAACTCAGTTTCACCAACTGGTGATAGCATATCATCCACTATAGATGTGATGCGTTTACCGTCTGCATCAAGGACATGTACATAACTATTCATTTTCATGCCTTTCTTTTGACTAAATCCCAACTGCAATATAGCTAACATCTGACTCTATAATTCCTTCTGATGAGTCTACCGCAACTTTAAATGATGTTTTATCTACAATGCGCCCTCTGACAGATACCGCACCAGATACTGATACCGCTAATATAGCATTGCTGTCATTCTTATTATTACCACAGTCACCACATACTAGAATGGCCTTATTTGTAGCAAATGGTATAGGGAACCTTCTTATCTGTTGGTTTTCCTTCCCATTACCACCTTGCTCAGCTTCTGCCACTCTTCTTAAAACACCCCATTGAATGATTAATCCATTAGCGAATTTAATGAACCCTGTTTCCTCTAATCGTTGCGCTACAATACCACCCATGCCTAATAGGTTTTTAATATCTTTTAATGTTGCGGCTGGGTTAGCCCTCCAATTAGAGTCCCCTAATATCTTTGCAATTGCAGATGTGATAGTTTGATGTGCAGTTTCGTCAGTATTATGGTTGGTAATATCTTCTGTTATAGCAATATCTTTACCACCAGCAGCTGAATTATACCATTTAGGCTTGTTTTGACTGTGTAGCAATAATTGAGCAATAGCATTTTTATTAGCTGAGTCTTCTGTTACACCAATATCAAAATTACCATTTGATGCAACTCTAATCTTTGCATCATATGTATTATTTCCATTATTAAATCCTGCGGCAGCATTATTAAATTTAACATTTCCTGTTACAGTTCCCCCACCCAAAGGCAAATATCCTCTAAATAGTTGTTCATGTGCGTTAAGATCAGCATTATGTAAGCCTAATTCCCCTTTTGTAACAAAGGTACTGTCAACAAATTTAAATGTTACATTTTTTGCATTGCCAATAACCGTTCTAATTTTATAAATCTCACTATCAATTGGTGTTGTCTTATCTGGAATATACCCCACATTATTTCCACCATTTGTATAGCTATATAGCATTTCTGTTTTACCGTCAACTTTTGCATATAGTCCAACTTCTCGTGGGAAGAAGCCTACTTCTAATGCATTATTAGATAAAGTTGCGGTAATTAAGTATTGTCCATTACCTTCATTAACTCCACTCGTTACTGGCAATTCCATTTTTGGAGAAATTACAGTTGTCATATCATTAAAATTTCTACCTGTAGCATCTCCATCTCCTACAACAACTCGTGTAAAAATTAAATTTTTACGAGTAGCAATACTTTCAGCAATCATTGCCAAACCAGTTTTAGTAACCACATTTTGTGGATATTGACTAGGCATTATTTACCCCCTTAACAATTAATATGATTAATTACATTAGCTTTAGTGATATATACACCAGCTACTATAGATGCATCATCTAGTGTTGAATTAAAGCCTACCATTGGATTAATAGTAATTGTCTCAAACGTAGTAACAATACTGCCAGCGTATAATTCAGTATCAACGCTATGTACATCATTAATGCTTAATCCAATATGTGATGGTTTAACCACAGTTAAATTGTTTCTTATTTGTGGTATAGCATACACAAAGGATGAGTTATTAAACTCTAGCTTTAATACTCCATCTTCAAACTGTACATCTACATCATCAAGTACAAATGTTTTAACAATCGCCCTAATTCTATCTAGTGTACACTTGTCATTATTGTTCCATAGCATCTGCACTATAGCTCTGCGTTGTTCAACTGAGCCATCACCCTTGATACCTAAATCTTTTTCGTAGACCTTTAACCCACGTTCACCTACTGCATCAAAGAAACCGTTATCTAGTAATACATCTAGTAATTCGTCTATATCTTGCAACTGTAACCCAGCTGCTTGATACAATTCACGCACCCATGGATCATTACGGTACATTTTATTAATAGCCTTTAATGCATATTCCTTGAAATCTGTATTAGTCATTCAAGGCCACACTTACTGTGCCAAATACGGCAACTTGCTCTTTTGTAAGATTAACCTTGCTTACCTTACCATTTACAGTTACGCTTTCATAATCAGTAACACCAGTACTATCAATAATGATGTTACTAATCTGTGCAACTGATACGTAAGACTGCTTAAAGGCAATCCGTTTGAGGTATGCAGTAACAGCTTCTGTAATGTCATTTGTAATAGTAGATTTAGTGGCAGATGCGGTGTGTTGTACCCCTCTAACATCAATGTTGATAGGCACTTCTGTTGCACTAACCACAGTACAATGTGAACCTATAGGCGCTTGTCCTTCGCCAATCCCTTTACTTTCTGGATCTATATAATTTTGAACACGCTTAACCAAATCCGTACTAGCAGCCTTTCTTTCGGAATTGATAATTACCACTTTAACAGTATTATTGCCATTCCAAAGTGCAATGATATTAGCTTCACCAACACCTTCTACTTCCTTTGCCCATTGCTTGTAGTGGTAGTCATTACCACTTGTAGCTGGTTCACGTAGTTCTTCATAGTATCTTTCACGCAAATCATCATCCGCTTCTTCATCTTCACCGCCTTTAGCCGCATCATCATTTATTACTGCGTTGATGCCAGCCAATGTAATTGGCATTTGTGTAATACTTCCTTTAGGCACGTTCCCAATGGCTCCAGCTTTTGTACATCTAATCCTTACTGTTGAATTATTAACTACATCTTTATTCTCTAGCGACTCATATTGAATACCGCTTTCGCTTTCGAATAGATCTCCTTCGTGTATTGTTCCGTTTCCGTCAACAATTCGTAAATTACACACAGATTTTGTGGCTACTTTTCGTTGCGTTCCTTTGCGTTGGAATACTACCCTAGTGAGTTCATCCCCAGTTAAATTGTCTACATTCTGTTTTCGCTCAATCTCCTCTGCTTTTTTCCATAATTCAAGCAATGCAAAGGCTTCACCCCTTGTAATATCATATGTAGGAAATCCTTCTGTCTTTTGATATGCATCATCAATGTTGCTGAGCATAGTATTATGAATTGTATCTACACTATAATTGGAACTCATGTTCTATCTTCACCTCCTCACCTGTATTTGTCACCACTGTAAAATAAAAAATACCTGCATTGAATTGCCAATCTTTGACAACTACCACGCAAGGTACTTTATTCATGATGCCCTCTGTAATTCTTCTTTTAATTTCAGATACTTTATATGCTCTTGGCAATCTGTATCCTAGTAGTTTAGTTAGATCTAAACCAAAGCTATCACTATAGATTAAGTATTTCTTCATTTCAGTGCGAATAAATAACTCAATCCATTGTTTGATGGCTTCAATCTGCGTATCTTCTACATTACGGCCATCTTCAAATACAAAACGATGTGTCTTATAATCGAATTTAAATGACCGCCCCACATTATGTTGTGAGTTTGTAGCCGTTGCCGTAGATTGAATGGAGTTTGTAAAGTTATAGTCTGTGGGAAACATCATACACCTTCCTTGACTATATCAACAATAAAAAAGTGCTGTTCATTTTCATCTGGTATTACTAGCACTTTATCTCCTGTTTTCCATAGTTCATTCAATACTATCTTTCCTTCCCCTTGTGCATCATAATCTGTTTGTGGACCTGCAGGGCAGCCTTTATGTGTCATTTTCCCACTGTGCCTATAAGAATATGTTGTTATGTGGTGAATTAATTGAAAACAGACATACCCATTTGAAGCATCAATCATAAATTTACCGTCTTTGATTGCTACTTTCCAAGGTGATGTACTTACTACTTCGCCAAGAACAGCACCAATCCTCACTGGGTTGTTACGTTCTTTCAAGGCGGATGCCATTTGACTGTGCCATTCTTCCATTATTTCACCTCCTAAGACATTCTTATTACTTTAGTCGGTGCTTCGTTATTATGCCATGCATAATTTGCATCTGAATAAAACATTGCATGACCTGCACTGCTACTATTCCCAAATGCTCCACCTGCACCATCTGAAATAACTACATGATCATTGTTGCCATATACTAAAATATCCCCTTTATTGGCATATCCGTTAAAGGCCTCAACTTTATATCCTGCGTTTTGTGCATTTCCTACAAGCGTATCTACATTAGCTACTCCAATATCTGCCTGTTGTTTCAAGAATGGATTGTAGTATGAGCCTGTATTTACTACTACATCTACGCATCCATTATCTCTGTATACACTTTGATAACCATTCATAGCTTGCATACCAGCATCAACTTGTGCGGCATTTGCACCACCAGTACCAGCACTTTTGGTTATTGTAGTAGTTGTTGATTGTGTATACTTGCTTGTATCAAGTTCAGCTTGTACACGCTTTAAATCCAATGTCATAGTATGATTAACCCCATAATTATGTTTGCAGTTAGTTACTAAGAATTTATCGTGAATATCAACTGTGTAATCATCAATAATAATAATCCTACCGCTACGCACCGCATCATCCCCAAGCAATGTTAAGTTAAGGTTTTCTTTAATCTTATTACTTTCTTGAATTGTTTTCTTAGCAATTTGTGCAGTTTGCGCCGATTTCTTATCATCAACTTTAACAATTTTCTTAATCAATCCATACTTCTTAATGCTTTCATCATCTTGAATTGTTGATTTTACAGACTTGCTTTTCTCTTTGCTAGAAATAACTAGGATAGAGTTTCGCATATCCTCCATGGATAGATCACGTGAATAGTTGTTTATTGGTTGAGTGATAACCTTATCCAATACCAATTCCTTATAATCTTCTACGTGGATTTTACCTTCCCTATATTCCAATCTGTATTTATAGCCTGTTTCTTCTGTTGCTTGCTTGATAATGTCCTTTATTACATCTGATACAGGCTGACCTTGATATATTTTCTTTATCTTAGTCTTTATGTCAGCTACATTTCCTAAAGGAACATTATTTTCACTGCATACCGCTTTAATTGCATCTAGTCCGCTAACCCCATTGAACTGAATTTCTATCTCTGATTTATTTAGATAGAAGCAATAATCAAAGCATGTATACGTGTATTTATTTGTGCCACTCTGTTTCTCCGCCACTATGATGCCTTGAAATACAACATTTTCTTTTGGTTCTTCATTAAGAGTTGTAGTAGCACTTTTATTATTGTTGCTTAATTGGTTACTAAACTCAATCTTGCCACCAATAGCAAGCCGTGTACCCATCATATTAAAATCAAATGGATTATCAACTAAATCAAATGTAAATTCTTGACCTAGCGTGTCTATTCCGTCTGACCTTTGATAGTTATTTGTGTAAGCAGTAATTTCACGAGTTTCGGTTACATCTTTGCCATCTTTTCCTTTTGACGTGTTTGTATACTGTAGCTTCATTTCTTCTTAACCTTCTTATTAGCTATAGAACTTGTAGCTGTAGCATTTGTAGTTGTAGCCTTTGTAGTTGCAACATTTATAGTTGTAGCCTTATTTTCACCACCTGTTGTGGATTGCATAGTAGTGGATGTGTTAGTGTACACATATTCTTCAATTCCTATAGTAGCTTTAATATCACCTACTTTGTCATAAGAATATGATAGATCATTCACTACGCATGGCATATTTAACAGTTCATTCCCGTCTGATTGAATAATACATATCCGCATCACAGCCTTCATCTGTCTTTGTGCTTGGAAGAATTGCAGCACTTGTAATCCGTCCGTTCCATTACCACGAATAAATGAATAGTCTTTATTTACAGGTAAAAGGATATTATCAAGTGTAAGTGTCCTTAACCCTAAAGGTCCTATTAGCTTAATATCTCCTCTTAATCCTGCAAATGTTTCATTTGTTTGTGGCTCATTTATAGTTGGCAAAGGATTTGGAACTACTGGCAATGTAATATATTCATCGGTTAGTTCAGAATGAAACACAATATCCGTTGTTGGCTTTCGTTCAGCGTAATCTAAGATTTTACCTACTAAACCATGTGATATTTTATCAGCAAACCTTGTAGCACGTGTTACTGCAAGTTTTTGTAATTCTGCTTGCTTTGCATGTAATCGTTGTGTCATTACTTGCTTAGCATTATCTTGAAAACCCATTTAACACCTCCTACATATTTCCCATTGCTAACATAATCTTATTGCTTATGTGATTACCGCAGGCATCCATAAATTCTTCATTGCCAATCACATTTCCTTGTACTGTTACATTAACAGTAACATTTCCTCTGTTATTAGCTAATTGGCGCATGCTTTCATCATGTGGAATGACTTGTGAACCATTAGGCAGGTTAATAATCTCGCCACGTTGATTTTCATTGACGTATGTTGCCCCACCTTTCCAATACTCTGTGCCAGTTGCATTATTACCTGCTGTAACACGTCCCACAGTATTATTATATAGCCACGCTCCACCTTCTTTAATAGCATCTATTTTATCTCCTGCCCATTGCAGCTTATCTTGTACCCATCCAAGTACTCCTTCTGCCACGGATTTGATTACATTAAAATATCCTGTAAAGATTTGTACCAATCCACTAAAGGCCATATCCCAGTTTCCTGTAAATACACCTGTTAAGAATGTAATAATCCCATTGAATATTTGTTGTACTCCGTCCAATATAGGTGACATTATTTGCATAAAACTATTGTACAAAGATGTAACTAACTGAACTACATAATTCACAAATGCCATGCATCCATTTACAATGTTATCCCACATCTCTGTGGCGAAGCTTGAAATAGCATCCCATACTGCTAATGCCACTTCTTTAACTGTTTCCCAATTAGTGATCAATAAATAAAGTCCTAATGCTATTGCTGTAATTGCAAGCAATATAGGATTACTCATCATAAGCATGCTAAGTAATCTGACTACTTTAATTACTTGCATAAACCCATTGACTACAGCCATTACAATTGGAATTACCTTAGCAATTACATTAAATGCAACAAAGCCTATTGCTAAAGCCTTAATTATTGGCAACATAAATCCTAAGTTTTCTGTACACCATTTAATTACGCTTCCTACTGTAGCTAGTACCCCTTTCACAACATTCATTGCTTCTGTTAGGTTGCTCTTAATTGTTTCTTTATTTTCTGTAATTACCTGTGCAATCCAAGTGAACGCACCACTAAACGTATTAAAGATGTCTTGAATAACTGGCGCAACTATTGGCATGATAGTGCTTACCATATCAATAAAGGCTTTTTGCATTGGTAGTAAACCTTTACCAATTGTAGCCATAAGTGCAGCCTGTTGGTTCTTCATTCGCTTTAACTGTCCATCTGGTGTATTGGCTAAGATTTCATTTTGTTTAGAGAATGTTCCATTTACAATTTCATTAATGGTTGCTAATCGCTCCGCTTCTGTGCCATTTTTGATGATTTCCTTTTGAATGTCAGTTAAAGGTATTTTCATCTTTGTTAAGCCTGCCACATCACCATTAAAGGCACGTCCAATAGCTTGAGATGCTATCTGTGCATCTTCCGCCGTTGCATTAATACCAAATTTGCCTGCTACTAAATTTGTAAGTGCTTCTGATAATGCATCAACTTTATCAACTGGAACATTCCATTTATTGAGTTCTTGATAGCCTGCACGTATTGTCCCTGCAGAAATAACACCAACTTGCCCCCATTTAGCAGCATAATCATTTAATTGTTTTTGTGCCGCATCAAGTGATTGTGCAGATTTATCATATAGTGAATTATTATTTGCTAAGCTATTTCTTAATAATGTTTGTGATAATTCTGCACTTTTTGCAGTTTCCAGTGCTTTCTTTCCGTACTCAACAATAGCACCTACACTTGCAAATGCACCAAGGCCAGACATTGCAAGGCCCATTTTACCGATGCTCCCTGCTATACCTAAGAATTTATTATTAATGCCATTACCAAACCCTGTTAGCTTGTTCTTCATAGCAGAAATTTTTCTTTCAGTATCCTTTGAAGTATCTCCTACTTTTTTCATTGGAGCTGTAAATTTATCTTTCAAGCTAAGCAAGACATTAATGCTTTTAGCCATTATTGCTCCTTTCTATATCTTCCACATCCATTTCAAAGCATGCTAAATAGAATGTTCTTTCCAATGGATCTAGTTCAAGTAGTGAGGATAATGTATGCCCTTTACGCATATAATAGCGGTACATAGTAAGTTCCCTGTCCGCCCCTATTGCTTTTTTACTTCGTCAACTGGATTTGCAATGCCATACATTTCCAAAATAGCTTCGCCCAATGCAGTAATATCCTCAACACTATCATTTAGAACTTTGTATACTACATCTGTTGGCTCGGAACACTCATATTTATCTTGTAGTTCTTTATTTTTAAATAATGGAACACACGCATAGATGAGCTGTACCATTGCATCCATTACCACAGATAAGGATGCATCTGCTTTAATTTCATCCATAATCCGCAACACAGTAGGTAGTGGTTGATGAATTACAGTTAATTCTCCACCTAACCCTTTAACATATACATCTTTGGATTGAAAACCCTCATTCATGGTTCTATTTAGCAAATCTTCTAGTTGTACTTTAGCCATTACATTATCCTCCTAATGAATAAATAAAAGGCGGTGCAAGTGTACCGCCTTATTAAAATTAAAGAATATAGTCTAGGTAGTTATAATCAGCAAATTTGAATGGATAACTTTCCTCTTGCACCTTTTTATTTTCAAATGCATGTGTTAATTCATCCAATGTAACCCCTGTTAATTCGATACGTTCAGCACCATTTACATCTGGATCAGTTACTTTAGACACAATCTTAATGTCTGGAACGCTACCATTTTTAATTTTACCTGCAATTTTTTGCGCTACTCGGCTATCAATTTTGTGAAGTACTAATGTGCCAGCGCCTTCAAAACCTACCAAGCGTTGGTGTACACCCATTTCACCATTAATATCTACAGCTTCATATTTAAGAGAAATCTTAGCTTCAAAGCTTTTCACATTAGCAAATAGTTCACCGTCAATCCATACTTTACCAAACTGCCCACGCAAAATTTGATTATGAATATCTTTATTGGCCATAATTTACCCCCTATTCCATTGTGATTTGGAAGGATAAATCTTCCATTGCATCAAGAATTTTAATTTTAGCAGCAAGGTATACTGTAGATTTGAAAGACATCTTTTTAACTTTATCTTCATCCCAGTCCTCTGCTTCTGTTTTGCCTACGCTTAACCAAGCTAGACGTTGATTTTCAACATCAACATAAGCATGATTATCATACTCTGGATCTAATACTTCGCCATTAACTACTTTAGTTAATGATTTGAAATAAGCGTTTACAGAAGAAATGAACAAGTATTGGTTATCCAAATGGTTTTTATACTTACCTACATAGTATTTTTTGAATGTAGAGTACAAATCTTCTGTGATTAAGTCCATAGACTCAACAATAATGATTTTACGCATATCTTCTGTATCTGTAGATGTAAAGGAAGTCAATGTATTAACACCACGTCCTACACGTACTACATTATCTTCATCATCATTAATAAGAAGTAACCAGCCTTCATCCGTCCACTTGTTTACATCTTTTTCACTTGTGATGTAGGAATTATCTACATAGTCCAAATCTTCTAGTTCATAGTAAGTAATACTGCGGTTCATTGGCAAGTTCGCCAAAATTGATGTAATTCGTGGTAAATATGCTACCATTGGTACATTTGTGCCTGCTTCCGCATCAGCTTCATGTACATATTGACCTTTCATATTTACAACGTGTTTATCATCAGCAACTGTAACATTTGCTACTACGCACTTAACTTTACGGCCTTTAGAAATGACGTTGCGGCTTTTAGTGTAAGAAACTAAATCAGTTTGCCATTCTGCCACAGTTGTACAAGCCCAGTTGTATTTAATGCGGTCTAATACTTGTTTAATATCTGCAAATGCAGTTGTTTTAGTTGGAACGTGTAACACTACTACTTTGTTTACGTTCACATAGAAGCAACGCTTCAACAATTTAATTGTATCGGCATTGTATTTTTTATCGGTAATGTCTGCTTCAAATTTGAATGTATCATAACCGATTGCAGTTTGCTTATCGTCTTTAACGATAATTAAAGCAGTGCCACGTTCAGAACGTAATACTGCGGATACTGCCTTTTGCAAAAAGACAATATCAATATTTGGTAAGCCAATTGCCATGTTATGCTCCTTTACCCATTAAAAATAGCACCCATACATAGTGGGTGCTATAACTATTCTTCCGTTGACTTTTGCAACTCTCCGTTGACAGCCAATTCTTCCATGTAAGGTGCATCTGCTTCTGGTCTGTTTTGATAGATCGTTACATCAAAGTTAGTGATATATGACATATCAGCCTTATTGATTGTTTCGACTATATCAGATGCAGTTATACTAAATCCATCTGCCACGCTAACAGGCATTGCTAACATCTCACGCAAGCTTTCCCTTGCTTTGAGTAAGTTTAGATAACCAATCTCACGCTTTTCATTGAAGTAGTAAATGTAGATGTTAAGTGTATCTCCTCTTAGGATTTCTCCTATATCTTCATTGTTAAAGTCTACTACCTCGATAAAAAATGATGGTCTAGTAAATCCCTCTGAAATATCTCTATCATTAACATCACAT